>OBXW01000307.1_pt1 | contig 45811 bp, 31 predicted proteins | sample 1495431 | NCBI WGS metagenome assembly OBXW01 (sample SAMEA2580166, study PRJEB22360) | human gut metagenome | biome: human gut; feature: human-associated habitat; material: faeces | place: Denmark | collected 2008/2010 | reverse complement strand
ATGAAGATTCCGACGTTACTAACTGAGTGTTGTATCTAATCGTGGGGGCAGGTCAATGGCCCAAATTCTCTTAGGAACATAGAGCACCTGATACCCGTTTTAAAGGAACTTGAAAAAGATGGTAAGGTACAGTTATTTAAAGAGGATGGAATTGACTATGTTAAATTTACTGGTTCAGAAGCGAAATCTAGTGATTTGGCTAAAGCATTAAACATACCGTTAATTTCATCCGGATCTATTGGCTTTAATAAGTTGCCAAATAATAAATAACTTCAGAGTAGCTAAAGTCTTTCTGGAAAATATTTTTTTGTTCTAAAGTTCAATAACCATGCGGCATCAACTTAAATTACTAGGGAGGTCAATTCATGATTTTAAGGTGGTATATGTAATATACCTTAATTAAGGTTCCATACCTAATTATTAATTATCAACAGTAACTCCCCTGCAGGAGTTACAGCCAACATCACATGGGTAGCATGAGGGCTACCCATTATCCAAAGATTATTATTTACATACTTAAGGATTATTATGGAATCACAATATTCACTTACCAATGAAGAAATCCATGACTTGGTAGAAATAGCCTCCAGAAAGTATAGATCACCCATTGACCTAAATATTCTCAACCCACTGCTTAACATGGTCTACGGCACACTGATGAAGAATAACCGAATACTAGGTATTCGTACTGACTCGAGATTCGCTCAGTCCCATGTACCAGGAGAGCCTGATCTACCAATATGCTTCCAGCGGGATGATGAGCAGGCAATCACTCGCTTCTACGAGTCACTGAAAAGCCAGTTACGAGCAGATCATAACCGGTCCAGAAGACCGGGAGATCCGACATTACCATCTTATGGATGGTGCAGGGAACGCGATACAAGCGTACACCCACATTATCACCTTGTGTTGTTGTTCAATGCAGACGTCTATGGGTACCTGGGGAATTACCAGGACCCCGATGCTGACAATATGGCTACCCGAATACAGAAAGCCTGGTGCAGTGCTTTAGGGCTTGATTACCCAGATTACGCAGCATTAACTGAATTTCCACCAAATACTGTTTACAGGTTTAGCAGATTTGATGCACTGGATCGTAACCCAGTCTACTGGAATTTCCTGGTTCGACTGGCGTATTTGGCCAAAACCAGAACTAAGGATGTCCACAGCGGTTACCGCAACTTTGGCACAAGCCAATACTCAGGCTAATTATTCGTAAGGCATAGTGCTCAACCCAATAACCGTTGCGCCGGGAAAGATGTGATCTTACTCGCATAAAAAACACTCTCCCTAGCGAAGAAATTTTAAATCGTGAATCCAAACCCTGCTACAACCCGCTACATGTAGCAGCTGTAGCAGCCTTTCAGAAAACAAGACGTAAGCGATACGGCTTATAACAACCGGCTTGAACGTTCAAATATCAGCTATCAGCGTAAACAGGCAATGTACATGAGGATGGCAGCGCTCCCGGCGGTGAGGGCGTCCGAGGAGTACTACTTCGCCTTCGCCACCGGTGCCCCTCAAAAGCAAATCCAGTCGTTGCGATCCCTGAGCTTCATCGAGTGTAACGAAAACATCATGTTGCTGGGGCAATCAGGCGTGGGGAAAACGCATCTGGCGATAGCCATGGGTTACGAAGCCGTGTGGGCGGATATCAAGGTTCATTTCACAACAGCAGCAGACCTACAACTACAGCTGTCGACTTGACAGCGCCAGGGTCCCTACAAAATTACACTCAATCGCGGTGTCATGGCCCCAAAGCTGTTTATCATCGATGAAATAGGCTATTTTCCGTTCAGCCAGGAGGACGTCAAGATGTTCTTCTAGATATCGCCAAATGTTATGAGAAGAGCGCGATGATCCTGACATCCAACCTGCCGTTCGGGCAGTGGGGCCAGACGTTCGCATGTGACTCAGCTCTGCCCATTTCAAAAAGTAATCCTCCGGCTGAGAATTACCCTGAATAGCTTAAAGCAGAACAGGTTATAATATTTTCCCTCATAGGCTATCGCCCAAAGTTACTGGAAAGGATAAGTAAGGGATGCAATTCATCACTAATGGCCAATAACCGTGCCGTGTCTTTCCACTGATTTTTTTATTATTGCGACATAGTCTGTCGCATGCATCTAGCATACTCAGGTCGTTATCTGGTGGAGAATAAACCGGTTAAGTATTGACGGCTATTGCCGATAAATCTGATATATATAAGTGTGTTACACATTCAGCGTGCTGCTACAGGAACCGTAATGGCAAAGCGAACAAATAGCGTCGATACCACGTTTTTTTCTCTTGAGCTGTTGCGTCGTATTCCGCGCAGCCAGCGTATTACCGCCCAAGAGTTGCATCAGCAACTTACAGATGCGGGAATTGAGCGCAATGTGCGAACCATTCAGCGCCAGCTTGAACGCCTTAGCCAGCACTTCGATCTAGAGTGTGATGATCGCTGCCGCCCCTATGGCTGGCGATGGCGGGCAGGTTCGCGAGGCCTGAGCATGGCGCAGCTATCGCCAGCAGAATCGCTGCTGATGCAAATGGCGCAGGCGCATTTAAAGCATCTGCTACCTGCGCATCTGATGGCTTTATTCTCGCCGTTTTTTAGTCAAGCAGGACACACTCTTAACCACAGCGAACAGGCGCTGCGAGAGCGGGAATGGTCGCAGAAGGTGCGGGTGGTCGCTGCCAGCCAGTCGCTCCTACCACCAGTGCTTCAGGAAGGCGTGTTTGACGCGGTCAGTGAAGCGCTTTATCACAACCGTTGGCTGAATATTGATTACAGCAATGCTCACGGTACTCGCCGTCAGGCGGAGGTGATGCCCCTCGGGCTAGCGCAACAGGGCTCGCGGCTGTATCTGGTTTGCCGCTTTAAAGGCTACGATAACGAACGCAGCCTAGCCCTGAACCGCATTACCTCGGCGGTCTGCAGTACCTTTCAATTTGCACGCCCCGCAGATTTTAACCTCAAACGTTACGACGATGATGGGCGCTTCGGATTTGGCGAGGGGAGAAGTATCCGCATCCATTTCACCCTCAAAACTGCGCGGGCGCAATTGTTGCTGGAGTCGCCACTATCAGCGGATCAACAGGTCAGCGAGCTTGAAGACGGGCGGCTGCATTTTAGCGCCACGGTCATCGACAGCCCGATGCTTGATGGCTTTCTTGCCACCTTTGGCAACACCATTAGCAACATTAAACGCGAAACAAACAATGTCAGTACAGAACAGGAGAACAATGATGAGTAATGGTGATCGTCAACTGCTGCCAGTATTAAGCAACGCATCGGATAGCGAATTGGCCCCGCTGGTGGAATACATCACGAAGGCGTTCAGCAGCGGCATTGAGAGTAAAGCACGTTATAAAACCCATTGCCCGGCACACAGTCAGTATGCCGATCTGATTGCCCACGAGCTGTGCGAGTTTGGTGGAAATACCGTCGTCAATCTATTTCGCGGCGGTGGCCCTGAGTGGAAAACCGTGGTGATCGATGTGGCGGACAAGCTTGACGCGACGTACGAAAAGGACTGGGGCATTGACCGTATCGAACTGGCTGTGCTAGCGGCTATTACTCGCAAGGCTTGGTCGGATATGGACCAAGCTCAACGCAAAAACCTGCTTGAAAAAATGGATCTTACTCAGGGTAGTACGATGCTTTTCCCAGAAGCAAAATTAATGACGCAGTTGCAGTCTAGCCGCTTCTCAAGCTTGCTCTTGGCATCGTTAATTGCCAACGTCTTTGCCAGCCAACTGCTCGGACGGACGGTGGTGATGTCCGCAGCCTCGTTTGTGGCTGCGCGAGGGGCAGCTTCTTTCCTGGGGCCGATTGGCTGGGTGATTACTGGGCTTTGGACCGCCCTAGATCTGGCGGGACCAGCGTTTCGCGTTACGATTCCTGCAGTGGTTCAGGTAGCACTACTTCGCCAACGGATTCACGCTACGGCGGAAGCCGATAAAGTTTGGTGGGAGTATCATCGCTGGCAGGATGAGAAAGATGCTGACAGCTGGGTGGCGAACATGTTTCGTATGGTAGGACTTTCTACTGCAGCCAGTGTAAGGCGTGAGCGCAATATGGCGTTTGAGCAGGGAGTAGTGGCCGGGCAACAGCAGACGACGGAAGAGTATGCAGATAAGGTCCTCAAACAAATGGATGAAGTTCAGCGTTTTGAAAAACGTTGTGAGGCAATGCTGGCTGTTGCCTTTGCTTGTGCTAAAGAGGAAGGTATCGCGCCGTCTGACGTGCGTAGCGATATCGAAACCTGCTGCTTGGGGATGATGAGCGGGCATCTTTCCTCGATATTACAAGCCACAATTAATCGTCTTATTGCCAATCCGCCTGATATCCACACTGCGCTTGAACAGGCGTTCGAGTTAGGTATTCAGGAAACTGAGGCTGCTGAGCTAATGGCGGTGCTTCGTGAGGCATTTAGCCAGCGTGCAGGTGTGTTTTAAGGGGAGATTATGGACAGAAAAACACTTTTATTGCGTCTGAACCAGCAGCGTCAACGACAGACAAGAGAGCTCATACCATCACCAACAAAAGAGGTCGTTACAGTATCCGATGTCAGTGTTTGGCAGGCACATCAGCAAGTTCGGCAGTATCAACAGAAGTGGCGCACGGAACAAACAACATTGATGCTGGCTGAGTGCCGACAGCGTCTTCTGCATAGCATTATTGGTCCGTTTGGGCTGGGGAGTATTGTCTCTGCATGGGACAAGGTGGGGGGGAATGTCGATACCATTCATAATGTTCGCTCCGGGGTGTATGCCACGGAAGAGGAGCAAGTACGTTATGAAAGCCGCGGTAAGTACAACAGTGATCCATACCATAAGCACGACAACTACAAGAAGACCAACGCCGAAAACAGTAAAAAACAGGATGCAGGCGAAGCAGTGGATGCCTATACCGGACAGGCACTGAGCAGGAATACCGATGCGGAGCAGGATCACCTTATTTCTGCCGCCTCAATCCATAACGACCCTGCGGTTTGGCTGGCGGAAGCAAATGGAGCTGATCTGGCGAACCACAAAACCAATCTGCATCAGACGCACCACTCGATCAATGAATCGAAGTTGCAAAAGAGTGCAGAGGAGTACATCGCCTGGTTGAACAAAAACCGCGCCGATCGCGATTCCAAAATTGCCCGGTTGGAAGAGAAAGCCAAAAATGAGCCTCTGAGCAAAAAAGATCAGAACGCACTGGAGAAGTACAAACAGCAGAACGCCGTCGATCAGGAAAAATTGCGCGAGCTGGATGAAGTGGCGCGCAAGCAGTATGAAAGCAGTCTTCGTTGGGGCTACTACGGTAGTGCGAAATTCGGTGCATATTTACTGAAAACCAGTGCTGTCGAAGCGGGGAAAATGGGCCTACAGCAGGCGATTGGCTTGGTGTTGACGGATTTTGTTGACGGCCTGTTGTTGGAAGTTCACGACAGCTGGCATAACGGGTTTTGTGATGGGGTGGACCAGGAGTATGTTTGGGATGCGTTAAAAATCCGTGCTGGGCGGGTGGCAAAGAGCTGTCTCGATAACTGGCGCAACGTGCTAACGGCGTTCCGTTACGGGGCCATAAGCGGGATCATTAGTAACTTGATGACAACGCTGATAAATACTTTCTTCACCACCGCACGCAGCCTAGTGCGAATGATCCGTGAAGGGGTTTTTTCGCTGTTCCGCGCAGCCAAAACCGTACTGATGCGACCAGAGGGTACAAGCCGTGCTGAAGCACTAGATGCAGGGCTGAAGATTGCCGTCAGCGGCGCATTCGTCATTGGTGGCGTACTGCTTGAAGAGTACCTCAGCAAAACTCTCGGTGCGCTGCTTACCGTTCTGCCCGGTGGGCTAATCACTACTCTAGTGGCTGTGTTGACGGGGTGCGTCACCGGCCTTGGTACCGTATTAACGGTCTATATGCTCGATCGATTAGATCTGTTTGGTGCGCAGCACCAGCAGGAAGACAATGCAGTACTAACGATGTTACAGGACGGCAGGGCGCAGGCCGATGCGCGTCTGCAGGCTCTGTTGGGATCGGACCCGAAACCTGTCTAAATACATCAAAGGCACCGAGGAGATATACGCAGAGAATTGGTGTTTGAAACATACACTGCTAAAGAGTTTGATTTGTACCAGATTGAATTTTTTTTCAAAAATATGGCGGAATATTATATATGGACTTACATGGTCATTTGCTTTATGTGGATATCACCCAGATCTGCGGCATCGGCTGTGCGTTCTGCATGTATGCGGATAAGCACGTAACGGGTAAGAGTATGGTGCTGTCAACGCAGGCACGTGACAACCTGTCGGCGCTCATTAATGATCCATCCGTAAAGCGTATTTCCGTGAGTGGCGAAGGTGAACCGCTCAATAACATTCATACCTTTTATGAGTTACTGGCGTTGTCCCGAGGGGGCAACAGCTTTGAGTTTATCACCAGCGGTTTTTTTCGCCATGAGAAGATGGAAAAGATCTTTGATGAGATCAATCGTCTTGTCTCCGCCAATGGTGATACCTGTAATATTCGCCTGAGTTCAGATAGCCACCATATTGAAAAAGTAAAATGGCGTGCACATGGATTTAGCCTGGATTATGTTCAGCGCAAAAAACCGTCATCGCTCAGTTTTTCATTTCGCTCAATTGATATCGATCGGGCCTTCACTCGCGAATATCTGGTGAGTGAACTGGCCTCATGGGGAATTAACGCCAGCATAAAGCCAGTCAGCGTACTGGAAGACAAATTATTAATAGGTGCGGACACGTTTAACATCGACTACAAAAATCTGGTTCATCCGGCAAGAGATACGCCGGAGGGTTATCTGGACTTACAGGGATATATTGCCGCGATTGAGTCCAAAGTGGATAAACCTTTTACCTTTGGCAGCCTGAACCGTGCACCCCAGCCCAATGGCATGGACGTGACAATTAAACCCAACGGCGATGTGTTTATGTACGGTATTGAGACCGAGCGTGTTGCAAATATCCATTCTGATGCGATCGACTGGCATCATCTGGCGAGCCATGTGCGGGATAATCCCTTGTCGCGCGCGTTATATACCCAGCCGTTAACCGAACTGCTGGCGCGGCTGGAAGACACTCCGCAGCTTCGCGCGATCATCGCGACCGCCAATAATCCTTACTGGCTGGTCAAAGAGATGGGGAAGCATTCCGGGTTGCTTGAACAATGGAAGGCAGCATGATTGATTCGCACTGCCACTCGTTCTACTCGAAACATGCTGTAGGTACTATCGACGAACTTGTTTGTGCCTCGATTGCTGCGGGGGTGACGGTACTCACCATCACTGATCATGCTCCGTTCCCTGTGGATGCGCAGAACCGTTTGCTGGAATCGGAACTGGAGAGCTATTTCACCGATATTGATAAGGCGCAGCAGGCCTATAAAGGCGAGATCACGCTGCTACGCGGACTGGAACTCGATTATATGCCGGGTACTGAGCGTTATAACCGGCAATTACTTGCCCGCTATCCAATGGATTTTGTCATCGGTTCAATTCACTACGTCACTGTTGCCGATGAGCCGATGGTGAAGGTCTGGGAACTACCCCGGTTAGCGGCAGACTCCTTTCTGGACAAGTACTTTGCTCAGCTTGAAGCGTTGCTGGAAAGCCGGTTGTTTGATGCGGTTGGGCACGCTGACACGCTACTGCGTGCAATCCCAGAGGATGTGTTTTTGCGTCGCTTTGAACCGTTGATTGCGCCGCTCGTACGCAGCGGTATTGCATATGAACTGAATGCTTCGGGCCTGCGAAAATCCAGCCTTGATCCTACGACGGGTAAAGAAATTGCAGGAAGATGGTCCTATCCTTCCCGCGCTTTGCTGGAGAAATTACTGAGGAACAATGTTCCATTGACCATCGGATCCGATGCGCATGATCCTCGTGATGCCGGAACGGGGATCGCCGAGTTGATGGAGGCACTTAGGCCATTAGGGCTTCAATCCATCAGCTATTATCAGCAGCGTCAACGTATTGATGTTCTGTTGGATGACCTTCAATTTCACACTGTGCCAGTGTCTCGCTAAGGATCTTCACCATGAATGGACTAAAAACTCCGCATTCACTTGCGTGGAACACGTTGCACAACGAACCGCTCGCAACCCAGTTGGCAATGTTTCGCCAGGCCAGTGCACAGATCAATGCGCAGGATGTTAAATCCGGTTTTCGCGCGTTCGCGACCGATTTGCTGGCGCGCGGTTTGATCGACATGTCCGATTACGTCGCTATTTTTGGTGGTAAGGCGCTGCATTATCTGACGCCGAATGCGACTGGATCATTTTGCGATATGCGCACCGGTGCTGACGCTACAACATTGGCGGGCATTTATAGCCGTGCGAAATATGGCGGAGTGAGCGAGATACGCTATCTGGCACGGTGCGTTATCGACTATCTTGCCGCAGAACTGGATGACACCTCTTCTTCATGGTCAGGGTTGTTTTGCCAGGCCAAAGAGGAGGGAGAGAGTGTTGTTATGATGACTACGGGCTGGCGTAATGTGCCTTCCACGGCCAATGTGCTCTACGATATCGTGGTTGAGGAAATTAATCTCACGTTGGCGCATAAAGGATTGCCCACCATTATCAACGTTAAACTGCCCAGGATTGCGCCGCCGTGTGAAAATTACGCTAGCCTTAGTCAGGCCGAGCGCGATCGGGTCAATCTTGTGCAGGATCATGTGATTCCAGCGGAGAATTTTTACCGCTGGAGCGGCGTGCATGTCATTTTTGGAGATGACGTGCTGGTGACTGGGGCAACGGCGGACAAAGTGTTGTATGAATCGCTGTGTAACGGCGCCCGGTCATTTCGTGCCATTTACCCAGTGGCGCTAGATCCCCGGGTGGCATTAACTGATGCGTCGGTGGAGGATCGGCTGAACAGCGTGAGCGTAAAGCAGCATTTGGATGAAAACGTCGCGCAACTGCTCTCTGCTCCGGGCTATCAGCCCATTCTGCGTGCGTTGCGTCTGTTATTTGGCGAAGACAACCGGGATAGTTTACCGGCTTTCCTGCCAAATGTGCCGGTGCTGACCTGGCTTAATCTGTATAAGTCAGCGTTAAATAATGAGTTTTTGGCTCAACCTGCATGCGCGCCATCACTAGTGATGCTCAGAACATATCTGATGCAAAATGGGCTGTTGTGTGCGAAAGGTAAGGTGCTGGTGAAATGATGTCCGACACTACCCATTACGTTAGTTACTGGGAAAACGCACCGGGTCAGACCATGCCGGCTTATGTTGCCCTGGCACTGGTTTCTATGCGCAGAGCTCTGGGCGATCGTTTTCTTCTGCTTACGTCGCGATCGGTAAGCGAGCACATCGATGCTGACATCATGAATAAAGCTTGGGCTTTTGAACCGCTGAGCTTTACGCTGGCGAACGGCATTGAAGCTATTGTGGCGAAGAGCGATTTCATTCGCATGGCGTTTGTACATCGCTGGGGCGGGGCATGGTTGGATGCGGATACGTTGCTGTTTAGAGATCCGAGTGTTGAGTTATTTCCGACAGGGCTGAGCCATAAATTGCACTGGCATAGCGAGTGTATTTTCGCGTCCCTGCCGGGAAACCCCATACTTGCGCAAGCCTTAGCTATAGGGCTTGAGAGCGAGAATCACGCTTGGGGTAATCCTGGGAGAATCAAAAATAACATTGCCCAGGCTGCCGATGCTGTCATCCCGATTGGCGGGGAGGTCATCGATCCCGGATATCGTCCGCTTTACAACTTTGCTGGTTGCGAGGTGATGCGTCGCACCGATATTGCCGTCGGGGCATTTTTGATTAACGACGTGGCCATTCTCAAACTTTACAACACCTATTTCCGGCGTACCGAAGCCCGGAGAGAAACCGTGGCTGAATTTCTGGCGGGTGGCTCGCTGCTGGCAAAACTGTTTTTGCATATTGAGGCGAATACGGATTACTGGGTTGATGAAAGTGACAAATTGATAGCTTCCGTTGCCTGAGTACCGCGTTCGCCCAGTACGATAGCTTCAGCGGGTAAGTGGAGTCGACAGTGCGTGGCGCCATTGAGGTTAATGCGCGGCGCGATTACTTCGTGAATGGTCGGCGTCCGGCGGTGTGGCGAGCTGTGGGCAATATACAGCCATGCGGGGATGCGTTCAGTTAAATGGCTGAATTCAAGTTCAATGCGCAGTAGATCGAATATCTCGGTGGTGCGTCCACTGGGAGTCCAAGCCAGCGGTGCGGTACGGTGATCGGGCCGCACGACTGCGACAGGAACGCTGAATTCAAGGTTGATCGTCCCGGCATAACAGCCTGCAACTTCAGGAAATTTTTCACAGATTAAGGGCAGTTGTCGCGCCAGCGTGCCCGTCGCTACCCCTAGCCCAGGGATGATTCTGGCGTTAAGCGACATGCTGTTTTTCGCTTCTGCTGGCAGTGTTAAGAGAGTCTGCAATGCGTTCATTAATGACGTTAGCGAAAAAGTATCCATATTTTTTTTGCCCGTACGACGGAGTGTGTCTGGCTGTTGCTCGCTGTAGATCACTTGTGTAAAAGGTGAGCGAGGCGGCAACCATGGGTTGTGTTGACCTGCAATCAACGGGTAGATCGCCACCAGCTTCGCTTTCAGGCCAACAGCCATATGCACAATGGCTGTATCCACACTAACAACTGCCTGCGCGCGGCGAATATAGCCTGCAACCTTTTCGGGTGTTAGCCCGTCGTGCAAGACTGCCACATTATCGCGTGCAACTGCGTTTTCCAGATGCTGTGCACTGTGCAGCGTTGAAGGGCTGCAAAGAATTCCCACGGAATGGCCGGGAAACTCGTCGGTGATAGCTTGTAGAGCTGCGGTTGCACGGGAAGGGGATAGCCCCTTGTCTCTTCGGCTGGCATAAGGATTAAAAAGTATTTGGGGGGAAAGTGCCGCAGGCGGGAGCTCGGCAGGCAACGGAACAATGTACTGGGTGTCGATCACTTTCGCGCCCAGATCCTGCAGAATATATTTGTACTGCTCCACGATATTGAGCGTGTTTGCAGCAAAACCCATTTTACGATTCACACAGCGCAGTGAATCATCAAGGGAATAGATACTCGCCGGGCGGAGTAACCGCATAAAAACGATTTCGGCAGGTTGTAGTCGTCCAACCAGATGAACAACGGCATCGACATTACTTAGTTGGTTCACCAATCTGCGTAGTTCACCAAGCCCTGGATGCGGATTCGTAACGATGACGTCATCCACACCGAAGGTGTTGGTATGCATTTCAGCTAACTCGTTAACCGTAAGTACAGTCAATCGGGCATTGAGCTTACGTGATTCGCGAAAAAAGAAAGAAGATACGATGGAGTCGCCCAATTTTGCGTCCCAGCGAAGCAGAAGAATATGCAGTTTTTCACCGGGGGTTTTCGTGGGCAGAGGTTTGTCCGCCAGCAGGCGAAATATCAACCTGGAAACCGCTTTGCGTAAAATCTGAAAACTTATCAATATGCTCACTAGTCTTTTGCTCAGGGGGCCGATCCCGGCCACACGGTTTTTTCAGGGTGATGCGGCGTATTCTAATTAGCCTCAAACTCCATTTAGCTGCCAATTGGGAAGCGCAATAGCAAGCGAGGTGAGCTGAGATTCGGTCAAAGCCATTATTAACAGGGCGGAAAGCAACCAACGGTTTATACCGACTAAGGAACACAAACACACCTAAATCAATGTTGTTCAATACCGAGCGCGCGCCTGATGAACGTCTGATCCACAAACCCAATCGTTCGACTCCAAACGTCCTGAGTATCCCGAAGATACTGGCACAACCCATCCACATCAGCTTGGTCGGAAAATTCCAGCAAATCTACCAGCCGGTGTAACGTCTGAATGGGAATGCCAATCTCCTCCAAGGCACTTACACCTGGCGGAAGATGAAAATTCTCGAACGTCATTTTGACATGCGTGTAATCGACTTTGCTGCGGATACCTCGCTTCAATGCATGGTATTTGACTACATCCTCCATTAAGCTGAGCACCTTAGGTAGGGTGTAACCGAAAGTATTGGTGATGAGCTTCAAATCATTGTTAATGGCGATGGAAAGAGAGCGTTTTTCCTCTTCAGACACCCACTGCCGTGCGCGATCAATCTGGTTTTTCAGATATTCCGAATAGCTTGCAGCGTTTGAATAACAGGCAAGTTTGGCGACCATGACATCAGTAGGATTAACAGGGACTCCATTGCGACTGAACGTAGAGGGAACCAGTCTGGCAATTATCTTTGCAAAGGTCTTGAGGAAGTTTGTTGCAGGAGTCCAGTGAAACACCAGCGAGGCAAATTCGGTGTCGTCCATCATCTCGAACATGCTTTGCAGCACTTCGAGTTGCTCGACACGGAAGTATGAGTGCTTTTTCACAAGTTCGATAGAAACACGCTCGTTTATGAAGACTTCATCAAAGCGATCCTGTGAAAACTCGGACAAGTGGTCTGGTTGAACGCTGGCCAAGAGGTTAATTGGGGTATCAATATCTTGAATACCAAGCGGAATTTCCACCTCTTGATTGAGGCTGTCTTCCGGGATTTCCTCTAGGCAAAAGATTTTGCCGACGAAGTGAACGCCCATGCGCCCGGCGCGCCCTTTGATGTTCCCATGGGTGAATTTGTCAATGCTGCGAGGTCCATCGCGGTTATCGTAGATCACGACGTTTTTGGCGATAGTGTTGACGCCTTCAATGATCGTTGAGGTACAAAGTAAGAAGCGCAGTTTTCCTGCATTGAATTGGTCAGCGGTGTATTGCTGCAGCGCTCTCGGCAGCGCGCCAAAATGCAAGCCGATACCGTTTCTGAGTGCCACCGTGTAATCCCAGTCGGCATCGAACTCTTGGCTGACCCAGTCAATATGAGGACTCTCAGTCAGAGTGCCATGCCCGAGCCTGATCAGCTCGCGAGCCACTCGACCGGCAACAGTTGGTGACTTACAATAGATGATTGTTGCACCGACGCACGCGTGCGCGATTTTCGCCAGCGCTTTGAGCTTGGCTTCGTCGTCACTCGCTTTGATGCCGAACGTCTGAACATCTAGTGCCACCGTGTTGAAGTCGGTGGAAACAAAAGTATGCGGATACCCAAGTCTTTCGAGACCGCGAATGCTGTTAACGAATGGTCCAGTCAGATAAAACTGCCTGGAGACCTTGAGCAGTTTGCTCAACGCAATGTTAAGCTCGATAACTCGCTCGTCTTGATGATCAACTTTCCCGCTTTTGAGTTGCCGGAACGCCAACTTGTAAAACTCGTCAATGACGAAGAGGTCAATGTCGATGATGTCGTCACGCTCGTTCACTCGCTCCTGCGTTAACACGTAGACGGCCTGATCGGAATTGCACACTTGGGAACTGTGGTGGATAATCTGATATCGGTCACCGAATCGCTCTTGCAGTCGGCGACGGGTTTCGTCGGCAAGAGCCACGGTCGGAACAACCAGAACGAGCCGCTTCAACGTTCCCATGCCGAGCAACGAATCGACGATTGCACTTTTGCCCATGCTTGTAGGCGCGCTCAGTACCACGTTTTGACCGGACTTGAGCAGATCGAATATATGGAACTGCATTGAGTGGAAAACGTAACCATCCGAGAATGGCGTCCGGTATAGATCAAGTACCCTCAGGTCGTCCGGTGTCAGGCCAGTGAACTCTTTTTTAAGGTACGGGAACAAACCTGATTTTCTCACCATATTTTTCAAAATTGTGGTGTGCTCGGAAAATCGCTCGCGCGAATCGAGAGCACGTACGATCAAATCCCGTCCCAAGTCATACGAAACAGGATTGGACAACAGCTTGTTAATCGCAAACAGGTAATTGAAAGATGAGAAGTCCTCACCCTGCAGACTATTTTTCGCCTGTTCATAGAGCTCTGTCATACAACCTCTCTCACCTTCTCATCAACCAATTGGGTTAACCGCTCAAGACTCGGAGCTGGATAAATGAACACGTGGATGCAAAGATTCGCGAACGGCGAATCCTCGATGAGGTCAGCCGCGAATTTTTCGAACAGCATCGTCGTTTCCTTCTCCAGGTCATCCTCGAACCCCGGCGTTTCAGGCTCGGTTAGTAGGTTAGAGTCGTAGCCCACGAACAGAACAAACGTGAAACGATCGAGGTGAGCATCGAAAGGTTGGCTGCCATCAAGAATTTCGTCAATGTCGTGGCGAAGCAGGTAGTTATCGTCTTTAATGTCGAGGATCTTTTTGCGCGCGGTATCGATGCAATCCGAAATGTCCTCGTACAACCGATCCCGTATCTCCGGCAATCTGACGGCAATGTCAATATCAGTAACCAACTCGCTGAAGCCAATCCAAAGCTGATCACCTTCTGGATCGCGGCGAACGATATGCACGTTTTCAAGAATTTTTTCGGCCCCTGCTTTTTCCACGTATAGCATGCAAGGAATAGGCTGGCTTTCGTGGTGCTGCCGGATCGTTGCGTGCAACAGTACTCGACCCAAAAATTCGCTGACGTCATGGAGCGATTTGAAGACAGAATCCTTTAGCCGTTCTCGCTTTTCAATGAATGTCAGTTTATGAATATCAGACATTTCTTTTGGTCGGAGAAAAACCTCATCCAACCATTGGCAGACGTTTTCCGCGATGTGCTTGTAGCGGTATTTCTTAAGTGAGTACTGCTGATGTAGAACCAGGCCTTTACGCTTAGCGCAGACCGAAGCCATAGGCGCTCTAAATGGCGTAAGGATGTGGGGTAAGTCCCGTTTGACGTAGATTTTGCGGCCTGACCGAGATTGGTCATCTTCGACACGCTGCTTGAACCACTTAAGTAGGTCTGGTCGTAAGTAGGACTTGTCATCAACACTGTGAATGCGTCGAGAATGCTCCCCCTTGCGCGTCACGGTATCAAGGATGCGGCACCAAATGTCTTCAGCGATAATTTCAGAGCTGAGAATAACCCCATGCAAATCTTGGGAGGCCAGCCGTATATTCTTGATCCCCAAAAGCTCTATTTCTCGAAGGGATGGAAACACTTCCCATATAGCCGCATCGATCCAATCTGAAACGCTTATACCTGAGTCTGTTAAATAATTGTTTGTACGTTTATTGAGATCGTCGATGAGTTCCTGTCTGCCTGGCTTATCTAGTCGAGCGTTTGGGCTGATCGTCAAGTACTCAAGGGTTTTGTTGACCTTTTCCTCTGTTACGATGGAGTACCTCCGTCCAAGGGCCGGGTCAGACTCACACTGCATTGATTTGTGCAAAATTGAACTGCAGGGGATCGTCTTTTTATCAGCACCTTTTGAATTCTGAACGATGTCCGAAATGTTCCAACGTGTTTTGCCGGTGCTTTTTACCTGAACGAAGTCGATGTATCCATCAGATACAATGTCGATATCGTCTGTGACCTCGCAGCGCACACTGCGGATAGTCTTGTCACGAAGCATTCGGGTGACATGGTAAGCGGCTACGCAGTCCTGAAATAAGAAACCGTGCTTGGCGGCTACTCCGCCTGAATCGTTCGACTCCATTTAGACATCCGTGACAATTTTGCGAAAATTAAGGAGATGTTTTGACACAGTCCAATCGGATCACTGCATCATCACCAGTGATCTAAATACTTCACAGCCATTCTCGGTCGCAGGTATCAAGCTTTTCAGGATTCCACAAATATTGGAACCCTGACGTCTAATTTGGTTATATAACATACAGTCCCAACTAACGTAAGGTGGGCGCAGCCTTAATCAAGGTTTTAGTTTTCAAATAGTTCAGAGCTGAGACTGCCAACGGCACTACGGCACTACGGCACTATGGCACCGCCAGCGATTGTAATCACACTTGATATTATAAAACACAGTTTCACGCATTATTTCCTGGTTGGTAAGGTCATATCACGATGCTCTTTGAGCAATGTCAACATTGCGTGTTCATGGCTTTCTATGTTGTTGATGCCTTGCCCATCCGGCCCCCACTCCTTATAGCTCATCATGATGGCTTGTTTTAGACTCTCTGCTCGTTCTGTTTCGATGTAGAATTTTTTCTTGTCTGCTGGTGAATAATTACTAAGTCTCGAGTTACTGCTTGGTGAGATCAGGCAGAGGTTACCGAAACGATGGACATCATCCCCCATTTTGTTTGCGCCAGAGGGATCTGTTTGAGGAAAGTAGTGCTCAACCGATGTTCGGCTCGGTGAAAACTGGAAACCGTCAAAATGCTTCTTAATCTCGGGATTATTAAGCCCTTTACCATCAAATGATTGGCCAGCATTAAGATCACGCCACAAACGATAATCGAGTAAATTGAACACAAAGTTCTGCACACTGGTACCACGATGCAGAGCTTCGACATTGAATTGTTCCGTTTCACCACAAATCTCTGACAGGAACTCGTGGCTGAGTTGTTCAAGTTCTCTGAGGTAAGCAGCTCCGTCAACATTAAGTTGGTCCGAAGTCAGGGTATTCAAAATGGCCAGCGAGCGATTGAGCCATCGCTTGTAAACATAGGCAGGGTGGGAGACATGGAACATCGACAAGATCATCGCTAGTTGTTTATTTACACCAGACAGTTCATCTTGATCGAAAGAGTTGTTATAGCTAAAGCTCGAATTCCTGTCTCTGGCATAGTATTCAAGCGTCAGCAGACTCCACTTCTCAGCTTGATCTCGCTTAATGATATAGCGGTCAAACAAGCCCCTAAACTTTAGTAAGTTAAAAGCAAACTGGGTGATTTTTTTTCGGTCATTTTTTATGATTTCAAATGCCTGAAGTAGCTTTTTATCGTCCAAAGACACGTCATTATCCACTGTCACTTTTAGCACATGCAGTAGGAAGTTGGAGAAATCGATAATCGAATCAAAACGCTGCTCTTTTGCTTTTTCATCGTTGTCATCAGTGTGATGAAAGCGTCGCCTTTCGATAATTTCCCGTAGCGTCGGCTTTTCGTGTGTATCAGGATTAGTTTCTATAGCACATTTGATCGCATCAAAATCGGCAGGGAATCCTAGCCACTGTTCACCAAATAATGCTTTGCGAGTCTCTGGGCTAAAGCCCAATTGCACATATCGGTTCATATCAGCGCAGGCATCCCATATGGCAGAAAAGCCGTTTCTTGCGGCAGTATCACCGTTGTAAACTGACATCAAATTCGCTTTCAACACTTCGTGTTTTTCTAGCTGTTCACCACGGTTATTCATGATCTCAAAGTAGTGGTTGAGATCAGTCTCTGTTGGCACCGGAACCCGCAAAATAGTGACGCGCTGGAGTAGATATCGGCAAAAGTTGTTGGTGTCGATATTCTCTTTCTCAAAGTAGCGTTCAATAATAGTAAACGCCGCTCGGATTGAGGGTTCTTCAGGATCATTGCTCTGAGCCTGTTGAAACAGGTTATTTAGCGTTCGGGCTGATTTAGGACGGCTGTCAAAGTCGAGATTAAGGTGAAGCGGGGATAAATCTTGTTCGCTGCAACAAGCAACTTTTTTTAAGTATGCGAGCAAAATCGACAGCGTTGTGTACCTTTGCTGTCCATCAATCGTTTCATAGACTATTACGCCTTGATGTGCGCTATCAGCACCATCTCTGACATATACCACCAAGCTGCCCAGATAGTATTTCGGGTCTTCCTGTTGCTCTGCATTTTTAAGGGCTTCAGCAGCATCTGCAATGTCCCGAATAAGCTGTTCAATCTCCGGCGCGCCCCAGGCGTAGTTACGCTGATAAATAGGGATAACATAATGGCTATTAGCGCTAAATAACTGTTCGATGGTCAGCAAGGCTAAATCATTACTCGTCGGCATCTACATCTCCCAGCATCTGAGCGATTGAATATTCTACGGGTTTGGCATTTTGAAAACGAATGTTTATACAACGCTTTGGCTGAAAGCGTAGGACTTGTTGTGGGTGGATCGCTTTATCGAGCAATCTCAATAGTCCTCGGGGCTCACGCGCATAACCATCAACACTGTCCATACCGATTTTTTGATATTGCAAGCGCAAGTAGTAACTCCAACAAAAACAGATTGTTGCGGCTTTAATTAATTCTTTGTCGCCAAACTTATCGTAATAGGCCATCACTGCACACATAAAGAGATTTTTAATATACATATCCCCTTTGCGTGAACTGCCAGCGTAACTGGTATGTTTTTTTAAGAAATTGCCAAGCAGCGCGTTGTCACCTTCAAATAGGGTGTGATGCAGGGATTTGTAGTGCTGGATATACTCAAAAAAGCGCTTTCCGTTAATTATTAACTGATTAACCTGGAACGGAAAAGGTTTATTCTGCTTGTCCCACTTCCTGATAGGGTCATTATTGTAGTGCTCAACCGCAAAATCCAGGGCGAGCAGAGACTGCAGATAGTGGTAATCAGAAGTGGAGAGGTTGACGCCTTTGAACACCTCAAGATTGTGGCGGCTGAACTGCACGCCATAATCGCCATCCAGCCATCGGCGCAGGCGGAACAAATACTCGCCCATAATGAGGTGAAGGTTAGCGGATTCATCATCCGGACTGACTCCTTGCTCCCACAGGCTAACGTGGTGTAGTCGTTCCGCTTGCTCTGTAGCATCCATCATTTCGCGCAAATGGTATGCCTTTAGTAAGTCATGGGGCGCGAGGGCCTTACCCCTGGCGTTTTGCGAGTCGAAAAACTGAAAGGCTTCGCTCAAATCATCGAGCGTCACTTCGATCAGTTCACACTTGTTACACACGAAGTGAAGTAGTGATTTGCGCTCGTTATCATTTAGTCCCACGAGGCGGTTCTCAATGACTTTGGCATTGTGCTCAAGGTTATTGATGCTAACCCTTGAAGCAAAAGATTGTTCCAACAGGGGCGTTGAAAACTCATCACTCTGATCGAGCACTGAGCAAAGCAAGGTTAAGGTCAGAAGGCGCTGCTGACCATCAACGATATCGAGTTCACCTTCATAAGCAGGTTTTAACTTATCCCGGTGCAACACCACAGTCCCAAGGCGGTAGCTCTGTTTATTTTGGTGGGTTAACACATCATCAATTAGTTGATTGACGTGTTTTTGTTGCCATTTGTAGGGGCGCTGGTATGACGGAATAGCGAGGCGCTGTTCTAGCAGCATCCTCGTTTTTTTTACCTGATAGGATACAGTTCCCATGGCTACATTGCCTGCTCAACAATCGCATCTGCCGGTTGGAGTTGGATATTCTGGCTGGTTCCCTGACGAGTTTTTCGCATATCCCTGAGTGTCATTAGCTCATTTCCTTTTTGTTGTAGTCGGATTCAAGTCCGAAGATAAACGTTAAGCCGCCCTTTATCGTCATGCGAATATTGCCGATGACTACATGTTCCTCAGACACTGATTCGGTCTGCTGCATCACGCGCACAGATAAGTTAATCGCAGCTAAAGTATCTTACCTCAAAGCATTACTCGGCCGTTCCCAGATGAGAAATAACGCCGTGATACAGACGCAAATAATAGATGCCGGACGAAAGCTCAGATGTGGCCATGTGCATAGGTGGCAATTTGTGTACACCATAAACTCACCACCACATGGCCAATCCTTAGTGTCTTACTTGACCACTTCCATCAGCTTACCGAAGCTATCCACTACGTCATACTTCACGTTTTCTGGATCAAACTTCTTGTTGATCTCATCGAAGAATTTACGGGCACATTTAATCTTGGTGGCTTCAATAGGCCGTAAATCCAGTGATGACATCGAGCCCTTGGTCTCAGCAACGAAATACACATGCTTGACCGAGCCTTCTTTAAAGGAAATGGCCCAGTCGGGGTTGTAATCGCCGACAGGGGTTGGGATCAGAAAACCACGTGGCAACTTGGCATATACCACCACATCCTTGCTAGTATCCAACTCTTCAACGAACTTGCGCTCAATCGCAGAGTCGGTAAGCACGTAATCATAGATGTGATTTTGCAATTTATTCCCAGCCTTACTGAGATCCTGTTTGCTCTGACCCGTGGTAAAGATGTCCAAATCAAACTTGTCTTCTAGCGTGTCATAGGCCAAATGCTCGATAATGACATTGGCCTTTTGTTCGTTGACCAAGCGAATGGCTTCGGCAATGAAGCTTTCTGGGTTACTCTTGAATTGTGCGAAGATATCAGCATTAAGGCCTTTAAGAATTTCGGCAACGGTGCGTCTTGTAAGCAAAGTCCCCTCTGCTAACTTGCCAATCAGATCGTACTGCACAGCGGAGTGGATGGAGACGTTGTGCGATTCTGTTTCGGTAACTTTCAACTCGAAGGCATTACCCTTTTTGAGGTCATCGTAAGTTGCCGTATCAGCCTGCTCGCCACGGTGAATGGTGTATTGCAACGGCGTCACTCGCAACCCAGCATTCTTGTCATTGAGCGCCTTGATCGCATTGTTCACTAGCTCAACATCATCAAACAACACGTTGTAAGTAGCCTTGCGATTGATTCGCCCCCACAGCGCCTTAAATTCCTGTTTTTCAAAGTTGGCGTTGGTCTGCAGTCTTTTGGGCTTGCGACCATCGTCTATCTGCATGAGTTGGCTTTCGCTGAATACGCTATCAATCAGCTGAAATATCTGCTCTGCATAGGGTTGCAGTTCATCCGGCAATGCCTCCAGCGTGCCGTCTTTCTTAGCTTGATGGTACTTCTCCGTGATATTGCGTTTCTTATCGACGTAGCCGTTCTGGATCAGATAAAACTCGATGTCCGTGGCCTGGTCCTCTGATACCGTAATTGAGCCTTCCTTCGTGTTCAGCATCTTGCCCGTGAAGTAGGCCTTGTCCGCCACACGAGGACGAGCTGACAAGGACTCGCTAATGTCCTTCTGCAAGGCTGTTACGAAGTCCTTGTAACTTTCGCTGGCCACAACTGTCAGTACGTTAATGTCATGAACAATGGACGGGTGATCCATGCGATCACCATTCTGATTAACGGACAAACGCAGGCCACGCCCGACCTCCTGGCGACGTGAAATGGTGTTATCACTATGCTTGAGCGTGCAGATAACAAACACGTTCGGGTTATCCCAACCCTCACGCAAGGCCGAGTGTGAGAATATAAAACGCACCGGCTCAGCGAGTGATAATAGCCGTTCCTTGTCTTTGAGGATCAGATCATAAGCATCTACGTCATCAGACAAGCCAGCATTTTCACCGCGCGCAGCGGTCTTGGGATCAGTGAGGCGCTTGCTCTTCTTGTCGATGGAAAAGTAGCCGCTGTGTGTCTTATCGGCCGCAATGCGGCGTAGATATTTAGCATAAGGGGCATCCCCCTCCATAAACCCATTATCAAAGGCTTCTTGAAGGTGCTTAGCGTACTCCTCTTCAAAGATTTTTGCGTACTCGCCTTTTTCATCGGCAGCAGAATAGTCCCGGTATCGGGCTACTTCGTCGATAAAGAACAACGAGAGGACCTTCACCCCTTTATCGAAGAGTTCCATCTCCTTGTCAAAGTGCGCCTTGATCGTCTCACGGATCTGAATACGGCGCAGCGCTATCTCGGAAATATCACCAGTCGCATCACCCACCGTCAGCTCTACGCCATTGGTAAAGCTCAAGGTGTCCGTATTGGCATTTATGTCCGATACCACAAACCCATCGCGGTATTGATCCAGCTCGTTCGATAGCACAAACAGATTGTCACCTTTGCCCAGCTTGCGGGTGACGCGCTTGATGTTGCCACCGCTGAGTTTCTGTTCGAACTCCACAACCGCGACTGGTGGTTTTTTATTTGAGATTTCGATGGCTTGTAAATAGAAATAGGCATTGGTTCCCGCCAGTCCCTTCACCGAGATCCCGCGCACCTCAATCTTCTTCACCAGCTTCTGGTTGTAGGCATCAAGCGCATCCAGGCGGTGGATCTTGTTGTGTGTGGTCTTGTGGGTAGCGGAATAGCGCAACACCATCAGCGGTTTGAAATTTGCGAGGGAATCCAGCGTCTTGCTCCCCTCCATCCGCTGTGGCTCATCGAGGATCAAGATGGGCCGGTTTGCGCTGATCACATCGATCGGGCGACGTGACTGAAAATCATCGAGCGCTTCGTAGATGCGGCGATTATCTTTGCCGGTGGCATTAAACGCTTGTACGTTGATCACCATGACATTGATACCAGCATCGGAAGAAAAACTCTCAAGATGGTGTAGCTGCTTAGAGTTGTAAATAAAGAAGCGCGCCTTCTTGTGGTAGGTCTCCTGAAAGTGCTCAGCCGTGATTTCCAACGACTTGACCACGCCTTCGCGGATAGCAATGCTCGGTACCACTATGACGAACTTGCTCCAGCCGTACTGTTTGTTCAGCTCGAAGATTGTTTTGATGTAGCAGTAGGTCTTGCCCGTACCTGTTTCCATCTCGATATCAAGATTTAACTTGGCGACCTTAGTCTTAACCAAGTCCTTCGACAACGGCAGGTTTTGCTGACGCTGGGCCAGTTGAATGTTCTCCCGTAAGGTATCCTCACTGAGGGTTAGCTCAGCATTTTTAAAACCGGTATCTAGCGCAAACAGATCACCCATGCCATTTTTGGTATTACCAGGGTCAAGGCGATAGCTCATGGCTGCATTAGAGGCCGGTGGCTGCCCCTGAAAAATATCTACGACCGCCTGCACGGCGGCAGCCTGATAGGGCTGATGTTTGAATTTAAGCTTCATCGCACGCCCCTCAGATACATTTCACTTCGGTGACGGGCGACAAGAGCTTGAAAATCTGCTCAACGTTGATCTTGACCGCGCTGTTCTTGTAGCCCGCGTCGCGGAACACTACACGCAGTGGCTGACGCTTGGCCAGTTCCTTCACAAAGGCTTCGTCAATGCTGCCGCTGGCGTCGAAGCAGGCGGCAAGCACATTGCCATCGACAAAGAACACGTCCTTACCTTGGATGGACTGCTTGGCGATTGGCAAAGCCAGATCGACGCCCCAATCCAGCATCACCTGGAACAACAGGTCTTCAGGAGTGCGGTCGGGCTTGATGTTGTCAACGAACAGATCGAGGTTGGCCTCGTGCAACGCGTCGGGTGCGTAATAGACGTCGGCCATGTTGGAAGTGTCGATTTTGAGAGTGCGGAAGCCGATGTCTTTTTTCCAGTCCTGGTGGCATTTGCCCTCTAGAAGCTTCGTACCGACCCTACGGATACGCTCCTTACTGATATCAGCAATTGTCTTGTAGCCTGCCTTGAATGCCTCAGTCGATTCGTCGCATGTTTCTGGGAGCTGCACCAGAATGAACTTGCGATTACCTCCATCCTGCGAGTTAAGGGTCATAACGCCGTGCGCGGTGGTTGCAGAACCAGCAAAAAAATCGAGCACTATGCAATCAGGATCAGACCTGCAAGCAGATAAAGTCAGTTTTGCCAAAAGTTTTGATGGCTTTGGAAAGCTCATAAGACTTTGGGCGCCAAATATCGCATGCAACTCATCAAAGCCGTCCTCGTTCGTTCCCCATCCATCGGAGAACAAATCGTCTGAATAAACAAACTCGAATCCAGTCGACTGATCGCCTTTCATTGGAAGAAGATCCTTAAGCATCTTCTCGCGGGGCTCAGTTACGACTCTGCGAAAGTAAAGGTCCTGAGTGACGTAGAGACTTTTATCCTCAGCGTACTTATTGAGCAACTCTTGCGAGTAGATCCAATTGCTTTCAACCTTTACATCCTCCACGAGCACACCATCGCTAATCACAAGATCGGACAGAAGGATCATTTCCATGTTTCCAGAACTGATCCTGCTTCCTGCTGCGACGCGATGATTTTTTTCCCGATACTTGCTAGGGATACCTTTTTTTATAACTCTTACGCCACGAGAGTTCGTGGTCTTAATCACCGGATAGGTTTCTTCGCCTCTTGCTATCTCCCCGACAAGGCCTTTGAAAGAGGCCAAGTTTTTCGCGTATGCAACCACGTACTCCTTAACATTCGTTGATGAGCCAGAAAGAAAGGCCCCCTTTTTCTTTTTCTCCCATACTAACTGGGCAACGAAATTACTTTCCCCAAATATTTCGTCCAGTACTTTCCTGATGTTTTGTGATTCGCAGTCATCAATGCTGGCAAAAATGACGCCATCTTCCCTGAGAAGAGTTCTCGCAAGGCGCAGTCGGGAGTAGATCATCGACAACCAATCTGAATGAAATCGGCCGTTAGATGCAGGATTGGCGACTAGCTTGTTTCCCTCTGCATCCTTTTGATTTGAGCGACGCAGAAAGTCCTCCGCAGACTCGGAAAAATCATCTTCGTAGATAAAATCATTCCCCGTGTTGTACGGCGGGTCGATGTAAATCATCTTGACCTTGCCAAGGTAGTTCTCCTGCAGCAGCTTCAATGCATCAAGGTTGTCACCCTCAATGAAGATGTTCTTGGTATCATCGAAATCCACGCTTTCTTCGCGGCAAGGACGCAGCGTCTTGGCAATCGGCGCGTTGGCCGCAAGCAAGGCTTCGCGCTTTCCTGGCCAGTTCAGGTGGTAGCGTTCCTGCGGCCCTTCTACAATCGATTCGGCAAGCTCTTGCCGCAACTGGTCGAAATCCACCGCCAGCTTCACGCTGCCGTCCTTGCCCTTGGCTTCGGTGACGCAGCCAGGAAACAGATCGCGAATGTGGACGATGTTGTCCTGCGTGAGATTTGGTGAATGCATTTTTAGCTTTTCCATGTTCTTTTCCTCTGGACGTCGCACTGTTGCGCGGCGTCCTAATTCTTTCTGGGCTGGTTTTATTCGGCGTCAGAATTGTTTTGGTGTTTGAGCTCGGCAAATTTGGCAGCCATCGTTGGGTTGCCGCGCGTGAGTCGCTTGACCGTCAGGTCTTCGGCCTTATCGTTGGCAAGCCGTAGATTGTTGGCGGACTTGTGCAGGGCTTCTTTGGTCTTTTCAAGGTCCTTGATGGCTTCGTCGATGCGCTTGACCGCTTCTTCAAACCCATCTGAAGCCAAACGCCAGTTGCGACCGAATGCGGTCTTGAAGTCATCGAGCTGGGTTTCAAATTGGGTGATGTCGATGTTCTGCGCCTTCACCAGCGCCAACTCGGACTTGTATTGAAGTGACTTCATCGCCGCATTGCGTAGCAGCGTGATGATGGGGATGAAGAACTGCGGCCGGACGACGTACATCTTCGGGTAGCGGTGAAACACGTCAACGATCCCAGCGTTGTAAAGCTCACTGTCGGGCTCCAGCAGGGATACTAGCACGGCGTATTCGCAACCTTTTTCGGTGCGGTCCTTGTCGAGCTCCTTGAAGAAGTCTTCGTTTTTCTTCTTGGTGGCTGTTTCGTCACCTTCGTTCTTCATCTCGAACATGATCGAGACGATCTCGGTGCCTGTATCATCCATGTCCCGGAAGATGTAGTCGCCCTTGCTGCCGGTGCGCACGTCGTTGTCTTTTTCGAAGTAGGCCTTTGGGAATGCGGTCGCCCGGAGACGGTTAAACTCAATCTCGCAATGCTGCTCCAAGGTTTCCCCAATCATCTTGGTCGACAGCCGTGCCTTCATGTCCCGCAGACGTACGATCTCACCATCGCGATCCTTGAGCTGTGTTTCGTATTTATCCTTGAGCGCAGTCTCGGCAAGTTGCTTTTCCAGCGCAGCTCGATCTAGTCCGCTCTTGAGTTCGTCACGCTCCTTCGCCACCACGCTCACCGCTTCGGTGAGCGCGAGCTTTTGCGCCACTTCACCCGCTGCAAGCTTGGCCTGCAGACGCTGAATCTCCGCATCCTTGGTGGCCTCGGCTTGCTGTAGCTCACTTAATCGCTTCGCCTCGGCCAGTTGAGCTTTAGTTTCATTCTCTTGCTTTGCTTTTTCCAGCGCGTTCGCCAGCGCATCGCGATCTTTTTCTACCGCGCTCAGCGCCTCACTGACAGCAAGCTTTTGCGCCACCTCTCCTGCATCCAGCCTAGCCTTTAATGCCTGGATTTCGGCATCCTTTGCAGAAGCAGCCTTCTGCAATTCGCTGGTAACCTTGGCTTGAGCCAGCTCGACCGCGTTTTGCTTGTCCCTTTCGGCCAGCTCAAGGCGTTCATGTAGCTGCTTCTCAAAGTCAGCATCGCGAACCTGTTTAAGAATGTCTGCGTAACCAGCTTCATCAATCTTGAAAGCCTTGCCGCAATGGGGGCAGATGATTTCATGCATAGTCATTTTCCTTCAACCTTGGACAAAATTTGCTGGAGCATCTCTGGCACCGCCCCTGCGGATTTGAGTGTCGCCGTGCGGTATGCGAGTTGATTCTTCGAGAGACGGATACCTGTGGCAACCTCGATTTCACTGCAGGCGGCTAGCCACTCAGGCCAGTTGGCTATGAGAAATGATTCCAGATGGTCTTCAAAAATGGCGACTGTGTCGCCGACGACAGCCTCCGGAAAATCCGCTTCAGCAATGCCGAAGTATTTCAGAGTTGTCCGGTTTTCTCGGGCGTTTTTTGCAAGTTCTTCATCGATCTTGTTTTGCTGTTTTCCTTTGGCTTTTGCTCGTGCCGCACATGCTCTGTCAGCATCGAAAAGCGCATAAACCGGGATACCGAGTGCGGACAGGATGGCATGGACAAGAGGGATCGACGTCTTGCCTCCGACTGGGACAATGGAAATGCCAGCGGCTTCAAGCGCACCAAGAGACATTTTGTCGCCTATACCGTGGAACACCGATGACTCGGTGGTACCCTCCACAAGAAAAGCGCGATGGGCAAAGAGGGCTACAGCCAGTTGATCTGAAACGATGCCATCTAACTGACGTTCGACAACATCAGCGTTCACTATCTGGTGCAGTCTGGTCTTCACATCATCAACGGAGGCAAAGTGGATAGCCACAGTCGGAGTCTCTCCAGATGATCGCGTCAATCTCCTGACTTGATCAAAATGGCGGGCCTCAAGGAAATAAGGGCTGTGCGTAGCATACGTCACCTGGATACACTTGTCGGGGTCTTCGACAAGTGAGCGGAGCACTTTTGCAAACGCCTGTGCCTGAATCGGGTGCTGAAAGAGTTCTGGCTCCTCGATTGCTAAGCAGATGACCCCGTCGGCTGATGCAGAGCCGGACTGTGCCAAGAGCTGGAGCGCCGAGATCAAAATCGTCCGCTGAAAACCATGCCCCTGTCGCTCTACCGCTGTTTCGGTTGTGCCATCGAGCACGGCTACTTCGAACGTGGTCTTGGGGGCTTTGAGCTCCACCTCTGCCGGAGAAACAGTGACTGCCCGACCCGGTGAATAGGATGCAACAACCGCGTTAAGCTGAGTCGTCATGACATCAAGTTGTGCTTTGAATTTCTCGTCGTACACCTTTTGCTGTTGTGTTCGTGATTCCTCGACGATCTTAGCAATCTCTTCATCAGCTGAAGCACGATCAACCGAACGCTCAAGAATGCGTCCAATGATACTCGACTTTCCGTCGATTGATTCTTCACTTGCGCGAAGGTCTGCAGTCACCAGCACGAAATCGAAAAGGCCGCTCATCTTGCCGCCACTGTTGAAACCGAAAAAGTTTGTCTGCAATGATTCGGGGGCGTCTACGAGTAGTTCTGTATGTGATGCTTCCCAAGTAGTCATTGCCTGCTCAATGGCTGTACCGGTAGTGGCTGTAGGAAGCTCCAGCTCTGGGCGACTAGTTCTGAGATTGGTATAAAGCTCCCTCTTCGCCGCTACGCCATTTGCAGTTTTGATTGCGTTGAACTCTGGGAATCCCTTTGCGTTTGCAGAGAGCACATCGGTGCCATCAGACGAAAGGCGCTTCCATGCCGTGAATGTGGCAGCGCCCTCTGGAGTGTACCTACCAAGTGCCTCCCGATCCTTTTCGGTGAGATCTGCGAACGTAACTTGCACCTCAATGTCTTCATTAGCCTCTCCAAAAGAGCAGTCTTTCTCTGTCAATGAGCCGGGCTTGCCGTTGAAGAACCAATCGAGTGCATGTAGCACAGTCGACTTGCCAGCGCCGTTCGGCCCTATGAATGTCGTAACGGAGTCGAAGGGAATCGTGACGTCTTTGAGTGCACGGAAGTTCTTGATGCGAACGGATTGAATTTTCATTTCAGTTTTATTCCCTTACACCTGTTGTGATCTATCAATGTTTGAGCTTTTCCAATTCAATTTTCAATATCCGCAGTTTGGCGTTGATCTCTACCTTGCGGTTGAATTGTTTTTCTTTGGCAAGTCTGCTGGCGGCTTTTTCAACCTCACGCTGCTTGGCTGCAATCAGTTCGACACGTGCGACCAAGTCCGCGAGACTTTCTTGTGGGCGCGCAGGGGTGGGGATCAGGCGGTGAAGCATAAGCTCATACAAGCCGCCCAAGTCGAGAGCTAAGGGCATGGCGGCGCGCTCATAGTCACTCGGCAACCAGGCTGTCGTAAAGTAGTCACTCATGACCCAACGGCTGGCGTCTGACTCATTCGGTCGTTTGTATGCAGCGATCACCTTTGTTCGGCCATTAAAGCTCAGCTCGAAGATGATGGGAAACTGCACCGCGCCATCTATGCAACGCAAAACATCCAGATTCAGCTCCGATGTTTTGAGCTGGATTGAGAAAACCTGAAGCTCAGGCACTCCCGGCCTGGCGGGCAGATTGATCGTTTCCGGGGCCAACTTATATTGCCAGACGATCTGCTCTACTTGCTCGACGAACAAGTCCTTCAGCCTTGTATTGGCGCCGCTGTGTTCGTAGATCTTATTCTTTGGCAGGGTACGACCAAAGACAGCCTGCTTCGGATAGTAGATGAACGCGGTATTCGACCCAAATCGCGCAGACTGACTCATCCGGCCTCCTGAATCACGAGGAAGGTAATCAGTTCGAAGTCGTCTAGCCCGACGATAGTATTGACCAACGCGGTGGTCTTTCCGCCGCAGAAGAGGCTGTCCAGATCCTTCTCTTCCTTCACCTCGATCATTGAGCGGATGGCCTTGCCAAGCAGGTCCGAATACATCTGCATCTTGCGGCCATCGGCCGTTTCCTTATTGAACAGGAGACAGGCATCTGTAATAGGCTGGGCTTGTCCCTTGCAGCAGGAGCGAACCAGATCCAGCAAACGTTTGACTTCGGTGTAATCGTGAATGACTTCCCCCTCGCGATTAATGTAGACGAGGTAATAAGGGTGCAGGCGGTTGTGCTGACTGACGTTGACGCTTGGATTCCGGTTGCGTAGCGTGAAGATCACACCCGGGCGTAGGCCCATCTCCGGCTTGGCAGGCACTACGGCGTGCATCCCGCTTGGCACGTTGCTCAATTCGCCATTGACCTTCACATAGTTGAGCAAGTCCATTCGGAAGTCATTGAGCCCGAGATCAGTAATCGACACTCCGGTTTTCAGGTCTTCCAGCTCAATCACTTCCTCTTGCAAACGTCGCAATTGCTCTTTGCGATAAGACACATCGTTGGCTTGGGCGCTCAGCACATTGTCGTCACCGGTGGCTGTGACATCGGCAATCATCATTCGGCTCTCAACCCGTTCCTTCAGGTTGATGTATTCGTCGAGCGAGATGTCTGGCCAGTAGTTAACCAGTTGGATGCTGCTGTTGGGTGAGCCGATGCGATCCACACGGCCGAAGCGCTGGATGATGCGCACGGGATTCCAGTGGATGTCGTAGTTGATGAGGTAGTCGCAGTCCTGCAGGTTCTGACCTTCAGAGATACAATCGGTGCCGATCAACACATCTATCTCTGCCTCCTCATTTGGCAGCACGATGGCTTTCTCCTTCGAGTGCGGCGAGAAGAGGGTAAGCAGTTCCTGGAAGTCATAGCTCTTCTTGAGCGTGCTCTTCGGTGCCCCTTTGCCGGTGACTTTTGCACTGTGCAAGGTCTGTGTAGCCAGCAATTCCTGAGCCAAATTGGCATACAGATAGTCAGCGGTGTCGGCGAAGGCGGTGAAGATCAGCACCTTCTTGTTGCCGGGATTCAGAGGTGCTGCGATCTTCTCCAGAACCAGTGTCTTGAGATGCTGCAGTTTGGCATCATCGGCAGCCGTGATCTTGTTCATCGACGTCAGCAAAGCATCAATGATTTCCAGATCGACCTTCAGCTCGTGCTCCCAAGAAGGCAAGTCCATATCGGCGAGGCTGATTTTGACCTTGCCTCCGATCTCACTGTCGCCATTGATTGGCAGGTCGTCGTCCGCGTCGAGGTTTTCTAACTGGTCGGTGAGGTCATTGATTCTGCTGTCAATGCCACTGAGGCCGCCAGTCTCATTGAAAGTGCTGATCTTGCCTAGTGTATTCGTGTGGTTCGCACGCAGGGACTTGAGCGTCAAGCGGAAAGACTCAATCGAGCTTTCCAGGCGCTTGAGCAGGTTGGTCGTCATCAATGCCTGCAGGCTCTTTTCTCGGTCGACTTGTTTAAGCTTGCCTTTCCCTGCAACCTGAGTGTCATACATTTCCTCGTACTTCTTGAGCCGACTGGGCAGGATGTAGCTGATCGGCGCGTAAACAGCGAGCTTGAGTAACGACAGCTGCTCGAAAATTTCGTTGAAGCTCATCACATCCGTTCGCTGCGTGAGCGGGCTATGGAACGACAAGGGTTTGCGGCGCTCAGGGAATTGGCCGATTTCCTTGGTATCATAGAAGGTCTGAATATGCTTGCGCGAACGTGCGATGGTGACGCTGTCGAGCAATTCGAAGAAGTCGAAATCCAACGAATCCAGGATGGCCCGCGCTGTGCGCTCTTCCGATGGAAGCTTTGCCCACGCATTGAAGCTGGCCTGTGCACTACGGAAAATGTCCTCTACCGTCTTGCCGGTGCGCAGCTTCTTGCTGAGGTTTTCGGAGTCGCCTTCGTAGGCCAGTGCCAGTTGGTTGCGCAGGTCGTTGAAGCGGTTGTTCACCGGGGTGGCCGAAAGCATCAATACCTTGGTTTTCACTCCCTCCTTGATAACCTTGTTCATCAGCTTCTGGTAGCGGGTTTCCTTGTCCTTATAGGCGTCATTGTTGCGGAAGTTGTGCGACTCGTCGATGACGACAAGGTCGTAGTTGCCCCAGTTGATACGATTCAGCGGTGTGCCGAACGACTCACCGCTCGTACGGCTGAGGTCGGTATGACAAAGCACGTCGTAGTTGAACCGGTCGCGAGCAAATATGTTGGTCTTGAGGTTGCGGCTGTAGTTCAGCCAGTTGTCCGCCAGCTTCTTAGGGCATAAAACCAAAACTGACTTGTTGCGCAGTTCGTAATACTTTACCACGGCCAGCGCGGTAAAAGTCTTTCCCAAACCCACGCTGTCGGCCAAGATGCAGCCGCTGTAGCTTTCAAGTTTGTTGATGATCCCGGTAGCAGCATCTTTCTGGTAATTGAAGAGTTTGTTCCAGATGAGCGTGTCTTGATAGCCCGTGCGGTCGTTCGGCAGGACATCCTCGTTGATGTCGTCCAGAAACTCATTGAAGATATTGTAGAGCATCAGGAAGTAGATGCTCTCTGGCGAGTTTTCCTGGTAGACGGATGCAATTTGATCGCAGATCTGCGCCGTTACATCCTCCAGCTTCTCGGGGTCCTGCCAGATCTGGTTAAACAGACTGAGGTAGGTCGCCGTAAATGTCGGCTCGTCCATCCTGTTGACGAAGTTGGAGACAGCGTTGCCCTGCTGGTAGCCGAGATCGACGGCGGTAAAGCCGTGCAGTGGCATGTAGGCAGTATCTGCGGCAGCAGCCTGAATGCAAGTAAACTGCTGCATCGGTGCCTTGCTGCGATTGGACTTGAATGTTGCCTTGCGCCGCATCCAGTCCGCGCACTCTTTTGCAATTGCGCGCTGGGTCAGTTTGTTACGCAACTGAATTTCGAACTCACTCCCGTACAAGCTCCGTTCGCGGTCAGCCTTCGGTATGTGGAATTCTCTGCGTTCCTTGCGAATCTTGTCGGTAACCTCGTTAGCGGTAAACGTCGGCGAGGTAAAGATGAATTGCAGCTCGTCGATTTTTTCCAGCTCTGCTTTGAGCGCTTCGAACGCGTACATCGAAAAGCAGGAAGCGGCGATCTTCAGGCGAGCACCAGGTTTGAGCGTCTGCTTTAGGTCGTCTCCGAGCAGGCGGTTGATATTGTCGATCAGTTCCATTAATAGTCAGCCTTCTTAGTGGCGCTATAGCCTGGTGCCAGTAAGGCATTTTTTACGCCGTAAATTGCGAGATGATCTTTGAGCCATAACCGGTACTCCGGTCCACGAAGGCAATGATCGGGTGAGCAGTCTACCCGCCAGCGCTGCAACATATAGCCCACCACCGCAGCGCGAACGCGCATTCTGATCGAACCATCTGTCATCCCGTAGTCCATCTTGATAATATCGGGCCGCTCAACGCTCGGGTGCGGCACTAAATCTAGCTCGACGATGCGCGTCCACTGGATGTCGTTATCCTGCCGTTCGTTGTCCTGTGGCTCCTCGTCGAGCAATGTTGGTACTTCGATGCGGGTGACGACGAAATCCCGAAACTCTCTACTCTTGCGATCAAAGGCCCGGACGTGCCAGCGCAGGCCGGTATCAACCAAGGCAAAGGGCACAATTACCCGCTCGGACTCGCCGCCGCTCATCGAGTGGTAGCGGATGGCGACAGGTCGCTTGGCGTGGATGGCTCGGCAAATCGCTGCTAACACATCCATCTTGGGGATGCACAGGGCTGCGGGGGATTCACATGGTAGCAGCGCCTGCATTGAGCCGTTCACGCCATCGCCAAAGCCGAAAGCTAGCGCAGACAGAACACGCTGCGATACGTGTTTGAACAACGGGGAAAACGCCTGCCCGATGCGATAGATCTTGTTGCTACCATCGAAGGTGATGTTATGCGGCACGATTTCCCGGTACAAAGCCAAATCGCGTGTCGCCCCTGCTGGAGCCACGCCGAAGCGCTCAATCAGATCTGGGCGACCGATCTCACCGAAGAAGTAGAGCCGAAAATCGATGTAGGCCAGCCGCTCTCGCTGGGCCACACTCAAGTCCTCAAGCCGCTTAGAAGGGGAGCTAGGCATAAATCATCACTATAGGGAAAAAATGATATTTAATACGGTAATCCATAAAGTGCCATGATTATAATCAAATTGATGACAATCAGCATTAATACTTATGTAACAGCAAGAATTTATGTCTTGAATGTAGGCAGTCATCGTATGGGTTGATGTTTCTATACCGTTAAATTGATGCCATCCAACTATAAAACCTTGCTGCCCAAGGCCCTATAGCCCCCTCAGGCAATTTGCCCTTATCCACTATTTTGGTATTGGGATGAGGGATACCAGAATAACCTAACGACTCAGGGACCGGGATCACAGGCGGCTGTGGCTCGTCGCTTACCTTAATTCAAATTATTTTCAGATAGATATCATTCTTCTGAACATACCCGATTAACGGCGGAATCTCACGATTCTGCCGTTTTTGTATTATTTTTCAGAGGAGTAGTAATGAACAATTCTGAAGGTTTGAAGTCGTTTCACCAATCGCTTTCTGGTCTGCCACAGTGGGCATCAGAGCGGATTCTGCAGCAAATAAACCAGTTAACCGACTACGAGCCAGTGATCGGCATTCTGGGTAAAACCGGCGCGGGAAAGAGTAGCCTTTGCAATGCCTTGTTTGTCGGCGAAGTATCGCCGGTCAGCGATGTGGCGGCCTGCACCCGTGAACCTTTACGCTTTCGTCTGCTGGTTGGCGACCGCCATATGACGCTGGTGGACCTGCCCGGTGTGGGCGAAAGTGGCGCTCGCGATAACGAATATGCTGCGCTGTATCGCGAACAGCTTCCCCGGCTTGACCTGGTGCTGTGGCTGATTAAGGCCGATGACCGGGCGCTGGCAGTGGATGAACACTTTTATCATCAAGTGATTGGGGAGGCATACCGGCATAAGGTGCTGTTTGTTATCAGCCAGTCGGATAAGGTCGAGCCCACCAGCGGTGGGGGGCCATTGTCCAAAGAGCAGAAGCAGAATATCAGCCGTAAAATCTGTCTGCTGCATGAGCTGTTCCAGCCCGTACATCCAGTGTGTGCCGTGTCGGTCCGTCTTCAGTGGGGACTGCGGGTGATGGCCGAGCGAATGATTAAGTGCCTGCCACGTGAGGCCACCAGCCCGGTGGTGTCGCAACTCCAGCCTTCCTTTCGCACGACGGTAGTCCGGGAACAGGCGCGTAGCGATTTTGGTGAAACCGTCGGTGCTGTACTCGATAGCATCAGTGCCTTTCCCCTGATACCCGCCCCGGTGCGGGCCGTCATTCAGGCCGTGCGCACCACCGTGGTGTCAGTGGCCCGTGCCGTCTGGGATTTCTTCTTCTGAGTATTTAACCCATCCCTGTTATTTCCCTAACCCTGTCGCCGATGCGACGGGGATTTCTTTTATTTGTTTTCCCATTATGAGGAGTCTGCTTATGACCCGTCTGGCTTCGCGCTTTGGCGCAGCAAACCTTATCCGTCGCGACCGCCCGTTAACCCGTGAGGAGCTGTTTCGCGTGGTGCCCAGTGTGTTCAGCGAGGACAAACATGAATCCCGCAGTGAGCGTTATACCTATATACCTACCATCTCCCTGCTCGACAGCTTACAGCGAGAAGGCTTCCAGCCATTCTTTGCCTGTCAGACCCGGGTACGTGACCCGGGTCGTCGTGAACATACGAAACACATGCTGCGCCTTCGTCGGGAGGGGCAGATTACCGGTAAGCAGGTGCCGGAAATCATTTTGCTGAATTCACATGATGGCACCAGTTCGTACCAGATGTTGCCGGGACTATTTCGCGCAGTTTGTCAGAACGGGCTCGTCTGTGGTGAGTCGTTTGGCGAGGTGCGGGTGCCGCACAAGGGGGACGTGGTGAGTCAGGTAATTGAAGGCGCGTATGAGGTACTGGGCATTTTTGACCGTGTGGAGGAGAAGCGGGATGCGATGCAGTCGTTGCTGTTGCAGCCTCCTGCGCAACAGGCACTGGCACAGGCTGCACTGACGTACCGGTTCGGGGAGGACCACCAGCCGGTTGCGCCGTCACAGGTGCTCTCCCCGCGCCGCTGGCAGGATGAGAGTAACGACCTGTGGACCACGTACCAGCGTATTCAGGAGAACCTGATTAAGGGCGGTCTCAGTGGGCGTAACGCCAAAGGAGGACGGTCACATACCCGTGCCGTTCGTGGTATTGACGGGGACGTGAAACTTAACCGGGCACTATGGGTGATGGCGGAAGCCCTGCTCAGTGGTTTTCAGCCTGCGTGAGTTCACACTTTGCATCAAATAACATTACAGCAATGTTAATAAATGACACTTCCTGTCATTTCTGGCGGGGATTTTTGCTGGTTAATTCACCGGAAAATGGCGCAGGCCTGACAGATACAGGCTTCAGGCCTTCCTCAAAATAGCCGCTCCCGCAGACATATCCTGTCAACCCCCTCCTTTAAAATCGCATGCCTTTCAACCGGTTAACCTTCACGGAGAATACATCATGCCACTGGCAGAGCGCCGCTACGACAGACTGGCGGTCAGGCTGTCGCTGATTATCAGCCGCCTCGTGGCGGGTGAAACGCTGAACATGCAAAAGCTCGCGACCGAGTTTGATGTGTCAGTCCGCACCCTTTACAGGGATTTTCGTGAGCGGCTGATTTATCTGGACCTCGAATGTCATCAGGGCTGCTATCGCCTGCGGTCAGGGGCCGGGCCGCAGGGCGAGCTGGATGTCCTGACTTTTGCCCACCGTACCGGCATCGCCGGTCTCTTTCCGGGGCTGGACCGTCGGCTGGTGAACTTGCTGTTAAACTGCGAGGGTGCTCCCTGCCTGACCGGAGATGCTGTTTCTGCGGGCTCGCCCGCGACCCCGCTGTCCTTTTACCGGCTGGTACAGGCCATTACCACTTGCCAGCGTGTCACGCTGCTGGCTGACGGAAAACGATGCGAAAGATTGTCCCCTTATCGGCTGATTGCGCAGCAGGGCCACTGGTACCTGATTGCGGAGCACAACGACCATCCGGCGGTATTTGCGCTCGGTGATATTCACCTTGTGCAGCCCCTTACCGAGAGTTTCAGACGTAACGAGCGCCTTTACCGTCTGACGGAAGATTTAAGTTTTATCCGGGCACTGCCGCATTTTGGTGTTGTCCTGCAGTCGCTTAACAGCCTGTCTTCACCCTGAGTTTTACTGGTCTGCATCCGTCTGGCGGGTGCGGGCCTTTTTATTATTTACACACAACAAGGTACTAATGATGAAGCGAAACCTGAACACCAGCTACCGGCTGGTATGGAACGAGGTTCTGGGAGCATTTGTTGTTGTCTCAGAGCTGGCAAAAGCCAAAGGAAAGCGCAGTACTGCCGTTCTGGCGCTGGCGGTTGCCGGACTGGTGGCAAGTCCTGCCGCACTGGCTGACGATGCGCCGGGAAACACCCGTACGGTAGCGGCCGGTGAGGTAGTCAATGGTGCGGTGATCGGCAATCACGACTCACAGATCGTTTTCGGTAAGACAAACAACACAGTCATCAACACAGGCCTGGAGTTCGGTGCTGATAATGATGACAACAGCGGTGGTCAGTGGGTACAGACGGGGGGCGTGGCAAACCAGACCACCATTAATAATAGCGGGCTGCAGGGTGTACTGGCTGGCGGCAGCGCCACAGACACCACAGTCAACAGCGGTGGTGGTCAGAGCGTGCATGGTCAAGCTTCAGATACCACGCTTGACGGTGGTACACAGTGGGTACACAGCGGCGGTATTACCTCCGGCACGATCATTAATAAAGACGGGGCTCAGCTGGTAAAAGCTGGAGCGCAGGCTACCGGTAGTGTGGTGAATACCGGAGCACAGGGTGGTCCCGATGCAGAGAACAACGACGGGCAGTGGGTTGCCGGTACCGCAACTGATACCACCATTAATAACGATGGTCGGCAGACTATTGCGACAGGAGGCCTTGCCACCGGCACAGTGATTAAAGCGGGCGGCGACCAGAGTGTGCACGGTTCGGCAAATACGACCCGCCTGGATGGCGGTTATCAGTACGTGCATGCCGGTGCATCTGCAAGTGACACGGTAATCAATGCGGGCGGCTGGCAGGTGGTGAAAAGCGGTGCGACAGCCGACAACACCACAGTTAATGCGGACGGTAAACTGCAGGTGGGTGCCGGAGGCAACGCCACGAACGTTACCCAGAATGCCGGGGGCGCGCTGGTGACGAACACCAGTGCCACCGTCTCCGGGACCAACAGTCTGGGTAACTTCAGTGTTGATGCCGCGAATGCCAGTGCCACTAATGTGCTACTGGAAAATGGCGGGCGTCTTGATGTACTGGGCAACGGCAGCGCCGATACCACTACGGTCAATCAGGGCGGTATTCTGGCTGTAGCGACCGGTGGTAAGGCGCAGAACATCGTGATGCATGACGGCGGTGTGCTAATTGCCGATACCGGCGCAACGGTCAGTGGAACGAACACCTCCGGCGCATTCGGCATTGACGGTGCAACCGGTAAGGCCAGTAACCTGCGTCTTGATAACGGCAGTCAGTTCACTGTACTGGGTAATGGCAGTGCGGATAACACCACCGTCGGGGCTGGCAGTACGCTGAACGTGGCACAGGGTGGAACGCTCACCGGCACCACCTCATTTGGCGACGGTGCATCGCTGACGGGGAGCGCCACCAACAGCGGACAACTGCATTTCAGCACGGGTAACGGACAGGGTGCGGCCATCAGCGGTTCGGTAAGCGGTGAGGGGCAGCTACTCAAGGACGGTGACGGCACCCTGACGGTCAGCAACGGCACGCTGTCCCAGTCACAGGTAAACCTGAATCAGGGTACGCTGGCGCTGAACAATGCCATCATCAACAGCGACATCATTGCGCAGTCCGGTACGCAGGTCCGCCTGACCGGCAACTCGGTGCTGAACGGGGCGATTGACCCGACTGACGTCACCCTCGACAGCGGTGCCAGCTGGAATATTCAGCGTGGTGCAGCGGTGAAATCGGTGCTCGACAACCTGGACAATGCCGGAACCATCAGTTTTGCACCCGCACAGGCAAACAGTCCGTTTGTCCCTGAAACCCTGACGGTGACGAATCTCACGGGCCGTAGCGGCACCATGAATCTGTCCATTCGTCTTGATGACCCGACCTTCCCGACCGATATGCTGGTCATTGACGGCGGGCAGGCAACCGGTAAAACCTGGCTGAACTTCACCAATACCGGTGATGCAGGGCTGGGCCTGGCGACAACTGGCAACGGTATCAAAGTGGTGGATGCGATTAACGGGGCCACCACCGAAGCCGGAGCCTTTGCGCTGGGCCGCAAACTGCAGGCCGGGGCGTACAACTACACCCTGAGCCACGGTAGTGCCGATGAAAACTGGTATCTCTCCAGCGAAGCCGGCTACCGTGCCGAAGTGGCACTGTACTCATCTTTGTTTGCCCAGAGCATGGATTATGACCGTGCGCTGGCCGGGACATACAGCCAGCGCAGCAGTGCGGTGAATGACCAGGGATTCTGGGGGCGTATTCAGGGCGGGCATACCGGGCATGACGGTAACGGCGGCATTGCCCAGGGCGACACCCCGGAAAGCAGTGGCAGCTATGGCTTTATTCAGCTCGGCGGAGACCTGTTCAAACACGACACCGGTACGCTTTCGCTGACCAGTGGACTCTATGGCGCGGCAGGCCAGTCGTCGGTGGATGTGAAAAACGATGACCGCTCTGCGGCAGGCTCCGTGCGTGACACGGTGTACAGCCTCGGCGGGTATCTGACAGCCGTTCAGGATGCCAGCGGGCTGTGGGCCGATGTGGTGGCACAGGGCTCCCGTCACAGCCTGAAGGCAAGCTCAGCGGATAACCGTTTTGAAACTGACGGCACCGGCTGGCTGGCCTCTGTGGAAACCGGTCTGCCGTTTAACATCAGTCAGGGACTGGTGCTGGAGCCACAGCTGCAGTACGTCTGGCAGGGCCTGTCTCTGGATAACGGGCATGACAACGGCGGTTACGTGAACTTTGGTGACGGTAGTGCGCAGCATGTCCGCGCCGGGCTTCGTTTCGGCAGTTCGTCTGAAATGGACTTCGGTCAGGGTACCTCCACGGTTGCGGGTTTGACTGACAGCATGAAGCACAGCACAAGCGAAATGCCGATGAACTGGTGGGTGCGTCCGTCGGTTATCCGCACTTTCAGTTCAGACGGCGATATGAGCATGGGCACTGCGACTGCAGGCAGCAATGTCAGCTTCACCCCGTCTCAGGATGGTACCTCGCTTGACCTGCAGGCGGGTATTGAAGCGCGTGTCCGCCAGAACGTGACGCTGGGTGTACAGGGCGGTTATACCCGCAGCGTCAGCGGCAACAGTGCTGCTGGCTACAACGGTCAGGCAACGCTGAAAGTCGCTTTCTGATAACGCATCTGTCCCATTTACGGGGCATCACATAACCACTCTAGGCCCCTGTTGTTCTCGCAGCAGGGGCCTTTTGCATTCAATCGCAACACCGTTTTCTCTCTTTAGACTCACCCGCTTTATCCCGATTTTTATCAACTACATCACGCCAGCCCCTAGCGGCTGGCTTTTCTATTACGGAGCAACTCCATGACCACAGAAACTGATACAGCCCACTCGCCGATGAGTGATTCACACATGTCTACCCTCATTACGGCCAGCCTGGTACCCGATGAACAGCGCCTGGGTTTCTGGCCGCTGCACTTCGGGCGTATCCCGCAGTGGATTTTTATCGAGACCCGTATCTTTGGCTGGATGGACCGCTTCTGTGAAGACTACAGCGGCGGTATCTGGCATTTCCACATACTCAGCAACGGTGGCGCGTTTATGGCCCCCGAAGCTGACATTGATGAGAAATGGAGGCTGCTCAACAACATGAATGGCAATGGCGCAGAAATGAGTGCGGAAGCCGCAGGCATTGCCGTGTGTCTGATTGAGTACAGCCATCACGCCTGTCGTACGGAGTGCGATGCCATGACAGAGCATTATTTCCGACTGCGTGATTACGCCCTACAGCACCCTGAATCCCATGCCATTTTTGCCATCATTGATTAAGGAGTTTTGCTATGGAGAAACAACTGACTCTCTTTACACCGGAACTGCCATTGACCTCGCTGCGCACCATCAAACGAGCCCTGAGTCTGCTTGACCAGCACCTGCGCGAACCGGGTGTGGCGTTTACTTCCACGCAGGCTGCTCGCGACTGGCTCAGGCTGAAGATGGGAACCCTTGAGCGCGAAGAGTTTGTCGTGCTGTACCTCAATAACCAGAACCAGCTGCTTGCCCACGAAATGCTTTTTACCGGCACCCTCAGTCACACTGAAGTTCATCCCCGCGAGGTGGTGAAACGCGCCCTGTACTTTAACGCGGCAGCAGTGATATTTGCCCATAACCACCCATCCGGGGAGGTGAATCCAAGTCAGGCAGACAAAGCCATTACCCAGCGACTGGTACAGGCGTTGATGCTGGTGGAGATCCTGTGGGATGCAAATAAAGGTTCATCCGTACAAATAAAGTATCATCCTTATAAATAAAGTTTCATCCTGAGCCTGTATCCGCTATGTTGAGGTCATCGACACAGGGGGTGCAGGCTTTCTCATGTCTGGAACATTCAAGGGGCTGACCCAGGCCCAGATCGATAGAAGGCTCAAGGACGGGCGTGGCCAAGGCCAGGGATCGGACTACAAGCCGTTCATCTACACCAGGGACGTATCCTCGCTGGGGCGCTCCCACCGCCTGCCTGGCAGCAAGACCCGGCGTTTACACCATCTTCTATCCGATCTTGAACTGGCCATCTTCCTGACCTTGGATCGGTCTCCCCATGTCACCGATATCCGTGAACAGTTTCCGATGCGGGTCGAAGATACGGTGCGCATCGCCGAGGAGCTTGGCCTGCCCCACGGTCGTTATAAGGGTACCCCGCAGGTACTGACCAGCGACTTTCTGGTGGATTTCGAAGATCCTCAGCGCCCGAGCATCGCGATTCAGGCCAAGTACAGTACCGACCTGCAGAAGCCTGAAGTTATCGAGAGGCTTGAGCTTGAAAGGCGCTACTGGCAGGAAAAAGGTATTCCCTGGGTCATCGTCACGGAGCGCGAGGTATCCAGGGTGGCATTTGCCAATATCCAATGGCTCTATCCTGCCCATGCTGAAGACGACATCGCTCAGGACGATCTCGCCCATTACCAGCAGCTGTTTCTGCTCGAGTTTCAGCGTCACCCAGACCGGAAGCTGACCGCTATTGCCCAAGGACTGGATACCTCCGGCCAGCTGGAGGCCGGTCAGGCGCTCTATTGGCTACGCCAGTTGCTGGCCCGGCACTGTTTCCTGTTCGATCTTGACACTCCTTACCGGGAGCTGAAGCCGAAAGACCTGGTTGCCAACGCTCATCAAATGCATCAGGAGCTGAGCAGTGTTGCCCGTTAATCAGGTGTTCCGGATGGGGGAACTGCGAAAGCGCCTGCTGTGGTCCGGTACCGAGCAGGCAATCTGGATCGATATCGATTCGGACACGGCGTTGCCCGAACCGATATCGATTGCAGAGCTGGAGCGTCTGCTCATGGAGCGGGAGCTGGAGAGCATTGCCGATCCCTTCGAGGAGACAGTCCTACGGGAGGTTGAGGAAGGTTCCCTTGATCAGCAGAAGCGTGATGAAGCTTGGGCAATGCTGGCGGATTTTGTGCACGACCCCCAGCTTTTCGTGCGGCGCCCCAGAGGGCTCATTGTCAGAGGCATCATGGAGCGCCATGGTGTCACCAATCAGACGGTGTACAGGTTACTGAGGCGCTACTGGCAGCGAGGCATGTGCAGGAATGCCCTCTTGCCGGACTATGTCAACTCGGGCGCCCGTGGCAAGCGCAGAAAGCCGAACCAGGCCAAGCTGGGCAGGCCCAGAGTGGTGATGGAGGGGAAAGGGTGCAATGTCACGCCGGACATCGAGCGCATTTTTCGCCGGGTCATCGAGGAACGCTTGCTCAAGGAAAAACATCCGTCCATTCCGGATGCCTACGCCGCCGGGCTGAATCTGCTCCGTGCTGTTCTGACGGAGCTGCCGACCTCCGAACTGCCTACATTGGGGCAGTTCCGTTACTTCTATGGGCGCGAATATCACTTCACCGACACCTTGCCATGCAGGGTGTCCGCAGTGGATTTTGCCAAGGACTTCCGACCGCTCAGCAGTACATCGACGACCGAAGCACTGGGGCCCGGATACCGCTACCAGATCGATGCCACCATCGCCGATATCTATCTGGTTTCAGAACATGATCGCAGCCTTATCGTCGGCAGGCCTGTCGTTTACATGGTGATCGACGTGTTCAGCCGCATGGTCGTTGGTATGTATGTCGGATTCGAGGGGCCTTCCTGGGTCAGTGCCATGGTGGCATTGGCCAACACGGTCGCCGACAAGGTTGAGTATTGCCGCCAGTATGGCGTGGAGATCGATGCCAGCGACTGGCCGGTCAAAGGCTTGCCGGATGTGGTGCTGGCCGATAAGGGCGAACTGAATGGCACCAAGGTGGAAGCATTTTCCCAAGCCTTCGGCGTTCGCATCGAGAATGCACCGGCCAGGCGAGGAGATGCCAAGGGGATCGTCGAGCGTTATTTCCGGACGGTGCAGGAGCGTTTCAAGCCCTATGCCAGCGGTGTGGTCGAGGACACCACCAGCCGGAAGCGGGGTGGCCACGACTACAGACTTGATGCCAGTCTGACCTTGCCCGAGTTCACCCAGATCATCATTGCCGGCATCCTCTACCACAACAACTTTCATACCTTGAGCAAATACGACAGGACCTCTGGTATGCCGGGCGATCTGCCAGCCATCCCGGTCATGCTGTGGAACTGGGGCTTGGCCAACCTGACCGGCCGGTTACGTACTGCGCCCGAGGAGCTGGTGCGGATCAATCTCTTGCCCCATGAGTCGGCCACGGTTTCGGAGCTGGGAATCAGGCTGTTCGGCTGCTTCTACACCTGCCAGGAAGCAATCAGGGAGGGTTGGTTTCACCGAGGCCAGGGGCGCCGGCCGACAGGGGTAACGGTCGCATACGATCCACGTAGCGCCGACCACATCTATCTGCGGCCGTCCAATAGTCTCAAGGACTACTGGGTTTGCGAGCTTGCCGACCGCAGTCGACGCTTCAGGGGGATGACCTTCTGGGATGTCTGGCTGCTGTCCAGAGAGGAACGGCGTAGCGATACCAACGCGGCGGCGGAAGCTTTGGTAGAGAGAGGCAATCTTCTGAAGCAGATCGAGTCCATCGTTGCCCAGGCAGAGGATGCCAGTCCGGTCAATACGGGTATGACCACGAAGGATCTGGGAACCCAGATCCGCGAGAACAAGCAGCAGGAAAAGCGCCAGGAACGCCAGAAAACAGCATTCAAACCGGAGAAAGCACAGCAGGAAAAGCCAGCCGAGGTGATCCCACTGCGGGGCGAGAAGCAGGAAGATTATGCCTTCCCAGATCTCAGTGACCTGATATTCAAGGAGGAAGAGGATGACTGAAGAATTCCAGCGCGGAGTCATTCCCCTGGCGCGTTACCAGGAGCAGCAGCTTCCTGAGTATCAGGACAATCCGCTCATCAGCGCATTGCCTCCGATTCCTGATCTGCAGGAGGTGGTCGGTCTATTGCAGCAGCTTCCCGGTTTCGAGCCGCAGGAGGCGCTTCTGGATGGTCGGCTCAGGGCACATGCGATTGCCCGCCTGTTGCACGGCTTCTTCCAGCCGCTGAGCCATCACTTGGAGCTGGAGAGCAAGATCAGTCTGATGATCCGTCAAGGGTACATCGGTCGGAATCCGGCCAGTGGTGCCTGGTATGCGCACCTGCAGAATGGCTATCGCCGTGTCGAGGAGGAGGATCTGGATGCGGCGGTGTACCAGAGTGTCTCCTCTACGGCCAACAGCCTGTCGCTGTTCGGCTGCTCCGGTTGCGGCAAGACGCGCACGCTGGAGCGGATTCTGGGCATGTACCCCCAAGCCCTCCATCACCCTGATTACAACATCACTCAACTGGTCTATCTGAAGGTCGACTGCCCAATTGACGGTGACTTGGATGAGCTGTGCCTGAGCTTCTTCAACGAAGTAGACAAGATCCTGGGTACCCACTACAGCCGTAGCCACGGACGCAAGAAGCTGGGTACCAAACGTCTGCTGGCATCCATGTGCCAGGTAGCCAATCTGCACGCGCTCGGAGTGCTGATCATCGACGAGGTTCAGAACCTCAACGAGGCACGCTCCGGTGGTGCCGAAAAAATGCACAATTTCTTCGTGTCGCTGGTGAACACCATCGGTGTTCCGATCATTCAGGTCGGCACCCACCGGGCCAGCAAGTTCTTCCAGCGCACGTTCCGGGCTGCTCGGCGGGTCTCCGGGTTGGGCAGCATCCGCTGGGATAGGTTGCCTCGGGACGAGCATTGGAAGCGTCTGTTGAAGCGGCTCTGGAAGTATCAGTGGCTGCGAAATGCGGCGCCGCTGGATGATGAACTGGGGTCCGCTTGGAAAAGGGAAAATAACCTACGCTAAGACTACTTTTTAACCAATCGGCTATTGGATATCACTCGGTTCGCGGGGCTACAGCGTTTCTGTGTCCGAAACCGAACGATTGCGTACACCATGCCAATAACATGTACGAAAGTAAGCAAAACTGTTAACGGACAGTCAGATCGTTCCGTACATCCCTTACGGTCAGGGGTTCGCGCTCAATGGAACGAAATCACTCGTTAAGCTCAAAACGCTTAACGTAGGAAAATTAATGAGATGGTCACTCCCTCCTTCCCGGTACTATGCTGAGGACAGGCTTTCATTCGGAGAACTATCATGGAAAACATTGCGCTCATTGGTATCGATCTGGGTAAAAACTCTTTCCATATTCATTGCCAGGATCGTCGCGGGAAGGCTGTTTACCGTAAAAAATTTACCCGGCCAAAGTTGATCGAATTTTTGGCGACATGCCCCGCTACAACCATCGCAATGGAAGCCTGTGGCGGTTCTCACTTTATGGCACGCAAGTTGGAAGAGTTGGGGCATTCCCCAAAGCTGATATCACCACAATTTGTCCGCCCGTTCGTTAAAAGCAATAAAAACGACTTTGTCGACGCCGAAGCTATTTGTGAAGCTGCATCGCGTCCGTCTATGCGTTTTGTGCAGCCCAGAACGGAATCTCAGCAGGCAATGCGGGCTCTGCATCGTGTCCGTGAATCCCTGGTTCAGGATAAGGTAAAAACAACCAATCAAATGCATGCTTTTCTGCTGGAATTTGGCATTAGCGTTCCCCGAGGAGCTGCCGTTATTAGCCGACTGAGTACCATTCTTGAGGATAATAGTTTGCCTCTTTACCTCAGCCAGTTATTGCTGAAATTACAACAGCATTATCACTATCTTGTTGAGCAGATTAAAGATTTGGAATCCCAGTTGAAACGAAAGTTGGACGAAGATGAGGTTGGACAGCGCTTGCTGAGCATTCCCTGCGTCGGAACACTGACAGCGAGTACTATTTCAACTGAGATTGGCGACGGGAAGCAGTACGCCAGCAGCCGTGACTTTGCGGCGGCAACAGGGCTTGTACCTCGGCAGTACAGCACGGGAGGTAGGACGACATTGCTGGGAATTAGTAAGCGAGGTAATAAAAAGATCCGAACTTTGTTGGTTCAATGTGCCAGGGTATTCATACAAAAACTGGAACACCAGTCTGGCAAATTGGCCGATTGGGTCAGGGATTTACTGTGCCGGAAAAGCAACTTTGTCGTCACTTGTGCTCTGGCAAACAAGCTGGCCAGAATAGCCTGGGCCCTAACGGCACGACAGCAAACTTATGTAGCATAACGGCAGAAATACACCGGTTTAAAGAATTACTGATCTGGTTTTGCGAATACTGATATTGATGATACTAACGGCCCACCGGCCTGTTGAGGAACCTGTAAAACGGAAAGGCTCATTGAAGCCGTATATTTTCTGGAGGTTCATCAGGCGCGGAACTCATCAAGGCGCGGGAATAAAATCCCATTCAGACGCCGGATAGATTCAAGCAAGCCAACTTGTCGTCAAAATCGGTGTTGCAAAAACGGGAGTGACCATAGATTCCGTTTTC
>OBXW01000304.1_pt1 | contig 46212 bp, 40 predicted proteins | sample 1495431 | NCBI WGS metagenome assembly OBXW01 (sample SAMEA2580166, study PRJEB22360) | human gut metagenome | biome: human gut; feature: human-associated habitat; material: faeces | place: Denmark | collected 2008/2010 | reverse complement strand
GGTGTGGAGCGGGGGAAAATCCGGAGATAACTTCAAAGGATTACCTATCGCTATCGGGTGCAAAATCACAGGGCATTAAACAGCTTATGGCTGGTGGAGGCGTCGTTTTGATTGGTACACAGCTCATTCCTCTTTTGAGTGGATTATTTTAAATAAACGAAAGGAGAACCGCCCATGTTCGATGGCATTTTTGAAGCAATCGAGGAGTGGATGAGGGGACTTCTGACGGGAATGGTGGAATCCAACCTGACCACAATGTTTACAGATGTTAATGAGAAAACAGGAGAGATTGCGGCTCAGGTTGGACAGACACCACAAGGCTGGAATGGAAGTATTTTCAGCCTGATACAGAATTTGTCCGATTCTGTCATTGTGCCGATTGCAGGCATGATTATTACATTTGTACTTTGTTATGAACTGATTTCCATGTTTACAGAAAAGAATAACATGCACGAGGTTGATACATGGATGTTCTTTAAATATTTTTTCAAAATGTGGGTAGCTGTGTATCTGGTCAGCCATACATTTGACATTACTATGGCAGTGTTTGATGTAGGACAACATATTGTCAATGCTGCAGGAGGTGTCATTGAATCGGATACGGCAATCAATGTAGACACGATGCTGGAGCAGATGAAAACAGCAATGGAATCTATGGAAATCGGGGAACTTGTGATATTGGCATTGGAAACCATGCTGGTCAGTTTGTGTATGAAAATCATGTCTGTACTAATTACGGTAATTCTATATGGAAGAATGATAGAAATTTATCTTTATACCTCGGTTGCACCAATTCCGTTTTCCACGATGTCAAATCGGGAATGGGGACAGATTGGAAACAATTATTTCCGTGGGCTGTTTGCCCTTGGATTTCAGGGATTTTTTATGATGGTGTGTGTCGGTATTTATGCAGTGCTGATTGCGACCATTGAAATTTCAGATAACATGCACTCTGCGTTGTTCGGAGTGGCGGCATATACCGTAATTTTATGTTTTAGTCTGATGAAAACAGCAAATTTAAGCAAATCAATTTTTAACGCACATTAAAGGGGGAATGAGAATGGGAAAATATCAAGTGATTTATGCAGATCCCCCGTGGGCATATCGGGTTTGGAGTAAAAAAGGAAACGGGCGATCAGCGGAAAGCCATTACCCAACTATGAGCATAGAAGAAATAGCAGATTTGCCAGTAAAAAAATTGGCAGATGAAAATTGTGCATTATTTTTATGGGTTACATTTCCGCTTCTAAAAGAAATATGGAAAGTAATTGATGCGTGGGGATTTACCTATAAAAGTGTAGCATTTGTGTGGATCAAACAGAATAAAAAAGCAGATTCTTTGTTTTGGGGTATGGGGTACTGGACAAGAGCCAATGCAGAGATTTGTATTCTTGCAACAAAAGGAAGTCCAAAACGTTATTCCAAACGTGTGCATCAGGTTATTGTAAGCCATATTGAGGAACATAGTAAGAAACCAGAGGAGGCAAGAAGAAGGATTGAGCAGTTAATGGGAGATGTACCACGTATTGAACTGTTTGCACGTAGAGAAACACCGGGATGGGACGTGTGGGGAAATGAAGTTGCCTGTTCTTTGGGAACAGAAATATTACAGGAAAATAAAAGAAAGGAAACATCAGAGAAGAAGATGGGAGATTTGCTGAACCTGTGACAGCCATTTTCACTCTGGTCGGAAAAAAGATGGCATTTGTATCCGTACCAAAGGATTTGACAAAGGTAAAAAATAAAGTGGTCTTGAATTTGACAAAAAGGCAGCTTCTTTGCCTTTCGATTGCGGCGGCAATGGGATTACCGTTTTATTTTTTAACGAAAGACTGGATTGGGACGAGTAACGCAGCAACAGGTATGGTCATTCTTATGGTTCCAGCTTTTTTATTTGCAATGTACGAGAAAGATGGAATGCCACTGGAAAAGATTTTGTTCCATATTATTCAAGTGAAACTGCAACGTCCGGCAGTCCGCAAATACGAAATAGAAAATTTTTATGAGAAGGAGGAAAATTTGCAGACGGAGAGAAAGAAAAAAGGAGGGAAGCCTGATGGTAGACAGAATGGATAAGAGAAAACCTGTAAAACTTACAAGAAGTGAGAAAAAAGCCATGAGGCGTACAGAAAAACTGGCAGTAAAATTAGAAAAAGAACAGGAAAGGGCAGATAAAATCCGTAGGAAAAAGGAAGCAAAAAGAGCTGCCCGTGAGGAAAAGAGGAGAAAAAAAGGAAGTAGAAAAAGTGGATTGCAGAGAAAGGATAGGAAACCTACACCGAATAAGAGAATAGAAAAGAAGCATTCTTATTCAGAACAGAAATCTTCTACCGGAAAGGTGAGATGTACCAATGTGAAAAGAAAACAAGAACGGAACATATCAGCACAGAACTCCATTCCATACAGAGAGATGGCAAAAGACGGAATTTGCAGGGTTCAGGAAAAGTATTATTCCAAAACAATCCGTTTTTATGATATTAACTACCAGCTTGCCCAGAATGAGGATAAGAATGCTATTTTTGAAAACTGGTGTGATTTCTTAAATTATTTTGACAGCACCATACATTTTCAGATTTCCTTTATCAATCATCACAGTAATATGAAGGAATTTGAATCCGTAATACAAATTCAGCCGCAGAATGATGCTTTTGATGATGTGCGTATGGAGTATGCACAAATGTTAAGGGATCAGCTTGCAAAAGGGAATAATGGTCTGGTACGGACAAAGTATATTACTTTCGGAATTGAAGCAGAGAATATCCGGGAGGCAAAACCAAAACTGGAGCGTATTGAAGCCGATATTTTAAATAATTTTAAGGTTCTTGGTGTGTCTGCATATCCATTGAATGGAGAAGAGAGGCTGCAAATCCTCTATGAAACTTTTAATCCGGAAGAGAAAGTGCCATTTCAGTTTTCTTATGACAGGATATTACGTTCCGGCATGGGAACAAAGGATTTTGTAGCGCCTACAAGTTTTGTTTTTAAAGAAGGGAAAACCTTTCAGATGGGAAATACCATAGGTGCAGCGTCTTATCTTCAGATTTTAGCGCCGGAGTTGACAGATAAAATGCTGGCAGAATTTTTGGATATGAACAGAAACCTGATTGTGAATCTTCATATCCAGTCCATAGATCAGATGAAAGCCATTAAATTGGTAAAAAATAAGGTGACAGATATTAACCGTATGAAAATTGAGGAACAGAAGAAGGCAGTACGTGCAGGGTATGACATAGACATCATACCTTCTGACTTAAATACATACGGAGGAGAAGCCAAGCGGCTGTTGGAAGATTTACAGTCCAGAAATGAGCGAATGTTTTTGGTAACAGTTCTTTTTCTGAATACAGCAAAAACAAAGCAGGAATTGGATAATGCAGTATTCCAGACTGCCGGGATTGCACAGAAATATAATTGTTCTTTACGACGTTTGGATTATATGCAGGAGCAGGGATTGATGAGCAGTATTCCGTTGGGAATGAATATGATTCCGATTAAACGGGCATTGACCACCACATCTACTGCTATTTTTGTGCCTTTTACCACGCAGGAGTTATTTATGGGAGGAGAATCCCTATATTATGGCTTAAATGCGTTATCCAATAACATGATTATGGTAGACAGGAAGAAGTTAAAAAATCCAAATGGTCTGATTCTTGGTACACCGGGGTGTTTTACCGGGGAAACAAAACTGCTTTTACCAGATGGAAGAAAAGTCAGCTTTTTAGAATTGCTGGCGAAGAAAGAAGAAGTTCTTGTCAATAGTTTTGATTTCCAGAAGCAGGAGCTTGTAAAAGCCAGAGGATATGACGTGCGCTGCACGAAAGAAGTTACGGAATTGGTAGAGGTAGAACTGGAAAATGGAGAAACAGTACGCTGTACTCCGGAGCACTGGTTTCTTACGCAGTCGGCAGGATATGTGGAAGCCTGTAACTTGAAAGTAGGGGCAAAGTTTATACCGGAACATGAAGTGAAGGCAGTCCGTTTCCTGAGTTTAGAGGAAGCAGTTCCTGTTTATGATATTTCCGTAGAAGGCTATCAGAATTTTCTTTTATCCTGTGGTGTAGTGGTACATAATTCAGGAAAATCTTTTGCGGCAAAGAGAGAGATTGCCAATGTGTTTTTTGCAACACAGGACGATATTATTATCGGAGATCCGGAAGGAGAATATTATCCGCTGGTACATGCACTGGGGGGACAGGTAATTCATATTTCCCCGACAAGCCACGATTATATCAATCCGATGGACATCAATCTGGATTATTCAGATGATGACAATCCTCTTGGGTTTAAGAGTGATTTTATCTTATCTCTTTGTGAGCTGATCATGGGTTCCAGGAATGGAATTGAAGCAGAGGAAAAATCAGTGATAGACCGTTGTCTGCCACTGGTATACCAGAAGTATTTTGAAAATCCAATACCGGAAAATATGCCGGTACTTGGAGATTTATATGACTGCCTGAGAAAACAGGAAGAAGTACAGGCACAGAGGATTGCCACAGCGCTTGAAATTTATGTCAATGGCTCCCTGAATGTATTCAATCATCATACCAACGTAGAACTGAATAATCGCATCGTTTGTTTCGATATTAAGGATTTGGGAAAGCAGTTAAAGAAGTTAGGAATGCTGATTGTGCAGGATCAGGTGTGGAACCGTGTCACCGTAAACCGTGTAGCCCATAAGTCTACCCGATATTATATAGACGAGTTCCATTTGCTTTTGAAAGAAGAACAGACTGCAGCTTATTCCGTAGAAATCTGGAAGCGATTCCGTAAATGGGGAGGTAAACAAAACATAATACTTAAAATATTGCAAAGGAGTATTGTGTATGCCGTCTTAATTGAAGCCGAAGGAAACAATTAAGAGTATAAGTGGAGAAGAAAACGGGAAGGGGGTTGCAACCCTAATCCGAGTGGAAGTTTCAGAATAATATTTGAAACACACGCAACGCATAGAGTCTGAACCCCATTCTGTGATGTTTGGGAATATAATGGCTCCACGAGGCTCCGCTGTCGTTTCGGCTTGTGTAAAAACACAGGACAAAAAGATATGCTATGCCGGGAATGAAAGGACATTCCGATGAAAATGAGTGAAAACTCCGGAGGGACAGATAAAAAACTGTCTGTTAATCACAAACAGATCCCAACAGGAATTACGCAGAACATTAAAGACCTTCTTGCCAGCCGTGAAATTGAAAATATTTTTGAAAACTCCGATTTCATTTATATGCTGAATCAGGCGGCGGGAGATAGACAGATTTTAGCAAAGCAACTGAATATTTCTCCGCATCAGCTTTCCTATGTGACAAATAGCGGGGAAGGAGAAGGATTGATTTTTTATGGAAATGTCATCATTCCTTTTAAAGACCGTTTTAATCATAATCTGCGCTTGTATTCGCTTATGACAACCAGACCTTCGGATTTGGAAAAACACGCAGGAAAAGGTGATTAGGATATGGCAGAGAAAAAGGAAGTGATATACGATGCAGGAACATAAATATCAGGCAAGAGAAAAGCCAGTCCGAGAGATAGAACGTGAGGAAAAAACAAAGATCAGACAGGAAGGAAAGGGGCTGGCACGAGATAGACCGATTGAAAAGGTACTATTGGAAAAAAATATGGCGGATAAAGAAACCGTGCCTGCAGAGAAAGAAAAGCAGGAAGTTTCAGCCGGACAAAGAAAAAAGAAGCAAAACACGTTGAGAAGATTTGCAAGCCATAGAGAAGAAGGCATAGATGGAAAGTTTACTAGAGAACCTGTCACTATTTCAGAGCCGGAGGAGAAATTGGAAGGAGAGAATGGAAAGGAAGAAATATCAGAACATTCTCTCCGTATGGGAAATCTTCGGGTAAAAGCAAAGAACCAATCTTTCGAGAGCGAGAGTTCACAACGGGACAGCCGTAAGAAAAAGCTGGTGCAGGAACATGCCCGTAAGAGAAAAACAGAGGGAGAAAATGCGGTCAATCCAGAAGAGGAAAAGGGAAGGAAACCGCAGGATAACTCTTTAGAAAATATGCGGGAGAAGAAACAAAAGCAGAAGCGATTGCAAGAAGAAACAGCACGTTCCCCAAAGAAACTTTCTTTTTCTGATGAGGGAAATGGCATGATCCGTGGTGCAGGAATGGGGATTGCCAAAAAAGGAATTTCTGTAACAGCCAGTGCAATTGAAAATTCTCTGCAAACACAGGAAACAGATGAAAATGCGGCGACAGAAGGGGCAAAGCAATTCGGAATACTTAGCGAACAAGCCTTACGTTATGCCGTAAAAAAGTCAAGACGACAGGTACAGTATCATAAAGGAAGATATAAAGAGGAGGAATCGGTAAAGAATTCCTTGCATTTTGATCCTATGCAGGGAACTGCAGACGATATAAAAACAGAGAGAGCAGGAAAACAGGCACAGGAGAGAAAACATCTGTTAAACCGTTTCTGGCAAAAACAGCGTTATAAAAAAGCAAGGCAGGCAGCACAGCAGGGAGAAAAGACAACTGCGGAGGCAGCAAAGACAGCGCAGACTTTTTTAGAAAAAGCAAAAAGCATTGTGACTTCTTTTTTTAAGACACATAAGGGATTTTTTGGAATTGTGATTGCGATTCTTCTATTTGTCCTGATGATAGGTGTGGGAATGTCCAGTTGCAGTGCAGTATTTCAAGGGACTGTTTCGACAGTTGTAGGGACAACCTATGCCAGTGATGATGAAGATATTTATGCCGTAGAGGATGCCTACTCCAAATTAGAGGCAGAGTTGAATCAACAGATTAACAGTATGGAAGCACGACATGAGGGCTACGAGGAATACCGCTATCAGGTGGACGAGATTTCACACAATCCGTATCACCTGATTTCTTATTTTACAGCCTTATATGGGGACTTTACTTATGAACAGGTGGCAGGAGAAATAGAAGAAATCTTTCAACAGCAATACCATTTAACGACAGAAGCAACCAAAGAGGTTGTAACAGAAACAAAGAAAGTAAAAGTAGGAGAATCTCTTGGAAAGGTTGTAACCAGTGGATACTGTAACTGTTCTATTTGCTGTGGAAGTTGGTCAGGCGGTCCGACAGCAAGCGGTGTCTATCCAAAAGCAAACCATACCATTGCAGTAGATGCCAACAATCCGTTTGTACCCATTGGAACAAAGGTTGTCATGAATGGTGTGGAGTATACGGTGGAAGATACGGGAGCATTTGCCCGTTACGGAGTTCAGTTTGATGTTTATTATGACAATCATGCGGCGGCTTCTGCACATGGACATCAGACTTGGGAGGCTTTTATTGCGGACAGTAATGGGAAAAATGAGATTGAAGTTACAACAACACAGGAAGTAAACCGTATGGACATTACCCTGACAAATAAAGGCTTGGACGCTGTTCTTCGCAGCCGCATGGACGAAAATGAAGAAAAACGCTATGACATTTATAACACCACTTATGGAAATCGGGACTATCTCTTTGATAAGAATACCATTCCAATGGGTGGAGGAAATGGCGGTTTTGGATATGAAATTCCACCGGAGGCTTTGACGGATGAACGCTTTGCCAATATGATACGGGAAGCAGAAAAATATTTGGGTTATCCCTATGTATGGGGTGGTGCATCTCCAAGCACCAGTTTTGACTGTTCCGGATTTGTATCATGGGTAATCAATAATTGTGGCAATGGCTGGAACGTGGGACGGCAGACTGCAGACGGATTACGTTCCTGTTGTGCTTATGTTCCGCCGGAACAGGCAAAGCCGGGAGATTTAATTTTCTTTCAAGGCACGTATGATACGCCGGGAGCAAGCCATGTGGGGATTTATGTAGGCAATCAAGTGATGATCCACTGTGGTGATCCCATTCAGTATGCAAATATCAGTACCCCATACTGGCAGCAACATTTTATGGCATTTGGCAGACTTCCTTAAAAAAGAGATGGAGGCAGGATATTGAATAAGAAGTTACAAAAAGTGTTAGATGAAATTGAAAAAACAGAAACAAAGATTGCACAATGGCAGGAACATTTGAAAATGCTGCTGGTTCAGAAGAAGCAGTTGGAAGATACGGAAATTTTAAAGAGTATCCGTTCCATGCGCCTTGAGAGCCGGGAGCTTTTGCAGGTTTTAGAAAAACTGCAGAAAGGCGAGTTTCAGCTTACTGGGAATCGTTACGAAAATCCACGCAAAAGTGATTTTTCAGAAAAAGAGGAAACGAAGGAGGAAACAAATGGTGAACGTGAAATTTAAAAAATGGCTGGCAGCCTGTATTGTAAGTATGGGAATTGTTTGCAGTGCCGGTGTGACAGCATTTGCATATACAGGAGAAGGAACACCGACAGAACAGGGAACGGAAGCGCCTACTCCGATACCGGAGCAGACACCAGCACCACAGGAGGGACAGACGGAAGAAGGAACCCCGTTTTCTGTTCCGGGGAATGGGCAGATTCTGGACGATAAGAACAATGACAGCACAAAGCAGTTTTTGACAGTTCAGACAAAGAACGGGAATACTTTTTTTCTTGTTTTAGACCGATCCAGTTCTACGGAAAATGTATATATGCTTTCTATGGTAGATGAAAATGATCTGGCAGAATTTGTTCCAGAAAAGAAGCCGCAGACAGACCCCCCGTCTGTGGTCATTCCGGAAACAGAGAAAAAACCGGAGGCAGAAAAGCCAGAGAAAAAAGCAGATAAGGCAGAAAATCAGACGGGCGCACTGCTTGCAATCGGTTTACTTGCGGCAGGCGGCGCTGGAGCCTATTACTATTTTAAGGTTGCAAAACCGAAAAAGGCAGAAACAGATGCCGAAGATGAAGATTTGGAATTTTATAACGGTCCATATATCAATGAAGATGCAGAGGATGCAGAAGAAACAGAAGAATAGAACAAAACAGGGACAGCTTATGAAAGGGCTGTCCTTTTTGAAAAGGAGAGGAACAATATGTTTTTAGTATTAGGAGAAAAGCCCAGTGTTGCACAGGCATTGGCAGAAGTGTTAGGGGTAAAGAAAAGAGCGGACGGTTATCTGGAAGGAGAGGACTGTATCGTAAGCTGGTGTCTGGGACATTTGGCAGAGTATGCAGCTCCGGAAGTATATGATGAAAGGTATAAGAAATGGGAGTTTGCAGACCTTCCAATTCTTCCAAAGGCATGGGAGTTACGGATTGCTAAAGATAAAAAAGAGCAGTTTGATGTATTAAAAGAATTATTAAACCGAAAAGATTTGGAATATGTTGTAAATGCCTGTGATGCAGGTCGAGAAGGGGAACTGATCTTTAAAAGAGTGTATGATTTATCGAAAAGCAGCCTTCCAGTGAAAAGATTATGGATCAGTTCTATGGAAGAACAGGCAATTTGTGATGGATTTTCCAATTTGAAAAATGGAAAAGAGTATGAAAGACTGTGTGAAGCTGCTGTTTGCAGGGCAAAAGCGGACTGGCTTGTTGGCATGAATGCCACCAGAGCATTTACAACTACTTATTATAAGAGAATGGTCGTAGGAAGAGTACAGACGCCCACTCTTGCTATGTTAGTGGAACGTCAGAAGAAAGTGGAAAATTTTGAGAAAGAAGCCTATTATCAGGTGGAACTTCCGGTGCTTGATTTTTTTGTTACATCAGAAAAAATGAAAAAAGAAGAAGAGGCAGATGCACTGGTAAAAATGTGCGAAGGAAACCCCATTCACATTTTAAAAGTGGAACGTAAACAGAAAAAAACAAATCCGCCAAAGCTATATGATCTTACTACGCTGCAAAGAGAAGCAAACCGATTTTTTGGATATACGGCACAGGAAACACTGACAGAGCTGCAGAAATTGTATGAAGAAAAATGGGTAACGTATCCCAGAACAGACAGCCAGTATATTACGGAAGATATGGAACAGTCTGTACTGGAACTTTTGGATATTCTTTCAGATATGCTTCCTTTTTGTAGCAGGGAGCTGGTAGGGAGGAATGTAGGGGCAATCATCAATAACCAGAAGGTTTCCGATCATCATGCACTTCTTCCAACAAAAGAAGCATGGAAACAGGATATAGGGGCTTTATCGAAAAAACAGAAGGATATTTTTTATCTGATTGGACAGAGATTAGCACAGGCAGTTTCAGAAGCGGCAATTTTTGAAGAAACAGAAGTATCGGCAGAATGTGCAGAATACCTTTTTGCAACAAAAGGGAAGAAGGTGGTGGAACCGGGCTTTCAAAAAATTTTGAAAGCGTTTCAGGAAAAGGTGAGAAAAACAGAAGAAGCGGGAGAAAAAGAGGAAAAAGTTTCGATTTCGGAAAATATTTCAGACGGAATGGAAATAGCAGGAAGGACACCGGAAAAGAGAAAGCGTTTTACAGCACCGCCAAAACCGTATTCCGAAGATACGCTGCTTTCTGCAATGGAAACAGCCGGAAATCATTCTTTTGATGTGGAAACCGAGAAGAAGGGATTAGGAACTCCTGCAACAAGAGCGGGGATTATTGAGAAATTGGTGTCTTCCGGATATGCCGTAAGAAAGGGGAAACAGCTTCTTCCTACGAAAGAAGGAATTGCATTGATTTCTGTATTGCCAGAAGAATTAAAATCAGCGGCTTTAACAGCAGAATGGGAGAATGAATTACTTCGTATGGAGAGAGGGGAAGTTACCAGTGAAACATTTATGGAGGACATTACAGAATTTGTCCAGAAATTGATTGCAGGTTGCGGGGAAATCCCAAAAGAGGAACGATACCGTTTTTACGAAAAAGAAAGTATTGGGAAATGTCCGGTATGTGGAAGTCCTGTGTATGAAGGGAAAAAGAATTTTTATTGTTCTTCCCATGATTGCAATTTTGCCCTCTGGAAAGAGAGTCGTTATCTCGTTGGAATGAAAAAGACGTTGGATCAGAAAATGGCAAAGGAACTTTTAGAGCATGGGAAAACCCGTGTGACTGATTTTTATTCCCAGAGGACGGGAAAGAAATTTACAGCAGACTTGTTGCTGGAACTGCAAGGGGACAGGGCAAGCTTTAAAATGGAATTTCCAAAAAGAAAATAGAAAGAAGAGGAGGGATTGTTCATGGGAAAACTCTATGAGATTTTGGGGCTTGTCCAATATGAAGCGGAAAAAATCAGCAGTTCTCCAAGAGATTGGCTGCATTATCTGGATACTGCATCACAACTGTACCGTTACTCTTTTTCTGATACACTTTTAATTCATGCACAGCGTCCGGGGGCAACTGCCTGTGCAGAGCTGGAAATTTGGAATCACAAAATGAAACGGTGGGTAAACCGGGGAGCAAAAGGGATTGCTTTAATTGATGACAGATACCCGAAAAAAAGACTACGGTATGTATTTGATGTTTCTGATACACATAAAGTGCAGGGTGGAAAAACACCGTATTTATGGCAGTTGAAGGAACATCAAAAGGAGCCGCTTTTGGATCATTTGTCCGAGGTATATGGTCTGGCAGGAGAAGATACCGTTGCCCTTACGTCGGCACTTTGGAAAATTGCACGAGATATGACAGAGGAAAATCTGGAAGAAGCAATGGAAGGTCTGGAATATGAAGTAGAAGGCACTTTTTTAGAAGATTTGGATGAACAGACCATACAGACAGAGTTTCGGGAGTTGCTGCAAAACAGTATCTTTTATTCTTTGTCACGCCGCTGCGGTCTTGATCCTATGGACGTTTTAGAAGAAGGAGATTTTATTGCAATTACAGATTTTCATTCGATGTCAGTCCTTCCATTTTTAGGAAATGCAACCAATCAGATTGTAGAGCCGATTCTTCGGGATATTGGGCGGACAGTATGGAGAATGGACTGGGAAGAACAAAAGGAAAAATCTCAAAAAAGGGTTGAAAATTCTTCTCGGACACATTATAATGAATTTAACACGTTAATGCAAGAAAGTGAAGAAAATGGAGGAAATGAGAATGGAACTGACATACTACCGCAAAGGGGATTACCTGTTTCCGAACTTGACAATAGAAAACGAACCAGTGAACATCGGGAAGTACGGAATGCTTCGGAAGACATTCCTGAAGGAAAACCGGAAGAACTGGTATCAGAGCATGCTGCTGACAGGAAAATTGGAGAAATATCTGATGGAAATCGAGAAAGCAGCACAGGAGAGAATGGAAGTTCTGATGAATGGACTTCTTATTCAATATCCGGCTCCGGACAAGGAGGCAGATCAGATGAAGTGGGTGGCACACATGAACAATCTCCAGCAGATGGCAGAGGAGAGCGTTTTGACGGAATTGGTATACAATTAAGCGAGGAACAAACAGAACAGGATTTCGATGGAGCAGAGGAAGAAATTGCCTCTGCTCTTTCTTTGCCCCTATTACCTCCCGTAGAAAAACAGATTCGTGAAATTGAAGAAAGGCAGGTTGCTCTTTATGCAAAAGAAGTGACAATTCCAGCAAAAATCGTAGATGAAGTATTGCGCTATGGAGGAAACCGGACTGGAAGCTATTTACGGATCATCTATAATTTTATGATTGAGCAGCCAGAAGAAGCGTATACAGAATTTGTCCAAAAAGAATATGGAAAAGGCGGCATTGGGTTACAGATTTCAGGAAGGGAGTATGCTGTCTGGTATGATGAATTAGGTATGCAGATTGCAGTGGGGCATACGGTACGTGATACCCTATCAGATAAAGTATTCTTATCTTGGGAGGAAGTCAGTGGAAGAATACACCAGTTGCTCAGACAGGGAGAGTATGCACCACAGGTTGTCTTAGATGCTGCGAGAGAAAATGCGCTGAAAGAACATGCAGACGCTTTAATCTATATGGAACGGGATATGGCAGAGGGCGTTGCAGAACTGGTATTTGAAGATACAGAAGTATTCCACAATACCTTTCCGACGGTTACAGAAAAGGTCTGTGCATTACTGGAGCAGCCGGGGTATTTGGCAGATTTGAATGAGCGATTGGAAGCACTGGCAGAGTATTACCAAGAGGATAAAGAAATCATGCGCTTTCATTTTTACCGTCCGGACAAAGTGTTAGAACAGTTTCAGAAATTTGCAAAAGAGGCAGTTCCTTATCAGGCAAGAGAAGGGTTTGCTTGGGAGGAACATCCCATTTTTATCACACAAGATGAGATTGATGCGTTTTTAGCTGGTGGCGGCTCTTATTGTGATGGAAGGCTTAGTACCTATGCTTTTTTTATTCAGGACAAAAGTGAAAGAGAGAAAGCGGATTTTGTAAAGGAAAGTTATGGAATTGGTGGAAGAAGTCATGCCCTTTCCGGTGCAGATTACTCTCATGCGGATTACGATGGCAAAGGATTAAAGCTGGAAAGAGGCTCTTATAGTCACCCGGAGTCTACGGTATTTTTGAAATGGACACAGGTGGCAAAGCGTATTGAGTTTTTGATTGATCAGGATTTTTATTTAAAGGCGGAAGATTATACAAGAATGCCCTCTTATGAGAGAGAACAGATGGCGAACCGTATTGTTTCCTTTTATTATCGACTTCCAAAGGAGCTTGAACGTCCGTTTTCAGACGGTTTTTTGGGGGAAGAAGAAAGACAGGAGTTACCACTTCTGTTAGAGCAGGAAGAAACAGCGGAAGAACTGGTAAAAAAAATGGACGAAGCCCTTGCAGCCTTACCTTTAGAATTTGAGAATTACGAAAAACGTGTAGAAACCCTTGCAATTCTTCATCAGTATATAGAAGGGACGTATACGCTGTTTCCGGAGCGACAAAAAGAAATATCTGTTGAGAGTGGAAATCAACAATTATCCCTGTTTGATTTTATGCAGGAAGAGCCATTTGACATGGAAAAATTAGAAGAACCCAATTTCTCACAGCCTGATAACGAAGTTGCCGATACGATAGATGTGATAGGTACAGATGGAGAAATTATAACGGCTGTTCCACAAAAACAAAATCCAACAAAAGAAGATACCATTCCACAGCAGAAAGAATATGCAAAAGAAGGGAATAACTTTCGGATTACAGATGATGCGCTGGGTGCTGGAAGTCCAAAAGAGAAGTTTCGTGGAAATATAGAAGCAATTTCTTTATTAAAAAAGCTGGAAGCAGAAAATCGTTTGGCAACATTGGAAGAACAGGAAATTTTATCCAGATATGTTGGCTGGGGTGGTCTTTCAGCGGCATTTGATGACAGAAAAGAAGAGTGGAGTCAGGAATATCAGGAGCTAAAAGGTTTGTTGAGTGAAAGTGAATACAAAGAGGCACGTTCTTCTACGTTAAACGCTTTTTATACACCGCCTACGGTAATCAAAGCCATGTATCAGATTTTAGAAAATATGGGATTATCTACGGGAAATGTACTGGAGCCTTCTTGCGGTGTGGGAAACTTCATGGGACTTATTCCAGAGAATATGCAGGGCATTCAGATGTATGGTGTAGAATTAGATCCAATTTCTGGAAAGATTGCAGGACAGCTCTATCAAAAGAACCGGATAGAGGTAAAAGGATTTGAAAAAACAGAATATCCGGAAAGTTTTTTTGACTGCGTGATTGGCAATGTGCCATTTGGAAATTATCAGGTATCAGACCGAAAATACGATAAGTATTCTTTGATGATTCATGACTATTTTATTGTGAAGTCTTTAGATTTGATACGTCCCGGAGGTGTAGTAGCGGTGATTACTTCCAGCAGGACGATGGATAAAGAAAGTGAAAAAGTGCGATTGCAGTTTGCAGAGAAAGCAGACTTATTAGGTGCAATCCGCTTGCCGGAAAATGCGTTTCGCAAAAATGCCGGAACAGATGTAGTATCCGATATTTTATTTTTCCAAAAACGGGATCGGGCAGTGCTGCAGAAGCCTTCTTGGGTGGAAGTGGGAGAAACCGAAGAGGGATATAAAATCAATTCTTATTTTGTAGAACATCCGGAAATGGTGCTGGGGGACTTTGCGCTTGAGAGCAATCAGTATGGAAGAATGGAAGTTACAGTAAAGCCGAGAAAAGAAACTTCTTTGGAAGAACAGTTAAAAGCGGTTATTCCTTTTATTCAAGGGCAGATTACAGTCAGAGAGTTTGACGAATTGGACTTAAATGAAACAGAAGACTCCATTCTGGCTGATCCGTCTGTGAAGAATTTCAGTTTTGCAAAGGTTAGAGAACAGGTGTATTATCGGGAAAATTCCAGAATGAACCGTATGGATTTACCTGCTGTGACAACAGAACGTATCTTAGGTATGATAGAGATTCGGGATATTACCAGAAAGTTGATTGACAGCCAGATGGAAGATGCCGGTGAGGAGGAAATCAAGAGTCTTCAAAAGGAATTAAACCAAACCTATGATACTTTTACAGAGAAATATGGACTGCTCAACAGCACTGCAAACCGTCGGGCATTTTCACAGGACAGCAGCTACTGTCTGCTTGCTTCTCTGGAATTTTTAGACGAAGAGGGGAGGTTAAAAAGAAAAGCAGATATTTTTCATAAGCGTACAATCCGAAAAGCAGAACCGATAGAGCGTGTGGACACTGCAAGTGAAGCACTTGCTTTGTCTTTGGCAGAACGTGCAAAAATAGATTTGTCCTTTATGACAGAACTGACAGGAAAGCCGGAGGCAGAGATTATTGAAGAATTAACCGGAGTTATTTTCCAAAATCCATTGACGGAAAAGTGGGAAACTTCAGATGAATATTTATCAGGGAATGTCCGGGTAAAGCTGGAAGTAGCAAAACAATTTGCTGAAAATCACGATCGCTATCAGGTGAATGTGCAGGCGCTTGAAAAAGTGCAGCCAAAAGAATTGGAAGCATCAGAAATTGAAATCCGACTTGGCGCAACGTGGGTGGATGCAGAGTATATCACCGAGTTTATGGGAGAACTATTTCAGACACCAGACTATTATCTTGGAAGCCGGATTGAAGTAAAATATGCCCCGGTAAACGGACAGTGGAATATTTCAGGGAAATCGCTGGATACGTATGGGAATACAAGGGTAACTGCTACTTATGGAACAGCCCGTGCAAATGCTTATCGTTTGCTGGAAGATGCGTTAAATCTGCGGGATACAAAGATTTATGATACCATACAGGACGCTGACGGAGAACACAGAGTATTAAATAAGAAAGAAACTATGCTGGCACAGCAAAAGCAGGATATGATTAAAGAAGCCTTTAAGGAATGGATTTTTCGTGATATAGACCGAAGGGAAGCCTTATGTAAGAAATATAATGAGATTTTTAACAGTGTCCGTCCCAGAGAATATGATGGAAGTCATATTCAATTTGTAGGAATGACACCGGAAATTACCTTGATGCCACATCAGAAAAATGCAGTAGCCCATGTATTGTATGGAGGAAACACATTGCTGGCCCACTGTGTAGGGGCTGGAAAGACGTTCCAGATGATCGCAGCGGGAATGGAGAGTAAGCGGCTTGGTCTTTCGCAGAAAAATCTCTATGTTGTGCCGAATCATCTGACCGAACAGTGGGGGAGTGACTTTCTCCGGCTTTATCCGGGAGCCAATGTATTGGTAGCTACCAAGAAGGATTTTGAGCCGGCGAACCGAAAGAAGTTTTGTTCTCGGATTGCCACAGGAGATTACGATGCAATTATCATTGGACACAGCCAGTTTGAGCGTATTCCACTGTCAAAAGAGCGTCAGATGGCAATGATTGAACAGCAGATAGAAGAAATCATGCTGGCAATCGAAGAAGCACAAAGTGATGACAGTCCACGTTACACCATAAAGCAGATGGAAAAAACGAGAAAAGGTCTGGAGAAAAGACTGGAAAAATTAAACGACGATACCCGAAAAGATGATGTGGTGACCTTTGAGCAGTTAGGGGTAGACAGGCTGTTTGTAGACGAGAGCCATTTTTACAAAAATTTGTTTCTTTATACAAAAATGAGAAATATTGCAGGGATTGCACAGACTGACGCACAGAAAAGTTCAGATATGTTTATGAAATGCAGATATATGGACGAACTGACGGGAGGAAAGGGTGTTACTTTTGCCACAGGAACTCCCGTTTCGAATAGTATGACGGAACTATATACCATTATGAGGTATTTACAATATGATACTTTGCAAAAGTTACAGTTGGGACATTTTGATTCTTGGGCGGCAACTTTTGGGGAAACAGTGACAGCAGTAGAATTGTCACCGGAAGGAACGGGCTATCGTGCAAAAACACGGTTTGCCCGCTTTTTTAATCTTCCGGAGTTGATCTCTCTTTTTAAAGAAAGTGCGGATATTCAGACTGCAGATATGCTGCATTTACCTGTGCCGGAAGCAGAGTATATCAATGAAGTGTTAAAGCCAAGTGAAGAACAGCAGGAATTAGTGGCGGCGTTTGGGGAACGTGCGGAAATGGTAAGAAGTGGAGGTGTGGACGCTTCCGTTGATAATATGCTTAAAATCACTAATGATGGACGAAAATGTGCGCTGGATCAGCGCCTTATCAATGACATGCTTCCAGATTATGAAGACAGCAAGATTAACCGTTGTGTGGAAAATACTTTTTCTATTTGGGAAGAAACAAAGGAGCATCTTTCTACACAGCTTATTTTCTGTGATTTATCAACACCAAAAAGTGACGGTTCTTTTAATGTATATGATGATATTCGGGAAAAACTGGTAACAAAAGGGATACCAAAAGAGGAAATTGTGTTTATTCATGAAGCGGGAACGGAAACAAAAAAAGCAGAACTTTTTGCAAAAGTGCGTTCCGGTCAGGTCAGGGTTTTACTAGGTTCTACCCCGAAATTAGGGGCAGGTACGAACATTCAAGATCGTCTGATTGCCCTTCATCATTTAGATTGCCCCTGGAAGCCCGCAGATTTGGAACAACAGGAGGGAAGAATTTTGCGGCAGGGCAATCAAAATAAAAAGGTAAAGATTTTCCGGTATGTGACAGAGAATACCTTTGATGCGTATATGTGGCAGATTTTGGAGAATAAACAGAAATTTATTTCCCAGATTATGACAAGCAAATCCCCTGTTCGTGCCTGTGAAGATGTCGATGACACAGCATTGTCGTATGCAGAAATTAAGGCACTGGCAACAGGAAATCCTTATATCAAAGAAAAAATGGACTTGGATATACAGGTAAGTAAATTGAAATTATTAAAAGCAAACCATACCAGCCAGAAATATAAGTTGGAAACGGATATTGCAAAGAATTATCCAATGCAGATTGCAACACAGAAAGAACGCCTTGCGGGGCTTCGCTCCGATGCAGAAGCCGTCCGTCCTATTTTTGAGAACGAAGATTTTTCCATGATTGTTTCCAATAAAACCTTTACGGATAAAAAAGAAGCAGGAACCGCACTTTTGGCAGCATGTGAAGGACTAAAAGCTATTCATACAGAGGGAAAAATAGGAACGTTTCATGACTTTTCTTTATACGCAAAATTTGATGCGTTTAATCAACGGTACATCATGACCATTAAGAGAAAATGTAGTTATCTGATTGAGATGGGAAAGGATATTCTTGGAAACTTACAGCGTATCAGTAATGCGTTGGGGGGAATTGAGAAGAAAATGGAAGAAACAGAGCAAAAATTGGAAACACTGCAAAAGCAGTTGGAAACAGCACAGGAGGAAGCTGCGAAGCCTTTTCCCAAAGAAAAGGAATTGCAGGAGAAGATGGAAAGGCTTGCAGAACTGAACTCCCTTTTGAATATGGATGAAAAGGAAATGCCGCAAGATCAGGAGAAAGAAGTAGATCAGGTGGCAGATTTGCCGAGAAGGTCAGTCAATTATGCAGGCAGAGTGTCAGAAGGTCGAAAAGGAAAAATAGAAAAATCTTCAGTGCTTGGCAGATTGAAAACCACACAAAGAAATATGGAAAAAGGCTGGAAAAACAGAAATATGCAGAAGAAAAAGCCGGAACAGCAGTTATAAAGAGGAAGTCCCGTCAGGAAACTGGCGGGACATTTTTACGATGGAGGATTTGTCTATGGCAGGAAATAGAGAGCAGCAAATGTATGAAATTACGAAGCAGTTGGAAGAAGGTGTAAAAGCGTTATTTACCTCAGAACGGTATACAGAATATTTAAAAACCATGTCAAAATTTTATAATTACAGCTTTAATAATACGGTTTTGATTGCATTGCAAAGACCAGAAGCAACTTTGGTAGCGGGATATTCCGCATGGCAGAAAAATTTTCATCGTCAGGTGAAAAAGGGAGAGAAGGGAATTCAGATTATTGCTCCTTCACAGAGGAAAGAAAAGGAACTGGTGGAAAAATTTGATCCGGAAACAAATGAGCCGATTTTGGGACCGGACGGGCAGCCAGAAACAGAAGTAGTGGAGCATGTCGTTTCTGATTTTCGGGTAGTCCGTGTATTTGATATATCACAAACGTATGGAGAGCCGTTACCGGAACTTGCAATACCGGATTTAACGGGGCAGGTACAAAATTTTCCCTTGTTTTTACAGGCAGTCAGAGAACTATCCCCTGTGCCTATCCGCTTTGGTGAAACAGAAGGAGAAGCAAAGGGGTATTACAGCAATAAAAAGAAAGAGATCGTTGTGAAAGAAGATATGAGTGAAAGCCAGACGATAAAAACACTTATTCACGAAATTGCCCATGCAAAGCTGCATGACAGGGAAGTATTGGAACAGACGGGAGAGGAAAAAGATCAGAGAACAAAGGAGATAGAGGCGGAAAGCATTGCCTATACAGTGTGCCAATATTTCGGACTGGATACTTCTGACTATTCTTTTCCTTATATTGCGGGTTGGAGTGACAATCTGAAGATGTGGGAATTGAGGACATTCATGGACGCAATACGAAGAACAGCAGGAGAGTTTATCAAGGAACTGGAAGAAAAAATGAAAGAATTGGAAACAGACAGAAGTGAAAGAGATGATATTCAGAACGAAAAAAAAATAAAAATTGGTATGGATACAAAAGCGGTGGAACTGAAACAGCATGAAGGCTTATGGCATACGGTAGAAGAAGTGGAAATTGAGAAGGAACATTTCTATCTCATGGAGCATAACGAATACGGAGCTTCGGTTGCGCCGGTTCTGGTAAATGGAGATGGTAAAGTGGTTGCACAGGATTTGGAAAATGGTCTGGATCAGGAGGTTGTGAAAGCAATCAGAGAGTATCTGGAAGAAAAAGAAACCGCCAAAAAGCAGGAGAAGGTGGAAACTTCAAATGCAAGTTTATTCGACGAAGCAGAAAGAGAAGCAGCTTATCAGATAGAAACAACGGGACAGTTTTTCTTTATTCAGGAAACAGAGGAAGGGTATGATTATACCTTTTACGATCAAGAGTTTCAAGAATTAGATGGAGGGGTATACGATACCTTTGATGTTACACTTCAAGAAGCGGCAAAAACACTGTTATTAGAGGAAGGGGCAGATTTGACTGCATGTAGAAAGATTGATAGTGAAATGCTTCAGGAACAGGTTGAACGGGCAGAATATTTTCCGCAGAAGTCGTATGAGGCATTAAAACCCCTGATGGAGAGTGAAGAAAATAACGTGGCTTTCCGATCCGGATATGGGTATGTGATGTTGCAGAAAATTTCAGAAGGCTATGAATGTATCATCTATGACCAAGCGTTTCGTGAGATTGGTGGACAGTTTTACGAGAATATAACTGCCTCTAAAGAAGAGGTTTTTTCCCAGATATTTCAAGAGGAAGGAATAGGTGAATTGCCTTGTGAGCCATTTTCCTATGAAGAACTTAAAAAATCTGTAATACAAGGGGAGAAAAAGAGATTGTATGAAGGAGAACTGACACCAACTTCACAGATTGGTATTCGGGAAGAAAAACTGTTGCATGGTGAGAGCCGACAGAACATTGAAGAAGCGATACTTTGTTACGCACAGGCAGAACTGGAAGAGGATGGGTACGAAGAAATCACTTTATTGGCAGCAAGGGTATATGGAAGCCGTACAAGAGAAACTTTGTATAGGGAAGACTCCGATCTTGATGTGGCGCTTTCTTATACCGGGGACATCAGGGAAGATGCCTTTTTTAATCTGCTTCAGGAAAATGGAATGAGGATTGCCGGATTGAAAATTGACATAAATCCCATTTCATTGGAAAAAACCGGGACAATGCAGGAATACATAAAGCGTGCAGAACAGTATCTTGACGAAAGAGAAGCAGAAAAGCAGGGACAGATACCACAGGAAACGCTACACGAACCCCGAATTTCTTTCTATGCTGCAGAATGTATGGAATTTCCTTCTATGGGGGAATATTATGAAAATCTGACATTGGAAGAAGCCGTAGAAAAATACAAAACGATTCCGGCAGACCGCATTCATGGGATAAAAGGAATTGGATTTTGCCTGAAAGACGGCAGCATTTATGATGGAGAATACGAATTGATGTCTGGAGGGAAAATTTCTAAAGACTTGATTGACTTAGTCCCCCATTATAAGGAAAGTCCGTTGGTACAAAAAGCAATGAGAGATTTAGAAAGAATCTTGGCAGAAAAACAACGGGAAAATACAGCGGAGCAGACAAAAACAGAGGGAACAATGGGAAGAAAAGTTTCTGTGCTAAAAGCCTTAAAGGAGCGTAAAGAACTGTTAAAGAAACAGGAGAAAAAAGAAGAAACGTCCCATACTCGTAAGAAAGAAGCAGAATTGTAATAAAAAAATGGAAATACAGGAGAAACGGTTATGGCAGGTAATCAATTTGCAGTGTATCAGCTTAGAGAAATCCCCGAAAACAGAAAAAAGCGTTTTCGTTCTTATGCAGAATTACAAAAAGAACATATCCAGATACGCTATACAGATTATAAACAAGTATATAGAAGCTGGATGCGGTACGATGAAACACCGGATAATATCCGAAACCGTTTGACAAAGCAGTTACCGAAAAAATTTTCCGGACATGCTCTAAGCATTGGGGACGTGCTGATTTTAGATAAGAATGAGGAAGCAGCAGCCTATTATTTGGAAAAAGAGGGCTTTACTGTTTTAGATGATTTTATTCGGAATGGTTCTTCCAATACGTTGATTTCTCTTGCCACTACTAATTTTCAGCTTGAAGGGAAAGAAGGAAGATGGCTTGCTTTCGATAATCTGGTGGTGGAAGGAAAAGAATTTTTCCTAATGGAGCATACGACATACGGGAAAAATGCTGCTTGGGTAGTGGTAGATGGAACTGGAAAGTTAATCGTGGATCAGGTTACGGCAGGATTTGACGAAACCGTCAAAGAACAGATCGTTTCCTATCTGCACCCGCAAGAAACGCAGGAAAAAAGAGGGAAACCTGTGTTGGAAAGCTGGCAGAAATCCTATGAAAATGGAGAATATTTAAGAAGTGCAGAGATTACAGAAGAACAAAATTATAATATGATTGATGGAAGAATGAATAATCTGCCAACAAAGCCCCGTAAGATCGGAACACGAACTTCTGTGTTAGACCGTCTGCATTTAAAACAGGCAGCTTTAAATGCGAAGAACTTGCCACAATCGGTTATGGAGAATGAGAGAGAGCGGAAAAGGAAATAAAAAGAAAGGGAAACTTGAATTTGTGTATTCAGGCTTCCCTCGTTCTCTTTATAGTTCTTTTAATATGGAGGCATATTTTGGGCGTTCTGCTTCTGGAATTTTCAGAGCTGCCATAGCCTCTTCGGTAGTCAAGTTTAGTGTTTCCATTAGATTGCGGATACTGTCTAAAGTATTTCGTTCAGTAGTGCTTTCAACAATTCCCTGACTTAAGTTACACATCAGCGACACCTCTCTTTTCAAATTCTGCGTCATTGCAATATCAAAATCATCATGGAGAATTCTTTCTTTTTCCTTCGGTGTTGTTTCAGAAGAAAGCAGAACATTTAATAATTTTAAAACTCCGTGATAATTCTCACTGTCCGGTTTGCCGAGGCAAATTATAACAGCAGACATCAAATCATAATTTTCCACTTTTTCGGTAACATGCCCCACAAGCGATTTTTCTGCAATGTAATATTGGGTAATAGTATTTTCTCTGGATTTTGGCGGGTTCATACAAATCCAGATGGAGTAGACTTTGCGAATTTTATCGTACTGTGCAGATGAAAATACAGTACCATATTGAGCAGAAATCATACGACTGCAATAGTATATGCTGCGTTTAAGCAACGGATAACCGGGATAAAAATTGTTTTGTGCTTCTACATTGATAATTAAACGGATGAACTCACCAGACTTTGGTGCAGTTGCTGTGAAACGAATATCGTAGGTAATCGTTCCCTCCGTAATGGTTTTATCTTCTGTGCGTTCTCCCTTGATTAAAGAGGGATTGGTCTGATCAGGCAGAACCGGAACTTCTGCGACTTGCGGTTCACCTTCAATATATTTTTCAATGATTTCTGAAATGCTGCATTCCCGATATTCTTCTAAACAATTCTTCATAATCCAAGCAAGAATGATTTTTTCAGAAAGTAGCCGTTTACAAGCAGAGTCATAATCCGAATTGCTTCCTGCAGTACGAATTGTTTGCGATAGCGTTGTTTCCAGTTCCACTAAATCACCACCTTTTCTATCTTGCCTTTAGTATAAAACAGATAACAAAAGAATACAACAAAAATAGAAAGAAATTTTGGAGCAGAAGGGTTAGCGTGGTGGTATATCCTTTTCAGAATTCTTTTCAAAATCAGACTTTCCATGAAGAATCATCTCGACATTTTTACATACAGTCTGCAATTCTTTTTCGTATTGTTTTCTTTTTTGATATTCCTGACGCTGCATATTTTTTATGGAAAGCAGTTTTTCTTTTTCAGATTTTAATAATTTCATAGAAAGCAATGTTTCATTTTCTGAGTGTTGCTTTAAGAAATTCCGGGCAGTTTCATAAAGCGTAATTTCTGACAGATGTTCCTGTCGGAATTGTTTCTTATTTTTTGCGTGTAAAAATTCCCTATAAACAGATTTATTTGCAAGATATTGTCCGGTGTAATGAATTTGTTCATTGATCCTTTTCAATTCCTGCTGTGTGGAACGGAGGTTCTTTCGGCAGTTGGCAGTTTCCGACTGTGATGTGGTCAGTGCAGTCATCAAATCTTTTTCCGTAGAATAGCCACGTTCCTGTACATAAGCAATGGTTTTTGCCATTTGCTGTAAATTGGAAAGCTTTACTTTTCTGGCATAAACCGGATTATTCTGCGCTTTGACACGTTGCTGCAGATCTATGACAAGCCGCAGGTCTGATTTTATAAAACAGAAGTCTAGAATTTCTTTTTCTTCTGTAACAATAGAAGCAGAATAAGGAGTGAAAAGTTCTGAGCCTGTGTGAGATTGCATTTGGGTTTCTTTCCTCTTTTCCCAAATGGAAAGCAGATAATCTTCTGTGTAATGGGAACCTAGTGTTCTTCCAGGAATGAACTTGTTTCGTTCCGGGTGCAGATAGCTGAAACGTCCTCTGCTTACTTTTAAAGTAATCTGATAGTTATTGAAAAGTGTTGCCTGAAATTGTTCGATATTGCAGGAAGAAGCAGCGGCGTATTCAATAGCGGTTCGCAGATATTCCTTTTGTGTCTGAAAAACGGTTTGGCGTGGAGTAATTCCTTTGGACAACATTTCTTTATTCAGAGCGTCCAGCTTTTTCTGCCCAGTGTGCTTTGCACGATACTCTCTGTCTGTGATTTTTTTCTCTGCCGGAGAAAGTAAATCCACCTGATGCAAATGTTCTCTATGGCAAATATCCATAAGTGAGCGTTTTAAATAAATAAGATAAGTCGGTGTTAGATGATGCTTGTATCCGGCACGGGCATCGCAAGGACGTTCTATAAATGTCTGGCGCTCTACATCATATTTCCTTAGGCTGTTGATTACAATATGTACATGAATGTTTCCGCTTTCATTATTTCCGTCTGTATGGGTACAGACAAGAGCCTGATGTCCCGGAAAATTTTTTTGAGCATACTCTAATCCGAGTCGTTGTGCCTTTTCTCCGGTTAATCCATGATCTTCGGTATCTTTCGGATCAAAGCTTAGAATATAGTGATGAGATTTGATTTCATCAAAATTTTGGTTTTTATGATATTGTGCGTTTAACTCTTTACATTCCAAATCAAAAGAGAAGGGATCGCAGTTGATACCGTCAATGTAATATTCCTTTCTTGGAATGAGTTCTCCATTTTCATCAAGGATTGGCTTTTTCGTATGTTCATCATGCTGAAACAGAAGATAACGTTGTGCTTCTCCGTAGTCCATATTTTTAATTGCAATATGCTTAAGAATTGCCATATTCATTACCTCTTGAATGAGTGGGGGCAGATATATTTTGGGAAGAAAAATTTCCGGCAAGTTTTAAGACTTCGTATTTCATTTCATAGATTTTAGAAAGACTCTGTTGGAGTGATTTTTGTACTTCCTGTGAATGAATACCTCCGCTATTGAAGTACCGGGCAATCTGATTTAGATTGCTTCCTATTTTTCCAAACTCGGCAATCAATTTTTTTAATTCCGGCAGATCAGCCACCAGTTCATATTTTAGAATTGTTCTTTGGTTCATAATTTGTTTTCGGGCAAATTCTGCCAAAGGCAGATTTGCGGCTTTTGCCTGAGAAGATATAATTTCGTATTCTGTATCAGTAAGACGCAGCATAATTTGATGTGTATGCCGTAATGATTTTTCTTTTTTTGGTCTTGCCATAGTATAAAATCTCCTTTTATAAAAATTCTATTTATATATAAGCCGATAGAGGGAACTGTATTGGAAAATATAAAATCACTGTGAAAATAGTTTGAAAACATGATACAATAGAAAAAATAATTGTATGGAGGTTGACTATGCCAAGAGGAAGAAAAAAACAGAATGTGCTTACTTTGGAGGAGCAGCTTGTAACAGTAAACGAAAGAATTCAGGAAGTAGAGAATGAATTGAAGCAGCTTCGTTCTCAAAGAAAAGAAATTCAGGAGAAAATTGAGGAGCAGGAAAAGGAAACATTGTTCCGGGCGGTAGTTGCTTCGGGAAGAACCGTAGAAGATGTTCTTGCAATATTAAAAGCTCAAGATCAGAAAGAAGAACAGTAATTTAGAAAAAAGATGTTTATTGCTATGAATAGTGTAGTGGTAAACATCTTTTTTATTACCGTGATCGAACAATCACGCTGCGACTATCAAGATAGAAGCCAATATACATATTTGAAAAATATGATGATGTCGAGGGTATGGGGAGCGAAATCCCCATCAAGTTTGCCGAGTAGGAAAAATCACGGAGTGAGTTTTGAGTTACTCAGGCGAAACTTGCTCTAATAGTGAATAAATTACAAAATAATGATAATACGCAATACAGAATGTCAAAGACGCAAAACCTATTGAAAGATTAAGTAAAAGTCGCTATTATATGGAAAACGAATTGTTCGGAGGAAAAATTATGATAGAAGATGTAGCGCAGAGAATCGCTGGTAAAATTGAAGATTTAAAGAAATTATTACCAGATGGTAAACCGATAGGGAAGACTTTTGAAACAACTAATAAGTTTTACTATTACGATACAGTGACGGGGAAAATTTTAGAATGCCAAAAGTATGAATATGAACTTGTGGAGAAAATTTTAGATGGAAATCTAGGGGAGCTTTATTCTTATTCGGATAAAGAATTATTTAGATATGAAAATGCAATAGATAATTTGATTTGTGCTATAAAAAATGAAAAAATTTTCGCTTTATCTAAGTTTTCACATATGGCATCCTTTGATAATTACGAAAAAATTATTTCAGAAGAATTGGCACAAGTAACAATTGAATTAACAGAAAGATGCAATTTGAGATGTGGATATTGTATCTATAATGAGGCTTGTGAAAAAAGTAGAGATTTTGGGGAGAGAGATATGCCATTAGAAGTGGCATTGAGAGCTATTGATTATGCAGAAAAAAATTCAAGAAGCTCAAAAGAATTATATATAGGATATTATGGAGGAGAGCCTCTTCTAAATTACGATGTTATGATCCAATCAATGCGCTATGCAATTGAAAAAATTGAAGATAAGAAAGTGTATTTTTCTTTTACAACAAATGCAGTACTTTTGACAGAAGATAAATGCAAAGAACTTTCAGAGATTCCTGATTTAAGTGTAACCATTAGTTTAGATGGACCGCAGAAATGGCATGACCTATATCGGAAAAATCAAGGAGGACAGGGAAGTTTTCAACGAACTATAGAAGGTCTTCGACATCTTGTTGAGGCATTTGGATACGAGCGTGCTAAAAAGAATATTTTGCTTAGTATGGTATATGCACCGCCATATTCAGAGGAGCGTTTAAAAGAGACACAAAAATTTTTTGAAGAATTAACGTGGTTACCATTGGAATGCGTAAAATTTGTTACATATCCAGATGAGGAAAGTATGTCCACTATACATAAATATTTAGAAACACAAAAATTATTGTCAAAGATAAAATGGAGCCAAACAGAAAATGATTTTTCGTTGTTAAATTATGGACATGCTAATGCTGAACGCAAAAATATTTTTACCCAAAAATTAGTTGAGGACTGTTATTTGCCAATAAGAAAACGCACAGTTTTTGATACTATTATGGATTCTATCACTATGAATGGTTGCTGTGTACCGGGACAGCGAAATGTATATATTACTGTAGATGGCAAATTTAAAATTTGTGAAAGAGTTGGTGAAATTCCAGATATTGGAAATTTGGAAGAAGGAATTGATGTTCAAAAAGTAAAGAATATATATTTGGAAGGATATGCTAAACAGTCTATAAAAAGGTGTTCGACATGTTGGTATGCGAGATTGTGTTCAATATGCTATTGTGGTTGTTATTCTGATGGAAAATTAGATATGAATAAAAAAAGTGCAATGTGTGAGGAAAGAAAAGCAGGTTGTCTAAGAGATTTGAAATCATATTTTGAAATATTGGAATCAGACGAAAAAGCATTGGATTATTTGGATAACATAACGATTAGTTAGAAATGGAAAAATATGATACATAAATATCAAGAAATTCAAAATTGTGATATAGCAAAAGTGAGATTATTAGTTCGAGGTGGTTCTCAAAAAGAAAAGAAATATGAGAATGGGATAACGCATCTTTTGGAACATATGAATTTATTTTTTGCAGAAAAGGAGCCTTTTGAATTATCAGTGCGTGGAACTACAGATTTTGAATGCACAATGTATGAAATTACATGCATAAATGATTATTCGCATGTAAAATCAGCTATTGATAAAATTTATTCAATCATTAACGGTGAATTGCTTAGAGAGTGTGATTTACCAATTGTAAAGCAAGCTGTTCTAAAAGAGATAGAATTTCAAATGAATGATATATATTTCCGAGATCGAAATAATTTATTCAATACTTTGTTGCCAAAAGAGCTAAGAAATAAAATGCCAGTAGGAAAGAAAGAAGTTATTGAAATGCTCTCTTTTGAACAGATTATTGAATATCAAAAGAACGCATACAAGGACTTTGCAATATGTTTGAGTAGTAAATTTCATTTCTTCGACGAAGAAATAAAATCATTAGATACAATGCCAGAAGTTAAGCAATATACTAAAAATAAAAAAAGTTTGTATTGGGCTATTTCAACACAAGCAAGTAAAAAAAAATCGGTGAATAAAAGCATATATTTTGAAAGTATAAAAAAATATGATGATACAAAAGAATATTTAATAAATGAATTTATTAAAATATATTTTTTTATACTTTTTGATAATATATTTTGTGAAAAAATAGAACAAAAGGGAATATTGTCAACAGAAGCAATAGTGTATGAAAATATTATCGTAGATGAAATGTGTGTGGCAGCATACGAATTAGAAATATTAAAAGGAATTGATGAAGAATTGATGGAAACAATGGTTATAGAAGTTTTGAGAGATATATATTCATCTACTGAAATAACAAAATCAATATTCCGTGTTGCAAAAAAAGAATTTTTCAACATAGTACGAGATACAACTTTTTTTGAAAAATGTAAGCAAAAATTTCTGCATGGTGTCGATATGTTTTTAACGTTTGATGAAAGAGAAATTTGTTATGAATTGGATTATTTAGATATTTGCAACATGGCTCAAATGTATTTAAATTACAAGAGTATGTAGAGCATGAATGTGCTTTTACATAAATAAATATCAAGTTAAGGAGGAATGTAACATGTTAATTGCAAAAGAAGGAAGAAAGAACCTTGAGGCAAAAGCTAATTATATCGATCCGAGGGGTGGATGTGGTTGTGCTACTTCTTCAATCAAAACAGCTACAAGAGATGCAGTTTGCGTATGCGGTTGTAAAAAAGCTACTGCTAGTAAAGCAACAGTTAGAACAGCAGCAAAAAACAATTAAAAAATAATATGTATCTTTAAGTAGAGGAAAATGGGGTATGCAAATATGTATGCCCCATTTTTCAAGTAGGAGTAATATAAATGGGAAAAATAAAAGATATTAAAAATTTTGTACTTAATATTATAAAAATAATAAAGCTGATATTTGAAACAGCCCCATTCTTGGTAGCAAAACTTATTTTTTGCAATATAATGATGGGGATAGTTGTTTCTATAAATGTGTATTTGTGGAAGCGGTTGGTAGACTCAGTTGCTCAATCATTGACGATTGGAGATATAAAATTCTCGATTTTTTGGTTGCTGTGTATTGGGGGGTGTGCAGGAGTAACCAATTTTTTGACCCGTTTAGGTATATATTATAGAGAGATTGTACAGGAGTATGTGAATCGTAATATTACAGAAAAGTTAATGGGAAAAATAGATGAGTTAAATATGGAATGTTTTGACGATCCAGAGATGTATGATACAATTGAAAAGGTTAGTAATGAATCAGTGGCTAGATGTATGAGTATTTTGATTATGTTAGTTTCGCTAGTACAGTATTTTACTACTTTTATTGGTGTAGTAACCGTCATTGTTTCTTTGAATAAATCAGTAGCGCTCCTAGCCTGTTTGGTTATGATTCCTATTTTTTATGTCAGCATAAATATTGCATATAAACAGTACAAAATTTATGTTTCGAGAGTACAAAAAATGCGTATGGTGGATTATTTAATAGGATTATGTTTGGAATATGATAATATAAAAGAGCTAAAAATATATAATGCGTTAACATATTTAAAAAAGAAAATTCTTAATATTTATAATGAATATATCGATGAAGATAAGCATTATAAAAGGAAGTTTTTGATTGAATTTACGGTGACTGATTTTGGACATACGGTTTGTTCGCTTGGGGTTAGAATATTTATATTATATGAATCTTTTTTGAAAAAGAAAACCATAGGAGATTTTACTATGTATATTTCAGCTCTTGATAATATGGAAAATTCAATTAATTCACTTATGGATGCTATTTCTTCTTTGTATACTGATAATTTATATATAGAAAGTCTTTTGGCATTGCTAAATATGGAAAGTACTTTAAAAGATGGAAAAAGAGAATTTTTGATAGATGAATTTTCGACAATTGAATTTAGGAATGTATGGTTTCGATATCCCAACAATGAGAATTATGTATTGAAAGGGATTTCTTTGAAATTGGAAAAAGGAAAAGTGTATGCACTACTAGGATTAAATGGGTCTGGTAAGACAACTTTGGTAAAACTGCTTATGAGATTGTATGATCCGGAAAAGGGAAATATTTTTCTTGATGGTGTGGATATTAAAGAGTACTCTTTACAAAGTTTATATCGGAATATAGGAGTGGTTTTCCAAGATTTTGTTAAATATCCGTTGACTGTGAATGAGAATGTAGGAATAGGGAATATAGCGTATATGAATAATATGGAATATATAAAAAAAGCTATAGCTATTGCGGGGGCTGATAAATTTATTCAGAATCTACCTCGAGGATATCAAACTATTTTGGAGAAAGAATGGGATGAGGGAAGTGAATTATCAGGAGGACAGTGGCAGAAAATAGCAATAGCTAGGGCGGTTCTGAAAAAAGCGTCTATATTGGTTTTAGATGAGCCATCTGCTGCATTAGATCCGGAAGCTGAGTTTGAGATTTTTCAGAAAATGAAAGTGCTTATGAAAGGAAAAATGAGCATTTTAATTACGCATCGTTTTTCGAATACGGATATAGTAGACTATATTTTTATGATGGAAAATGGAAAAATCATAGAATGCGGTACACATCAAGATTTAATGAAAGCCAAGAATAAATATTATTCTTTATACAAATTGCAGGCAGAAGCTTATAATGATTCAATATAAAAAGAGGATGACTTTATATTTATTGTTATGATAGATATGATATACTGATGTATGAAAACCTATTTGTATATAATGAGAAAAATATTGGAGGAGTTTGATGGAAAAAATTTTAGTAGTAGAGGATGATCATAAAACAAATGAAGCAATAGCAGAGTACTTGGAGAGTTTGAATTACTCTGTTACCAGCGTTTACAATGGAGATGAAGTGTGCAAGATTCTTGTGGATGAAAATTATGATTTGGTTATTTTAGATATTATGCTTCCGAGAATTACAGGAATTGTATTGTTATCTAAAATTAGGGAATTTAGCAATATTCCAATTTTAATGCTCACAGCAATAAACGATGAGTCTATGCAAGTATTAAGTTTTGATGGAGATGCGGATGATTATATGACAAAACCATTCTCGATGATTGTTTTGGGGAGGAGAGTTCGTGCGTTGTTAAAAAGAAGTAAGAATAACCAGATGGGGAAAAATAATATAATTAAATTGGGAAATACAGTTGTAGATCTTGATGGGTATAAAATTTGGGTTCAGGGTGAATTGCGTGAAGCAACACCTAAGGAGATAGAGCTTATAAAATATTTTTCACAGCATAAAGGGATTGTATTAAGTAGACAGCGTATAATAGATTTCATTTGGGGAAATGATGCTGAAATTCTAGATAGAACAATTGACACATATATAAAAAATATTAGACGAAAATTTGATATTGACTGTATTTCTACTGTTAAAGGAATTGGATATCGAATGGACGAAATAGAAGATGATAGAAATTAGCAAATATCATTGATATTATTTATATAAGATATATAATCGTAAAATATGTTTAATAAATTTGTACTACATATTATTACATTCTGAAATTTATTTCTGAGTATTGGCAGAAAAGATGATAGGAGTAAAAAGATTTAAAATAGACATGTCAGAAACTTATGCAAAAGAATACCAATTTGATATTATATAAGATGTTATTTTTATTAAGAGTTTACCATATAGCAAAATTCTATAGGAGGGAAAGGTATTTCTTATTTTAGAAATGTCATATAAAAATGAGAAAATCAAGTTTTTTAAAAAAAATATTTTTGTATTCATTATTTATTATGCTTTTTATTATAATAATTGCTCACATTACAATATGGATTGTCGTTCCAAAAGTATGTATAGTAGATGGTGGGAATATAATGTCTGAAAATGTAGGAGTTGTAGCAGAACTTGATACTTCAGATATGTTAATGAAATCACTGTCAGAGGGATTAGTATATTCATTTTTGGGCTGTACAATTGTTATTTTTGCAGTCTCATATTTTGGGGCAAGAATGATAGTAAAACCGATAAAAGAAATGGTTGCTATAACGAAGCGTATGGCAAATCTAGAGGCAGGTATAAGCTGTTCGGTATATACAAATGATGAATTTGAACAATTATCCAATAATATAAACCAGTTGTATGAAAAACTTTTTTTTACAATTGAACAATTGAGAGAGCAGCTTGAGAGTGCAGCAAAGAATGAAAAATTTAAAATTGATTTTTTGTATGCAGCATCCCATGAATTAAAAACACCTCTTACTGCCTGTAATGCTATGTTAGAAAATATGATTTTAAAGATCGGAAAATATAAAGATTATTCTAAATATTTACCAGAATGTAAAATGATGATAGAAGAATTGAATTTAATGGTACAAAATATACTTGAAACTACTCGCTTGAATGGAGAAGGAAAGAATATAATTAAAGAAAAAATTAAAATTGCAGATTTTTTATCAGAAATTATAGTCCCTTATGAGATGATTGCAAAAGCGAAGAAGATACATTTTTCTGTTAATATATCTAGTGATGATGAAATTGTTACTGATAAAAATTTACTGAGGAAAGCAATTTCTAATATAATTATGAATGCTGTATTATATACAGAAACAGGTAAGTCTGTGGAATTGAATTATACGCAATATATGTTAGAAATTGTAAATGAAGGAGAAATTATAGAAGGAGAAAATTTAAAAAAAATTTTTGAACCATTCTTTCGGATGGAATCAAGTCATTCTCGAGAGCATGGCGGTAGTGGTTTGGGATTGTACATAGTACATACGATTCTGACAATATTAGATATTCCATACGATTTTAGAAAGAACCATACAAATGAGTCACAAATGAAGTTTGTCATCTACTTTAGAAACAAGATAAAATAATTTCATACTAATTCCATATAGCTTTTATACAGCCTCCACATATATTTGGTAACATCTATATGTAGAGGTTTTTTATTATATTTTTTGACCTAAGCAGAACGTTTATTTAGCTGACGGAAAGGAGTTTTAATGATGATTTGGAAAAGAGCAATACGGTATGTTACTAGGAAAAGAAGCAAATGTTTGTTGCTTTTTATGATGCTATTTATTATAGGTGTATTTATTTTATCAACATTAACGGTAAAAAGAACTCTTAGAGTTTCAGAGGAGCATTTGAGAGAGTCCTTAGGAGGGAGTTTTGAAATTAACGTTAAATATTCTAAAGACAATCCTTATTATCATGAAGAAGAAGTAGAGGAAAATGGTGCAAAAGATATACTGATGTATTCAACAAAGCAGTTATCTTCAGATTTGATAAAAAGAATCGAGGAGATAGAAGGCGTAAAGTTTTGTAATGGAACAACGGAAACTTTGTGCCAAGTAGAAGGAATACAGTCTATTCAAGGAACTATTGCTCTTGATGAGGAGTTTAAAAATTTAAAAAAAATGGTAGCGACGAATGATTCTAAAACAAATGAAGATTTTATTAGTGGAAAAGTAAAATTGATAGAAGGGCGACCACTAACTTCAAAAGAACAAGGGGCAGTATTATTAAGCAGGGAAATAGCAGAGCTGAATAGAGTAAATGTAGATGATAAAATTATTATACTAGATAGTAGTGGAAAAAGCGTACCAGTGACAGTAGTTGGGATATTTGAACCCCAAATTGACGAAAAAGCACTAGATATGGTAACTGCTTATGATAAGCTTCAAAATAGAATTTATACGGATTTAAAAACATTATTAAATGTGGAAAAACAGGATTATATTTATGGATATGACAAAATACTGGTAACGATAAAAGATCCTACCTGTCTTCAAAAAATTATAAAAAAAATAAAGGGACTAGAAGGATTTGATAATAAAGCCTTCGAAGTTGATGCTAATAATGAAACTTATCAGACAACGATTAATTCATTAAAAAAAATAGATACAATAACAGACATATTACTATGGATATGTATTGGTATTAGTATTGTTATACTTACGCTAGTTTTAACAATGTGGAATAGGGAACGGATTCATGAAACAGGAGTGTACTTGGCTTTGGGAATAAAAAAACGACAAATAATCTTACAATATTTATTAGAAGTATTGTTGATTGGAAGCGTAGCATTTTCCATTGCATACTTACCAAGTAAAGCAGTGGCAGAAAAATTTATTGAATATACCGTAACAAATGAAAAAGTGGATGAAGCACCAGAGGAAGGATTATACCTTGAAAACTTAAATGATGGAACTTCAGATTATGTGGATAGTGAATTTACGGAGTCTGAGGCGCAAATCAAAATAGGGGTTGTTGAAATTGTAAAACTATTCTTAATAGGGTTGAGTTTAATAGGTATTTCTATTAGCTTTTCTACACTATATATTTTGAGAATGAGACCAAGAGAAATATTATCGAAGATGTGCTAGGAGGAAATGAGATGGAAACATTACAATTAAAAAATATTTCTTACTTTTATAATAAGGAGATTCCTATACTTCAAAATATAAGTATTAGATTTGAAAGAGAAAAAATGTATGCCATTCTAGGAAAGTCAGGTAGCGGTAAGACAACTCTTTTATCTCTTTTAGCTGGACTCGATAAACCTGTAGAAGGCGTGATGTTGTATAAGGGGAATATCTTAAAAGAAAAGGAATTGGATAATTATAGAGCAAAGCATGTTTCTATAATTTTTCAAAATTATAATTTGATTGATTATTTAACTGCAGTTGAAAATATTGAGTTTATTACGAATAAGAATGCACGACCTATTTTGCACGAATTAGGAATTTTAAAGGAAGATATGGATAGAAACGTATTGCAATTGTCAGGAGGACAACAGCAGCGTGTTGCAATAGGAAGGGCATTAACATCCGAAACGGAGATTTTACTTGCAGATGAGCCAACAGGAAATTTAGATGAAAAGACGGCAAAAGAAATAGCAGAAATATTAAAAAATACGGCGCACAGAAAGAAAAAGTGTGTCATTGTTGTTACACATTCTTTAGAGGTGGCGAAATATGCAGACGTAGTATTAAATCTAAAAGAGGGAAAACTATTTGAAGAGAGGCGAAATACATGAAGAGAAAAAAGGGAATAATTTATATTTTAGTTATTATATTTCTGATAATTATAGGTTGCATATATATGTGTGAGCAGAAAAAAGTAAATGAAAAGAGTTTAAACTATGATTATGAGATCAATACTAAAGAAGATGATATGTCAATAGACATAGATGCTGAAGAATAAATGGTAAGAAGCCGAGTAACTGTGAAAAAGTTATTCGGCTTCTTGCAGTTGCATTTTGCGGTTACATATTTGGTTACAGAAAAGGTTCATAAAGGGCATGGAAAGTAGAGTAATTTCAAAGCATCAATGAAACATAAGAAAAGGAAGGAGAGAGGACTGGATTTATGGTTACATTTATTTGTAGTCTGCATATAGATAAGTTTAGAAAGAGATTATTGATATAGGAATCTCTTGTTGTTAAATTTGAATGAATATAATTGCTCAGTACAAAAGTTATTTTCGTACAGTATTTTTGTCTGAGTGAAGTGAAAGGAATGGATAAAAATATGAAAATAGCAGTTTGTGACAGTGATAAGGATTTTTTAAATAAAGTAGAAGTAATATTACAAAAATTATCAAAAAATAATGAGGTGCCATACATTACTTTTAAATATGAAAATTCATATGAACTGTTAGCATACTTTAGCAACTATAAGGACTTTGATATTGTTCTTCTGGGCTTTGATAATATGAAAAAGAACGGATATGAAACAGCAGTTGATATCAGAAAAATTGATTCAAAAGTAAAAATTATTTTAGTTTCAGATGTTATTCAATTTGCTATAAAAGGTTACGATATACAGATTTCAAAATTTCTGCAGAAGCCGGTAAAAGATTTTCAGTTATTGCAGGTATTGAATACGGTTATTGAAGAAAAACAAAAAGAGGATCAAAAGTTTTTTATAAATAAGACTAATGCACGAATTGATAAAATATACTATTCAGAAATTAAATATATTGAAACTTTTGGGCGTCATACATTGATACATACGGTACATGGTGTTTATGAAAGTTACATTACTATGAGAAATCATTTGAAATTATTAGAAAATAGTGGTTTTGTGCAATCGCATTCGGGATACATTGTAAATTTGAATTTTATAAAGAGTATATCGGAAAAGACAGTATTGCTACGAGATGGAGAAAAGGTCATATTAAGTCAAAAAAGAAAAACAAGTTTTATAAAAGCATTTAATACATACTATTTTTGCTGATTTTCAGACACGAAATTTAAGATTTATCTGTAACGAGAAATCCGATTTTTATGCATGGTTACATAAAATGATTATATATTTGGTTATATTAAAAATATCATAATATGGTTAAAATAGCATAAAAAGGAGGATTAGCAAATGTTCATTGTAAATAAAGGCTTGTCGAAATCTAATATACCAAGAACGATACGTTTTACGGAAGAAATATATAATTCTTTATCAGATATGGCATCACATGAAGATATTTCGTTTAATCAATTAGTTTTACAGTGCTGTCGATATGCGATTGATAACTATGGAACAACTGAGGAAAGGACGGAAAGTGGTGTTGATGGGAAGTTTAGAGCACTCAAGAAATCTATAAAAATACCAGAGAGTAAGTAGAGCAGTAATTAAGGAAATGATGTTTTGTAGTAATCTTGGGGGATTTTATTATTCCCAGAAGCTGATATAATTTAATATAGTGTCTGAAGGAATAAAAATGCGGAAATAGTAGATTGTTCTACCATTTCCGCATTTTTATTATGGAAAAAAACAGTTTAACCCGAACAATTTACATGCCTCATTCGGGATAAGAACGAAAGGGAAAAGACTTTTGCTCTTATCTTCAAATGGGAAGGAGGTGAACTCTATGGAGCAATCTTCTTCCTATGATGAACAAACAATCCAGCATCAATTTGATCGCAAATGTAAATTGGCTTTGCAAGGAGAGAAAATAGATTACGAAAGGCATCTTTCTTACCGCCAGAAACATGAGATTTTGTTTTGTGAATTACCGAAAACAGAATTTTGGAAACTTTCCACAGTAGACGAATATACTGCAGAAAGCTATTTTCTAACAGATGAACAATTTGATGTGAAGATAAAAAATGAATTGTTGGCGAAAGCAATTGAAACGCTGACAGAAAGAAAAAAGGAAGTCATTTTTTTATCTTATTTTCAGGGGATGTCGGATGCTGCAATTGCTCGTAAGTTAAATCTTGTGAGAAGTACAGTATGTGAACATAGGACACGATCTTTAGAACTGTTGAAAAATACGATGGAGGAATATGGATATGAAAACTACAGATAAAAATGAAAAGAGCAGAAATGTGTTGCCATTTGCTGTTGTCCAAAAAGCAACGGAAGGAGATATAGTATCAATCAATAAAGTGCTGAAACATTATGAGGGATACATATCTTGTTTGTCTGTACGAAAAATGTATGATGAATATGGAAATGAGTATTATTGTGTAGATGAAACTTTGCGTAGCCGACTGGAGGCAAAGCTAATTAAAACAACTTTGGGATTTCAATTGGTACGTTAAGAGTAATTTAAACAAACTGTTATAGCACCTTGATAATAGAATAGAATTCTTGTAGGACATAGAAAGTAGTGGAGCCAGCAATCAGTACGCCATGACTATTAAAATATTCAACTTTGCGACATGATGTCATAAAGCAAAATAATATGAGCGAGTAATATTTGAGGTGCGAACAGAAATGGGATTTTGTGCGAAGATGCTACTTTTGATAATGATACTTCCGGAGAAGGCTGCTCCGGTCTGAAAAGATGGTGAAAATCCAATGAACTGTTTCCCAACAGTACCTACAGGATTATATATAAAATAAGTAGAAAGGAAGTTTTAAAATGCAATATGAAAAGACTTTATTAACAGTAGATGAATTTTGTCATTATGTGGGAATTGGAAAGACCAAAGCGAGAGAATTGATCTCCAATCCATGCTGCAAATACGTTGTTAGGATAGGACGAAGGGTATTTATACATAAAGAGTTGTTTGATAATGAATTAAAAAGAAATGCTAAATTTCAACTGACAATGTGAAGTTACAGAAAAATATTTAAAATACATCTTGAATATGCGTCATAATTATGCTACAATAAAGGCGAAAGGAGATGAAAAGATGCCAAGAATAATTCCGATTAGGGAATTAAGAGATACAAATGCTATTTCAGAAATATGCCATAGTTCAGAAGAACCTGTATTTATAACTAAGAATGGGTATGGGGATATGGTTATTATGAGCTTAGAAACCTTTGAAAAAAACTCTGGAATGAGTGATTTTTATGGGAATATAAAATTTAATAAAGGTAAATATTCTGATTTAAAGAAAAAAGAAGGCATCTGATTTCTGGGTGTGTTTTAAGTATTGCCGGTAATTCACGTTTTAAAATTGTGGGTGCAATTATGAAAGGACAGTAATTATGGGTAAAGACTTAAAAGGCAAGGAGTTAGGACGGGGATTGTCACAAAGACCAGATGGGCGTTACATGGGTAGAGCGCAGGTGGAAGGAAAGCCAATTGTGTTATATGGCTGGAAAGTAAAAGAGCTAAAAAAGGAATTGGTAAGAGCTGTTGATGATCTAAAAAGAAGTAATTTGTTACCAGAAGAAGATGGAACAGGAATTACACTGAGTGAATGGTTTGAAGAATGGTATAGCAAATATAAAGCGCCAACATTGAAAGATGGAGGTTCTCCAGCGTATAAAAGAAAGTTTTTAAACTATTATGGAGTGCGCATAGGTTCAAAATATTTAGCAGATATACGACAGCTTCATGTACAAACGGCAATAGCTGACATGGTAGAATCTGGAAGAAGTTCAAAATCTATTAGAGAAGCAACAGGGATTTTACAGAACTGCATCGAGGCTGCAATAGCAAATGGGCTTATGAGGATAAATCCGGTAGTTGGAACTATTGTACCTAAATGTGAAAAAGTAGAAAGAAGAGTATTGACGGTTGAAGAACAAAGAATTTTTCTAGACTATCTTGCTCAAAATAAAAGTTGGTATGAGGAACTGTACAAATTTATGTTACTTACAGGACTTCGGATTGGTGAAGTTGGTGGCTTGCAATGGGAAGATATTGATTTTTCAAACAGATTTATTTATGTGAAAAGAACATTGTCTTATCAATATGAAGATGGTAAAAAAACAATGAGATTAACATCTCCTAAAACTGAAAATTCAGTAAGAAAAGTTCCTTTTTTTGGAGAAACACAAAAGATACTTGAGCAACAATTTGAAAAAGTGAAAAGAAGAAAAAAGGATTTGGGAGATCGTTGGAGAAAACCAGAGGAAATGGGAAACTTGGTATTTCTGACGTCAATGGGCTCTCCAATAGGAAGATATAACATTGAAAGTGATATGCGTTATATCACTCAACAGATCAATGATATATTTCGTACAGAAGCATTATACTCTGGTGGAATTCCAAAAAATTTTGAAAAGATTCACCCTCATGCACTTAGACATACATTTGCAACAAGATGTTTTGAAAAGGGTATGACACCTAGGACAGTGCAGGAGATTATGGGACATGCTAATTACAATACAACAGTGTCGTACACACATGTCTTAGATGATATTAAATTAAAAGAAGCAGAGCGCCTTGGGGATTTCTTAGAAAATGGGAACAATAATCAGACGCTTGAGTACAATGATGTGATTGGAATATTGTAGTGATAACCGTCTACTCAAAAAGTTAGGGCGGAATATCTTTGGAAATAGTTTAAAGGCAGATTGAAAAAATGGAAAAAGCCTGAGTTTTAGCAGAAAAGCAAGATTTAGAAAATAACTGCTAAAGTAAAACTTCGCAAAGCAGATGGGAAACTAATTTATCAATCGTAGGACTGATAAAAAGCGAATTAAATAGCGTATTTAAGCGGTTTCTAGCTATTTTGACAAGTGTTATAAACTACTGTAAAATCTCACAAAATATCGTGCTATTTTGGGTACAGATTGGGTAGGGTATTGGGTAAAGAAATTTACCCAACCTCTTAACGAGGAATTTACTTGTTGTTTAAAATAGAAAGGGAACGCTGTGAATGTTGAGGGTGTATTGTATTTTGCAATACACCCTTAAATTTTTTGGGAAAATAATGTTAAAGACTAGGAAATGTGTTAGAATGAAAGAAATAAACAAATTAGAATTTGTTTGATGTTAGTAATACAAGAATTTGAAGTTTCAGAGGTAAAGATAATTGATATCTTCAGATAAAGGGAAATATAATTATTAAAATAGCAAAATCAAAAGAAGTTAAAATAAATTTATAAAGGATGGATGAGAAATGATGTATGGTATTATCGCTGTTGCACTGATATTTGTATTTGCTAATTTACCCCAATATATTAGAAAACAGCTAACAGAAAAAATCGCTGATGAAAGCAGTAAAGCTAAAGAAAATTTACAAACTTCACAATTAAATTTTTTAACAAAGATAGAATGGCTTAAATTCTATCCATTGAAAAAAATTTTACTAGGAGTAATTTGGCTTGTTTGCCTATTTTATGCTGTAAGAGGGGTCTTTATGACTATTAACGATCCTCGTGGTGTATTTATATTCCTCACAGTTTTATTTTGGCTTATCACTATTTTTACAGCACGCAAGATATGGCGATATATTAAATTATCTTATCACTGCGTACCTGTATTAAATCATATCAAAACAAAGGAGGAATTAAAGGAATCTCTACAAGGTGAATGTTTTGAAAAAGTATTGTTTGAGCACAATATATTACGAAAATATTTCCCTGTCCTTATTAGTGAAAACTGGGTAGTTATGAACGGTCGTCTTTTTCCAAGACACGGAGTTGAAAAAATATATTATTTACACGAAAGCCCTGTTTGGAATTATGAACAAATTAGATTTATATATTCTAATGGTGAAGAATACCTAACTCCTAGTGACAGACAAACTGTAGATGAACTTCGTCAAACAGAAATATCGAATTTATTACATAAAATATGTCCGGTAGTTATTGAAAAAGCAGAAGATATAAATACTACATCAAATAAAAAAGATAAATCAATTATCTATTGGAAAATGAATTATAAAGGTAAATTTAGAAGAACATTATGGATGATACCATTTGTTATTATCTTATGTATTTTACTGCCACTATGCTTAGGAAGTTCTTGGATTATATACGATATAATTATGATTGCAATTTTAGTATGGCAGCTTTGGTATACTTATAAAAAAATGAAGCTTGAAGAAAGAACTTCAAATGAGATAGATGAAAACAATAACAAAAAATATACGATAGCTATGAAAAACATTCATATGTACAATTATCTTCTTGCAATAAAAGATGAAACGCATATCTACAAAGCCATCATTGAAGCCGTACCCGACGAAAATAATGACATGATGATTTGGTTAGATGATTTCAATTTTCCACAAACAGAGATTGAGGACATAAAAAAAGAAATAGAACTGTACTTTAAAGCAAAAAGTATTAATTGCATATTTAAAGCTGGTAAAAGAGTATAGACGAAGTGTTCAGACACGGCGGTGGAAAAATCTCTTAGACTACAAAAGTCAAGAGCAAAAATTTCAGTTTGTAGCAGACAGTTTTGGTAGGACTGTCTGCTTTTCCTTTTCAATCATAATTGATAGTGGTGCTATAAAATGGTTCATATCCATTGTGAAAAGACCATTTAGAACGGTGCAGATTGATTGTAAGGGTGGTGGGAGTTCCGTTGATTTGATTATGCTCTGCTTCGATTTCTGCCACCACTTCATCAATATTCCAGTATTGATATACGATAACTTGCAATTCGGTATCACGATTAGCCCCATTGCTGAATGACATACTGTTAAATACAAGATAATCGGGCAAGCTAATGTAATAGAGAACACCTGCAAGCAAGACTAGAACAATAGTGGCAAATAACAATTTCTTTTTCATTTTGACATACCTCTGTTTCTATATAGTTATAGGGATAACTATATAGTACCTCACTATATAGGGAATTACTACATAAAGATTTATTGAATATACTTTTATGTAGAGGTGAGGCAATGAAGTATGGACATTTGGAACTTCACATAGAGGAACTGCTGAAAGAAAAAGGAATTAGTAAAAATACCATTTGTAAGGAATTGGATATACCGAGGTCTAACTTTAATCGTTATTGCAGAAATGAATTTCAGAGATTAGACGCACAACTAATCTGTAAACTGTGCAGTTACTTGGATTGTGGAATAGAAGAATTGATAGAGTATGTGAAAGAATGAGAGCCTGTCGGATTGAAGAAAATTCGTGCAGGCTTTTGTTGTGGTAAGAAAAAGAGAAAACGTAGTGAGGTCAAGGAACAAGGCGAAGCCGATACGCCGTAGGGCAGTCCTTGACGGAACGGACACAGCCAACAGCACCATGATACAGCAGAGGACTTGAAAGGTCAGAAACCTTGCAAGTCCTCTTGTCTGTTACTGGGCGTTATGCTTTAAGTAAAGTGCTTCTTTTACCAGTTCTTTTTCAAATGCCTTGATGTGACCGTCGTGTACTCCATTGTCGATATAAAAGCAATCGTCAGCCTGTGAGTAGGAAAGCATGGTAACTTTCGGTTCATAGGTTTTTGTATCAATTCCATAGTAGTAAATCGTGGCTGTTGTTAATACCATGTGAATACTTTCAAAATCTCTTGTAAAAATGGTATGCCTGTCAGAATAGAAAAAATCAGACGGACATTCATAAAATTGGGAACTATCCTCTTTCAAAAATAATGGCAGTATGTGCATTGCATTTCCAGCACGATTGACAAGGACATAAAAGCGTGGAATAAGGGCGGCATATTGGGTCATCATGGCAATATATATATCGTCTAAATTATCAAGGAGATACTCGGAGCAGGAGTTGTTGTAAAAGACATATTGCAGGGCATTGTTATTTTGGCTTGTATGTTCCATAGGTACATTTTGTCCGTAAAGCCAGCGCAAGTCTACATCTAAGGAGTCAGCAATCAATTCCATTTTATCGGCTTTGGGGTTGTACTGTCCCGAAAGATAGGAACTGAACGCTCCTTTGCTGATACCTGTATCTTTGACTATATCCACCTGTTTTTTGTTTTTTGCTTTCATGGCAAATTTAATCCGTTCTGCGATTGTATTCATCTGAAAACCCTCTCTTTCCATATCTCGTTATAACTTCTCATATCTTATCGTCTAAGGATACTATACCACAAGTTCAGAAAAAAGAAAACAAAATGTTTATAAAAAACTAAACTTTCTATTGCAAAACAAATGTGTCTATGCTAATATACAATTAGGTTCAGAAATAACTGAACAATAAACGGCGTCGTAATAGGAAAATAAAAATATGAGAAACTGACCTATCGGTTCAACGGGGAGAAAGGAACGTGTATGCAGATTACATTGACAAAAGAACAGGTAAAAGAAGCCTTTGGAGAACTTCGTTTTATGGGTGCGGATAACTGTTACCGCTATGATAAAGACAGTAAGAAGAAAACAGAGGAAGTGGAAGCTTTAAAACTTCATCTTGGAAGCATGAGGCTTGGGAACAGCGTGGATATTCGATTGGAAGCAACGGAACTTCCAAAGATTGAGCCTTATGCGGTGGTGGAACTGGAAGAACCAGTATATGCTCCTTATGTGCAGAGAGGAAACTTTCCTGTATTAGTGGAGAAGATTACCTGTAAGGGTATCCGCCCTGTTGCAAACAAAAATATGTAGGCGGTCAAAGTTCCTGTCCTCGTTCTGACGTACCAAACGGCAGGTTGAGGGCAGGGCAATGGCAACGCCATTGCAGATAAGGAGGTTTGATAAATTTGGAAGAAAGAAGCGGAAGTTTTCTTCCAGAACTCCCCTACACTAACAGGGGAGTAATACGGCAGAAAGAAGAATTAAGTGCCTTGATAGACTGGTGTCAGATAACCATTAAGGAAGTTCCGTTAGAAGCAGTCATAGAAGATGTGCTGAGAATACCTTTGGAACTTATGACGGTAACAGGCTATGAAAAAGGGATTGCAGGGCATGAGGTTGTGGCAATCTTCGATAATATCAAGGTGCTAAAGCCGACAGGAAACGCACAGTATCAAGGGTTTCAGATTTTAATGAGTGGGAAAGGCTGTCGCAACTATGAGAATTTTTTACAACTCAATGAGGAAACATGGTTTGATTTCTTAAACAGAGTTTGCCAGTATCACGTCAATTTTCCTCGGATTGATTTGGCGATAGACGACAGAAAACCGTATTTGAGTATTCCCGATTTGATTATACGGACAAAAGAGGGATTGCTTTCCACAAAACTAAGGGATATAGACTTTCACGACTCAGGAGAATTGAAAGAGGAAGTGTTTCAGAGTAAAGGTGGCAGTCTTTATCTTGGCAGTTCAGCCAGTAATTTGAGATTGGTATTTTATGAAAAGGGATATGAACAGAATAAAAAGTATGGAACAGAATTAGATGAAAATTGGAACAGATATGAATTGAGATTTCGGCAGGAAATGGCGGTAAGTGTAGTACAGGAATTATTGAGATACAGAGATGTGGCAGGACTGGCAATGGAAGTATTGAACAGCAAAATACGATTTTTAGAAAAGCCGACAGACAGCATGACAACACGAAAAAGGCTTTATCCAACCTATCAAGCATGGGCGGAACTGATGAAAGATATAGGCAAGGTGAAACTTACCATGCAACCACAGAAGAAAAGTTTACAAAAGGTGTGGGAGTGGTTGGAAAAGTATGTTGCACCGTCTTTGAAACTGTTTGCAGAGGTTGGGAAGATAGAGAAAAGAGATTATATCGGCAATCTTGTAAAAAATGGAGAAATGAATATCACACAGAAGCAGTTGTATGATGATTACATAAAAGCAAGAAGATTAGAGGAAAGGGGATAATCGTATCGAAAAAGCATTATTGAATTTAAAGGAAGTAAGCGAATATCTTGGAATTGGAGAAACAAAGACAAGAGAACTCTTGAAAAGTAGAAACTGTCCGTTTTCCATGAAGATTGGGTATCGGTGGTATGCGAACAGAAGATTATTAGACACATGGCTAGAGCAACAAGCAAAAAGCTATTGAAGTTCTGATTGAAAAGGAGGCGAACTTATAGTAGTATATGGTTAAAATCACAGAAGTTCCCTTTTTATTTATCAAGATATTTGATTGATAGAAAGGGTAGAGATTATGGGTAAAGATTTAAAAGGAAAAGAATTAGGAACAGGTTTACGTCAAAGAAAGGACGGTAGATACGAAGCAAGGGCAAAGATAAACGGAATAGACATTAACTTGTATGATAATGATTTGAAGAAATTAAAAATATTGTTTGAAAAGGCAAAAGAAGAAGCAAGAAATAATATTGATATGAAACGTCAGAAAATAACGCTGAATGAATGGTTTGAGGAATGGTTTACAAATTATAAAATTCCTAATATCAAGGAAACAAGCGTGTTCCCTATGCGTAGCAAATATTATAATACGTTTGGAAAAGAAATAGGGAATATGAAAGTGACGGATATACGGAACTTAGATATTCAGCGTGTTATTAACGATATGAATAAGCAGGGGAGAGCGTCTTCCAGTATGCGAGATGCTTTAGGCAGAGTTCGGGAGTGTTTGGAGTCTGCAAAGAATAATCGTATTATAGACATCAATCCATGTTTTGAAATCAATGTACCTTGGGAAAATAAAACAGCAGAAAGACGGTTCTTATCAATGGCAGAGCAAACAAGATTTTTGCAGGAAGTAGAGCATAACTGGTATAAAGAAATGTTTTATATTATGTTTCTGACAGGTATGCGAATTGGAGAAGTGGTGTGCTACCCGTCAAGAGGACAATGAAAAATAATAAATTTTTCTCCGTCAGC
>OBXW01000295.1_pt1 | contig 47449 bp, 36 predicted proteins | sample 1495431 | NCBI WGS metagenome assembly OBXW01 (sample SAMEA2580166, study PRJEB22360) | human gut metagenome | biome: human gut; feature: human-associated habitat; material: faeces | place: Denmark | collected 2008/2010 | reverse complement strand
GAGTATAGTGCGCATCCACGGACGCGGGGTGGAGCAGCCTGGTAGCTCGTCGGGCTCATAACCCGAAGGTCGTCGGTTCAAATCCGGCCCCCGCAACCAACATAGTTTGTTAAGGCTATTAAATAAGACCTTAAAAAATAAAACCGCAAAAGCGTTTCGCTTTATGCGGTTTTTTTGTGTCTGCCGTTCTGTCATCCGCCCGTATCGATCAAAGGCACAGGCAGTGGTCGTTCATTGGGGTTAATAGTAGCTGACGTTAATAGTAGCGGTAGCCTCAAAATCCCCGGCCTTTAGCGGTGCCCCATCAGGCTGCAGCATTAAATTAATGTTAAAGCTACCATTTCTTAGAAATTGTTCGCCATAACCCCCATCAATTGGATACCAATCCGCTGGCATTCTTCCTTTACCCAACGCAACATCCAGAGGATAGCGTGATTCAGGATAAAGAGATTCAGGGTAGAGCGACAATCCAAAGCCACTGGCGGCATTTTCACCCGTTAGCTTGTTGAGTAATAAATTTTGCTTAGTGTCAACGGGATTCCCATTGCTGAGTATGCGAAGTTCCATTCTGGTGACCATATTGCAGGTATTAGCGAACAGACGTACAGATTTACGTTTAGCCTTGCTCACAGAGCTAAACTCACCAAAATCAACTTGCGATGTATCGAGGCTCAACTCACAGGTCACCGGTGTAATCGGAATGGCAGGGGAATTAAAACGAAACCCTTTCATAACATTACTAAAGCCCACTTTAAAATACGTAGTGTTCACTGCCACGATCTGGCTCTTTTTTACCTTATCACCATAGCTTCCCCCCACATACCATAATTCGGCCTGAAACTCCCACCTGGCACCATTAAGCTGGGCAGGCGTCGCGGTGAACATCCCCCCTTTTTTAAGATGCCCCGAAACGCTTCCGCTGCCGTCGCCATAGGTCACGGTGTACCAGAATCCATAACCAAATCCATCGGCGATGCCGCCGCCTATCAGCAAACCACCATCAGGCATCGTTTCAGGCAGTGAACCCGAAGAAAAACTATCCCCCGATACGCTGATGGCGGTTCCCGTGGACGGATTACAGGTGGAAATGACCGGTCCGCCAACCAGTACCGAACTTTGGAATAACTGCTGAAAATTTGTGCTTGTCAGCGTGACCGCCGTTACGGGCGACGATGCCATAGTTTGATCAATATATGTTCCCGTTGGCGTGGTAAATGCACAACTCGCCAATGCGCTGCGAACGCCACATAAGCCCAGCAATAACAGCATGATAAATCCATATTTTTTCAGCATGAAACATCCTTTTTATTCATACGCTGCGGAAACAATCACCGCGGCTGATATGGGGCGAGCTTCCTGCGTTCCACCCGCTATGTACTGATAGCGTGCCGCATAATGAAAGGTTTGCTCATCATCCGTCATAACCCCCAAAAACGAAATATTATTCAATAATACATTCCTGATATACGCACTATTATTTATATCAAAAATAACGATTCCGATACCTGCCGAAGGCTGGTCAACAAATACACCAGGCAGCAGCGGAGCGACCCCAGTAGAATCGGAAAACGTTAACCGCATCGTTCGCTGTATTGCTGCGGATTCACTACCGCAACCAGAGAGCGTAATATCAAACGGGGTATAGAGATTGTCATCACTTCCATAATCATCTGGCCCCAGAGAATAATAACTACCACCGGATTCAAACAGCCTGATATCAGCGCCGGGGAGAGTTACATATCCCTCTGCAACACGAATATCACACGCTGATGTTACCGCCGTCGCCTTTACCGTCAGCGTCATCGCCGGTGCTTCAACCCAACTCTCTGCCGCCAGCGCAGGGGTAGAAATCAGTAACATCAGCAGATAAAATATTGAGTTATGCATAATCCACTCCTTACCGTCAGTTATAGCGCACCATAACCTGAATCGACTGGCTATAGTTTTCAGCGCTACCGTCCGTCTTCACTAAATACACGGTGTATGACGCAGAATATCTTTGTACATTGCCGCTCAAGGCCAGAGTGTTCCACTTATTGAATTCCACGTAAGACGAATTACTTCCATCCTCGATTTTGACTCCTGCCCAATGAACACCATCGCAGGCAACCATATTATCGGCTGTACAGGTTTCTGTATTAAAGTTGACTTCAGCTTTTTTATTAAACATGTCATTACAGCCTATTAAATAAATAATCAGCTGTTGACGAAAACGTGTATCGGTGTAACTCAGCCCACTGCGCAGCACATTGCCAAAATCAAAAGTCAGCGATTTCTCTTCGCTACCCCCTTTCGCTCCCAGGGATACATTGCATGAAGCTTCCTGCAGGCGCGCTTTCACCGTCAGCTGAATTTCTTTGCTGCTGCCGACGCACTTTGAAACATCAGCACTGATGCAGGCGGCAAAACTGACGGCGCTAAAGCAAAATGAACACAGGCCTAATACTACATGGCGAAAAATTCGATGATGGATCATGGCGTCACCTTCACGCTGGTTGAGGACATCCGGCAGCGCAGACCGGAGATAAGCGGCGTTTTACCGATCATGCTGGCATTGCCATCTAACTGATAGCTCACCTGACAGCGGCTTTCTGCGCCGCTGCCCCAAATGACGGAGAGCGTACCGCTGTCATCCATGCCGCGCACAAAGGCAATCCCCGCCTGACCTACGGTGCCGACCGAGCTGCCAGCACTATCCTGCACATCTGCCGCCAGCGGAATAAACCCGCCATCGTCGCGCATCAGTTCCAGCATAAACGCTTTACGGGCGTCGGTTTCGATATCCACACGCACCAGCGCCCCGCTGGTCGGCACCACGACACCAGTGGTATTACTAATCGCCACATCGTTTTCCATCGTGTCAATATTCAGACCGACGGTGTTTTCCCGGTAGGGACTCAGGCTGGTGACGACCATATTGCCAAAACCGTCTATCTGCCCATTGCCCATTGAGGCGGACGCGCCTTTCGCCCCGCTGGCATGCACCAGCGCCATCGTCGAGTCTGGCGTTAAATAGCCGGAGGCCAGCGTCAGCCCGCCGCTGTGCAGCACCACGCCACCGGTTGTACTTAGCGAGTACTGTTGATCGCCGTTAAGCCCCTGCGTCGCCGATAATGAGGTGGTGCTGTACGCGCCGTTGCGCGTCACCCAACTGCCTATCGTGGTGAGGTCTTCGCTGTCTTTGTTGCGGCTGCTCGTGGTGTTCAGGGAGTAGTTATACATATTGTCCCGAGAACTCCCTGTCGCCATCGCGCTGACGCTGTCATTACCTTTAAAGTCGCTACTGCTGTTGACGCTCATACTGGAGAACGGACGATAGTCCACGCTGGAGCCTGACCCCAACGGAATAGAGAAACCCAGGTTGATGCTATCGTCTTCTTCGCCAAATTCGTCATAGCTGCGCTGGGCGGAAATGCTGTAACTCACGCTCCCCACAGAGTTGCTATAACCTACGGAATACTGCGAGGTATTGCCATCATCGCCCCAATAGCTACGCCAGGTCCCGTTCAGATAAAACGAGCCATAACTTTCACCATTGATAGTCACATCCTGATAGACGTTGGCCTGTATCTCATTGCGCGTGCGTGTATAGGCATGATATGCCTCCTGCGTCGTGGTGTTTTTATCGGAAGCATAATTATTCAGCGTATTTTTGAGCGATAGCGCATCGTTCATCGACATGTAGTTTTCAGAGGAAAAACGATAGCCGACCACGCTGAAGGTGGTCCCCGTCACCGTGAAATTTTTACTGTAGTTAAGGCTGTAACTCTGCCCTTTTAAGGTGCCAACGTCATCTGCGGTGGTTTGTGAGTGCGTCACGTCGAATGAAAACGCCCCAATGCTGGTGTTCATTGCTACGCCGAGCATTCCGGCGGTGTATAAGTTGTCTGCCATTTGCACACCGCCGTAGGCGGTAAACATATTGCTCAGACCGTAAGAGGCGGTGGCGACTCCCGCCCACAGCGTTTCATCAACCGTGTCTTTATCCACCGTGCCGATACCGATATCCCAGTCCACTTCACCAGGACGCAGTAAATGGGCAATAGAGGCATAGGGCATAGAAAATACGCGCGTACTGCCATCAGACTCCTCAACGGTAACATCCAGATCGCTGCCGTTTTGTGCGGCATAGTAGTCGCTGATGGCGAACGGCCCCGGAGGGACGGTGATCTGCGTAACAATACGACCTTCCTGGCGTACCGTCACTTTGGCATTGCTGTTCGCGACGCCGCGAATCACCGGCACATAGCTGTTAGCCGACGGATCCATCTGTGCATCGTTGTAAAGGTGCACACCGTCCAGCGAAACGGAATCCATCATGTTGGCGTTGGTGCGTACGTCCCCCGCTTCCAGTTTTGCGCGCAGCGGCACAATGTCGCGTGCAATAAAAAGATCGTAGCTGCTGTACTCTCCGCCGTTATCGTTATCCCAGTTGTATGCGCCATTTGAGCGTAAACGCCATGCGCCAAGGTTCAAACCCAACATCAACCCGGAGTAAAAGGTGTCCTGCGTGGTATTGTCGCTTTTGGAATGCCAGGCGTTGGCGTTATAGGAGAGCAGCGCCATCGGGATCCCGGAATCCCAACGCGAAGGAGGAATATAGCCGGCAGGATGACTGACCAGATAGACCTGCGGGATGGTTACATTCAGCTCCTGCGTCAATGGGTCGTAGCGGCTGGATGACTTCGGCAGGGTGGCGGCCAGATCATAACAACCATCCTCATCCTCCTGATTTAGCGGCTCGGGATCCACACTGAGCTGTTCCAGCAGCGCATGGGTAAAACACGCCGACGCATAATCCGTATTGTTTTCGTGAAAAGTCAGCGGAGTTTTGAACATTTCCTTGCCATTAAGGAAAACTTTAACGTTGTATGTTCCGGCAAGAACAGGATTACCACGTGAAAAACGCTTCAGGTCAAGCTGGCTACCCGCATCACCCATTAAAAAGGCGTCACTAAACTCCACCATTTCGGTGCTGGCGCTTTCATCGGGCGTACCTTCATCTGCCTGTGCGGATGTCAGCGAAAAAAAGCCAGTCAGAAACGTCGATAAATAAATAGATCGTGATAATCGGCGCACCATCATTCCCTTTTAATTAATAATCCTGTTACTCTGCGGGTACTTTTTTATTTAACCGTTTTGACGACTTCCGCATCCGCACCGTAATCATTCAACGCAACCCATGACACTTTATTAACGGACGTCGTGGTTAATTGCGGTACGACAAAGCGTTCCTCACTAAAAGGGCTCAGCATTTTCGGTTTGTAGTCATATTTTTTCGCCCCTGCCCACACCGCGCCGCCAATCAGTGAGAGATAATAAGGCGAGTCGTTTTTCAGGACGATCGCCACGTTACCCGCGTCATTGACCAGCGACCACTTAACATTATTTAAACCATCAATAAAGCTGCCCTTCAATGAGGCCGGACGATAAAAGAATTTAATCCGCGAACGTAAAGCCAGATTAAGTTTGCTTTTCCCTTCCGCATTCTTATCTTTAGGTGGAATTTCCAGCACGTTAAACCAAAAAACACTCTCTTTATCCTGCGCTAACGCCTTACCGGTCCAGGTAATACGCACGCTCTGGCCTTTTTGTGGGTCAAGACGCGAGACAGGGGGAGTGACAATAAACGGTAGCTTCATTTTGGCCGGATCGCCGTTTTCATTACCGTCATCCAGCCAGGATTGGACCAATAAAGGCGACCGGCCCTCATTAACCATTTTTACCGTTACTTCTTTCGCTGTTTCAGGGTAAATAATCCGCGTACCCTGAATAACCACGCTGGCCAGTGATGAAGTTGTAGTGAGCGTCATTAAACACGCAATAAATAGCGAACATGAATACCTTTTCATATAAATCCCTTTGACAGAAACAATATTTTTACACTATGTAAATCTGATATATAAACCAACCAAATATATTTTAGCTATTTTATTCAACATTTATAATTACGGTAGCATCAGCCGTAACAATGCCCGCGCCGGGTGTACCGTAGGCGATATAACCAACGGAATAGGTTGACGCCCAGTTATAGCAACCTTCCTTATCGTCAGATAATCTATAACAACTCCCGGATGTTACATGTTCGTAATCTTTTCGGCTACCCGTCTGGAAATTCACAATTGAGCCCGGTGGTGTTGATTGATCCTGTACCTGGAAACCAACGTTTACCGCGCCTGATAAGGTAGTATTTTTTAGCGCATAGGTTGCAGGATCGGTCTCTCCGCTCGTCACCCAACGAATATTCGGAAGATATAGCTCGGTCAGAATGCACTCAGAACGTATAGCGAAATTCTTTTGATGCAGCGCGCCTGAAGTCGCCCCCTGAAGTTCCTTCAGGGAAGCCGTCTCTAACGCAATAGTGGTGCTGCTCACGCCATCTACCTCGACCCATACTTTACATTGTGTGGGTATAGGCTCGACGAAAGCCGAAACAACAATTTCAGGCGTCTGTACCGTGTCGTAAACCGGCGCTGCACCATAAACACAGAAAGCCATCAGAGACAAAAGGAATGGTAAATATTTCATTTTCTTCCCCTGTTACTCAAATGTGGCAGTAAACATAATAGAAGCTTGCAGGAGACCGTAGTTTACGTTCACACCGTAAGGCACAACCCCCACCATAAAATTAAAATCAGCCCTTTTTACATCGCCATCCTGGACAAGGGTCTGCGTATTTTCCACCGTGCTAAAATCAATCATCATATTCTGATCGGTATCTTTAAAAACGAAGCCAAACTGATTATTTCTATCTTCAGATTTTATTGCGAGGGTGGCGGCGTCAACCTCCTGCGATGTACTTATTTTTCCGGTCACTGCTGACGCCTTATACCCGGACGGGCAGGAAACGCGGAAATAATAAAGTCCCATTTTCGATAACCACGTAATATTGCCTATGGCTGGCATAGTATTGACCATGAAGCTCAAACCAATAAAACTATATAATTCTGCCCCCCTGTAAAGTTCCACCTTACAAGTTAACTCCGTCACCCGACCGGTAAATTCATATTCCAGCGTATCGGCAGCACGCGCTGAATTAACCCACGCCAGCCCAACCAACAGCAGAACAATTAATTTATTCACAGACGCTCCGTCAGGCATAGGTCAGGGTAAAGATCGCCGCCGCATGTACATCGCCCTTTTCCGGCACACCATAAGGCATATAACCCACTTCAAACTTAAATGAGGCGCTGTTCTCATTACTAAAAGCTAACGTGAACTGCTGCGTTGCACTGAAATCAACAACAGTATCGGTAATTTTATCTTTAATTTGTAGGCCGACATATTTTGCGCCAGTCGTATCGGTAATCGTATTTTTTAAATGAACAGAAAAATTGGAACCTTCGATCTCCCCGTCAGTGGTAAATTTTCCCGTCACTTCATGCCAGTTTGAAGATGAAGAACAACTGACATTAATCGTAAATTCCTTCGGCGAAACAGGAAAGCTTCGTGCATCATGTAATGCCTGTGTGGTCACCTCCTCCAACGCTATCGAAGTGCCGTCTCCAGGCGTTTGTATGGTGCAGGTTGTTTTATAAATCTGCCCTTGCAGACGAAACTGGGTGGCTGCCACCGCCCCTTGTCCGTTTAACAGGCCGAATATCATCAGGAGCAACAATAACGGTTTTCCTTTACGCATACGCCCTCCCTCCTGGATGAAAAAGCAGGGCTCAACGGCCCTGCCTGACATTATTTTGATATTACTGATACGTTGCGATAAACATGGCGTCAGCTGCAACCAAACCGCCGCTGACGGTGCCGGTTTTCAGGTAGCCAACGTTGTAGTTAAACAGCATTGGCGCCGCAGTATCGATCACTTTCGCCTGGCGATCCGCGGTGGTAAACGTCTGGACTGCATTGCTGCTGTCTTTGTTTTGCACCTGGAAACCAACCCCTTGCGCACCCGCAGCAGAAACGTCGGTGTTATCCAGCGCAGAAGTGCTGGCATTAACCGCTGTTCCTTTTGCAGCCGCCAGATAGCCTGTTACAGTGGCATAGCTCGCACCGGTAATTTTGTCTTTGGAACCCTGGGCCGTACAATCCAGAGAGACTGTGAAGTCTTTTTTCATTACCGAGTCAGTGGTGGCTGCCGAGACGGTCTTAACGTCAGTCGGATCCAGTTGCACTGAAGTTCCTCCCCCTAAAAGCGCTGCCGTACAGATGTTAGTCTGTACTTCACCGGCAAAATGAATATCCGCAGAGTCCTGATCGCCCGCAAAAACGCTTCCTGCAAATGCCATAGCAATGGCTGCAATAGTAAATTTTTTCATTTTTTTCCCTTGGTGATAAATATCCAATACCATAATTTATGGTGTCTGCATTCCTACCAGAGGTGATGCGATAAAATTATATCCCAAGTGTAGAGACACTATGTGCCAGAAAACATCATCAGATTTATTTTTAGGAAAACATTAATATAAAATAATTATCAATTAACAAATAAAATATCACTGCCAAATAATTAAAAACAAATTTCAAACAGATATATTAATTTTAAAACTATATAATCAACCAGATACTTTATGGATATACGTTATCGGTAATTTATCCGATAATAATAAATGAACCTGTAAATAGTCCTACTATAATATTTCGTCCTGGACAATCATTCGTTATATCGCATCAGAATGCCAGGACGTGTATTTATCCCCTTCTCGCCAGTGTCGCCCCATCGGCAAAATAGGCTTTAATCCCTGCCAGAATCGACTCTGCAACTTCCTGCTGGAAGGTCGCCGTTTTGAGTTTGCGCTCTTCCTCAACGTTACTGATAAATGCCGTTTCGACCAGAATGGACGGGATATCCGGCGCTTTCAGTACCGCAAACCCGGCCTGTTCAACTTGGTTTTTATGCAGGTTGTTGATTTTACCAAGCTTATTCAATACCGCTTTACCAAACTTCAGGCTGTCGGCGATGGTCAGCGACTGCACCATGTCAAACATGGTGTGGTCGACGTAACGGTCACCGCTCTTACTGACGCCACCAATGAGATCCGAGGCGTTCTGGGTCTGCGCCAGATATTTCGCTGCGGTACTGGTCGCGCCTTTGGTCGAGAGCGCAAACACCGAAGAACCGCTGGGTTGTCGACTGGTAAAGGCATCGGCGTGAATAGAGACAAACAGGTCTGCACGCTGCTTCTGCGCTTTCGCCACGCGGACTTTAAGCGGAATGAAGATATCTTCATTTCGTGTCATAAAGACCTTCATGTTGCCCTCTTTCTCTATGAGGGCTCGCAGGCGGCGGGCAATCTGCAGCACCACATCCTTTTCACGCGTCTTGTATTTCCCCACCGCACCGGAGTCTTCTCCGCCGTGGCCCGGATCCAACATAATGACAATGGGACGATCGCGCCCCGCTTTACCCGGCTGCGGGCCACTTTGTGCAGGTGGCACCTGTTTATCCAGATCGCCCTTGTTGTAATCTTCCAGCAATGCCAGCAGCGGGTCCTGAACGTCCTGGGCATTCGCGGGATAGAGATCCATCACCAGACGTTCTTTAAAGCCTGCCACCGGAGCCAGCGCAAAAAGTTGCGGCTTCACATTCTGTTTCAGCTCGAACACCATCCGCACAGTCTTTGGATCAAACTGGCCAACGCGCGCCGACTTAATATACGGATCGTCAGGACGAATCTGCGTCCCAATGCCCTTGAGCACCGAGTTCAAATTAACGTCTTCAATATCCACAACCACACGCTCAGGATTACTCAGGGCAAACTGTTTGTATTTCAGCAGACGGTTAGATTCTACCGTGACGCGAGTGTAGCTGGACGCAGGCCAGATACGTACGGCAACGACCTGACTCACGGCTGCCAGACCCACCTGGCTGACGCTCAAAAGCCACATAGCACCCGCACCTTTCAATAAACGGCGGCGACTGATTGCTGAATTGGATCCCGACATGCTTCTCCCGAGCAAAAGAAATCTTTTTAGAGGTAATACGTAAAACGTCCGAATTGACCGGAAACTTTAGCGAATGACGCATAATCTGTCATCTATAAAAGGGTAAACATTCTTTTTATATTCACGGCATTACTGAGAAAAATCTTCGGCATGGGTAAAAATTACGCTTGCGCACAGCGCAAAAACAGAATAAAAATACACAAATTACGAATAATCATGCAATGAGGGTGTGCCGTGGTGAAGGAGCGTAGAACCGAACTGGTACAGGGATTCCGCCATTCTGTTCCCTATATCAATACCCATCGGGGAAAAACGTTTGTCATTATGCTGGGCGGCGAAGCCATAGAGCATGAAAACTTTTCCAGTATCGTCAATGACATTGGTCTTCTTCATAGCCTCGGCATCCGCCTGGTCGTGGTCTATGGCGCTCGACCGCAGATTGATGCCAATCTTGCGGCGCATCATCATGAGCCGGTGTACCACAAAAACACGCGCGTCACCGATGCGAAAACGCTGGAGCTGGTCAAACAGGCTGCGGGGCTACTTCAGCTTGATATTACCGCCCGCCTGTCGATGAGCCTGAATAATACGCCATTGCAGGGTGCACACATCAATGTGGTTAGCGGTAATTTTATTATCTCCCAGCCGCTGGGCGTTGATGACGGCGTAGATTACTGCCATAGCGGGCGTATTCGTCGCATCGATGAAGATGCCATTCACCGCCAGTTAGATAGCAGCGCGATTGTGCTGATGGGCCCGGTCGCCGTTTCCGTCACTGGTGAGAGCTTTAATCTGACGTCAGAAGAGGTCGCCACGCAGTTGGCTATCAAACTGAAGGCAGAGAAAATGATCGGTTTTTGCTCGTCTCAGGGTGTCACCAACGATGATGGCGATATTATTTCCGAGTTGTTTCCTAACGAAGCTCAGGCTCGCGTTGAGTTGCAGGAAGAGAAAGGCGATTACAGCTCCGGTACGGTGCGCTTCCTGCGCGGAGCAGTGAAAGCCTGTCGCAGTGGTGTACGCCGCTGCCATCTGATCAGCTATCAGGAAGATGGTGCATTGCTGCAAGAACTGTTCTCCCGCGACGGCATCGGTACGCAGATCGTGATGGAAAGCGCCGAGCAGATCCGTCGCGCTACCATTAACGATATCGGCGGGATTCTGGAGCTTATCCGCCCGCTGGAACAGCAAGGTATTCTGGTCCGCCGCTCGCGCGAGCAGTTGGAAATGGAGATCGACAAATTCACGATTATTCAGCGTGATAACCTGACTATCGCCTGTGCCGCTCTGTACCCTTTCCCGGAAGAGAGAATTGGCGAAATGGCATGCGTAGCGGTACATCCGGACTACCGTAGCTCGTCGCGCGGGGAAGTGTTGCTGGAACGGATCGCCGCGCAGGCCCGGCAAATGGGGCTGAGCAAGCTGTTCGTGCTGACCACGCGCAGCATTCACTGGTTTCAGGAGCGAGGCTTCACGCCGGTAGATATCGACCTGCTGCCGGAAAGCAAAAAAGAGATGTACAACTATCAGCGGCGGTCAAAAGTGCTGATGGCGGATTTGGCATAGGCGTGGTTGCCGGATGCGGCATAAAGTTCGCTGGCACATCTTTGGTATGCAGATCGTAGGCCTGATCAGACGCGATAGCGTCGCCATCAGGCACACAGCCGGATGGCGCTGACGCTTATCCGGCCTACATCATGCCATCATTAAACAACGCCGACAATCCGCTGCGGCGTTCGGTTCGGGTGGCAATGGCGCCACTCAATATCCGCTCATCGGCATACAGCGACAAACGACGGCGCGCGCGGGTAACGGCGGTATAGACCAGCTCGCGAGTCACCACAGGTGAATGCTGGTTGGGTAAAATCAACGCCGCGTGGTCAAACTCAGATCCCTGCGATTTGTGCACCGTCATTGCCCAGGTGGTTTCATGTTCAGGCAAGCGGCTGGGCTGGACCGATTTGATAGAACCGCCCGGCAGCGCAAACCACACCCTCAGACCCTGCCCACGATCCAGGGCAATGCCAATATCACCGTTAAATAATCCCAGCGAACTGTCATTGCGCGCGATCATCACTGGCCTTCCCTCATACCAGCGGCTATGCGTCGAACGGTGAATTTTGCGTTTTTGCGCCATCACCTGCTCAATGCGTTCATTCAAACCACCCACGCCAAACGGACCTTCCCGCAGGGCACACAATAGCTGATACTCATTGAAGGCCTGAATGACAGCATCCGGCTCGGCGCGCTCGCACAGTAAATCCAGATAGTGACCATAACCCGCCAGCGCTTCCTCCAGCATCGCAGCGTAATCTTCGCTGCTGTGCAGAGCGCGTTTTTCGATGTCGCCAAATCCCTGCTGGAAGACCGTTTTTATCGCGGCTTTGTCACCACGATTAATCGCCGCAGCCAACTGACCGATTCCGGAATCGCTACCGAAACGGTAGCTCTTTTGCAGCAGGCACAAACTGTCGCGCAGAGCAGCCGCCTGAGTTCCCGAACCAGCCGGAATAGTGGTTTCAGTCAGGCGACTAAGCTGGCGGGCACGCTCCGGGGTAAAACCATCACCGACGAAAGCACAGATATCCCCCAGTACCGCCCCCGCTTCAACAGAAGCGAGCTGGTCGCGATCGCCCAGAAAAATCACCCGCCCGTGTGGCGGTAGCGCATCGATAAGGCGCGACATCATCGGCAAATCGATCATCGAGGCTTCATCCACTACCAGCACGTCAAGATGCAGCGGGTTTCCTGCATGATGCCGCAAACGTTGGCTACCAGGCTGAGCGCCTAATAATCGATGCAGCGTACTGGCATCATCGGGAATGCGCTTCTTTTGCTCATCGGTCAGCGGCAGTTCACGCAACGCCGCGCCCAGCGAGGCGGTCAGACGTGCTGCTGCTTTTCCCGTGGGCGCCGCCAGGCGAATACGACAGCGTTCACCGTCCGCCATCTGAATCAACGCCGCCAGAAGCCTCGCCACCGTTGTTGTTTTTCCGGTCCCCGGTCCGCCGGAGATCACCGATATACGCCGGGTGAGCGCGACAGCAGCGGCCACTTTTTGCCAGTTAACGCCTTCAACGGGCGGAAACAGCGCTGCCAGCGTGTGGGTCAGCCGTTGTTCATCCACCTCAATGGCGTAGTTAACTTCACCGAAAAAGCGCGCCACCGCGCGTTCGTTATGCCACATCCGGTTCAGATACAAACGATCGCCGTACAGCACCAGCGGTGTGGGCTGCTCGCCACGGCTTACCGCCCCGGAGGCCAGCAGGCATTCCGCCCAGTCTTCGGGCTCTCCCGCTTCAGCGAGCCAGGCGCTTAACAGAGGATGGGCATCCTCACTTCGGGATAGACGCGAAAGCGGTAAGCAGACGTGCCCTTCTCCTGCTTCACGGCTGAGCAACGCCGCTGCCAGCGCAACGGCAGGGTTATCATTTCCGGCAACCGCCAGCGCGAACTGGGCATCCAGAGGGCGGAGCTGCTTTTGCTCAACGGCTTCCAGTAATCGTTTCTGGATTGTCATGACATCTCCTCCAGCGGCACACTGGCAAACAACTCGTCCATCAAAGCGATCAACTCTCCGTCAGGTCGGGTCGCATAAATTCCCTGCTGCGGATTTTCACGGTCAACGCCACGCAGGAAGAGATAGATAACTCCGCCAAAATGGCGTTCATAATCGTAATCAGCAATGCGATGGCGCAAGTAGCGATGCAACGCCAGGGTATAAAGTTGATACTGCAGGTCGTAGCGATGCGCCTGCATGGCAGAGGCCATCGCCTGCTGCGTATAGGCGGAGCTGTCTTCACCCAGCCAGTTCGATTTGTAATCGAGCAGGTAATAGCGCCCCTGATGGCGGAATACCAGGTCAATAAAGCCTTTTAGCATGCCGCGCACCTGCATAAAGTCCAACGCAGGGCACCCCGCCGAGAGCGGATCGTACTGGCGAATCAACGCATCAAGTTGGTTGGCCATCAGCGGCTGCGAAATCGGCAGATAAAACTCCATCTCCACCTGTTTTTCTCGCGCGGAAAGCTGGCTCAAACTCACACCCGTCTCGTTGAGAGGCGCCTGCAAAATGGCGTCCAGCCATTCGGTCAAAACCGGCGTCCAGTGCGTGTCATAACCGCCCAACGCCAGTTGCTCCTCGACCCAATGCGGATCCACCGGTTGCGTAAAATCGAGATTTTCAAACAGGCTATGCAAGAACGTACCCGGCGAAGCGCCGCGCGGGAACTGATGCGGTGTGAGTCCTGATTCTTCAATAACCTCACCGACGCCTGCGGCATCGATATCCAGTCGAGGGATCAGATCCTGCGCAATACCATGTCCACGCTGTTGCAGACCGGAATAACTGGTCACGCGCCAGCTATCGCCGGGCGTACGCTGCAGTATTTTTGCACTCAGTTCACTGCTAACAGACTGCGCAACCTGCCAAGGTTCGCCGTCAGGCTGCGCGGGAATCTGGCAGGCAATATCGTCGCAGCACAGCGCTTCAATCGCGCCACGCAGACCCGCGGCATCCATCGGCTCGCCTTTTTGCAACAGGCGACCAAGGGCGCTCTGATGCACATCGGTATCCCCTTTTTTATCGCCCCGACGTCGTACCAACGGCGCAACGCCAAGGCTGCAGTGCCATACCGAACGGGTTAGCGCGACATACAGCAAACGCAGGTCTTCCGCCAGACGTTCCGCTTCTGCCAGCTCAACGCTCTCCTCGGCATCGCTGAGATCCAGCACCGCTTCAAAGGAGCTGCGATCGTGGTAGAAAGCCTGATCCTGGACGCGGAAATTGGTGATAAATGGCAGCCAGACCAGCGGATATTCCAGCCCTTTCGATTTATGGATGGTGACGATTTTAACCAAATGCTTGTCGCTTTCGAGCCTGAGCTGCTGACTGGACGCATTGCTGTCGGGTTCAAGAATATGCTGGGACAACCAGCGCACCAGCGCATGCTCGCTTTCCAGCTGCGAGCCCGCTTCCTGCAACAGTTCGCTGATATGTAAAATGTCGGTCAGTCGACGTTCGCCCCCCGCCGTCGCCAGCAGGTTCTCCGCAATCTGGCGCGCAGCCATCAGCGCGCGCAGCATCGGCATCACGCCGCGTTTATGCCAGATCTGACGATAACCATCGAACTCCTCGACCACCGCATCCCAGGCATTTTCGTCATTATTTAACGCTTCAAGATCCTGCGCATTCAGCCCCATCATTGAGGTCGCCAGCGCGCTACGCAGCGTGTTCTCACGCTCCGGCGTCATCACCGCCTGCAGCACCCACAGCAACTCCTGCGCTTCCAGCGTTTCAAATACGCTGTCACGGTTAGAGAGGTAGACGGAGGGAATGGCCAGTTGCGTCAGCGCATTGCGGACCAGCGCCGCCTCCTGGCGGCTACGTACCAGTACGCTGATGTCCGACGCGCGTACTGGGCTGGAGGCTTTGCCACTGACCAGTTGCGCAGCGCCAGAATGCCCAGCCTTAAGCCAGTCACGAATTTGCATGGCGCACACCTGCGCCATGTAGTTCTGATAGTCGCCTACGCCACAGCTTTCCCCTTCCATCAGCCACATACTCATGGCTGGCTGCGTTTCACCGTGTAAAACAAACTGAAGCGACTGGTTTTTTTCTGCGAATTTTACCGGACTGAAGGGGATTTCGCGGAACATAAAGGCGTCGTCCATCTGGCTGAAAAGCGTATTCACGCTATTGACCATGCCAGGGGCCGAACGCCAGTTAGTATCGAGCGTATAGTGTGCGCTGACTTCGCTGCGCGCCTTCATATAGGTGAAGATATCCGCGCCGCGAAACGCGTAAATCGCCTGTTTTGGATCGCCAATCAGCAGAAGTGCGGTATCCGGCTGATGCTGCCAGATCCGACGAAAAATACGGTACTGCTGCGGATCGGTATCCTGGAATTCATCGATCATGGCAACCGGAAAACGGGTGCGAATAGCCGTCGCCAGCGCATCGCCGCTTTCACTGCGCAACGCTGCATCCAGACGGCTGAGCATATCGTCAAAACCCAGCTCGCCGCGGCGGCGTTTCTCCTCGGCAACCGCCGCGCGGATCTCCGCCAGCGCCCGGGTGATCACCAGATCGCGCAGGGTTAACGGTTCGCTAAGCAGTTCATCAATAGCGACGAAAAGCGGGTGCTGAGGAGTTATCCCGCCCGCTTTGGTTCGCTCTTCTAAAAAGCGCTGGGAGAATTTCTCCAACGCATCAGGCAACTGATAGCTTTGGGTTTCTTCCTGCGCCCATGCGCTGATCTTTTCGATCCACTTACCTTGGTTAGCGCGATTAAATTTACGCCGGTCGATCCCGGAGGCTTCCAGCAGACCATCCAGCTCATCAACAGAATCACGCCATTGCTGCTTGATCTGGTTAATGCGTGCAAGAATTTGTTCATGCCGGGAGGCCAGCGTTTCGTCATCGGGCGGAGGAGCCTTGATAACCGGTGCTTCCCCTTGCAGATAGCGATCGATATCTCTCAGCAGCGCCTGCGGCCCTTTCCACGTTTCAAAAACCACCTGCGCAATGTCGCGGGGCAGCGGGTAGCAGTGCCGACGCCAGAAGTCCGCGCAGGCCTGATAGCGCAGCAGCGATTCATCTTCTATCAGTTGCTGTTCGAACAGCATGCCAGACTCAAAGGCGTTAAGGCTGAGCATACGCTGACAAAAACCGTGGATGGTAAACACCGCCGCTTCATCCATCTGTCTTTCAGCCAATAACAGCCACTGAGAGGCCTGTTTTTTATCGGCAATTTCATCTAACAAACGGGCATATAGCGGGTTGTCGGTGGTTTCACGCAGGCAGGCAATTCGCAGTTCATGAATGTTGCTACGAATTCGACCGCGCAACTCTTCGGTAGCCGCCTCAGTGAAGGTGACTACCAGCAGTTCTTCGACGGTCAGAGGACGAGGAAAGGCGGCAGAGCCGCCCAGTCCAAGCAGTAAACGTAAATACAGGGCGGCGATGGTAAAGGTTTTACCGGTGCCCGCAGAGGCTTCAATCAGACGCTCGCCCGTCAGGGGCAAACGCAGTGGATCAAGGGACTCAGCGGCATCATTCATTCTTATCACTCATCAGGGGTAAGGTTTGCTGCAACGCGCTGACGGTCTGCCACACTTTCCAGCCTTCCGGGTGCACATATTCTGCTTGCCCGTTCTGACTGCCGGAAACCTGTGACAATATCGCCATGCCTTGCGGCTCAACCACCGCCTGATGGAAGAAGTCGGCAAGTTTTTGCGGCGTCAGCAGTTTAATCTGAGCCACTATTTTATCACGTGAATCGAAGCGCATATTGCCGCGATCAAAATCTTTGCTTAACTGTGAGGCTTCTGCCCCCAGCGTTTGCGGCGCCTGCAGCATTTGCGCAATAATCGCCTGCTGAATTTGCGCGAACTCTTCAGGTTTCATCGCCCGCAGCTTCGCTTCCGCCGTCGGGAAGAACGCTTTATAACGCTCCCAGAGGTAAGACGGCTGCTTATCACTGCTTTGCAGCAGGAACCCCATTCCCCACTGACGGCCAACGCTCATCGGGAAAGCAAATACGGCGTAACCTAACTGTTCTTCAGTACGCAGTTGATTGTAGAACCACGGCTGAACAATCTGCCCCAACATGGCGCTGTAGGCTGAACTGGCGTATTCATCGTATCCGGTTGGCACAAATACCGCCGCCAATGCTGAATCCGTGCTGCTGCCTGCTTTTTCAAAGATGACGGACTGCTTCTTGTCCACCACCACATCTTTGTTGCGACACCACTGTGACCCGTTCGCACCAAGCTGTTTTTGGATATCCCGCGCCATGCTCGTTGTCTGAGCTTCGCTCATATTGCCAATGACCAGGAATTCAGGTCGCGCACCGGTTTTTAAAGCGTCGCGGTAGGTCATCACCTCTTTCAGGGTGATGGAAGGCAGCAGCTGACGGCGCTCATCACGTGAAAAATAAGGCACCTGAGAAAGCATCTGCATCGGCATAATAGCCTGATCGTAGGCTTTACCCTTTTCTGCGGAATCCATCATCTGGGCATACCAGGATTTCGCCTGTTCCAGTTGTTCATCCGTTGAGGTATAGCTGAAATAGCCGCTCAGCAGCGCCTGAAAAAGCTGCGGCAAACGTTGGGTGTAGCCGTTGGCGTTAAGCATCAACCCATTGTTAGCGTTGGTAGAGAAACCAATTCCACCTACCGATGCCTGGTTACTTAACTGATCGAGCGCAATCCCCGCCAGGTAATCGTTAAGTGCGAATAAGACCTGGTTGCGGGCGCTATCCATGGCTTTCGGGTTACGCAGGATCACGCTGACGTCAGCCTTCGGCTCGCTGGCAAAATACTGGCTCGGGGCATACACCACGCGTAAATCCGGTTCATCAACAATCAGCTCCGGATGAGCGTATTTTTTATCCGTCTTAATCAGCGTGAAATCATCCGGAATGTAGGGGTTCACCTCCGGTAACGACAGCGCAATGCCCTGTGCTTTTTGCTGCCAGTCGGCAAAGGTTTTGTCGCTGATTTTATCCACCTGGTAAGGCGCATCGACAAAATAAGCGGTTTTATTATGCGGCTCTTTCGCGCTGATATACCAGATACGTGCATTCTGCGGCGTCATCATTGCCAGACGTTGCTCAACAGCTTTCGCATCGTACTGGTCAGCAATATTCACCGCATCCAGCGTATGCTCGACGGGAACGCGGATCATGGTATCAGCCAGCCATTCCACGTAGTCCATATCACGGGTGATGGAGGGATAACGGAAATCGAGATCCAGCACATGCGCCAGCTCGTCAAAATAGCGTTTATCGACGCCTTTCTCGCGTAACAAATTGAGGTAGCTAAAGATTGCCGCGACAACTTCATCGCGATTCGCCAGCCCCTTGTCGGTTAACGTCGCGGAAATGGCTAACACGCCGCTGTTCCCGTTGACCACCGGATCGGAGTCTGCGCGAATACCTTCAACCAAGCCCTGCTTTTGCAGCCAGTCAGACAATGTGCCCGGACTACGATTGCCAATCAGGTAGGTCACCAGCTCATCGGTTTTACTGCGGAACTGCGCGCTGTTGTTATCAATACGAAACTCGACGCGCAATACTTTACGCGGCATTGCCGGAACATAGTGGATGATGATGCCCTTTTGCGCATCAGTGACGACCGGTACGGTAATTTCAGGCTTTTCGATATTTCTGTTCGGCACGCGCCCAAAGGTGTCAGCCGCTATCCGCGCCAGCTCTGGCAGCGGTTTATTGCTATAAATCACCGCCTTCATCAGGTTCGCGGAGTAGTACTTTTCATGAAATTTTTGTAACGCCTGTACCACCGGGTTGCCCGGTTTGTCGCTTAATGTCTCTAGATTCCCGCCAGAGAAACGCGAGCCAGGGTGCGCCGGGTTGATAGTCTCAGCGCTCACCTGCGCCATACGCATCCCGTCTCGGGTACGCGCCAGCGTCAGCTCGGAGTTAACCGCGTTACGCTCACGGTCGGCATATTTTTTATCCAACAATGGATCGGCAATAGCATCCGCCAGGCGATCCACCGCCCCCACCAACGCGTCGTTTTCGACTTCAAGATAGAAGGCCGTACGATAAGGCGCAGTGCTGGCATTGTGGCTACCGCCGTGCATTTTCAGAAATTCAGCCAGGCTGTCCGGCTGCGGGTATTTTTTCGAGCCCATCAGGCACATGTGTTCGAGATAGTGCGCCAGCCCCTGATGATCGTCCGGATCTTCCAGCGAGCCCACGGGAACTACCAGTGCAGAAAGGGATTTCACGGCCTGAGGATCGGATACCAGCAGCACAACCATGCCGTTATCAAGGCGCACGGCCTGATACTGACGGGTATCTTTATCGCTTTTACGGATGGTTTCAGCTAAAGGCTGCCAACCGGTATCTGCCTGACTTACGGGAACCCAAAGGGCGACGAACAACAGTAATGCGCTGAACCAGGTGCTGCGGGGCATTCACAAACCTCATCATTAACGTATTCACCTGTTCACTACAAACCACGCATAAATACATGGTCTGAACAGGGCAAGACTATGTGCTGAACGAGCCAGCATCTTCTCTTTGTAAGAATCAGTCCGTGACAGAATGCGCATCATAGTGGAAGCTATCGAATTGCGCAATTTTTATACAGCCATCATGACTGATTGAAGCGAAAAATCGGTAACAGGTAGCGTTGAGACTGTAAAACAATAGTCTCCAGCGTATCAGCATCCAGTTGACGCCAAAGACGCTGATACCAGATATCATCACCTTCGCCACGTACTATCATGTTGCCTTCATAGGCTTGCAGAAACTTACTGCGCGCTTTTTGCAACGTTGCATCGTCATCTAACATGGCATCATTTGCGGCGTCATAACAGGTTTTTATCCATGCACCGCCGCTTTCGGGCAATACCAGCAATGGTGACGACATGCCTTCCCGATACCCCTCAATGAGTTGCGACAGATACAGCAACGCCTGTTCTGCATCCAGCGGCGGAAAACGCCATTCCCCGTCTTTACGCAGGAATAATCGGCTCTCTCCCGTACCGCCACTCGCACAATAGACAAGATGTTCCAGCCAAAGTTGCACGCCCTGCGCAATGCTGATCAAAGATGGGCGCCAGCGCAACAAACCGTCCTCTTGTACCTGCGGCAACCAACCGGTGATTTGTACGCCGTTACAGTTAAGATCGATTTCCATGCTCTGACAGGGCTGACGACAGGCGATAATACGCTCAGCCAGCGACTGCATCTCCTGACGCTGCGTATCCCACAGAATTTCGCCAAACGGCCCATAGGGTAGCGTGCCCGCCGCACGAAAACGGCGGAACAGTCGTTCAGCGTCGTTCTCTTCAACCAGTGTATTAAGCAATTGCTGATTAAGCTGATAGCGGGTTAATCCTTCAAGGGTGAAAGGCTCCGTGTCCGGGATCTCACTCTCTTCAGAACGGAAGTTGACCCTCAGACGCATCTGGAAAAAGGCGCGTACCGGATGTGCCCAAAATCGCTGCAGTGTTTCCAGCGTTAGCGTTTCTGGCATTTCAAAAGGAAGAGGCTGCACAAAATCCGTGTGCGCTTTTCCTGACAGGCTCGCCGCAGGTAGCCATTCCCGGGCATAGCTTTGCTGTTCGCCTGGTAGATAGTTTTGCGCATCAAAGGGCATACGGGTATGCAAACGGGTAATGTGCGCTTTTACCCTTGTCTCGCTTTGATCGCAGGTCAACAATTCGTCACCCGGCAGATAATGGCTTTGCCCAATGTAGTCCATCAGTTCTTGCACCAGCACCGACGGGAAGCGCTCGCTGTTATCCTGGATAGAGCGGCCAATGTAGCTGATGTAGAGCGTCTGCTGTGCCGAAATCAATGCTTCGAGGAACAGATAGCGGTCATCATCACGACGGCTGCGATCGCCCCGCATCGGTTTTTGACTCATTAAATCAAAGCCCAGCGGCGCAAGCTGGCGTGGATAAACGCCATCGTTCATACCCAGCAGGCACACCACTTTGAACGGAATGGAGCGCATCGGCATCAGCGTACAAATGTTAACGGGACCCGCCAGGAAGCGCTGGCTGATGCGTTCCTGATCAAGGCGCTGGGCCAGCTCATCACGTAACAGAGAGAGCGGTATAGCATCGCCGTACTCGGCCCCTAAACCTTCAGTGATAATAGCCTGCCACTGCTGTTCAATCAGCGTCATCGCCGCTTCGGTATCCGCGTCCGGCAGGAAGAAATCATTAAGCATTTCCCGACAAACAGGTAGCCACTCTTCCAGCGGTCGTTCCTGCGCTAACCCTCTACGCCAGAGATTAAGCTGCATCAGCAACGAGGCCAGATGTCCTACCAGCTCGGCAATCAAACCGCTGGACTCATCGTAAGGCAATACCGATTGCCACTCGCCCTGCGCGCTTTCCATCGCGTAGCCGAGCAGCATACGCGTTAAACCAAATTGCCAGGTATGCTGACCTGTAGGCGGAAGTTCCAGTTCACGCACGTTATCGTCGTCAATTCCCCAACGAATCCCGGATTCATTGACCCATAAGCGAAGATAGCGCAACCCTTCTTCATCAATGTTGAAACGCGCCGCCAGCACGGGGACATCCAGTAACGCCAGGACATCCTCTGAGACAAAACGGCTATCCGGTAGAGACAGCAGACTAATAAAAGCCTGTAAGACGGGATGGGACTGGCGTGCCCGACGGTCGGAAATCGCATAAGGTAAGTAACGCTCGGCTGGTGCACTGCCAAAGACCGACTGAATGAATGGGCTGTAGCTGTCGATGTCCGCCACCATCACGATAATATCGCGCGGCGTCAGCGTTGGGTCCGCTTCCAGCATGGCCAACAGCCGGTCATGCAGAATTTCCACCTCGCGCTGTGGGCTATGGCAGACATGGAAAGTCACGCTGGTATCGTTCAGATCAAGCCGGCGTTTATTGTCACTACGGGAATATTCTTCCAGCGTGACGCCCGCCACGGCATGGCTTTCGAGTTCCAGAATATCCGATTGAATATTATGCAAAAGGTTGTCAGGCGTAATGTCGACAAACGCATCCAGTTCCTGACTATTTTCCAGCTCCGAAAGCAAATAAATGTAATCACGCCCCAGCTTGCCCCACGAGGCCAGCATCGGGTTGCCCACATCCTGTTCCCCATCGCTGTTAAATAATCCTTCGGCTTTCTGGTTATCACGAAACAGCGGCAGGTGCCGTTCTTCAAAGCTGTGCCGACGCTGACGCGCCATAAGCTTCGCCAGCCAGGCAGGATCTTTAATATCTCCCCAGTAGTAGCGACAAGGGTTGGTAAACAGCAGATGAATATCGATGTGCTTACCCAGCGCTTGCAATGCCTGCAAATAAACCGGCGGCAGCGCCGAAATGCCGCAAATAAAGACGCGAGAAGGCAGTCCCTGCGGGCACTCGGACGCGTTTTCCAACGTCTGAATAAATCGTTGGTATAAATTGGCACGATGCCAACGCGGCTGGCCCAACTCCGCGGTGTATTCCACCAGCGCTTTCCACAACGGTGCCTGCCAGGCCTGAGACTCGCCGAGTCCCTCAACCAGTCGCCCCGCTTCCCACTGGGTCAACCAGTCAGGGCGGTAGACTAAATACTGGTCGAAAAGGTCAGCCGCGCGCGAGGAAAGCTGAAAAAGCTTACGTTTATCGGTGTCGTCCGTCAGATAGTGGCGCAGCAATGCAAAGTCATCGCCATCCAGTAATTGCGGCAACAGCGTCATCAACTTCCAGCTCATGCTCTGTTTGCTGAACGCGCTCTCTTTCGGGATATCCGGCAGCACGCGCACAAACATATCCCAGATAAAACTCGCGGGCAGCGGAAAATCGATATTGGCGGCAATACTAAACTTCTGTGCAAGAGTCATTTGTAACCACTGCGCCATACCGGTACTTTGAACCAGGATCATCTCAGGTTCAAAGGGGTCGTCCAGCCGCTCGCGCTCAACGATAAACTCCATTAACGCTTCCAGCACATCCAGACGGTTGGAGTGGTAGACCCTTAACATAGCGACTCCTGACTACTGACGATTCGGGCAATGCAGACGCGTCATCTGACCCTGCCTGCCGAGGGGTGAAGAAATTATGACGTTGATGCTGACACATCCCGCTCTCGTTGTCTGCATTCGGTTAACCTGCCAGTTCACAGGCGATGAAAACTGGTACAGCTGGCTTTGCTGCCAGGCGTGACGCCAGAGTTGTTGATACTGGTTTCTGATAATAAAGCTGTTCATTAGCACCCGCTGGTATCCTGACAACGCGGTCACAATCATGATCATCAGTACCATTGCCAGCATCACTTCCGGCAGACTAAAGCCACGCTGACTGTTCAGGGGATCTGGCATAACGTCTGCTCCTTAAGCGGACAAAAATCGCTCCAGCCATGCGCCGAGAATTCTATGTTGCCATCAATAACCGCCCCCTGACGCCATAAAAATACTCCTTCATAGTGGGCGATTAGCAGCACGAAATTATTGGTAAGCAGGCGCAGGCAAACCGCGGCATTCTGCGTGGGATCGCGCCGACACTGTACGACGGGTTGTAAGCGCCAGGGTTGTATACGCCCCCATTCCATCGCGGATTGCACTACCGCCTGACGCTGCAGCGCCTGACTTTGTGTGGACACACGCGCAGCAAAACTAGCCTCCTGTCTGCTAACGCCTTGCAGCAGCAGACTACCGAGCACCAGCAGCAACAGGACCATTGCCAGAGAGGATACGCCTCGCTCACGGTTCACAGGTTGAATCCCGTAACGCTGTAGACCGCTTCAACAACTTTTTGTGGTTCGTCATTGCTCACTCCACGCAAACGCAGCGTAAGAAGCGGGGAATATCCGCTAAAATTCAGCCGTTCAACCTGGAATGCCTGAATCTGGATGGTAGTCTGATCGGTCATTTTCTCCCATCCTTTTCCAGTACAGCCGGTGGCTCCACGCAGGGTTTCCAATACCTTGTCCTGTAAACGAAACCCGATAGCATCAGCCTCTTTCGCGGAACTGCTCTCCCAAACGCCGTTGCCGTTGGCATCCCAGCGTGCAATGACACAGTCCCCCTTAGCCGATATCACCAGTCCCTCTCCGACACAGTTTCCTCGGCAATATCCCGCCCGTTGAAGATGCTTCGCCACGGTGTAGGCCCGCTGCCATATTTCATCTTCCAGCGCTAACTGGCGCGTGTTACGCAGAATCTCTCGCTGTAGCGCCGGTAAAAATCGTGCTGAACTAAGTAATAAAATACTGCTAATCGCCATGGCAATGAGCACCTCCAGCAGTGAAAATCCCCGTTCGTTTACTGACATAATCTGGCCTCATCGCGCTCACAAAGCCTGATTCGCCCCCAGCCAGACACCACCACGCGCCATTCCCCTGCCGCATTTTTCAGGCGTATATGTCCGGCCCATGCCGTATTGCGCAGTCCAAAAAAAGCCAGTGAAGGCGTGATATCTGCCATTTCGACATCAGCCCAGAGTGGCGCAAATATCAACGGTGAAACAGGCTGACACGAAGCTTGTGATGTCGCTGAGCTTGCCAGACACCATGTCCCCCCTTCGCGGAGCACGTTGATGACGTGATCACGATTGCGCCAGTTAGCATCTTCACGCAGTTGCAGCAGGTAGTCCCGCACCTGGCAGGCGGTCTGCCACAGCTGCTGTTGCTGCTGCCAGCGCTGCCAACCATACAGCCCAGATGCACCAAGCGCCGCGACGATCAGCATCGCAATCAGGGTTTCGAGAAGCGTGTAACCTTGTTGTTTTTTCATGTCGCCAGTATGGCGTGAGGAAAATGAATAACGAGCGGGAAATTCGGTTTCTACGGCGAGCTACGGGAAATATTTGTCGCGTTGCAGACCGTTGCACTATTTCAGGAATGTTCGCCGAAGAACGTGATTTTAGACAAAAAAAACCGACGCTCACGGGCGTCGGTTGTGTCAGCATGAAGCTGGTTAGATAGCCACCGGCGCTTTAATACCCGGGTGCGGATCGTAGCCTTCAATTTCGAAGTCTTCGAAGCGATAGTCAAAGATAGATTCAGGCTTACGTTTGATAACCAGTTTCGGCAACGCGCGAGGTTCACGGCTAAGCTGCAGATGCGTTTGATCCATATGATTGCTGTACAGGTGCGTGTCGCCACCGGTCCAGACAAAATCACCCACTTCCAGATCGCACTGCTGCGCCATCATATGCACCAGTAACGCGTAGCTGGCAATGTTGAACGGCAGCCCGAGGAAAACGTCACAGGAGCGCTGATAAAGCTGGCAAGAGAGTTTGCCGTCTGCCACATAGAACTGGAAGAATGCATGGCACGGTGCCAGCGCCATTTTATCCAGTTCGCCTACGTTCCACGCTGAAACAATAATGCGGCGGGAATCCGGGTCGTTTTTCAGCTGGTTCAATACCGTAGTAATCTGGTCAATATGACGACCATCTGGCGTTGGCCAGGCGCGCCACTGTTTACCATACACTGGCCCGAGGTCGCCATTTTCATCGGCCCATTCGTCCCAGATGGTGACATTGTTTTCGTGTAGATAAGCAATGTTAGTATCGCCCTGCAGGAACCACAGCAGTTCGTGGATGATGGAACGCAGGTGGCAACGTTTGGTTGTCACCAGCGGGAATCCATCCTGCAGGTTAAAACGCATCTGATGACCAAAAATGGAAAGCGTTCCGGTTCCGGTACGGTCGTTTTTCTGTGTGCCTTCGTCGAGCACTTTTTGCATCAGTTCTAAATACTGTTTCATGGTTCCTCAGGAAACGTGTTGCTGTGGGCTGCGACGATATGCCCAGACCATCATGATCACACCCGCGACAATCATCGGGATGGAAAGAATTTGTCCCATGCTGATGTACTGCACCCAGGCACCAGTAAACTGCGCGTCGGGCTGGCGGAAAAACTCAACAATGATGCGAAACGCGCCGTAACCAATCAGGAACAAACCTGAGACAGCTCCCATTGGGCGCGGTTTACGAATATACAGGTTGAGGATAATAAACAGCACTACACCTTCCAGCAACAGCTCGTAAAGCTGTGATGGGTGGCGCGGCAGCACACCGTAAGTATCGAAAATGGATTGCCACTGCGGGTTGGTTTGCAGCAGCAAAATATCTTCTGTACGGGAGCCAGGGAACAGCATGGCAAACGGGAAGTTCGGGTCAACGCGGCCCCACAATTCACCGTTAATAAAGTTGCCCAGACGCCCGGCACCAAGACCAAACGGAATGAGTGGTGCGATAAAATCAGAGACCTGGAAGAAGGAACGTTTAGTACGGCGGGCGAAGATAATCATCACCACGATAACGCCAATCAGGCCGCCGTGGAAGGACATGCCGCCGTCCCAGACACGGAACAGATACAGCGGATCGGCCATAAACTGCGGGAAGTTGTAGAACAGAACATAACCAATACGTCCACCGAGGAAGACGCCGAGGAAGCCCGCATAGAGTAAGTTTTCAACTTCATTTTTGGTCCAGCCGCTGCCCGGACGATTCGCCCGACGTGTTGCCAGCCACATTGCAAAAATGAAACCCACCAGATACATCAGGCCGTACCAGTGAAGCGCTACGGGTCCTATTGAGAAAATGACCGGATCAAACTCCGGAAAATGCAGATAGCTACTGGTCATCTGTCACCACAAGTTCTTGTTATTTCGCTGAAGTCAGACAGCAATTGATAAGCGCGCCTGCATAATACAGGCGCTCCAAAGGTGCGAATGATAGCACAAGGGGTTAGAAGCGGATGCCGGGAAGATGTAAAAGATCTGTATAAGTAATCTTTACCCCGTAATGCCTGATGACGCTACGCTTATCAGGCCTACAATCCCCCGCGAATCAACCCCCCCATGCCGCGGCGCTCCATAAAGGCCGCTACCTGATGGCGTACCTCTGCTGCCATCTGCGCTTCCAGGCTGCGCAGCGCCAGCGTTTGCGCCTCATCAAAATCGATATGACGCAGCAGATATTTAACGCGAGCGACAGAACGACCGTTCATCGACAAATGACGGAAACCCAGGCCGATCAGAATAGCCACGCACATCGGGTCGCCCGCCATTTCACCGCACAGACGTAAATCGATACCGCTTCTTTCGGCTTCCTGCGCAATCATCGCCAGCGCACGTAACATCCCCGGATGCAGACTGTCATAAATGCTGGCTACCCGTGTGTTGTTACGATCGACGGCCAGTATGTACTGGGTAAGATCGTTGGTTCCGACTGAGATAAAGTCAATCCGGTTTGTCAGATGCGGCAGCATGAACACCATCGACGGAACTTCCAGCATGATGCCAATGCGCGGTTTCGGGATCTCGTAACCGATCATCTCCTCCACTTCGCGTCCGGCGCGTTCAATCAAACGTCGCGCTTCGTCCACTTCATCAATGCTGGTTACCATCGGCAGCAAAATGCTGAGGTTGCCGGTTGCCGCGTTGGCACGCAGCATGGCGCGAACCTGGATCAAAAAGATCTCTGGCTGATCGAGCGTTATGCGGATCCCTCGCCAGCCAAGGCACGGGTTCTCTTCACTGATCGGCATGTAGGGCAGCTGTTTATCGGCACCGACATCCAGCGTACGTAGGGTCACCGGCTTGTCGTTAAACATTTGCAGCATGCCCTGATACTGCGCAACCTGTTCTTCTTCCGAAGGAAAACCGCTTTGCAGCATGAACGGGATTTCGGTGCGATACAGGCCAATACCGTCGATCCTGCTACCCAGCTTTTCTTCATGTTCCGGGCTGAGACCCGCATTGAGCATCACCTTCACGCGCTCGCCGCTTTTCAACTGTGCTGGCTGGTTGACGTCGTCTTCCGCCAGGCGGCTCAGCTCAATTTCTTCACTGATAAGACGCTGGTATTCCTGAATCAATACCGGTTCCGGATCGACCAGCAGTTCACCGCGATAACCGTCCACCACCAGCGTGCGACGATGCAGCACCGACGGCTGGATATCGGCCCCCATAACGGTAGGGATACCCAGCGCACGAACCATAATTGCCGCATGAGAGTTGGCTGCGCCGTCCCGGACAACCACGCCGACTAACCGGTCCTGAGGAAGCTCCGCCAGCGTGGTCGCCGAAAGTTCATCCGCCACCAGTACGAAGCGTTCCGGCCAGGCATTCGGCCCCTGGATAGAGTCGTCGAGGTGGAACAGCAGACGCTGGCCGAGCGCGCGTAAATCTCCGGCCCGCTCTTTGAGGTAGTTATCGCTCAGCGCGGCAAATTGTTCGGCAAACTTTTCAATGATCGTTTTAACCGCCCACTCGGCCACTGAACCGTTATCCACTTCCGCAAACAGCTCGCGGCGCAGACGGGTATCGGAAAGCAAGTGCGAGTAAAGATCAAAGATCGCCGCCGTTTCTTTCTGCGCCCCAGCGGTAAAACGCTTGCTGTAGCGGCGGAATTCGTTCGCCGCCTCTTCCAACGCACCGGTCAGTCGCTCGCGCTCAAGCACCGGATCCAGCGTTGAAGCCTGATAGACCTGCTCCATCAGCGGCAGCGTCGCATCCTGCCAGCCTTCAGCTATTGCCACGCCGGGGGCGGCAGGCAATGCACGGATGCGCGTTTGCCGGTATTGACCGAACAGCGCGTTTAGTTGCGACTGCGAAAGTATGGCCGCCATTTGCGTGGCGAGCGTGACGAGGAAAGACTCTTCACTTTCATCGTACTGACGCAGTTCACGCTGCTGCACCACCAGCACACCTAAAAGCTGGCGACGCTGAATGATCGGTACGCCTAAGAATGCACGAAAACGCTCTTCTTTTACCGAAGGTATGTATTTAAAGCTGGGATGTTTTTGCGCATCGGCGAGGTTGATAGGTTCCGCCAGCCTGCCAACCAGGCCAACGATACCTTCATCAAACGCGAGTGCGACAGTGCGACCACGTGGTTTTTTCAGTCCCCGGGTCGCCATGAGGTAATAACAACGTCGATCGTGATCGGCCAGATAAACCGAACAGACCTCTGTATCCATCGCAAGACAGATGTCGGTAACCAGTATATTGAGCGCTTCATTCAGACGCGGAGCACTGGCCACCTTTTCGACTATTTCGCGCAGGCGGGTGAGCATAATTTGCGTAGCTTAACCTCTTTTACGTCTGTACGCAGGTGTGCTTTGCGGCTTAGGAGTGCTCTCCTGAAGCGCCATGACAACACTTGCGAATTCTTTCATCACCCTGCGATAGACATCGCGTTTAAATGACACCACCTGTCGAACCGGATACCAGTAACTCACCCAGCGCCAGCCGTCGAACTCAGGTGTACTGCTGGTTTGCATATTGATTTCAGCATCGCTGCTGACCAATTGCAGAAGAAACCACTTTTGTTTCTGGCCGATACAAACCGGCTTCGTGTCCCAACGCACCAAACGTTTCGGTAACTTGTAACGCAACCAGTTACGAGTAGAAGCAAGGATCCGTACATCTTTACGACTGAGACCCACTTCTTCAAAGAGTTCCCGGTACATCGCCTGCTCTGCTGTCTCTCCTGCGTTGATCCCACCTTGTGGAAATTGCCAGGAGTGCTGACCAAATCGCCGGGCCCACATGACCTGCCCCTGGCGGTTACAAATTACTATCCCTACATTCGGGCGGTAGCCATCGTCATCAATCACCGGACTACCTCAACATAAACCTTATATACAAACGATTGTTTCACACTCCTGAGGGGCGGTAAACCACTCTGTTAAGGGTGCGATATTCTAATAACAATTGAATAACTCACAGTTAAAGGCCGAGTTATAAACAGAAGAAGGGCAAGCAAGGCGATTTTATTCACCTTTTCTGTGGATATAGTTGTGAAGAAGTACGGAATTACTATGGGAAAACCCAGAACAGTCCGAATAAGACATTCGTCACAGAGTAAAAATAGTCTTATACATTCATAAAGTTAAAACTGATCCACGCAGATAAACACACAGAAATGTGATGTACATCACTCATACGATCTTCACGCTGATGAAAGATCGACCAGCGTCGGTTTTATCCACAGATTATGCCAATAAGTTAGGCACAATTTGTGTGAAAATTCGATTTTCGTCGCACGTCAAGGCTGTAAATTGAAACAGTAGTGGGGGTTTTTCACAGTTATCCCATCTTTCTGTGGATAACATGGTGTAAGATCCTGTTCATTGTCAGTGACCAGAATTGGAAAACCCGCTTCGCTGTTGCGCAACTCTGCAAACGTGAATCTAAAAACCAATATAAATCATATAATTGAATAAAGCATGTGGAAAAAGATAAACTCTGTCCACACGGTATAAAATCATTGCTTATTTTTTCACCTAAGGGTTAACCCGATGCCAGAACTCCGTCCGTTGCTTTCTCCCCCTGAATCTGAAGCCCAGTTGCTGAGCCAGGCACGACAGCTTTCGGGCTACGCGTTAGGAGAATTAGCGGCAATGGCGGGAATCGTTACGCCGAAGGATCTTAAGCGCGATAAAGGCTGGATTGGCGTGCTACTGGAAATCTGGCTCGGTGCCAGCGCGGGCAGTAAACCAGAGCAGGATTTTGCGGCGCTGGGCGTGGAGCTGAAAACGATCCCTGTGGACAGTCTTGGCAGACCGCTGGAAACCACCTTTGTGTGCGTGGCACCGTTAACCGGCAATACCGGCGTCACCTGGGAAACCAGCCATGTACGGCACAAACTCAAACGCGTTCTGTGGATCCCAGTAGAAGGCGAACGCAGCATCCCGCTGGCTGAGCGCCGCGTCGGCTCTCCCTTGCTGTGGAGCCCGAATGAAGAAGAGGACCGGCAATTGCGTCTGGACTGGGAAGAATTAATGGACATGATTGTGTTAGGTCACGTCGAACGCATCACCGCTCGCCATGGGGAAGTACTGCAACTGCGTCCTAAAGCCGCTAACGCCCGCGCGCTAACCGAGGCCATTGGTGCCAACGGCGAGCCCATCCTGACCCTGCCACGCGGCTTTTATCTGAAAAAGAACTTCACCCGCGCATTGCTTGAGCGACATTTCTTGTTCCAGGCGCAATAGGCACCGCCCGGCCTTTCACCCGCCGCGTTACGGGCCTATAATTACCGCTTCTTTTTTTTGGCAGGACTTTGTTCGATGTTATTTGCATGGATAACCGATCCTAACGCCTGGCTTGCGCTCGGTACGCTGACGCTGCTGGAGATCGTTCTTGGGATCGACAATATTATTTTCCTTTCTCTGGTGGTGGCAAAGCTTCCCACAGCACAACGTGCTCATGCGCGCCGTCTGGGGTTGGCGGGAGCCATGGTTATGCGTCTGGCGCTGCTGGCATCCATCGCCTGGGTTACGCGCCTGACGAATCCGCTTTTTACAATATTCAGTCAGGAAATTTCCGCCCGTGATTTGATTCTGCTTCTGGGTGGCTTGTTCCTTATCTGGAAAGCCAGCAAGGAAATCCACGAATCCATCGAAGGTGAAGAAGAAGGGCTGAAAACACGCGTTTCATCATTCCTCGGCGCTATCGTACAGATTATGCTGCTGGATATTATCTTCAGCCTCGATTCAGTGATTACCGCTGTGGGTCTGTCAGATCACCTGTTTATTATGATGGCAGCCGTGGTAATTGCCGTAGGCGTGATGATGTTCGCTGCGCGTTCGATTGGTGATTTTGTCGAGCGCCATCCTTCGGTAAAAATGCTGGCGCTCTCTTTCCTGATTCTGGTGGGCTTTACCCTGATTCTGGAAAGTTTCGACATCCACGTACCGAAAGGTTACATCTACTTCGCGATGTTCTTCTCTATTGCGGTTGAAAGCCTCAACCTTATTCGCAACAAAAAGAACCCGCTCTGATACTCCGTACGCTCTCCTGCGGGAGGGCGTACTCACTCCTGTTCCCCTCACAGTTTAAGATTTTCCTGCTTTCAAGATATATAACGTCGGTTTATAAACAGACTATTATCATAGGTGGGCCAAATGAGGATAACCGGATGAAAAAATGGGCAGTAATAATTTCTGCAGTCGGACTGGCGTTTGCTGTTTCCGGGTGTTCCAGTGATTACGTCATGGCGACCAAAGATGGCCGTATGATTTTGACCGATGGAAAACCTGAAATTGATGATGATACCGGGCTGGTGAGTTATCACGATCAGCAAGGTAACGCGATGCAAATTAACCGTGATGATGTTTCGCAAATTATTGAACGTTAACTAATAAGGTCAGCATCCGGCTGGCCTTAAGATTTTTCTCTTTCCCTTTTCCCTTCCCTCTGCCATTTTTATATTCCTTATGTCGTGATTATAAAAAGGAAACGGCTATGCAATATCACCGTATACCCCACAGCTCGCTGGAAGTCAGTACACTGGGGCTGGGCACAATGACGTTTGGTGAACAAAACAGCGAAGCCGACGCACATGCACAGCTCGATTATGCCGTAGCACAGGGCATTAATTTGATCGACGTTGCCGAGATGTATCCGGTACCGCCGCGTCCTGAAACCCAGGGTCTCACCGAAACCTACGTAGGTAACTGGCTCGCCAAACACGGCAGCCGCGAAAAGCTGATCGTCGCTTCTAAGGTCAGCGGACCATCACGCAACAACGACAGCGGCATCCGCCCGAATCAGGCGCTGGATCGTAAAAATATCCGTGAAGCGCTGCACGACAGCCTGAAAAGACTGCAAACCGATTACCTGGATCTGTATCAGGTTCACTGGCCGCAGCGCCCGACCAACTGCTTTGGTAAGTTAGGCTACAGCTGGACAGACTCCGCGCCGGTCGTTTCCCTGCTGGACACGCTGGACGCATTGGCAGAGTTTCAGCGCGCCGGGAAAATTCGCTACATCGGCGTTTCTAATGAAACCGCATTTGGCGTGATGCGCTATCTGCACCTGGCGGACAAACACGATCTGCCACGCATCGCCACCATCCAGAACCCCTACAGCCTGCTGAACCGCAGCTTTGAGGTTGGACTGGCAGAAGTGAGCCAGTATGAAGGCGTTGAGCTGCTGGCCTACTCTTGCCTGGGCTTCGGTACATTAACCGGGAAATACCTGAACGGCGCGAAACCTGCCGGTGCACGCAATACGCTGTTTAGCCGTTTCACGCGCTACAGCGGCGAGCAGACGCAGAAAGCCGTTGCGGCCTATGTGGATATCGCGAAACGCCATAATCTGGATCCTGCGCAAATGGCGCTGGCATTCGTGCGTCGTCAGCCGTTTGTCGCCAGCACTTTGCTGGGCGCCACGACCATGGAGCAGCTAAAAACCAACGTTGAAAGTCTGCATCTGGAGTTGAGCGAGGAAGTGCTGGCAGAGATTGAAGCGGTGCATCAGGTGTATACCTATCCTGCACCTTAACAGTTAGCGCCTGATGGCGCTGCGCTTATCAGGCCTACAGACAGCGTTCCCTGTAGGCCTGGTTGCAACAGCATATAACAGACTAATGGCGGCGCTGCCAAATCCACAGCGCCGCAATCGCCAGCGCAAACAGTGCACCGAACCCAATACCAATCGCTACCGCCGGGATCCCCACCAGCACCGCCAGTGAGTAAATACTTAGCATCAGTAGCATCGCGCTGTTTTCACCCAGGTTCTGCACCGCAATCGCATTACCTGCGCCGACGCTTTTCTTACCCCGCTCCTGCAGTAACGCATTCAGCGGCACCACAAAGAACCCACCACACACGCCGATAAGCATCAGCAATGCGTAGGCCGGAAGCAGCGAATGTTGAAGAGAAAAAATCAGCACCACGACGCCAATCAGGATCCCCGCAGGCATACAGCGCGACACGGTTTCCAGCGTCACCAGCTTCGCAGCCGCCCCCGCGCCGACGACAATCCCGATCGCTACCATGGCATTGAGATAGGTCGGCGTGGCGTTATCGGTGATGCCGAGCGCCACCGGAACCCACAGTACCAGCAGAAAACGCAGCGTAACGCCCGCCCCCCAAAAAAGGCTGGTTCCCACCAACGAGAAGCGTGTTTCACCGTTGCGCCACAGCGAAGAGGCGGCACAGAAGAAACTGCGCGTCATTTTCCCCAGATGCCAGGACTGGCCAGGGCGAGCCGCGGCCAGTTTCGGGATATACAGGTTAGCGACCACTGCGCCAGCATAGGCCAGCGCACAGGCAGAAAGCGCGGCAATCACGTGCCAGTCGGCCAGAACGCCGCCGGCGACAGAACCGAGCAAAATCGCGGCAATGGTGGAAGCTTCCATCAGGCCGTTGGCTTTCACCAGTTTGTCGCCGGTGGTCAGTTCACCGAGAATGCCATACTTGGCCGGTGAATACGCCGCCGCGCCAATCCCCACTAGCGTATACCCGAGAAACGGATTAATGCCGAAGCAAATACTTGCCGCACCCAGCAGTTTCAGGGAGTTCGCGAACATCATCACTCTGCCTTTGGCAAAGCTATCTGCCACCTGTCCAACAAACGGCGCAAACAGAATGTAAGCACCCACAAACACCATTTGCAGGATAGGCTGGCTCCAGTCCGGATAAAATTGCTCCTTCAGCAACGCCAGCGTAGCAAACAGCAACGCGTTATCGCCAAACGCTGACAGAAACTGCGCGGCGATAACGGACATCATCCCTTTGGACCAGATTGACGTGTTAGTGTGCACTGACTCACTCATGTTGTTTTTCCGGCTCATCGACCCAGCTTTTCAGCGTAACAAAATCCGGCTTACCGCTGCCGAGTAATGGGAGTTGCTTCAGGTGGCGTATATCACGCGGTACGGCGAGTTCAGGTACGCCGTGCGCCCGCGCATACTGCTGTAGTTTTTCACGCGTGAGTTCGCTATCGGTGGTAAACAGCACCAGCGCCTCACCTTTGCTGGCATCGCTCTTGATCGCCGTGGCATGCATTTTGTCTGCTGATACCGCCAACGCCAGTTGCTCAACCATTTCCAGCGACACCATCTCTCCGGCAATTTTAGCAAAACGCTTAGCGCGCCCCTGAATCTGTACAAAGCCGTTTTCATCAAAGCGCACGATGTCACCGGTGTCATACCAGCCGCGCTCAATCTCACCTTGCGCATTCTCTGCCGTCGGCACTTCCAGCACCCCAGGTTTTTCGACGCGCAAATAGCCGCTCATAATATTAGGGCCTTTCAGCTGTAAACGCCCACCATCCTCAATTCCCGGAACGGCCAACAGTCGAGCATCCATACCAGGCAAGATGCGCCCTACCGTTCCCGATTTTGCCGCCATCGGTACGTTAATCGACACCACCGGCGCACATTCCGTCACCCCATAACCCTCAAGGACGCGCAGACCAAACTTCTCCTGCCACAGTTGCTTTGTGCTGTCCTGCAGTTTTTCCGCTCCCGCAACCACATAGCGCAGGCGATGGAAATCGTATGGATGCGCGAAACGCGCGTAGTTGCCGAGGAACGTTGACGTACCAAACAACACGGTGCAGTTCCGGTCGTATACCAGCTCTGGCACAATGCGGTAATGCAGCGGGCTGGGATAAAGAAACACTTCTGCGCCAGTTAGTAGCGGCGTGAATAATCCCACCGTTAGCCCAAAGGAGTGGAACAGTGGCAGCGCCGACATAAAGCGATCATCGGCGGTGAAATCGGCAATCGTTTTAATCTGCTCAACGTTCGCCAGAATGCTTTTATGACTGTGAACCACGCCTTTCGGATGGCCTTCTGAACCGGAGGTAAAGAGGATCACCGCAGCGTCTTCCGGCTGCTGCTTCACCTGCGCCAGATGCGGTGCCAGCAGATGTGAGAAAATCCACAGCTTATCGCTAAAGGTCACATCAGCTTTCAAGTCTTCCAGATACACCCAACGCACCTGGGTGAGCTGTTCCGGTAAATGCCAGAGTTTGCCTTTATCAAGAAACTGTCGGGATGTGAAGATCGTTTTTATTTCAGACGCAGTAATGGCGCTGGTTAATCCTTTCACACCCGCGGTGTAGTTCATCATGGCTGGAATGCGTCGACGCGCAATGGCGCCAAAAATGACCGCCGCGCTGATTCCCGCATTTGGCAGCATCAGGCCGATTCTTTCACCCTCGGTGCTGTATTTTTCCAGAATACGCGCGACAAACAGCGTTTTCGTCAGCAGTTTACGGTAGCTGTCCGGAGTGAAATTAATATCTTCAATGCAGTTTTTGCCTGCGCCAAAACGGTATTTCGCCGCCAGCAGCGACTCGTAGAGCGTCTCACGCGGACGAACCGCCATGCGTGCTTCCATCATAATTTGATGCAGCATCTCTCCGGCGATTTTACGGCGATCGCGAGCTCGCGGTGCTTCCGGCATCGGCAGTTGTGTCGGCGGTAGGATGTGTAAGCGGATGCGCGGGAAGAATCGCTGTTTAACCAAACCTTTCAGGCGACTAAAGCGGGAAAGCTCCGCGCCTTCGATGCGCACAGGAACCACCGTGGCCCCTGACTTTGCCGCGACAAACCCGGCGCCGTCATAGATTTTCATCAATGAACCGGTGGTCGAAATACGCCCTTCCGGGAAGATAACCACCGGGCGGCCCTGTTCGACCAGACGAACCAGATGTTTAATCGACATCGGTTTGGTTGGATCTAACGGTACGAAATCAATCAGCGGGGTTAGCCAGCGCATATACCATTGCTGGCTGATCGAGGTGTAAACAGCGAAGACGGGACGAATCGGTAAAAAGAGCGCCAACAGGATGCCGTCTATAAATGAAACATGGTTGGGAGTGATTAGAACGCGTTCTCCCTGTAGCGCGCTGACATCGCCCGTGACGCGAACGCGGAAAAGCACGCGAAACAGATTACGAAAAAAGCCAAATAGCATCTCAACTCCCTGTGCCATTAATTATATAAACATCAATGGTGGGAGAGTATACGAGTTGGGGAATAGGCGCGACAGGTAACTGTTAAATACAATTCGAAAAAAAACCTGCGCATCCGCGCAGGTTGGTGCAAGAGACAGGTACGAAGTGCGTACCGAATAATCTCACCAATCAATACCTCTGGGATCTTGATTGTGGTCGTCAGCAGCCAGATACGCCAGTGCGAAAACGCAAAGGAATGAACCCAAATGCAACGAGTTGTGTAAATTATCGGTTACTGTTACAGATAGGCTGAAGGTAAAAAAAAACCTGCGCATCTGCGCAGGCTGGTGTAATTCTAGTGATCAACCCGAAAGTTGATTTCACCTATCAATACCTCTGGGATCTCAACTCTAGCAATCTGCTCAGTTCCCTCACCAGCGAACAATCGCAACAGCACATCGCAAAGTGTAAGCAAAAATTAGCATTTTCTATTTTCTGTCTTACTTCGCTCGTGTGCGCTCACATTTGCGACGTTCTGACGGGCAATCTGCTTGAACAGCCAGCCATTTTCCGTAACACTGACGGAATGTAAGCGTTTACCCACAACAGGTACTATCATGGCGACCATAAAGGATGTAGCCCGACTAGCAGGTGTATCAGTCGCCACCGTTTCTCGAGTGATTAATGATTCCCCTAAAGCCAGCGAAGCATCGCGCCTGGCTGTAACGAGTGCAATGGAATCTCTCAGCTACCACCCCAACGCCAATGCGCGTGCGCTGGCACAACAATCCACAGAGACCATCGGTCTGGTCGTTGGTGATGTGTCCGATCCATTCTTTGGGGCAATGGTTAAAGCTGTCGAGCAGGTGGCCTATAACACCGGTAATTTTTTACTGATTGGCAACGGCTACCATAACGAACAGAAGGAACGACAGGCGATTGAACAGCTCATTCGCCACCGCTGCGCAGCCCTTGTTGTCCACGCAAAAATCATCCCGGATGCTGAGCTGGCATCACTAATGAAGCAAATCCCCGGCATGGTATTAATTAACCGAATTCTGCCAGGATTCGAACAACGCTGCGTTGCCCTTGATGACCGTTTCGGCGCATGGCTGGCGACCCGCCACCTCATTCAACAGGGCCATACGCGCATTGGCTATCTGTGCTCCAATCACACAATCTCAGATGCGGAAGATCGTCTGCAAGGCTATTACGACGCGCTGGCAGAGAGCAATATACCGGTCAGCGATCGCCTGGTAACGTTTGGTGAACCGGATGAAAGCGGCGGTGAACAGGCGATGACCGAGTTACTTGGTCGTGGCAAAAACTTCACTGCGGTAGCCTGCTACAACGACTCAATGGCGGCTGGTGCCATGGGCGTATTAAATGATAACGGCATTGATGTACCGGGAGAAATCTCGCTGATTGGTTTTGATGATGTGCTGGTTTCCCGCTACGTGCGCCCGCGTCTGACCACAGTACGCTATCCGATCGTGACGATGGCAACCCAGGCTGCCGAACTGGCGCTCGCGCTGGCGGAGAAGCGCCCCGTACCTGAAATTACCCACGTTTTTAACCCAACTCTGGTGCGTCGCCATTCCGTTTCGACGCTGACAGAGCCGGGGAATTCATCGTCAAACGATTAACCAGGATAGCGTTATGACTACGATGTTGGACGTTTCACGACACGCAGGCGTCTCAAAAGCGACCGTTTCGCGCGTACTGAATGGCACGGGTCAGGTAAAAGAGAGCACGCGCCAGAAAGTGTTTAAGGCCATGCAGGCACTTGATTATCGGCCTAATTTTTTAGCACGATCTTTGGCAAACCGCACCAGCAACAGCATTGGTCTGGTGGTTTCTACATTTGATGGATTCTACTTTGGCCGGCTGCTGCAACAGGCTTCACGCCAGACGGAATCTCACGGCAAGCAGTTGATCGTCACCGACGGACACGACACACCAGAGCGTGAACAGGAAGCCGTGCAAATGCTGGCGGACAGGCAGTGCGACGCCATTATTCTCTATACCCGCTATATGAGTGAAAAAGAGATAATGTCGCTGATGAACAGCATCGCTATGCCCTTGCTGGTCATCAACCGTGATGTCAGCCAGGCCCGCGATCGCGCGATTTTCTTTGAACAGGAAGACGCGGCCTATCAGGCGGTCAATTATCTTATCTCCCAGGGCCATAGAGATATTGCTTGTATCACTGTGCCAGGCCATACCCCTACCGGTAAATCCCGCCTGATGGGGTATCGTAAAGCGCTGGAAAAAAACGGTATTCCCTGGGATCCCGACAAGGTCAAATACGGCGACTCCACGATGACACGAGGCTATGAAGCCTGTCGTGAACTGCTGGAGGAAGGGGTGAAATTCAGCGCACTGTTCGCCTGTAACGATGACATGGCATTGGGCGCATCAAAAGCGTTACATCAGGCCGGGCTGAGGATCCCAACGGACGTCTCACTGTTTGGTTTTGATGATGCACCCAGCGCCAAATGGCTGGAGCCGGGGCTGTCTACCGTTTATCTGCCAATTGATACCATGATAACCACGGCAATCGACCAGGCTATCCGGCTGGCCAACGGCGAGAGCGTCGAGCCAATCCCACCGTTTACCGGCAAACTGGTACTACGTGACTCAGTAACGCTCGGGCCGTATTTTAAGTAATTAAATGCCGGATGGCGGCACAAGTGCCTTATCCGGCCAACAGCGCCCACAGTTAATTTCGTAGGCCGGATAAGCGTAGCGCCATCTGGCATTTCACCACGCTGTAATCAGATTAATTCCAGCGCTAACAGCTCATCAATGGTCTGGCGACGGCGAATCAGCCGCGCCACGCCGTTATCGAACAAAACCTCCGGCAGCAGAGGACGGCTATTGTAGTTTGACGACATAGACGCGCCGTACGCCCCGGTATCATGCAAGACCAGATAATCACCCGGCACCACCGCAGGCAACAGACGGGTTTCCACATTTCCGCCCTCCTGCTGGGTAAACACGTCGCCAGATTCGCACAGCGGCCCGGCCACCACGGTTTCCCGTTGCGGGGTGTGTTCCAGAGAGCGACCATCCCCAGCCAGCGCGGAGATATGGTGATAGCTGCCGTACATCGCCGGGCGCATCAGATCGTTGAAGCCCGCATCGATCAGCACAAAGTGACGGCTACCCATCTCTTTTACGCTGCGTACCTGTGCTACCAGCACGCCGGCTTCCGCGACCAGAAAACGACCCGGCTCAATCTCAAGCGCGACCGGGTGCCCCAGGTATTTAGCAATCTGCTCACGTGCAGCGTTCCACAATCCAAAGTAGTGATTGGTATCGATCGCCTCTTCACCTTCGCGATACGGGATTGATAAACCGCCGCCCGCAGAGATCGCCTCCAGATCCTGATCAAATTCAATCACCTGACGCACCATCGCACCACACACCTGCTCCAGATGCGCGTAGTCCACACCAGAACCAATATGCATATGAATCCCCACCAGCTTCAGCTTGTAGCGCTGAATCACCTCCAGCGCCGCGGGAAGATCGCTATACCAGATCCCGTGCTTGCTGTTTTCACCGCCGGTATTGGTTTTCTGACTGTGCCCATGCCCAAAGCCAGGGTTTACGCGTAGCCACACGCGATGGCCCGGCGAGATCTGACCCAGTTGTTCCAGCATATCCACCGACCCGGCATTTACCGGAATGCTCAATTCATGCACCCGCGCAAGCGTCGCTTCATCAATCATATCGGCGGTAAAGACGATTTCATCTTTCCCCGGTACAAAACCTGCCGCTAGTGCACGTTCAATTTCGCCCAGCGAGACGGAATCCACCTTCACGCCCTGCTCGCGCATCAGGCGCAGAATATGAATATTCGAGCATGCCTTCTGGGCAAAACGCACCACGTCAAACTGGCTCAGTTTGGCAATCTGCGCGCGGATAATCTGCGCATCATAGACCCACACCGGGCAGCCGAATTCGGCAGGCAGGCGCAGCAGGTTGTCGGCGGTCAGGTCAGTGTCTGTGTTGTTGAGTGGGCGTGGCATGGTGTGCTCCGGTATTGGCTTTTTTATGATTACGCCACAGCCCGAAAAGAATAAAAAATATCGTTTTATCGTGAGTCTATGCAAAAATGATATGGATTGGTTCATTCGAGGATTGCCCATGCCCGCCGTTAACCTGCGACACATCGAAATTTTTCACGCCATCATGACGGCAGGCAATCTGACGGAAGCCGCGCGCATGCTACATACCTCGCAGCCCACCGTCAGTCGGGAACTGGCCCGATTCGAGAAAGTACTGGGATTAACGCTGTTTGAACGCACGCGTGGCCGGCTGCACCCAACCGTGCAAGGGTTACGTCTGTTTGAAGAGGTGCAACGTTCGTGGTATGGCCTGGACAGAATTGTGAGCGCCGCCGAAAGCCTGCGCGAGTTTCGCCAGGGCGAATTGTCGATTGTTTGCCTGCCGGTATTCTCACAGTCCTTTTTACCACCACTGCTGCAGCCATTCCTCTCACGCTATCCGCAGGTCAATATTCAGATAGTGCCGCAGGAGTCACCGCTGCTGGAAGAGTGGCTGTCGGCGCAGCGCCACGATCTGGGGTTAACGGAAACGCTGCATACGCCAGCCGGAACAAAACGCACCGAATTGCTGGCGCTGGATGAAGTGTGTGTGCTGCCCCAGGGGCATCCGCTGACTAAGAAAGCGGTGTTAACGCCGCAGGATTTTCAGGGGGAAAACTACATCAGCCTGTCACGGACCGACAGTTACCGTCAGCTACTGGATAGCCTGTTTAATGAGCACCAGGTGAAGCGCCGTATGGTGATTGAAACCCATAGCGCCGCTTCAATTTGTGCAATGGTGCGGGCAGGCGTGGGGATCTCGGTGGTAAACCCACTGACCGCGCTGGATTACGCCAGTAGCGGGGTCGTCATCCGCCGCTTCAGTATTTCGGTACCCTTTACGGTCAGCCTGATTCACCCACTTCATCGCCCCGCCTCGGCGCTGGTTGATGCTTTTACGGCGCATCTTCAGGACCATCTACCAAGTCTTATTGACCCGCTGGAAGCTATTTTGCATCCACAACCGAAAGCATAAATGCCACCGCATCTTGCGCATGGATTGCCGCGGTGTCGAAAACCGGTAGTGGGCTTCGCTCGGTGGGAACCAGCAGACCAATCTCGGTACAGCCAAATATCACCCCTTGCGCCCCCTGTTTCGCTAACTGGTTAATGACGCTCAGGTAATAGTCGCGGGAGGACTCGCTGAATTCACCGAGACACAGCTCATCGAAAATAATTTGGTTTATTTTCTGACGGTCATCAGCGTCAGGAATCAGCGTGCTAATGCCAAATTCAGTCTGTAAACGCCCGCGATAAAAATCCTGCTCCATGGTGTAACGCGTGCCCAGTAGCGCCACATTGCGCATCTGCTGCTTTTGTATCGCCCGACCCGTCGCATCGGCAATATGCAGGAATGGCACATCACAGGCGGCTTCAATCGCCTCAGCAACCTTGTGCATGGTGTTGGTACACAGCACAATCCCTTCCGCACCCGCCTGCTGTAACCCCAGCGCCGCCTGCGCCAGAATATCGCCTGCTTTATCCCACTCACCGCGACTCTGGCACAACTCAATCTCATGAAAATCCACGCTGTGCAGCAGGATCTGCGCTGAATGCAGGCCGCCCAGGCGCTGTTTTACCCCTTCATTAATGAGTCGATAATAAGGAATGGTAGATTCCCAGCTCATACCGCCTAACAGACCGATCGTTTTCATCATTTCCCCTGACTCGTTGTTGTCTCTCCAGTGAACCAAAGATGTGATCAACTTTCCACATCTGTTGGCGTGCATTTCTTTTTTTAATTTTCTGATATAGGTTTAATGAAACATTGTTTTAATTAATTACAGGAAGGCCGGATGTTTATTTTTCATAAAGAGACCACGCTTGACGATCTGGGCAATGGCGTTACCCGGCGCATTCTTGCTCACGACGGTAACATGATGGCGGTTGAGGTGAACTTCGGGCAAGGCGCGATAGGCCCGATGCACAATCATCCGCACGAGCAGCTGACTTACGTGTTGTCCGGTGAGTTTGAATTTACCATCGGCGAAGAAAAGCATGTCGTTAGGGCGGGCGATACCCTGTATAAACAACCCAACATTATGCATGGCTGCGTCTGTTTAAAACCGGGAACGCTGCTGGATACCTTTACGCCCATACGCGAAGATTTTCTACACGGGTAAAGCGCTAAATAAAAAAGCCGGGTATCGCTTACCCGGCCTACATGAGACGTCATCCGACACTCCGTCTCAACATTTACACCCCAATATCTCTTAACTTCTCACCTGCCATCAGCTTACGTTCGATATGCTCAAGCGTGACGTTTTTGGTTTCTGGAATCAGCCAGAACGTAATACCGATAAACACGACGTTCAGCGCAGTATATAGCCAGAACGTACCAGCCGCGCCAATGCTATCGAGCAGCGTCAGGAACGTTGCACCAATGATCATGTTCGACACCCAGTTGGTGGTGGTGGAGCAGGTAATACCAAAATCACGGCATTTCAGCGGCTGAATTTCCGAACACAGGATCCACACCACCGGCGCGGCGCTCATCGCATAGCCTGCAATACACATCATCGTCATGCCAACTGACAGCCAGGATAGTCCACTGGAAGCCGTGCCGTTATCAAACTGCATCAGGCAATATCCGAGCACCAGCGTCCCGATGGCCATTACGCTGAACCCAATTTTCAGCGCCGGTTTACGTCCTGCTTTGTCGACCGTGAAGACGGCAATAAAGGTAGCGAACATAAACGTTAAGCCAACCACCAGCGTGGCAATCATCTGCTGCTCTGTGGTGGTAAAACCCGCCATTTTGAAAATGCGCGGCGCGTAATACATGATGATGTTCATCCCGGTGAACTGCTGCATCGCCTGCAGTAACATCCCAAGAAAAACTGCGCGGCGCACGTTACGGTTAATTTTAAACAGCGCCCAACCACCCTGCTTCAGCTTCAAGCTTTCACGGATTTCGTTCAGCTCATCGCGGGCCTTTTCTGACGTATCGCGCAGCATGCGCAATACTTCTTCAGCTTCAATGTGGCGACCTTTTTCCGCCAGCCAGCGCGGGCTGTTGGGCAGGAACACAACCAGAATAATCAGCAATACAGCCGGAAGCGCCAGCACGCCCAGCATAGCGCGCCAGTTACCGCTGTAGCTGAACGCGGTATCAGACAAAAAGGCCAGAACGATGCCCAACGTCACCATCAGCTGATACATACTGATCATCTTGCCACGCACGTTTTCGCTTGCCATTTCAGAGAGATAGAGCGGTGCGGTGTAAGAGGCGATCCCCACCGCAACGCCCAGTACCACGCGGGCAAAAATGAGCATTTCTACGCTGGAGGCAAACGCCGAGCCCAGAGATCCGACGACGAAAAGGATCGCCCCCGCCATCAGACTGTATTTACGTCCCAGGCGGAATGACAGCCAACCGTTAAACAGCGCACCAATTGCCGCGCCCAGCATCATGCTGCTGACCACCCACTCCTGCAGGCGGCTGGTCAACACAAAGTGATCGGTGATGAAAGGCAACGCCCCGGCAATCACGCCAATATCCAGGCCGAATAACAACCCAGCGACAGCCGCAGAGATAGAAACAAACATATTCATACGTCGCGTATCGCGCACTGGGCGCGGCGCTAAAGCAGCATCATTATTTATTGAGACCATTTTTTCCTGCCAGATACAGAGTAACCATGCCATTGAAAGTAAGGGATCCCTTGCAGGAAGCGTCAGGCGGGAAACGGCAAAAACATGGATTAAATAGCTACACCACATCTTTATGTGATGGATATTCCAATTTTAAAATTTACCGACAATCACTCAATTAAATTTAATTTATTGATATTAAAGAATATTAAAAACAATAAATTGATACGCATGAAATTTAATATGGAATAATTTATAACCACAATATGGATTTTAATGATTCAAAAGTAAAAAAAACCCTGCCATTTAGCAGGGTTTGTTGGCTATGGAAAGCAATTAACGCGCCAGCCAGCCGCCGTCTACCGCAACGGTATAGCCGTTGATATAGTCAGATGCGCTGGACGCCAGGAACACGACAGGCCCCATCAGGTCGCTCGGCAGACCCCAACGCCCCGCCGGAATACGATCGAGGATTTCTGCGCTACGCTGCTCATCAGCACGCAGCTGTTGAGTGTTATTCGTCGCCATGTAACCCGGTGCAATCGCGTTGACGTTGATGTTATGTTTTGCCCACTCGTTCGCCATCAGACGGGTAACACCCATTACGCCGCTTTTAGACGCGGTGTAAGACGGCACGCGGATCCCGCCCTGGAAGGAAAGCATAGAGGCGATGTTGATAATTTTACCGCCGTTACCCTGGGCGATAAAGTGCTTCGCCGCGGCCTGAGACATAAAGAACACGCTCTTAATGTTCAGGTTCATCACGTCATCCCAGTCTTTTTCGCTGAAGTCGATCGCATCGTCACGACGGATAAGACCCGCGTTGTTGACCAGAATATCGATATGGCCGAATTCTGCCACTGCGCGCTCCAGCAGCGCCGGAATACCGTCGATTTGACGCAGATCGGCGGTCAGGCTTAAAAAACGGCGGCCCAGTGCGGTCACACGTTCGATGGTTTCTGTCGGTTCAACAATGTTGATACCGACGATATCGCAGCCCGCTTCAGCCAGGCCCAGCGCCATACCCTGACCCAAACCGGTATCACAACCGGTCACAACGGCGACTTTACCTTCAAGAGAGAATGCATTCAAAATCATTGTAAATCCTTAATTTTTTATAATGCCCGCCGCAGCAGGCACGGCTGTCGCCCGCAACTAGCGCAGATCTTTTACTGCAACATGGTCCATATCATCAAAGACCTGGTTTTCGCCGACCATGCCCCAAATGAACGTATACGCTTTTGTGCCGACACCGGAGTGAATAGACCAGCTTGGAGAAATCACCGCCTGCTCGTTGTGCATCACAATATGACGCGTTTCCTGAGGCTGCCCCATCATGTGGAATACGCAGGTATCTTCTTCCATATTGAAGTAGAAATAGACTTCCATACGACGTTCATGGGTATGACACGGCATGGTGTTCCACAGGTTACCCGGTGCCAGTTCAGTCAGACCCATGCTCAACTGGCAGGTTTCCAGAACATCCGGCACAAAGTATTTGTTGATGGTACGACGGTTACTGGTGAGGTTATCGCCCAGCGTCACTGGCGCAACGTCTGCAGGCGTGACTTTCTTAGTTGGGTAAGTCGTGTGGGCCGGCGCGCAGTTGTAGTAAAACTTCGCCGGTTTTGTCGTATCTATACTGGCGAATACCACCTCTTTTGCCCCTTTTCCGACGTACAGCGCGTCGCGATGGCCAATTTCATAGCACTGGCCGTCAACGGTAATCGTGCCCGGGCCGCCGATATTGATCACACCCAGCTCACGACGTTCGAGGAAATAGGTTACGCCCAGCTGCTTGCCGACTTCGCCACCCACAGAGACGGTTTTGGCCACTGGCATAATGCCGCCAACAATGATGCGGTCGATGTGGCTGTAGACCATGGTGTATTCATCTGCGACAAACACTTCTTCGACCAAAAACTCATTACGCAGCCCCTGAGTGTCCAGGGTTTTCGCATGCGCACTATGGATGCTTTGTCTTACGTCCACATTTACCTCCAGTGATAAATTGACCGTGAATGCTTAAACGAATAGCAAAACGCTGTTCCGTTTTATCTTATGCACTCATGATATTCCTCCCTGAATGTGTTTTCAATTATAAATAAAACGATGTTTCACTTTTTTCGCATCTTATTATCAAAAGTGTAAGTGCGATCACGCTAGCGCGTATGAATAGCGAAATGGACCTTAATAAAATGATTGAATAACAATACGATAAATTTATTTATTCATTAGGGGCGGGGATAAAAAATGGAAAATTCAGCCGAGATGATCAGTCGAAAAGACACCTTTTCTAACAAAGTGCGCAGTTAATCACATGAAATGAAACAATGTTTTGATAAGTTAACTTTGTTTAGAGTGTATGTTTCTGTAACTGGCCTTGCCCTCCTGCTGGAGGGCTTTTTTACAGGTGCAGGGAAAACACGTAGAAAGGCGTTTAAGACGGTAAATGTAAGATCGTTAATCTCGTTCGATAGCGAGCGCCACCCCCTGACCACCACCGATACACAGCGTTGCCAGGCCCTTATGCGCCCGACGCTTCACCATTTCATGCACCAGCGAAACCAGAATTCGGCAGCCAGATGCGCCAATCGGGTGACCGAGCGCAATGGCTCCGCCGTTAACATTCACCCGCCGTTCATCCCACTCCAGCATTTTCCCAACGGATAATGCCTGCGCGGCGA
>OBXW01000255.1_pt1 | contig 54390 bp, 50 predicted proteins | sample 1495431 | NCBI WGS metagenome assembly OBXW01 (sample SAMEA2580166, study PRJEB22360) | human gut metagenome | biome: human gut; feature: human-associated habitat; material: faeces | place: Denmark | collected 2008/2010 | reverse complement strand
GTCCGGTACCCGGGCGGCCGTTTCGCTCCCTCTTTCGACAGCCGGTTCTATATGCAGAATGCATCTGGTGATCCGAGCGACCAAATCTTCCTGATGCAATATTTCTATTGGTAACAAGGACCGGAACCCATGAATATCAAACCTCTTCTTACGCCGCTGGCCTGCCTCCTGCTGATGAACGTCTCTGCGCATGCCGCCAGCGTTAATGACTTCAAAAACATCATTAATCGCACCGGTGCGCCGGACTACATGCATGACTACGATCACGACGACCACCAGCGTTTTAATCCATTTTTCGACCTCGGCTCATGGCACGGGCATCTGTTGCCAGATGGCCCCGCAACAATGGGCGGCTTTCCTGGCGTCGCACTGCTGACCGAAGAGTACATCAACTTTATGGCCAATAATTTTGACCGACTGACGGTGTATCAGCACGGTAAAAAGGTCGATTTCACCCTTGAGGCTTACAGCATTCCCGGGGCGCTGGTACAGAAATTGTCATCAAAAGATGTACAGGTAGAGATGACGCTACGCTTCGCCAGTCCGCGCACTTCGCTGCTGGAAACCAAAATCACCAGCAACTCGCCGCTGGATCTGGTGTGGGACGGCGAACTGCTGGAAAAACTGGAGGCAAAAGAGGGAAAAGCCCTGTCGGATAAAACCATTGATGGCGAGTTCCCTGGCTATCAGCGCAAAATCACCGCCACGCACGACGGCCTGAAAGTCACCTTCGGCAAGGTGCGTTCAACCTGGGATCTGCTCACCTCCGGCGAGTCGGAGTATCAGGTGCATAAATCTGTCGCCATGAAAACCACGGTTAATGGTCATCGCTTCACGGGGAAGACCCATATCAACGGTTCGACGACGATTTACACCACCTGGTCTCATCTGCTTACCGCCGAAGATGTGGCAAAAGAGCAGCCGCAGATCCGCGATATTCTGGCGCGTCCTTCTTCTTACATGCTCGCCTCGCAGCAGCGCTGGGACGACTATCTCAAGAAAGGCTTAAACAACCCGGACGCCACGCCAGAACAAACCCGAGTGGCGGTGAAGGCGATCGAAACGCTGAACGGTAACTGGCGATCGCCGGGCGGCGCGGTAAAACACAATACCGTGACACCGTCGGTTACCGGCCGTTGGTTCTCCGGCAACCAGACCTGGCCGTGGGATACCTGGAAGCAGGCCTTCGCCATGGCGCACTTTAACCCGGAAATCGCCAAAGAGAACATCCGCGCCGTCTTTTCATGGCAGATTAAACCCGGCGATCCCGTTCGCCCGCAAGACGCCGGATTCATTCCCGACCTGATTGCCTGGAACCTTAGCCCCGAGCGCGGCGGCGACGGCGGCAACTGGAACGAGCGTAACACCAAGCCAAGCCTGGCTGCCTGGTCGGTGATGGAAGTCTACAACGTCACCAAGGATAAGGCCTGGCTCGAAGAGATGTATCCAAAGCTGGTCGCATATCACGACTGGTGGCTGCGAAACCGCGATCATAACGGCAACGGCGTACCGGAATACGGCGCGACCCGCGATAAAGCCCACAATACCGACAGCGGTGAAATGCTGTTTACGGTGAAAAATGGCGACAAGGAAGAAACCCTTTCCGGACTGAAAAACTACGCCAACATCACCAGTAAAGGCCAGTATGACAGCCTCGAGATCCCAGCACAGGTTGCTGCTTCCTGGGAATCCGGGCGTGACGATGCGGCAGTCTTTGGTTTTATCGACAAAGAGCAACTGGATAAATACGTCGCTAACGGTGGGAAACGCAGCGACTGGGTGGTCAAATTTGCCGAAAACCGCAGTAACGACGGTAAGTTGCTGGGTTACTCGCTGCTGCAGGAATCGGTCGATCAGGCCAGCTATATGTACAGCGACAACCATTATCTGGCGGAGATGGCGACCCTGCTCGGTAAACACAAAGAAGCGCAGCGCTACCGCCAGTTGGCGCAAAAACTGGCGGATTATATCAATACCTGCATGTTCGACCCAGACACCCGATTCTTCTATGACGTGAGGATCGAAGATACCCCGTTGACCAACGGCTGTGCGGGTAAACCAATCGTCGAACGTGGCAAAGGGCCGGAAGGCTGGTCGCCGCTGTTTAACGGGGCGGCAACGCAGCCCCATGCGGATGCGGTGGTTAAGGTGATGCTCGATCCCAAAGAGTTCAACACCTTTGTACCACTTGGTACTGCAGCGCTAACCAACCCCGCCTTCGGCGCGGACATCTACTGGCGCGGGCGCGTCTGGGTGGATCAGTTCTGGTTTGGGCTAAAAGGGATGGAGCGTTATGGCTATCGCGATGAAGCATTAAAACTGGCGGATACCTTCTTCAGCCACGCCAAAGGCCTTACCGCAGATGGTCCGATTCAGGAAAACTATAACCCGTTGACTGGCGCACAACAGGGCGCGCCGAACTTCTCCTGGAGCGCGGCACATCTCTATATGCTGTATAACGATTTTCTTAAAAAACAGTAATCTGTGACATACCGCCGGATGGCGCTTCGCTTATCCGGCCTACAAAGACACATTTTCACAGGCCGGATTAGGTGCTTGCACCGATATCCGGCAAATTCATTCTCTGGCTCCACTCCTTTTTTGAATCCCATCACAATCACGGCATTCCCCTTTTCCCTTTTACACGGCGACGGCTAAATTAGAACTCATCCGACCACATAACAATAATTTTACATACTGGACACCTTTATGAGCTATCCGTCGCTGTTCGCCCCGCTCGATTTAGGCTTCACCACGCTTAAAAACCGCGTGCTGATGGGTTCAATGCATACCGGGCTGGAGGAGTATCCCGACGGTGCAGAACGGCTGGCCGCGTTCTACGCCGAGCGCGCTCGTCACGGCGTAGCGTTAATTGTGAGCGGAGGCATTGCGCCTGCGCTTTCCGGCGTGGGGATGGAAGGCGGCGCGATGCTCAACGACAGCAGCCAGCTTGCACACCATCGTGTCATTACCGATGCCGTTCATGACGAAGGCGGCAAAATCGCCCTGCAAATCCTGCACACCGGGCGTTACAGCTACCAGCCGCATCTGGTGGCACCATCTGCTATTCAGGCCCCCATTAACCGCTTTACGCCACATGAGCTGACGCACGATGAAGTGCTGCAGTTGATTGAAGATTTTGCCCATTGCGCCCAACTGGCGCGGGAAGCGGGCTACGATGGCGTAGAAGTGATGGGGTCGGAAGGGTATCTCATCAACGAATTCCTGACTCTGCGTACCAACCAGCGCGATGACCAATGGGGCGGTGAGTATGCCAACCGGATGCGTTTTGCCGTTGAGGTGGTGAGAGCGGTACGTCAGCGTGCCGGTAATGACTTTATAATTATCTTCCGCCTGTCGATGCTCGATCTGGTAGAAAACGGCGGAACCTTCGACGAAACCGTCCAGCTGGCGCAGGCTATAGAAGCCGCCGGGGCCACCATCATTAACACCGGTATTGGCTGGCATGAGGCGCGTATTCCCACTATCGCTACCCCGGTACCGCGCGGCGCGTTTAGTTGGGTGACGCGTAAGCTGAAAGGGCATGTGACAATCCCACTGGTCACCACCAACCGCATTAACGATCCCCAGGTCGCCGATGACATTCTGGCCCGTGGCGATGCCGATATGGTGTCGATGGCCCGTCCGTTCCTCGCCGATGCCGAACTGCTGTCAAAAGCGCAAACCGGACGAGCGGATGAGATCAACACCTGTATCGGCTGTAACCAGGCCTGTCTGGATCAGATCTTTGTCGGCAAAGTCACCTCTTGCCTGGTCAATCCGCGCGCCTGCCATGAAACTAAAATGCCGATCGTTGCGGCAGCTGTACCAAAGAATCTGGCGGTTGTCGGTGCGGGTCCTGCGGGCCTCGCCTTCGCCATTAATGCCGCCGCACGCGGGCATCACGTCACGCTGTTTGACGCACATGGCGAGATTGGCGGGCAGTTTAATATCGCCAAACAGATCCCCGGCAAAGAAGAATTCTATGAAACCCTGCGCTACTACCGCCGGATGATCGACGTGACTGGCGTGACCCTGAAGCTGAATCACTTTGTCAGCGCACACGATCTGCACACTTTCGACGAAGTGATCCTTGCCAGCGGGATCGAGCCACGTATGCCGCCGATCGAGGGGATCGAACATCCAAAAGTGCTGAGCTATCTCGACGTCCTGCGCGATAAAACGCCAGTGGGCAAACGCGTAGCGATCGTTGGCTGCGGCGGGATTGGTTTTGATACAGCCATGTATCTGAGTCAACCCGGTGAAGCCACCAGCCAGAACATTGCGGAGTTCTGCGTGGAATGGGGGATCGACACCAGCCTGCAACAGCCTGGCGGCTTACGCCCGGAAGGTCCGCACTTATCCCGCAGCCCGCGCCAGATAGTGATGTTGCAGCGCAAAGCCAGCAAACCGGGGCAAGGTTTAGGTAAAACGACAGGCTGGATCCATCGCGCCACCCTGCTCTCACGCGGCGTGAAAATGATCCCGGCAGTCAGCTACCAGAAGATTGATGATGATGGGTTACACGTCGTGTTGAACGGCGAACCGGTGATCTTTAACGTGGATAACGTGGTGATTTGCGCCGGACAAGAGCCACGCCGTGAACTGGTCGATCCGCTGCACGCGGCAGGTAAAACGGTGCATCTGATCGGCGGCTGCGATGTGGCGATGGAACTGGATGCCCGACGCGCTATTGCGCAGGGGACCCGCTTAGCGCTGGAGATTTAACACGTTGTATCCCGTAGGTCGGATAAGACAACTGCGCACATCTTTGCCTGATGGCGCTACGCTTATCAGGCCTACGAGGCAGCTCGTGTAGGCCGGATAAGGCGTTAGCCGCTATCCGGCGGGCTTAACGACGGCGACCGGTTTTGACCGCTTTTAGCACCACGAATTTATTATTGGTGGCGATGGTTACGCAGTTGCCGAAAATCTTCTTCAACTTGTGGAAGTAGTCGAGGTGACGGTTAGCCACAATGTACAGCTCACCGTTGATTTTCAGGCAGCGGCGGGCGTGGTGGAACATCTCCCAGGCGATATTATCGGTCAGCGCATGCTTCTGGTGGAACGGAGGGTTGCAGAACACCGCGTTGAAGCGGAACGGTTCTACGCCGGAGAGCGCGTTATTAATCATAAATTCGCTGCGATCCAGCGCGTCCGGCAGGTTGGTTTCCACGTTCAGACGGCTGGAAGCGACCGCCATCGGTGATTCATCAACAAACACCACGCTGGCTTCTGGGTTCTTCGCCAGCAGCGTCATGCCCAGCACGCCGTTACCACAGCCGAGATCGACAATCTCGCCTTCCAGGTTTTCCGGCAGATGTTCCATAAAGAAACGTGCGCCGATGTCCAGCCCGGTACGGGAGAAGACGTTGGCGTGGTTGTGGATGGTCCAGTCGGTGCCTTCCAGCTTCCAGCTCAGGGTCTGGGCGGTATCGGCCAGCGCCGGTTTGGTAAAGGTGCCGTTGATCAGGCGCGCCTTTTTCCATGCCAGCGTGGTGGTGGTTGGTCCCAGAACTTTCTCAAACAGCTCCAGCGTAGAGGTGTGGATATCACGCGCTTTTGCACCGGCGATGATACGCGTCTGCGGCGTGACCACTTCACGCAGGGCGCGCAGTTGCTGCTCCAGCAGCGCCATGGTTTTTGGCAGCTTAATCAGCACCACGCCCGGCGCCTGCGGATAGTCAGCGGTACTGTCGAGGAACTTGACGCTCGACTCGGCAATATCGTTGTGACGCAGGTTCTCACGTGTGGCAAGCTCGCTGAGATAGGAGTCGCCAATGCTGTACGGCGTATGTTCCGCCAGCGCACAGCCCAGCGCACCGAAGGTATCATTCAGGATCAGCACCGGGCCGCTAATCTCGGTATCGTCCAGCTGTTGCAGCAGATATTCATCTGCAGCTTCCCACGCCAGCAGCGGGTTAACGTCATCCGTTTCCGGGAAACGTTTAAGTGACAGCGAACGGAAACCGTTGTCTATGTGGCTCATCGGCCCTCCTGAATGGTAAAATTTCGGCGTATCCCTGAAAAGGGTGCGTGAGTATACACTTTTTATACTTTATATGGGGCACTAATGAGTCAGTTGACCTATCTGCAAGGATATCCGGAGAATTTACTTTCTCAGGTGAGAACGCTGATTGCTGAGCAACGCCTGGGCGCAGTGCTGGAGAAGCGCTATCCGGGTACGCATGACTTCGCGACCGACAAAGCGCTCTGGCAATATACTCAGGATCTGAAAAATCAGTTTCTGCGTAACGCCCCGCCGCTGAATAAAGTCATGTATGACAGCAAGATCCACGTTCTGAAGAATGCGCTGGGACTGCATACCGCCGTATATCGCGTGCAGGGCGGAAAGCTCAAGGCTAAAGCGGAGATCCGCGTGGCGACCGTTTTTCGCAATGCCCCCGAACCCTTTTTGCGTATGATTGTCGTTCATGAACTGGCGCATCTGAAAGAAAAAGAGCACGACAAAGCGTTTTACCAGCTGTGCTGTCATATGGAGCCTCAGTATCACCAACTGGAGTTCGATACCCGCCTGTGGTTAACGCAACAATCGTTAAAGCAAACTGCGTAGTCGCGCACTGGCTTTGTCTTCAGGGCATGCTAAATTGACGAAAGAATCCCTTTTCGCAGCCTGAAGGCCTTTATGATACGTTTCGCAGTAATTGGCACAAACTGGATCACCCGCCAGTTTGTCGATGCCGCCCATGAAACCGGCAAGTATAAGTTAACCGCAGTCTATTCTCGTAGCCTTGAGCAGGCACAGACCTTCGCCAACGATTATCCCGTCGAGCATCTGTTTACTTCGCTGGAAGCGATGGCGCAAAGCGAGGCGATCGACGCCGTCTACATCGCCAGTCCAAACTCCCTGCACTTCCCGCAGACCGAGCTGTTTTTGCGGCACAAAAAGCATGTTATTTGCGAAAAGCCACTGGCCTCCAACCTGGCGCAAGCCGAAGCCGCTATCGCCTGCGCGCGTGAAAACCAGGTCGTGCTGTTTGAAGCGTTTAAAACCGCCAGCCTGCCTAACTTCCTGCTGTTACAGCAATCGCTCCCAAAAGTTGGAAAAATCAGGAAGGCATTTATCAATTACTGCCAGTACTCCTCGCGTTACCAGCGCTATCTGGATGGTGAGAATCCGAACACGTTTAATCCGGCGTTCTCCAATGGCTCGATTATGGATATCGGTTTTTACTGCCTGGCCTCGGCGGTTGCGCTGTGGGGCGAACCACAGAGCGTTCAGGCCAGCGCCAGCCTGCTGGAAAGCGGCGTGGATGCCCACGGTGTGGTGGTGCTGAATTACGGTGATTTCAGCGTTACGCTCCAGCACTCAAAAGTAAGCGACTCGGTATTAGCCAGTGAAATTCAGGGCGAGTCGGGATCGCTGGTCATCGAGCATATTTCCGAATGCCAAAAGGTGTGCTTCGTTCCACGCGGGGGAAAAACGCAGGATCTGACGACGCCTCAACACATCAATACTATGCTGTATGAGGCAGAGGCTTTTGCCCATTTGGTTGAATCCGGCGAAGTGGATCACCCGGCACTGGCCGTCAGCCGTATCACCGCTAAACTGCAAACGGAGATTCGCCGCCAGACCGGCGTGGTTTTCCCGGCAGACGAGACGGTAACCTCGCTGACTGCGTAAAAGTGTGTAAATGGAATGTTGCAGGCCATTGACTGAATGCATGGCCTGTAATATTTTGTAACCCGCAAAGGGGAGTAACTTCGTTGTCGGTTGATCGTCATTACGATGTGTGAAAAACCACATCCGGTCACCGGGCGATAACAAAGGAATACGCCATCGTATTCCTTTGTTGTTGTAAGTGAGACCTTGCCGAATGGCAAGGTCTATGCATAAAAAGCAGCGGCTAACGTCATTCGGCGTTGGCCGTTTTTTTTATGCATGGGGAAATACAATGAATACTGTCGGCACACCGTTGTTATGGGGTGGCTTCGCTGTCGTAGTGGTAATTATGCTGGCCATCGACCTGCTGTTGCAGGGTCGTCGTGGCGCACATACGATGTCGATGAAACAGGCTGCGGCCTGGTCAATCGTCTGGGTAACGCTGTCGCTACTGTTTAACGCCGCCTTCTGGTGGTACCTGGCGGAAACCCAGGGCCGCGCCGTTGCCGACCCACAGGCACTGGCGTTCCTGACCGGCTATCTGATCGAAAAATCGCTGGCAGTAGATAACGTCTTTGTCTGGTTGATGCTCTTCAGCTACTTCTCAGTGCCGCCTGCGTTGCAGCGCCGGGTGTTGGTGTATGGCGTGCTGGGAGCAATTGTTCTGCGTACGATCATGATCTTCGCCGGCAGCTGGCTTATCACCCAGTTTGAGTGGCTGCTGTACGTGTTCGGCGCGTTCCTGCTGTTTACCGGCGTGAAGATGGCGCTGGCGAAAGAAGATGCCTCCGGTATCGGCGACAGACCGTTAGTACGCTGGCTGCGCGGCCATTTGCGCATGACCGATACCATCGAAGATGAAAAATTCTTCGTGCGTAAAAACGGTCTGCTGTTTGTCACGCCGCTGATGTTGGTGTTGATTCTGGTTGAGCTGAGCGACGTGATTTTCGCCGTCGACAGTATTCCGGCTATCTTTGCGGTTACCACCGACCCGTTCATCGTGTTGACCTCGAACCTGTTTGCTATTTTGGGGCTGCGTGCGATGTACTTCCTGCTGGCGGGCGTGGCAGAGCGTTTCTCGATGCTGAAGTACGGCTTGTCGGTCATTCTGGTGTTTATCGGTATTAAGATGCTGATCGTCGATTTCTACCATATCCCGATCGCTATCTCGTTAGGCGTGGTATTTGGCATTCTGTTTGTGACGCTGATTGTTAACGCATGGGTCAACCACCAGCACGATAAAAAGCAGCAAATACAGTAAGTTTCATCTGCTAGCTGAAAAGCCCGGCAGCACACTGCGTGCGTCGGGCTTTTTGTTTATCATGTCAAAACAATGTTAATTCAAAGTTATAAAATATGATCTCAGCGGGGAATCCAGGATATTTCTCTTCCCGAAGCTTTATCTTTCCTTATACTCAACCACGCAAACACTTTGTTACATCCAGAAAGATGCGTCGTAAGAGCGCACGATGGATGAGTAACAACACAATGAAAGGATCACGACATGACTACGCAACGTTCATCGGGGCTACTCTCGCGTTTGGCGCAAGGGAGCCTGGTTAAACAAATTTTGATTGGCCTGGTACTGGGGATTTTACTCGCACTGGTGTCAAAACCTGCGGCAGAAGCCGTTGGTTTACTGGGTACGCTGTTCGTCGGCGCATTAAAAGCCGTCGCGCCAATTCTGGTTCTGATGCTGGTCATGGCCTCTATCGCCAACCACCAACACGGGCAAAAAACCAATATCCGCCCCATTCTGTTCCTTTACCTGCTCGGAACATTTTCAGCGGCATTAGCCGCCGTTGTCTTCAGCTTCGCCTTCCCGTCGACACTGCACCTTTCCAGCAGCGCTGGCGATATCGTGCCGCCGTCCGGCATCGTTGAAGTAATGCGTAGCCTGCTGATGAGCATGGTTTCTAACCCAGTTGATGCCCTGCTTAACGCTAACTATATTGGTATTCTGGTCTGGGCCGTCGGTCTGGGCTTTGCACTGCGCCACGGTAATGAAACGACCAAAAATCTGGTCAATGATATGTCCAACGCCGTCACCTTTATGGTAAAGCTGGTGATTCGTTTCGCGCCAATCGGTATCTTTGGTCTGGTCTCATCCACGCTGGCAACCACCGGTTTTGCAACGCTTTGGGGCTACGCCCAACTGCTGACCGTACTGGTAGGCTGTATGCTGCTGGTGGCGTTTGTGGTCAACCCACTGCTGGTCTTCTGGAAAATTCGCCGTAACCCGTATCCGCTGGTGCTGGCCTGTCTGCGCGAAAGCGGCGTGTACGCTTTCTTTACCCGCAGCTCCGCCGCCAACATTCCGGTGAATATGGCGCTATGTGAGAAGCTGAATCTGGATCGTGATACCTACTCGGTATCTATCCCGCTGGGCGCCACCATCAATATGGCGGGTGCGGCGATCACCATTACCGTGCTGACGCTGGCGGCGGTGAATACGCTGGGTATTCCGGTCGATTTACCGACGGCGCTGTTACTGAGCGTGGTGGCTTCGCTTTGCGCCTGTGGCGCATCTGGCGTGGCGGGTGGATCTCTGCTGCTGATCCCACTGGCGTGTAATATGTTCGGTATCCCGAATGATATCGCCATGCAGGTAGTTGCCGTCGGCTTTATCATCGGCGTATTGCAGGATTCCTGTGAAACGGCGCTGAACTCTTCTACAGATGTCTTGTTTACCGCGGCCGCCTGCCAGGCTGAAGACGAGCGTCTGGCAAATAACGCTCTGCGCGGCTAATCCCTGCGCCCCTCCGTCATTGGGCGGAGGGGCCCTTTTCTTGTACGCTTTTTTCAATTTTGAACGGATCAATTCCGCGTTTTTGCATCCGCCGGAAGCGAATAATGTTCAGGCCATTCATCACCAGAAAACTCCCTTCGATCATCGTCCCGCCAATCGATCCCAGCCAGAAATTATGGATAACCCAACAGGCGGTTGCGCACCACATTACGCAACGCACGGTTAACCCTTGGCAGCGAAACAGCGCCCAGGTGCTGGCCAGCGTGCCAATTATCGGTAACAGCTCCATCGCATGCTGTAATTTCGCCAGACCGAGAACCAGGGTGAGGATAATAAAAACGGTCATTACCCACAGTTTGCGGGTATGCATTGAGACAAGTGTGCGGATGGTGTTGAGTTCTGCGCTCATTCCCGCGGGCCAGGCGCCCATCAGAAAAAAATGCACGCCAATGGTGGCGCTATAGACAGCAAGTTGCAGCCGGAAGCGGCGCTCATCGCGATTGAAAAAGGTGGTAATGCCGATCAGAAAGGCGATGACACCTACGCCCTGGGCCAGCCAATACGCGGTCATGAATGATCCTTGTCAGGTAATGCAAAAACAAACGGCGCTCCATATTATGAAACGCCGTTTTTAGATTCCACCATAAACAAACTTACCCAAAAGATTTTGTGCTACAGCAAGGCGGCAAGTTCGCACATCCCCGAGAGCTTACATGAGTAAGTGACCGGGGTGGGCGAACGCAGCCAACACAGCTGTGGTGCAAAAGATGAAGGGTAATTACAACGTTACGCCGCTTTTAAAGATAGCCAGTTCCCGGAAATCGTTGCGCTCGTTGCAGGTTTGCTTACCGTTGGCGAACTCAACGATCGTATCGACAAACTCGCTCAGCAGTTGAGGCATCGCTTTACCGTGGATCAACTGTCCAGCGTCAAAATCGATCCAGTGCTTTTTCTTCGCTGCCAGCTCGCTGTTGGTGGCAATTTTCACCGTCGGTACAAAACCACCGTACGGCGTACCGCGACCTGTACTGAACAGCACCATATGACAGCCCGCGCCCGCCAGGGCACTGGTGGCGACGGCATCGTTGCCCGGTGCGCTCAGCAGGTTCAGGCCATGCGTCTTCAGGCGTTCGCCGTAGCGCAGTACGTCCACCACCTGACTGGAGCCTGCTTTTTGCGTACAGCCCAGCGATTTATCTTCCAGCGTGGTGATACCGCCCGCTTTGTTGCCCGGCGATGGGTTCTCGTAGATCGGCTGGTCATGGGCAATGAAGTACTGCTTGAAGTCATTAACCATGGTGACCAGCTTGCCGAACGTTTCTTCATCGCGGCAGTGGTCCATCAGCAGCTGCTCGGCGCCGAACATTTCCGGTACTTCGGTCAGCACGGTAGTTCCGCCGTTAGCAATCACGTAGTCGGAGAAACGGCCCAGCATCGGGTTGGCGGTAATACCGGAGAGGCCGTCAGAGCCGCCGCATTCCAGACCAAACTTCAGCTCGCCCAGCTTACCCGGTTCACGCTTATCGTTACGCATCACGTTGTACAGCTGGTGAAGATGTTCAATCCCCGCTTCCACTTCGTCTTCCTGGTGTTGGCAGACCATGAAGTGAACGCGATCAGGATCGTACTCGCCTAAGGTTTCGCGGAAGGCATCCACCTGATTGTTTTCACAGCCCAGACCAACCACCAGCACCGCACCCGCATTCGGGTGACGCACCATGTTTTGCAGCATGGTGCGGGTATTAATGTGGTCGTCGCCGAGCTGTGAACAGCCGTAGGTGTGGCTGAAGAGATGCACGCCGTCGATTCCTTCGGCGTCGTTAGTCTCTTTCAGAAAACGGTTCTGCATCTGGCGCGCCATGGCGTTAACGCAGCCTACCGTTGGCAGGATCCACAGTTCGTTACGCACCCCAACGTCACCGTTCGCGCGGCGATAAATCTGCACATCGCGATCCGCCGGTTGTGCAACTTCCGCCTGAAAATCAGGTTGGTAGCGATACGTATCCAGGTCGCTCAGATTGGTACGCGTGTTGTGAGCATGAATATGCTCACCCGCCGCAACATCCACCAGCGTATGGCCAATTGGCAAACCGTATTTAATGACGTTTTCGCCTTTCGCAATATCGCATAAGGCGAATTTATGGCCACGAGAGACCGCCTGGCGCAGGATTACCGCCTGCCCATCAACGGTGACTTCGTTTCCTTCAGCCAAATCAGCAAGCGCAACCGCGACGTTATCCAGCGCATGGATCTTGATGTATTGCATACCTTCACCCAGGCCTTAGTTCAGTTCAATGGCGAAATAATCGCGCGCATTGTTGAAGCAAATATTTCTGACCATTTCACCCAGCAGCTGGATATCTGCCGGTGCTTCACCTGCAGCAACCCAACGGCCAATCATCTGACACAGAATGCGACGGAAGTATTCATGGCGCGTGTATGACAGGAAGCTACGGCTATCGGTCAGCATACCGACGAAACGGCTCAGCAAACCGAGCTGGGCCAGCTGCGTCATCTGACGTTCCATCCCGTCTTTCTGATCGTTGAACCACCAGCCGGAACCGAACTGCATTTTGCCCGGCATACCTTCGCCCTGGAAGTTACCGATCATAGTCCCAAGCACTTCGTTATCGCGCGGGTTCAGACAGTACAGAATGGTTTTCGGCAGCAGGTTTTGTTCATTCTGCTTGCTCAGCAGTTTGGACAGCTCTTCCGCCATCGGACGGTCGTTGATGGAGTCGAAGCCGACGTCCGCGCCGAGCAGTTTGAACTGACGCAGGTTGTTATTACGCAGCGCGCCGATGTGGTACTGCTGTACCCATTCGCGACGAGCGTATTCCGCACCAAGGAACACCAGCACGGCGGTTTTAAACTGGGCAACTTCATGTTCACTCAGGGTTTCACCCGCCAGGCGACGCGCCAGAATGCTATCCAGTTCAGATTCGTTAGATTCGGCAAACAGCACCACGTCCAGCGCGTGGTCCGAGACTTTACAGCCCTGCGCCGCGAAGTGATCAAGACGTTTGGTCAGTGCAGCTTGCAGGTCGCTGAAGCGGCGGATATCCGTGTCAGACACTTCACCGAGCTTCGCCATGTAGTCATTAAAGGTCGCCAGCTCAATGTTAAAGGCTTTATCCGGACGCCAGCTCGGCAGCACTTTCACATCAAAGCTTCCGTCTTTAGCAACGGCCGCATGGTGCTCCAGAGAGTCGATCGGATCATCGGTAGTGCCGACCATTTTCACATTCATCTGCTGCATGATTCCGCGCGCAGAGAATTTATCCTGCGCCAGCAGCTCGTTGCACTGGTTCCAGATTTCGTCAGCCGTTGCCGGAGACAGCAGCTTACCTGTAATACCAAACGGACGACGTAATTCGAGGTGGGTCCAGTGGTACAGCGGGTTACCGATAGTGTGCGGAACCGTGGCGGCCCATGCGTCAAACTTCTCGCGATCGGACGCATCGCCGGTACACAAGCGCTCAGCGACGCCATTGGTACGCATCGCACGCCATTTGTAGTGATCACCCTTCAGCCAGATGTCATACAGGTTATTAAAACGGTAGTTTTCAGCGATTTGTTGCGGTGGTAAATGGCAGTGGTAATCGAAGATCGGCTGGTCTTTGGCGTAATCATGGTACAGACGGCGGGCAAATTCGGTGTCCAGCAGGAAATCTTCAGTCATAAACGGGGTCATTATCGTCTTCCTCTCAACGAGTGCGTCAGATTGTTTATGTTTTGATGTTGACAAAGTTATCACACCAATTTCTATACGCTGAAGATATTTTCGTGAGTTAGATCAACAAATGATGACAAAAAAATTACTCTCAAAGAGGTAAATCACGCGTCAAGCCGCGCCAGTTCTGGCTTTGCTGAATCGAAATAATGACCACACGAAGATTCACACTTTTGTGATGGCACTCACCTTTTAAAGCTGTATGACAAGTTATCTTTTGGCCGTCGCGATACATAAGCCGACGGAATGCAAATTACCGATGGATATCCATCGGATTGACCGGTACGGAAACCGAATTAGCACAATTATTGACATGGCAAAGTTCGGGGAGTACCGGCTTTTTTTTTCGGTCCCCCCTCGTAAAAGAACATCCTCCGCCCTGAACTGGAAGATGACCGCTCGTTCGCGGACATAACAAAACGATGAGGTTTTACATGCGTAAAATTAAAGGGTTACGTTGGTACATGATTGCACTGGTGACACTTGGCACCGTGCTGGGTTACCTGACACGTAACACTGTGGCGGCAGCTGCGCCAACTCTGATGGAAGAGTTACACATCTCCACTCAACAGTATTCCTATATCATCGCAGCGTATTCTGCTGCTTACACCGTAATGCAACCCGTTGCCGGCTACGTGCTCGATGTGCTCGGCACAAAAGTGGGTTATGCGATGTTCGCCGTTCTGTGGGCCGTCTTCTGTGGCGCGACCGCACTGGCTGGCAGTTGGGGTGGACTGGCACTGGCGCGTGGCGCGGTAGGTGCCGCTGAAGCCGCAATGATCCCTGCGGGTCTGAAAGCCAGTTCTGAATGGTTCCCGGCAAAAGAGCGTTCAATTGCCGTAGGTTACTTTAACGTCGGCTCTTCTATCGGCGCGATGATTGCTCCACCGCTGGTGGTCTGGGCCATCGTCATGCACAGCTGGCAGATGGCATTCATTATTTCCGGTGCGCTGAGCTTCATCTGGGCGATGTGCTGGCTTGTGTTCTACAAACACCCGCGCGACCAGAAAAAACTGTCTGATGAAGAACGTGATTACATTCTGAATGGTCAGGAATCACAGCATAAAAACGCGACCTCGAAAAAAATGTCGCTCGGTCAGATCCTGCGTAACCGCCAGTTCTGGGGCATCGCGCTGCCGCGTTTCCTGGCAGAACCGGCATGGGGGACCTTCAACGCCTGGATCCCGCTGTTCATGTTTAAAGTCTACGGCTTTAACCTGAAAGAAATTGCGATGTTTGCCTGGATGCCGATGCTGTTTGCTGACCTGGGCTGTATCGTTGGGGGTTACTTACCGCCGCTGTTCCAGCGCTGGTTCGGCGTTAACCTGATCGTTTCGCGTAAAATGGTCGTCACCATGGGTGCATTGCTGATGATTGGCCCAGGGATGATCGGTCTGTTCACCAGCCCATACATTGCTATCGCCCTGCTGTGCGTCGGTGGCTTTGCTCACCAGGCGCTGTCCGGTGCGCTGATCACACTCTCTTCTGACGTGTTTGGTCGTAATGAAGTGGCAACGGCGAACGGTCTGACCGGTATGTCCGCCTGGCTTGCAAGTACGCTGTTTGCGCTGGTCGTCGGCGCACTGGCTGACACCATCGGCTTTAGCCCACTGTTTGCCGTACTGGCGGTATTCGACCTCCTCGGCGCGTTAGTCATCTGGACAGTATTGCAGAACAAATCGGCCAGCGAGGTAGAGTCAGAGTCGCAAACTGGCGATCCCGCTGCGCAAAGTTAACCGGACAAGATTTAACAAGGTTTTGTCATGCTAAGCCGCCAGTTATCTGGCGGCTTTTTTGACGTCGCGAGTGGAGCCGTAATCGTAAAAGTGGTATAACAAATAGAGTCTGCCGTATCATGCCTGGAGCGCATATGGAAATCACTGAACCACGACGTTTGTACCAACAACTTGCCGCTGATCTGAAAGAACGCATTGAGCAGGGCGTCTATCTGGTGGGTGAAAAACTCCCCGCAGAGCGCTTTATCGCCGATGAAAAAAATGTCAGCCGTACCGTGGTTCGTGAAGCGATTATCATGCTCGAAGTTGAGGGCTATGTAGAAGTGCGCAAAGGTTCTGGCATTCATGTCATTTCGAACCAGGCCCGTCACCAGCAGGCCACCGACGAATCGCTTGAATTCGCCAATTATGGTCCTTTCGAGCTGCTTCAGGCTCGTCAGTTGATTGAAAGCAATATCGCTGAATTTGCTGCTACGCAGGTTACCAAGCAAGACATCATGAAACTGATGGACATTCAAGAGCATGCGCGGAATGAAAAATGCTTCCGCGATTCCGAATGGGATCTGCAGTTTCATATTCAGGTCGCGCTAGCCACGCAGAACTCAGCGCTGGCCGCCATCGTGGAAAAAATGTGGACCCAGCGCAGCCACAACCCGTACTGGAAAAAACTGCACGAGCATATCGACGCACGTACCGTCGATAACTGGTGTGATGACCATGATCAAATTCTCAAAGCACTGATCCGTAAAGATCCCAATGCGGCAAAACTGGCGATGTGGCAGCACCTGGAGAATACCAAAATCATGTTATTCAACGAAACCAGCGATGATTTTGAGTTCAACGCCGATCGTTATCTTTTTGCAGAAAATCCGGTCGTTCATCTCGATACGGCAGTTAACAGCGCTAAATAAGCAATCTTTTCGATGCAGGCGCGACAAAACGCCTGTTTCTCCTGCTTGGTAAGCATTAGGTATAAAGTGTCAGCCTGTGTAAATCCTCTCGCCTCCCTCCATTGCGATAAGCAAAATCACAGTTCAACAACCGTAATTTCTATAACGGACAACGTTGACCTTTGTTACAATTAGATGCTATTTGAATTTTTGTGTTTGAGAGCTTGCTTACTTCACAACTTTACAGGGAATAGTTCAGGCCGTGAATTTGTGTCAGACCGCGATCCATGTAAAAAACACCAATAAAATTGCGGCGTTACAAACTCCAGAAAACCGGCATGACGACAACCGATTCTCCAGGAATATTGAATGGAACTACTGACTCAATTACTGAATGCTTTATGGGCTCAGGATTTTGAAACGCTGGCCAATCCTTCCATGATTGGCATGCTCTATTTCGTACTATTTACCATTTTGTTTCTGGAAAACGGACTGCTGCCAGCGGCCTTTTTACCTGGCGACAGTCTACTGGTGCTGGTCGGCGTACTTATCGCCAAAGGCGCGATGGGTTTCCCGCAAACGGTACTGCTGCTCACTACCGCAGCCAGCCTGGGTTGCTGGCTTAGCTATATCCAGGGGCGATGGCTGGGGAATACCCGCACAGTACAAAACTGGCTATCTCATCTGCCCGCACATTACCATCAGCGCGCGCATCATCTGTTCCATAAGCATGGCTTGTCTGCGCTGCTGGTCGGTCGCTTCATCGCGTTTGTCAGAACATTACTGCCGACCATCGCAGGATTGTCCGGCCTGAACAATGCGCGCTTTCAGTTCTTCAACTGGATGAGTGGACTGCTTTGGGTTTTGATTCTCACAACGCTTGGTTATCTGCTGGGCAAAACGCCGGTGTTTCTCAAGTATGAAGATCAGCTGATGTCTTGTCTGATGCTGCTTCCTGTGGTGTTACTGGTGTTTGGTCTGGCAGGTTCACTGGTTGTTCTTTGGAAGAAGAAATACGGGAACCGAGGGTAAATTATGCTGAAATCATGCATAACGCTCCGACGACTTGCCTGGTCCACCACTTTTATGTTGTTCATTGGCGCGTTGCTCCTGACCTGGTCTGTCATTCGCCAGCAGGAATCAACGCTTGCCATTCGTGCCGTAAACCAGGGAGCCAGCATGCCTGATGGCTTCTCTATCTGGCATCACCTGGATGCCAACGGCATTCGTTTTAAAAGCATCACTCCGCAAAATGACGCACTGCTGATTACCTTTGATTCCAGAGCGCAGAGCGCAGCGGCAAAGGTCGTACTTGATCGAACGTTACCGCACGGTTTCGTTATCGCTCAGCAGGATGATGATAATCAGGCGGTGCAGTGGTTATCCCGTTTACGTGATACTCCACACCGCTTTGGTTAATTTCCAGGAATCTGAATTAGATCACTCACTTTGGTGATTTCACCGTTTAGCGCCTATGATTAATAAACTGGGCTTATGACCCAACGTTTTATTATTCTGGAGCATCGACCCTAAACGACGAGGTCGAATCACAATGGAAGGTTCAAGAATGAAATACCGCATCGCTTTGGCAATTAGCCTTTTCGCTCTAAGTGCCGGCAGCTACGCCAACACCCTCTGTCAGGAAAAAGAACAAGACATTCAGCGGGAGATTAGCTATGCCGAAAAACACAATAATCAGAGCCGCATCAATGGGCTGAACAAAGCGCTGAGCGAAGTCAGGGCAAACTGTACTGACAGCAAACTGCGCGCCAACCATCAGAAAAAAATCGCCGAGCAGAAAAATGAGATTGCCGAGCGTCAACGTGACTTAGCCGAAGCTAAGCAAAAAGGCGATGCGGATAAGGTAGCTAAGCGCGAACACAAGCTTGCTGAAGCTCAGAAAGAGCTAAAAGAACTCGAGACCCGCGATTACTAAGTACGGTAACTAGCCACTCAACTGGAGAAAACTATGTCGAAAGATAATGCTACGGAAAACCTGCGCGCTGAGCTGAAATCTCTTGCGGATACGCTTGAAGAAGTACTTAGCTCTTCTGGCGATAAGTCGAAGGAAGAGATGAGTAAAATTCGCAGCAAAGCCGAACATGCGCTGCGCGAGAGCCGCCATCGTCTGAGTGAAACCAGCGATGTGATTGCCAAACAGACCCGTGAGGCCGCGGCTAAAGCCGATAACTACGTGCGCGAAAACCCATGGACAGGCGTCGGCATTGGCGCTGCAGTCGGTGTGGTGCTTGGTGTACTGCTGTCGCGCCGTTAACAATGGCTGATTCTCAACACGCACAAGGTCCAGGCAAAGGCGTACTGGGTATTGGACAGCGGATCCTGACGATTCTCGTTGAGATCGTAGAGACGCGGCTGCGGCTGGCCGTCGTTGAGCTGGAAGAGGAAAAAGCCAACCTCATCCAGATCCTGCTGATGCTTGGGCTGACTATGCTGTTCGCGGCGTTTGGCCTGATGAGCCTGATGGTACTTATCATCTGGGCCATTGACCCTCAATACCGCCTGAACGCCATGATTGCCACCACCGTAGTGCTGTTGCTGTTAGCGCTGATTGGCGGGATATGGACGCTGCGTAAAGCGCGTAAAACAACGCTGCTACGCCATACGCGCAATGAACTCGCGAACGACAGGCGGGCTCTGGAGGATGACGCATAATGAGCAGTAAAGTCGAACGTCAACAACGTAAGGCGCAACTGCTTGGACAGATCCAGCAGCAACGGCTGGATCTGTCTGCTACTCGCCGCGACTGGCTGGAAGCCACCGAGGTCTACGATCGTGGCTGGAAGACGCTGTTGAACCTGCGCGGCTGGGTGTTAGTCGGGAGCAGTATTATGGCGGTTCGCACCATCCGTAACCCAAATCTGCTGGTACGCTGGGCCAAACGCGGCTTTAGCGTCTGGAGCATCTGGCGTCTGGTGAAATCGACCATCAGGCAGCAGCAGTTGCGCGGCTAATCCCCTACTCCCACCTAACCTCAAATTTTTTGATAATTTCTGACAGTTTTCCTTGCTAACAATTCTCATTAGCCACGTTTATTATTCTCTTCATCGACAGCAACGACGCGCTCAGCAGCGTCGTTGCACAAAAAAACACAATAAGCCGCCTGAGTGGTTTCCTGGAGAGTATGATGAAGAAATTAGAAGATGTTGGTGTACTGGTAGCGCGCATTCTGATGCCAATCCTGTTTATTACCGCAGGTTGGGGAAAAATCACCGGATATGCAGGTACCCAACAGTACATGGAAGCCATGGGCGTCCCAGGATTTATGCTGCCGCTGGTGATTCTGCTTGAGTTTGGCGGCGGTCTGGCAATTCTGTTCGGTTTCCTGACCCGTACTACCGCGCTGTTCACCGCAGGCTTCACGCTGCTGACGGCGTTCCTCTTCCACAGTAACTTTGCGGAAGGTGTGAACTCTCTGATGTTTATGAAAAACCTGACCATCGCAGGCGGCTTCCTGCTGCTGGCTATCACCGGTCCGGGCGCATTCAGTATTGACCGCGTACTGAATAAAAAGTGGTAAGCAAACTATACTGAACACATCAAAAAGCGAGGAGATATCTCCTCGCTTTTGCTATCTGAGGAGACGATAAAATGGGACAACTGATTGACGGCGTCTGGCATGACACCTGGTACGATACCAAATCAACCGGTGGGAAATTTCAACGTTCTGCATCGGCTTTCCGTAACTGGCTCACCGCAGATGGCACGCCTGGCCAGACCGGTGAAGGTGGCTTTGCTGCCGAAAAAGACCGTTATCATCTGTACGTTTCTCTGGCCTGTCCGTGGGCACATCGCACACTGATTTTGCGTAAACTTAAAGGGCTGGAACCGTTTATTTCCGTTTCCGTTGTGCATCCGCTAATGCTGGAAAACGGCTGGACCTTTGACGACAACTTCCCAGCGGCAACCGGCGATACCCTGTATCAGCACGAATTTCTTTATCAGCTCTATTTACACGCCGATCCGCACTACAGCGGTCGGGTGACCGTTCCGGTACTGTGGGACAAAAAAAACCACACTATTGTCAGCAACGAATCTGCAGAAATCATCCGCATGTTTAACACTGCGTTTGATGCGCTGGGTGCGAAAGCCGGGGATTACTATCCACCTGCCCTGCAAAGCAAAATCGACGAGCTGAACGGCTGGATTTATGACAACGTCAATAACGGCGTGTATAAAGCGGGATTTGCCACCAGCCAGGAAGCCTACGACGATGCCGTGGAAAAAGTCTTTCAATCTCTGGCACGACTGGAGCAGATCCTGGGTCAGCATCGCTTCCTGACCGGTGACCAGCTAACTGAGGCCGATATTCGCCTGTGGACCACGCTGGTGCGCTTTGATCCGGTTTATGTCACCCACTTCAAGTGCGACAAACACCGCATCAGTGACTACCTGAATCTGTACGGTTTTCTGCGCGATATCTACCAGATGCCGGGCATTGCGGAGACCGTCAACTTTGACCATATCCGTCATCACTACTTCCGTAGCCACAAAACAATCAACCCGACCGGTATTATTTCAATCGGCCCGTGGCAGGATCTCAGCGAACCTCATGGACGTGACGAGCGTTTCGCCTGATTTACACTGGCCTCCGTTTGGGTAATGCTGTTCAGTTAACGCCTCCGTTTCGAAAGGCATCAACATGTGCTGGCGGAGGTAATGAATATGCTATTTCAGGGAAAGGGTTCCGTTCACCTCATGTTCATCGTGTCTCTGAAGCACCGATTCCTGTGAACGTGTAAAGGGCGTTCTCCGCCACGCCCTTTACAATCCCGGCTCCCGGCAGGAAAATTGTTGCTATGCAATACCCTCCGCTTATTCCTCCAGGCTACCGGGTCGGGCGCGAGGAAACGTCCCTGTAAACGCGCCCTGAACCCGCATCCATGCGGGTTCTCCCGGCCTTACGGAAACACGTCGGCAATTTTCAGCCGGACCAGCCCACACCTGACCATCTGCGTTTTTTTGAATATATCTGAACAGCAAATCAGATTTAACTGGAAGTCAGAGCATTACAGCGATGACCCCGGTCCGGCTGAAAATCGATGAGGCGTTGACGGCTGACCGGGGCTGCCCGCAGGGATGCGGGCAAAGGGGACGGCCTGCAGGGACGCAGGCTCGGCCCCGACCCGACAGGCAGACGGAATAAGACGAATAACTCGCGCAGCGACGATTTTCCCGCCGGGAGCCTGGGTTGCAAGGGAGGCGGCGGTGAGCCTCCCTTGCCCGTTCACGGGTATAAAGATATCAGAGAAGCAACGCACATGAGGTGAACGGAACCCTGAGCAAGAATCACATGTTCACCATACATGCTTAACTGATCGGCATTGCCCGTTTGGAGGCCAAATAATTAATACTACAAATATTTACCAGCATTCCATTCGCAGCTATTCTTAATTTGATTGCTTTAAAAACAAGTAATTGAACGCAGAACGAGGCAAAAATGGATTGGTATTTAAACGTATTAAAGAATTACTTTGGTTTTGGTGGCCGCGCGCGTCGTAAAGAATACTGGATGTTTGTGCTGGTCAACATCATCTTCACGTTCGTGCTGGGCATTCTGGACAGAATGTTTGGCTGGGAGCGCGCCGGAGGAGAAGGCATATTAACGACGATTTACGGGGTTCTGGTCTTTATCCCGTGGTGGGCGGTACAGTTCCGGCGTTTACATGACACCGACCGTTCAGCCTGGTGGCTGCTGGTGCTATTGATCCCGATCGTCGGCTGGTTGGTCATCATCATTTTCAACTGTCAAAACGGCACTCCGGGGAGCAATCGCTTCGGCGCTGACCCCAAACAGCTGTCCTGACGTAGTACGTATAGATGCCTGAAGGCGTTAGCTTATCAGGCCTACAACATATCTCCGTCCTGTAGGCCGGATAAGGTGCAATTGCACCGCATCCGGCGTAACAGTCAGGCTATTTACCCGCAAACAGCTTGGGAATTTCTCGCAGACACCAGGATTTCGCCTCGCCCATGCTGTCACGACGCCAGGCCATAATAATATCTATCTCGCTTGTCGATTCCGGACTAACGACCCGCAGTCGACCAGCTGCAATATCCTCTTCCACCAGCGGGTACGGCATTGTCGCTACGCCCAATCCGGCAAGCAGCGCCTGACGTTTATCTTCTATCGTACTCACCGTCAGACGCGGCTGTTTATCCAGCAATTGAACCGTGAGTACCGGACGCTCACGGGCGGTATCCGCCACAGCGATCCCACGGTATTTCACGCGGGTGACTTCCGATAACGGTTCCGGCTCCTGGTGGATAGGATGATCCGGTGCCGCCACATACACGTTCATCAGCGAGTACAGCTTGCGCGAGTTGATTTCGGAAGATGAGCGAAAATGCATATCCGGCGCAATCACGATATCCGCCCGCCCCTGCTCAAGACGCTCCCACGCCCCGGCCAGAACTTCGGTAATGACGGAAAGCTGGGTATTGGCCTTCCCGGCCAGTCGGTCGATCAGCGGGAAAAACGCCGCCGTTGGCACCAGAGCTTCGGTAACGATAGTCAAATGCGTTTCCCATCCGCGAGCCAGCGCTTCGGCATCGGTAGTCAGCTTATCCGCAGCTTCCAGCAGTACGCGCCCACGCTCCAGCAGCATACGCCCGACGTTAGTGAATTTTGTGCGGTGGCCTGAACGGTCAAACAGCACTACGTCCAGCTCTTCCTCCAGCTTCTGCATGGTATAGCTAAGTGCGGAAGGCACGCGCCCCAGTTCGTCCGCTGCGGCGGCAAAGCTGCCGCGCCTGTCTATTGCGTCCATGACGCGTAACGCTTCAAGCGTTAAAGCCCTTTCTTTAGCCATCTCGTTCTCATTCAGGAAATTTGAACATACCAGGCAGAATATCTGGCTAACAATGCAGCGTCTAGCCATTTAACATAAAAGGAAGTAAAGAGAGGTCAAGAACTATGATTACTACCCGTACAGCCAAACAATGCGGGCAAGCAGACTACGGCTGGCTGCAGGCCCGTTATACCTTCTCCTTTGGACACTATTTTGATCCTAAACTGCTGGGTTATGCCTCGCTGCGTGTTCTGAACCAGGAAGTTCTGGCACCGGGGGCCTCTTTCCAGCCGCGGACCTATCCGAAGGTGGATATCGTCAATCTGATCCTTGAAGGGGAAGCAGAGTACCGAGACAGCGAAGGCAACCATATCAAGGCCAAAGCAGGCGAAGTTTTACTGCTCGCGACACAGCCCGGGATTAGCTATAGCGAACACAATATCAGCAAAGACAAACCGTTAACGCGGATGCAGCTCTGGCTGGACGCCTGCCCGCAGCGTGAAAACGCCTGCGTACAGAAAGCCACGCTGGGTACCGGTAAGCATCAGCTGCTGGCCTCGCCGGACGGTGAACAAGGCAGCCTGCATCTGCGCCAACAGGTATGGGTGCACCACGTTGAACTGCAGCAAGGTGAATCGCTGAGTTTTCAGTTACATGGGCCACGCGCTTATTTACAGTCGATTCACGGCAGATTCCATGCGGTGACGTCTGGCGCCGAAAAAGAAGCGCTCACCTGTGGCGATGGGGCATTTATTCGTGACGAAACTAACATAACGTTAGTCGCCGATACCCCGCTGCGCGCTTTGCTGATAGATTTGCCCGTATAGTCAGGGAAAACAATGGAGTACGACTATTGAGTAAGAAATCATCAAAAAAACGCCAGCCGCAGGTTGAGCTGAAAAAACAGGAAACAGTTGCCTTCGGCTATGAAGAAATGCTGACAGAGCTGGAAGCGATTGTGGCCGATGCCGAGCTACGGCTGGAAGACGAAGAAGCCGCCTGAAAAGGCGGCTTAGACTTATGCCGGGTGGCGGCAACGCCTTACCCGACCTGAAGATTAATGCGCCTTACTGGCCATGATCTCAATAATCTGCTTGTCGGTTTCCTGCATCGAACGACACGCCAGCGCACACAGGTTAGCGATAGATTGTTCCACGTTATGCGCCACAATCCCTTCGTTTCCGGTTACGGCAGTATCATCCAGTGCCATCAGTACCGCTTTCCACGCCGCAGATGCGCTGGTTGAGACTTTCATCGCGCAGCTGTTTGAAGCGCCATCGCAAATCATTCCGCTCACGTCGCCAATCATGCTGCTGATCGCCATCGCGATGGTGTTGTAGCGGCCATCCACGATCCATGCCATCCCCGCTGCTGCGCCCATCGCCGCCGTGGTTGCCGCGCATAGCGCAGACAAACGCGGAAGCTGATGATGGATGTAAATAGCGCTCAGGTGAGACAACATCAGCGCCCGCGCCAGTTTCTCCTCATCCGCGCCAAAGTGCTCGGCCACCACCATGACCGGAACAGTCGCGGTAATACCCTGATTGCCGGATCCGGAGTTGCTCATGGCCGGCAGCGTCGCCCCGCCCATTCGCGCATCCGATGCCGCACTGGTACGGATCAAAATAGAGGTGGAGAGATCGTTCGCCAGCAGGCCACGCGCGCACTGCTTCTCAAGCGTGGTTCCGATGTGCAAGCCCCAGTTACCACGCAGCCCTTCCTGAGACAGCGCACCGTTCAGCTTTGCCGCATCAAGAATAAAGCGGATCGACTCAAACGGTACCGCGTTCACGAACGCCAGAATCTCTTCCAGCGAGGTGTGAGATAATACCGCCAGCGGCGACTCCAGCTCCTCTTCCTGAGCATTCTGTTCTGTGGTGAACACTACACCCTTATTGGTCTCGATGTGGACTATGTTGGTATGACCGCCCACAATCGTCACGCACGCCCATCCTTCAGCGCTGTAAACCTTCGCGCGGGAAAAGAGGATATCCTCGCAAGGCTCCTGCAGCATCACCGCGACCTTGCCAGCGCTCAACATCGCTTTCGCATCAGCGATCGCTTGGGGCGACGCATCTTTCAGTACCTCTAAACCGGCACGGGCATTTCCCCCCAGCGCACCCAGCGCCGCCGCGACAGGTAACCCGACCATTCCGGTACCCGGCACGGTAACGCCCATGCCGTTTTTCATCAGGTTCGGTGAGACCCACGCATCAATACGTTCAACCGCGCCGTCCAGCTCAGAGGATGCGACCGCTGCCGCCAGCGCCAGAGAGATAGGTTCCGTACAACCCAGCGCAGGCTTAACCTCTTCCTGTACCGCGCGGATAAAACTATCCCATAATGGATTCAATGTAGTCTCAAACATAACAACAACCTTTGCTCAGATAACTCAGGAAAATGCCAGGAACGGAGAAACGCACAGCAGCAGGCCCGTGATAATAATCAGATACAGGGAAGCGCCTTTGTATTTGTGCAGTGAAGGAACTTTGTAGACCAGCCAGGCCGGGATCAGACAACCCACCATGCCGAAGATAGGACTACAAATAGAGGTGAAGCTCAGCACCGGCGCATTGAGCACAATTGCGCTCCAGGCCAGCAGGATGGCGAAAACCATAATGCCGCGCTGAACCAGGGTTTCGTTGATTTTCTCGGCTGGCATTTTGCGGCGCAGCACGTTCATTACGATCCCCTGAGTCGCTTCACGGAAACCTAAGTAGACGCCGAAGAAAGCGGTCATAACGGCAAAGATGTTCAGAACAACGCTGACGATTTTCACCCAACCAGCACCCGCACCGCTGATAAACTGCGCGGCAATCGCCAGAGCGGAAATATTCTGCTCATAAGCTTTAACCGCTTCGTCATGGCCCATCGCCAACGTGAAGGAAACGGCGTAGAAAAAGACGGTCACGAACAGAATGCCGAACGCGATATTCATCGCTCGCAGGGCTTTATGGCGCGCCACTTCAATGGATTTGTTGCGAGAACGATACGAGATAACCATCGGGCTTAATGTCTGAATAAACAGAATTGAGGTCAGCGTAAATGGCAACGTTATGATCGCGTTTTTGATCAGCAGCGCCATCGGCGGCAGTAAACCTACGTTATACAAATGCCACATCCCAACCATCGATACGCCAAGCGCTGCCACTACCAGCAGTTTGGTCAGCACCATGCCGGTGGAGATTTTAAACAGCAGTTTTTCCCCGCGTGACGAGATGGCCACCAGGATGCAAATCAGCACCAGGCCATAGAACGGGCTGTCGGACAGTAAACCTTCAGTAACGCCAAAAGTATGCAGGTAAGAGGCGCTATCGTTGGTGATGGCGGTGGAGTAGACGAACATCCAGATTACCAGCATCACAAAGTACAACGCACCTAACAGGATGCCCCAGTTTTTACCCAGGTAACCGCTGATCACGCTTGGGTAATCTTTACATTCCGGGGACTCAGCCAGCGTATTGATAAACAGACGCTGGAACAGATACATGGCTGGGTAGCCAATGATAGAGGACAGCAAGAACACCCACAGCCCCATTAACCCGACCTGGACAGGAAGAAAAACAATCCCCGCACCAATCGCCATACCGATACTCATAATGACCCAGCCGGTGTCCATGCTGTCGAATTTAATAGCTTCACGCCATTCACTTTCGGTCATCCCCGCCCGACGCGCCGGAGCAGATGCGTCGAGTATTACGCTGTTATTCGTTGCCGTTTCCATAAAAATCTCGCTCAAAATGTAGGGTAAGGTTTTATTATTTTTCCGTTCCGCATCAATGCGATACGCGGTACGAGTCGTGCAGGCGAGTTCGTTAGAATGGAGAAATCATACGCCGAGGGTCAGAGAAAAACTTCACATAAATACCCCCTCATTTCATAATGTTTAATAAAGTTTTTCTATTTTATATTTACAAAATGGGATTAATTTCTCTTTTTGAAGCGGATCACAACAAAAAAAAGGGCGCACTCAAGTGCGCCCAAAGGAGAAATAAACACAAATTTAGTTAAGTGCAAATCACTTTGATAGCCAGACCACCACGTGACGTTTCACGGTATTTGTCGTTCATATCTTTGCCCGTTTCATACATGGTCTCGATCACTTTATCGAGCGAAACGCGTGGCTCAGATGTTCGACGTAGCGCCATACGCGCGGCGTTGACGGCTTTTACCGCGTTGATCGCATTGCGCTCAATACATGGTATTTGCACTTGTCCGGCGACCGGATCGCAGGTCAGTCCCAGGTTATGCTCCATGGCGATTTCCGCCGCAATACACACCTGAGACGGGCTACCGCCAAGCAACTCTGTCAACCCGGCTGCTGCCATTGAACAGGCGACGCCAATTTCCCCCTGGCAACCCACTTCGGCACCAGAAATAGAGGCATTCATCTTATACAGCGCGCCTATCGCCCCCGCGGCCAGTAAGTAGCGGGCAATGGAGTTTGCATTCACCGGGCGGCGGAACTTGTCGTAATAGGCCAGGACAGCAGGGATAATCCCACATGCTCCGTTGGTCGGTGCCGTCACAACCCGGCATCCGGCGGCGTTTTCTTCGCTCACGGCCAGCGCGAACATGTTGATCCAGTCGATCACGTTCATTGGGTCGCTGGACAGGTTATCGCTGGAAACCAGCAACCGACGTAATGCCACGGCGCGGCGCGGGACGTTCAGTGGACCCGGCAGAACGCCTTCGGTGTTCATGCCTCGCTCAATTCCAGCGTGCATAACGTCCCAAATGGCAGCAAAGCCAGCATCGATTTCTTCTTTGCTGCGCATCGCCAGTTCGTTTTGCATCATCAGGCCGGAAACAGACAGCCCGTTGCGCTCGCACAGTTTCAGCAGTTCGCTGGCGGAATGAAAATTGTAGGGCACGTGTGCTTCAACATCATGCGCCTGACCAAATTGCTCCTCTTCAACGATAAAACCACCGCCGATGGAGTAATAGGTTTTGCTTAATAGCGTCTCGGTGCCGTTCCATGCGGTGATACGCATGCCATTTTCATGGCGTGGCAGCGTTTCGGCATGAAAGAGAATATTTTCGTCTGGAATGAAATTGACAACATGCGTGCCCCCTGCAACCGGTAAACGTCCGGTACGGGCCACTTCCTGAGTAAAACCAGCGATTGAATCTATATTAACATTTTGCGGACTGTTACCGGCCAGTCCCATCATGATGGCGACATCTGTCGCATGACCTTTTCCGGTCAGGGAAAGCGATCCATAAAGATCGACCACAATATGTGTAGCCTTGGGAAGTTCCCCGCAGCTGACCAACAGATCGATAAAGCTTTTACCAGCGTTCATTGGCCCCACGGTATGGGAGCTGGAAGGTCCAATGCCAATCTTGAAAATATCGAATGCGCTAATCATATCCACACCCTCGGATTGCCGTTCAGTGAAGACCAGGTTTCACACTCATTAAGGATCGGGGCGATCCTGAGATCGCCCCGCAAGGGATTACAGCGTGTCGCCACGTACGGCGATGGCTTCAATCTCCAGCTTCACATCCTTTGGTAAGCGGGCGACCTGCACGCAGCTGCGCGTAGGGTAGATTGCCTTATGCTCATCAAAGAACTGCTGGTACACCTGATTGATGGTGGCGAAGTCGTTCAGGTCGGAAACGAAAACGGTGGTCTTGACGATATCGCTCACTTTCAAACCTGCAGACTCGACAATCGCTTTCACGTTTTCCAGGCTTTGACGCGCTTGATCGGATACGTTTTCAGCCACTTCACCGGTCTGTGGACACACCGGGATTTGACCTGACGTCAACACCATGCTGCCCAGATCCACACCCTGTACGTAAGGCCCGATAGCCCCTGGCGCACATTCGGTTGCAATAACTTTTCTCATAGTCCCTCCGGCGTCAGAGCGCCTGGGTGAAAGTACGTGAAATAACATCCTGCTGCTGTTCGCGGGTCAGCGCGTTGAAGCGCACCGCATAGCCAGACACGCGGATCGTCAGGTTCGGATAGTTTTCCGGGTGCTCAATCGCATCCATCAACATTTCACGGTTCATAACGTTAACGTTCAGATGCTGACCACCTTCCACATGCGCTTCATGGTGGAAGTAACCGTCCAGCAGACCGACCAGGTTGGTTTTACGCACTCCATCCTCTTTGCCCAGCGCTGCCGGTACAATGGAGAAGGTGTACGAGATACCGTCTTTGGCATAGGTGAACGGCAGTTTGGCGACCGAGGTTAACGACGCCACCGCACCTTTACGATCGCGGCCGTGCATCGGGTTTGCCCCTGGCGCAAACGGCGTACCCGCGCGACGTCCGTCTGGCGTGTTACCAGTTTTCTGTCCGTACACCACGTTGGAGGTGATGGTCAGAATGGACTGCGTCGGCACCGCGTTACGGTAGGTTGGCAACACTTTAATTTTCTTCATAAAGCGTTCGACCAGGTCGCAGGCAATACTGTCTACGCGCTCGTCGTTGTTGCCGTATTGCGGATAGTCGCCTTCGATTTCGAAATCAATTGCCAGGCCGTTTTCATCGCGAATCGGTTTCACGCGAGCATATTTGATAGCCGACAGAGAATCCGCCGCCACGGACAGACCCGCCATACCACAGGCCATCGTGCGATAGACATCACGATCGTGCAGCGCCATCAGCGATGCTTCGTAGCTGTACTTGTCGTGCATGTAGTGGATGATGTTCAGCGCGCTGATGTACTGCACGGCCAGCCAATCCATAAAGTGGTCCAGGCTCTCCATCACCGTGTCGTAGTCCAGCACGTCATCCATCAGTGGTGCCGTTTTCGGCCCGACCTGGATTTTCAGCTTCTCATCCACGCCGCCGTTGATTGCGTACAGCAACGTTTTGGCGAGGTTGGCACGCGCCCCGAAGAACTGCATTTGTTTGCCGATAACCATCGGGCTGACGCAGCAGGCAATGGCATAGTCATCGCTGTCAAAGTCGGCACGCATCAAATCGTCGTTTTCATACTGCAAAGACGAGGTGATGATAGACACCTGGGCGGCGTACTTTTTAAAGGCGATTGGTAGCTGTTCAGACCACAGCACCGTCAGGTTCGGCTCTGGTGCCGGGCCCATGGTGTGCAGCGTATGCAGATAGCGGAACGAGTTCTTCGTCACCAGCGTGCGGCCATCAAGCCCCATACCACCGATAACTTCGGTCGCCCAGATAGGGTCGCCTGAGAACAGGGTGTCGAATTCCGGCGTACGCAGGAAGCGCACCATACGGATCTTCATAATGAAGTGGTCTATCAGCTCCTGCGCCTGCTGCTCGTTTAAAATCCCCGCTTTGAAATCGCGCTCAATGTAGATGTCGAGGAACGATGCGGTACGGCCCAGCGACATCGCGCCACCGTTCTGCGATTTCACCGCAGCCAGGTAAGCAAAGTACACCCACTGCACCGCTTCCTGCGCATTACGTGCCGGGCGGGAGATATCGCAGCCATACTTCGCCGCCATTTCCTGCATTTGCAGCAGAGCGCGACGGTGCTCAGACAGCTCTTCACGCAGGCGAATCGTGGCTTCAAGATTCTGGCCCCACTCCAGGTTCGACTGGAGATCGGCAAACTGCAGTTCACGCTCGCGCACCAGGTAGCGGATACCGTACAGCGCCACGCGGCGATAATCACCGATAATACGGCCACGGCCATAGCCATCCGGCAGACCGGTCAGTACGCCGGATTTACGACAGCGCAGCATATCCGGAGAGTAGGCGTCGAATACGCCCTGGTTATGGGTTTTACGCAGTTCAGTAAACTGGTATTCAAAATCAGCATCCATCTCACGACCATAAGCATCAAAAGAGCTTTTGATCATGTTGATGCCGCCAAACGGATGCAGAGCGCGCTTGAGCGGCTTATCCGTTTGCAGACCAACGATTTTTTCCAGTTCTTGTTCAATATAACCCGCATCATGCGCGGTTATCGTGGTAGCAATATTGGTATCGAAATCAACCGGCGCGTGCGTCGAGTTTTCAATACGGATGCCCGCCATAACTTTTTCCCACAATGCAGTGGTCGCAGGCGTTGCTTCGGCGAGGAAAGATTCATCCCCTTCATAAGGCGTATAGTTGTGCTGAATAAAATCACGGACATTAATTTCTTCTTTCCAGTCCGTACCTTTAAAGCCATTCCAGGCTTCGGCATACAGCATATCGCTGGTATCGATATTTACCTTCATGAAAAATAATCTCTCTGCTGAAAATTAATTATGCAAATGCTACTGGGGTATTAATTTTTCCTAATGCAATGGCATCACGTGCAATCATTTTCTCTTCATTTGTGGGAATAACCGCACAAATAACACGAGCATCTTTATTTGAGATAATTCTTTCACCATGGGAATTTGGCAGACTATTCATTTCGTTGTCGATATTCACGCCTAAAACGGCAAAGTGCTCAATAACCAGACGACGAATTAATACTGAGTTCTCACCTATTCCACCAGTGAAAATAATCCCATCAAGACGATGCAACGATGCGGCATGCCCGGCGATATGACGCGCGATACGATGCACAAACGTTTTAATCGCCAGCTGCGCACGCTCATGTCCCTCGTGCCAGGCTTTTTCTAACGTACGTAAGTCAGAGGACAAACCGGAAATACCCAGTAAACCGGACTCTTTATTCACTACGCGCTCAAGGTCACTCAGCGTCTGGTTGGTTTCGCTGGCAATCCACGCCATCGCGCCGAAATCAACGTCGCCACTGCGTGTCCCCATCATCAACCCTTCCAGCGGCGTCATGCCCATTGAGGTATCAACGCTCTGGCCGTTACGCACCGCACAGATTGACGCGCCGTTCCCCAGGTGAGCCACAACCAGACCCGAGTCATCACTCTGCAGGTCGAGAAGGTCATGCGCTTGCTGAGAAACATAGCGATGCGACGTACCATGGAAGCCGTAACGACGAACGCCCAACTCTTCGAAATATTTCCACGGTAAACCGTACAAATAGGCTTCAGGGGCCATCGTCTGGTGGAAGCTGGTATCAAATACCGCAACCTGCTGCCGGCCAGGGAAAAGGTGCTGAGCAGATTCGATCCCACTCAGGTTCGCATAATTATGTAACGGTGCTAGCGGCGATACCCGGCGGATATTATCGATAACTTCGTCAGTAATAATTGCTGATTCGGTAAAGATATTTCCGCCGTGGGCAATGCGGTGGCCAATTAAGGCCACGCTGTCCATTAAATTACGTTTCTCTAGTTCAACGGCAATTGCTTTCAATGCGTCTTCGTAGCTGTGGTGAGCCAGCTTAGCTGGCTCTCCTCCATTAATTGCTATGAACGCATTTTCAGAGTTAATACCGTCCGCGATTCCCGCCATTAAAACTTCACAGTTAGCTGCATCCAGCACTGAGAATTTAATGGAAGACGAACCACAGTTAATAACCAGTACTACCGGAAACTCATTCATTTCACTACTCCGCTCATCCTGAGCTTAAGGATTAAAACAGTTTGTAGACAATGTTCAGGATGGTCAGCAGACCAATCACGGTAACAAACACGTTATCCAGACGGCCACGGTATTTCGCCAGTGATGGCGCTTTACGGATGGCATACATCGGCAGCAGGCAGAGCAGAGAGGCAATAATCGGCGCGCCCATTGCTTCAATAAGGTCCAGGATGTTCGGGTTGGCGTAAGCCACAACCCAGGTGGAGCCCATGATGAAGATCATGCTGATGGTGTTCAGTTTGCCGGCGGAAACTTTGGTCTTATCGCCTTTGTAACCAAACTTCAGCACCAGACCGTTCAGACCTTCCAGCGTACCCAGGTAGTGGCCGAAGAACGATTTGAAGATAGCAACCAGGGCGATAATAGAAGCACCGTATTCCAGAACGGTCGCGAAGGTGGACTTCGTCCCGGACAGTGAAGCGAAGTGGTTCGCCAGATAAGACAGTACTGGAATGTTCTGCGCTTTCGCATCCGCCATGTTTGCCGGAGACAGCGTGAACAGGCAGCTAAAGGCGAAGAACATTACCACCGCAACCATCAGCATACTGGCGCGGGAGATGATTTTAGAACATTTCTGCTCGGTAAATTCGCGACCGAAATCTTTCTCATACTCTTCGCGTTTAGAGACCACGAAGGAAGAAACGATTGGCGAGAAGTTGAAAGAGAACACCATGATGGAAATACCCAGCCATACGGTAACCAGGATGCCGTCATGACCAGTCAGAGCGATATTGCTGATATCAACCTGATCGATAACCGCTGAGTTCCAGTAAGGAATCAGTGACAGAGAGATAAGCACCAGGCTGGCAATGAACGGCCATACCAGGTAGCTCATCACTTTAACCATCAGATCTTTACCAAACCAGATGACGAATGCCATCAGCAGCAACAGGAACAGCGCCACAAAGCCACGGTTCAATGCTGGCATTTGCAGTTGGTTTTCCCAGAAGGTCATAAAGGTATTGGTAATGGTGACGCCATAAATCCACAGCAGCGGACAAATCGCAAAGAAGTAGAGGAACGTGATAACCACGCCGCCCGTTTTACCAAAGTGCTCTTCAACCGTTTCTGTGATGTTACCGGAAGGATTAGAACCGGAAAGACACAGGCGTGCCAGCGCACGGTGGCAATAGAAAGCGATTGGGTATGCTAACACCAGCATGATCAGAATGGGGATCAGTCCGCCAAAACCTGCGCGGATAGGGAAGAACAGCACCCCAGCGCCGATGGCTGTACCAAATAAACCCAGTGTCCAGGTGGTGTCCGATTTGCGCCAGGACGACTGTTTTGTCTGGCTGGATACAATGCTATCAGTAGTACTCATATCCTATCCTCAACGAAGTATATTAAGCGTCAACTAAACCAGTAATTTGAGATACACGAGAAAGGTCGATATTACCGCCAGAAATAATGCTGACTGTTTTTCTGTTCTGGATATAGCTATCTAATTTCCCGCTTAATAATGCTGCGCATGCCAGCGCACCGGCACCTTCAGTTACAACTTTATTTCGCTGAATTAATGCCACCATGCTGTTGCGAATTTCATCTTCGCTGACCAGGACAATGTCATCCACCAACTCACGAACGATTTCATACGTTAAAGTACCCGGGCGAGAGACGTCACAACCATCCGCCAGGGTGCCGGTCGTTCGGTGCGTGGTTATTTCTCCAGCGTGGAAAGAAGCCGCCATGCCGTGAACGTTTTCAGACTGCACACCAATAATTTTAATGGTCGGGTTAATAGATTTAATTGCCACCGCAATACCCGCAATCAGACCACCACCGCCAATTGGCACAATCACGTTATCGACATCGTACAGGTCTTCCAGAATTTCCAGACCAATAGTGCCCTGGCCAGCAATAACTTTCGGGTCATCATATGGTGGAATAAAGATACGGCCTTCCGTTTCCACAATCTCGCTAACCTTAGCGATGGTGTCGTTGAAGTTGTCGCCATGCAGCACAACTTCCGCGGAATAATCGCAGGTTGCCGCTACTTTAGACTTCGGTGCGCCTTTCGGCATCACCACTTTGCCGTCGATACCGAGCATGGCGCAGGAGAGAGAAACCCCTTGCGCATGGTTACCTGCAGAGCAAGCCACCACGCCCTTCATTCTTTCTGCTTCTGTTAAGGAACTGAGCTTGTTAAAAGCGCCACGGATTTTAAATGAACCGGTACGCTGCATGTTTTCAAACTTGAGGAAAATTTCCCCTTTGCAACGTTCACTAAAATAGTTAGAGCGAGGCATTCCCGTTTTATAAATTTTCCCCGCCAGTCTTTTTTTCGCTTCGAGGATATCTTCAATTGCAACTGGGAGATCGTATGTAATGTGCATTAGAACCTCTTACTAGGGTATTAAAGTAAATAGATAGCCGTGACCATTGTCAGATATAGACAGATGGCGTTTATTTTTTGTTAAAACAATTTCAATCTTTAATTAATTTCAATTAATTGCCTTCGTCTCCGACAATTATATGATGAATACTCTTTGGCTAATTCCACCAAAATAGATGCTGCTTTTTTAATTCGATAATTTTTCGACCACACGGCGGCATAACGCGCGACGGGTAAGGTTTCTTGTACCGGGATAGTAATAAACTGGTTTGAGCCAAACGGTGTGGTCATATCGCAGGGAATTACTGTTAAGAAATCAGCATTGAGAACAAGATTATAAATGGTGACGACGGAGTCAGTATTAACGATGTTTTCACTGCTGATGCCATTATTCTGTAACGTGGTAAGAAGTTCGCTGTAGTACCCCATATTCGTTTGTGGCAACACCCACTGTTCGTTTTTCAACGCGCTCAGCGAGGTGATGCCGGTGCATGTTCGGGACTTGCTGGCAACCAGGATAAAGTCTGACTCAAAGAGCGGCTCCACATGCAGATCGTGCAGTTTCATCTCATCGCTCAGCGTACCGATGGCAAAATCCAGACGCCCGTCACGGATTGCCGGTAAGAACGAGGAGAGCTGAGCTTCATACATAGAAACCTGTGCTTTCGGGAATACCTCTTTGAATTTTTTAATCATGCCGGACATGATGGTGAAGGCAATCAGTGAAGGAAAACCAAACGACACATCAACGACCGCATTGCTCGTCATGCTGTTCATCTCATCAACCATGTTTTTCATTTCACGGGTAATTGATTCAGACCATGAGAGCATCACCTGACCTGCCTGAGTCAATGTCACACCAGTATTTTTACGTACAACTAACTCAATACCAAAATAAGCCTCAACATCGTTGATGATTTTACTGACAGCGGGTTGAGTTAAACCTAATTCTTTTGCAGCTGAGCCGATAGAACCGCTTCTAATGACTTCCTGAAAGACCACTAAGTGCTGTGTTTTAGGGAGTGTAATAGTATTCATATCGACCTGCGTTAATTACTTTGTTGACGGCAGGAAGTGTACCAAATTAAGCAAACAAGGATATGTGCTACCCCTCACAAATCCCCTTGACTTACATTTTGTAAGACTATTATAAAAAATGAAACCACTTATAAATCATATGGATATGAAATACATATCTCACTTTACCCTGACTTTAATCAAAAAAAGATGGGGGGATAACGATTTTTTATGGCTATAACATCGCCATTTTATCTGTTATTTCTAAAAACCAGGAAAGGCTATATTTCAATCAATTACAGCGCAATTATCGGGCAGAATGACACTTAAATTTAATGAGTAATTTATCAAATATAATTATATTTTACCGTTTGTGGTGATTAAATAACGCCATGCATCACATTTTTTCGCCATATTTGTTTGTAAAGAAACATTGCGTTTATTAAAATTCAATCTAGACAATGCAAATAATTATCATATGCAACATTGTATTAACACTAATTTTGTACACTTTATTAGCGCGTAATTTTGTGATGGCGATCGATTGCGTTCGATTATTCTCGATAAAAACGTATCGCTCAGCGTTTTGTGCTAGTCATCACAAAACCAGAAATCTCTTTTAGAGACCTATATACCATTTGTATCCAAATCGTCTCAATTATCATCTTCCGGCAGTAGTTACTCAAAAAAGAAAGCTACCAGGAAATGAGTGCGGAATAGAGTCTCGAGAAAATTTCCATGTCAGTTAACATGCGCACCTGACGACGCTAACGGTGATGGAGGGGTATGGCTAATTGGCGAGTGTTTCTTTACGGCAACAGAGGGTTCCCCCCATCGGATAATCGTTAGTCCCTCGCCCCTTTACTGATACTCGCAAGAAGACAAAGTTTGCTCAAGTCAATGCTTTTTAAAGTCATTTTCTTTACATGGATAAAATACCTCTATAGGGGGATATACATTCTAATTTTTAAGTGTTCTAAAAATTCATTTCACACATTTCCTTTTTAGCTAAGTTTTTGAAATTCGCATCTGCTATTATTTATTTAGGGAGACAACTGAATAATAAAATATTGAATATGATTTAATTTATTCAGCAAATGATTCATCCCTATCAGTTGCTATGCCGATTTTAGCGGTTATCCGCATTTATATTTTATAAGGATTAAGATTAATGAAACTTGTCAAATCAATTAACAATATTCACTTAGGAAAGGATTTCAAATTAAAGTTTGGTGAAAACGATCTGACACTGGATCAAGGTTTCATGTCCGTAGGCGGTAAACTGCCAGCAGCACACGATCTGGTGACTCCAGAACTGGATGTTTTTAAATTACCGAAAGGTGTTAGGAAGATTATTTACACCGTACCATCACTAGATACACCAGTTTGTGAGTCCCAAATAAAACAACTCAGTAAGTCTCTAACTCATGAGGATGTTAGTACTACAAAATATTATGTCATTAGCATCGATACTCCATTTGCTCAAAGTCGATTTATCAAAGAGAACAATATCAGTCCGAAAATCCAATTTGTCTCGGATTATGCAAACCATCGCTTTATGATTGAAACAGGATTGCGGATTATTGAATTAAATCTTTTCGCCCGCTCAGTGATTGAGTGTGATGAAACTGATACAGTTCTGAACGTCACAATCCCTGTCGACATCACCCATATCCCTTAAGTTATTTGCGTACTCCTGGTTGTACAACGCCCGACGACGCATCATAAGACGGTTGAATTCATTTTGAATTTCAGGTTCAACGATATTACCGGGCCTGATCGGGTGTTTTTTTAATCGCATGTATCTTTTTTACTCTGTATGCATGGCTTCCATCACTCATAAAATCCCCTCACACAATTCAGAAGATACCTTTCGTTGATCGTGCTTTTTTATGACACCTGAGATGGCCATAACTCAAATATTGAGGTTTTAGTTAATGCAATACTACAGCACCAACTCTGTATATTAATATCAGCTGTAATTTTTTCACTATCAGACCAACCCTCTCAAATAACCATAGAAAAAATCATTACTTGATAATATGTATATTAACCACATAAAAACAAAGGTGCTGCAATGCAAAATTCGATGAACCAAAGAAAATGTTCAGACATCGTCAATTGTAAACAACAAAGTGTGAGTAATAGTAACTATTATCAATCAACCGAAGGCGTAGTTTTAAATCATCTCTACGTTGCCAATACAACACTCATCAAATTAAGCAAGGGAGAACTCACCATTAACTCCAGCAATAATGATATGCTGAAATGCACTGGAGAAAGCCTTATTCTTATCGAGAAAAACCAAACAATTAACATAAAGTGCAGTGATATCGATAATCATTTAGAATTCAAACTAATCGATATTTCATATGAGTTAATGAGTAAAATGTACTCATTGCTGATCACCGATAACAAACTGGAATATATGTCAGGCGCGCACAAAAGCATAAGCTCGCGCATGCTTTGTTCACCGTTGCGTCCAGGGATGAATGAAGCCTTTGACAATGTTTTTGGCTGCCTGCAAAAATCAGAGCGCAGTGAGTGTGGGCATTGCACACGCTGTGACACCGGAACTGAAGGTTCACCGCTGGATTTTACGTTAATGTTTCTGCTTTCGGCCTTTACCGCTCACGAGGACGGTATTGGCATACTAACTCGTACGGTTAAATCAAGCCTGAGAGAAAAAGTATATAATATGGTAAAAAATGCTCCATCCAAATCATGGAGCCTGGACGATGTTGCAGCCAGGCTGTATATGAGCCGTTCCACACTAAAACGTAAACTCGCGATAGAACAAACATCCTTCAGCGAGATCTATCTCGATGCCAGGATGTGTATGGCTGCAAGGCTACTACGTACAGGCGATTATAATATTACTCAGGTTTCGGTGATGTGTGGATACAACCATACGTCTTATTTTATCACCACATTCAAGAAATACTTCCAGATGACCCCTTATACTTTTATGAGTCTGGTAAACCACTGAAAGTACGCTTCACTATCAATACAATGGCAAACGTTAATCTAGTAGAATTGTCTTCATCAAGACCCTTGACTTTTCCATTCCTAAAGTAACTAAGCACCCTCATCATAGCCAGAACCCCGTTAATAATTATACTTTAGCGGGACGAGGGCATTCGCCACCTTCTCCTTCATTATTGGCTCCAGACCAACTAAACAGGCAATAGATAAATCGACGCACTTTCATGTCGATGCTCATTACCCTATCAACTACAGATTCTCACATTTTCTATTTGTCAACCTGGTAAGCCTTATAAGCTAAGGAGGTTAATATCTTCAGTGCTCATACTATTAAAAAAACATACCAGAATGAAACGCAAAATATTACACATTTGGCCCAATCCTCTGTTGAGCCATTTTCATTCACCATTCAAAAGATAATATGACCACATCCCTTAAGTGCGCTGATTAGCACTTACAGGTAATCACAAAAAGTTAATCCCTGGAGTTAAAATGAAAAAACTATTTATTCTTGGAGCACTGGCTTCGGCGGTAGCATTCTCTTCTGTCGCATCAGCAAACAGCGGTACAATTAATTTTACCGGTACGATTACCTCTGCAACCTGTACGGTAAGTCCGGTTGTGGGAGGTGGTGTAGCAAGCTCAATCGATTTGGGAACACCGGGCACGGATTTAACCGCAGCCAAAACCGTCCAATTTTCACTGACGCCAGCAGGCCCTTCTGCCGCCGACTGTCTGGCTAAAACCGCTGCTGACGTGAGCTGGAGCGCACCAAACATGGATGCAGCAGGACTGGGTAACAGCGGCGGTTCGGCAACCGGCGTATCCCTGCAGCTAAAAGCCAAGAATGCCGCTACAGCTGACGAACTGGTGACCGACACCAACCGTACTATTGCATATGCAAGTACTAGTACCCCACCGGCGGCTTTATCAACATTTGATTATGAAGCTAAATTGGTTAAAACGGTTAAAAGCGGTACGGTCAAGGCCGGTAGTTTTGCCACTTCAGCATCCTATACCGTAGCCTATAAATAATCGTATTACCCTCATGCGCCTTTGGGCTGCATAAAATATGCAGCCCGTTTATTTTACAGTTGAAATAATATATAACATGCTTAAAAATAAAATATTATTGCTACTGATTTGCTCTGCATTACAGCCTGTATTTACTGTAATGGCAGATGACGAATTTAACATGAGTTTTATTCGTGGTGGTGCACAGGATGAATTACCAGAAGTCTTTGATAAAAACGTTAACTTTGTTCCTGGCGAATATCTGGTTGACGTTGAGGTTAATGGCGAAAAGGTCGGTAGTGGTTTTATTACCGTTACCGACAGCGAAAAGCAAGCTCTTTGCCTGGCAAACGAATGGTTAAGCGAACAAGGCGTTTTTATCAAGGAGGACTTTTATGCACAGGAATTCGACGCAACCCGAAAGTGTTATGTATTAAGCAATAATAAAACAACAAAAGTTGAGCTGGATAATAGTACACAAACGCTGAAATTACGTATTCCTCAGGCAGCCTTGTTGTCTGGTGAACGTAGTCAACGCCCTTGGGATTATGGCAATTCCGGATTTCAATTAGCATACAACGCGAACACCAGTAAAAGCTCAGGGCAACAGCGTACTAACTATCTGGGTGTGAACGGTAATGCGAACATTGGCAAATGGGTGCTTTCATTTACCGCAAATGCCACCGATGAAAGTGGTTTTAACACCAGTGATCTACGTTTAACTCGTGCGCTGGAATCCATTAAGGCCGATCTAAGCATTGGGCAGGCACAGAGTACCTATAGCCCGTTAATGAATGGTTTTGGTTTTCGCGGGATTCAGTTGACCTCGAATGCGAACATGTCGTCATGGTTAAGCAGAACCTATGCACCTAAATTGCAGGGAATTGCAACCAGTAATGCCAGGGTAACCGTAGAGCAAAATGGGCGCGTATTAGAATCTATTGTTGTCCCCCCGGGGCCGTTTGAAATTAACAATCTGGGCGCAATCAGTAGCGGGGATCTGATTATGACCATTACGGAGGAAAATGGCAGTAAAAGAACAGAACATTTTCCTGTAACCATAATGGGTAACCTCCTGCGCCCCGGTGCCATGGATTATGGTTTGGCCGTGGGTAAAAAAATGGCGGGCAATAATAAAAGTTCCGCCGATGGTACCTTCGGGCTGGGCAGCCTGGATTACGGCTTCAACTATGCAACGTTTAACTCAGCATTGTTGTTGAGTCAGAACTATCAAAACATGGGCATTGGTAGCACCCATTCGCTCGGATGGTTTGGCGCATTATCGACCAGTTTGAACCTGTCAAAAGCCCGGTTTAAACAGAAAGATGAACAGAAAGGGTATAGCGCTTCCGTTAAGTATGCTCGCTCACTAACCGATACGACAGATTTACAGTTAATCGGCTACCGGTTTACGGACCGCGGATATGTCGAGTATGCCAATTATGATTACCTGAGCTACAGCACGGATGAGTTTAAGTCAAAAAATCGCTATGAGGCGATCCTGGCCCACCGTATACCGGAACAAAATATTTATCTCAGTATGAACGGATGGATGCAGCAATATTGGGATAAGCCACAGGAGAGTGGAGTGAATTTTATGCTCAGCAAGTCATTTAGCCGCTTTTCGGCCTCGCTGAGTGGAAGCTACAGTAAGAGAGGGGAGAATAGCGGAGAATATATGACTAGCCTCTCCTTTAACATCCCGTTCAGTGCATTCGATGTGATGCATTATAGTAATACCTCGATGACCTATACCCGTGAAGGCGGAATGAGTTATATGGCGGGTAGCTCTGCAAATCTTAACGATCGACTGAGTTACAACGTTAGTATGAATCGAGACAATAACGGAAATAATATTTCGTTATCCACTGGCTATGCTTCGGATTATGCCCAATTAAACAGCATGTATTCGAAAGGTTCTACCAGCCAAAACCTGAGCTTGCAGATGAGCGGATCAGTACTGGGGGTTTATGGTGGTGGGCTGATGTTATCACAGAATAGTAATGGTACGCTGGCAGTGATTGACATGGATGGAATTAGTGGTGCGGTAATTAATGGCGGCCTTCCGACAGACAGCAACGGGAGAGCGGTGATCTCTCTGGCGAGTTATTCACCGAACTCTATTAATATCGATGTCGATAAGTTGCCAACAGATATTGAAATACAGGGCAATGTGATTAATGTTATACCAACCGAGAAAGCTATTATCTACAGGAAGATAAAGTATCGTCGTGTTCATCACTATATATTACGCGTTTTTAGTAAAAATAAGTACGTCATTCCTATGGGAACAATTGCAAAGGATGATGCAGGCAAGGAAGTGGGTTTTGTCAGTAATGGTGGCGTATTGTTACTTAACGTTGATAGTAAAGTAAAAAATATCACACTCGATCAGTGTGTCATTAATTTAGAAAAATTGAGTCCAACCAAGAGAACAATTCAAGATGTTTACTGTAAATAACAAAATCAAAGCTTTTATTGCTGTTGCCATGCTATCTGTAAGCCTGAGCAGTAATGCCGCGTTTAGCCTTAATGGGACTCGCTATGTTTATGAAGGTGGGAAAAAAAGCCTGTCCGTAATGGTCTCTAATGAAAGCGAGCAAAAATATGCCGGACAGGTATGGATTGATAATGACAACGAAAAAGATAAAGACGTTTACTTCACAACCAGTCCAACATTTTTTAAAGTAGACCCGAAAAGCAGACAGACGATCAGGATTCTGGATATCAACCCTAATCTGCCGCAAGATCGTGAGACGTTAACTTGGCTTAATGTACAGGAGATCCCACCGGCCCCTAAATCAGGTGGAAATGTTCTGGCTATTGCGTTGAACACTCGCGTTAAGTTGATTTATCGCCCACAAACGCTGGTCGATGGGCGTAAAGAAGCAGAAAAGCAGGTCAGGCTGTTAAAGACTGATGGAAAATATTTTCTTGAAAACCCCACTCCCTACTATTTTGCTATTACCGGGATAAAAGTGAATGGTAATGAGGTAAAGCTCACTAAAAATGAAGGGGCACAGCTAGCCAAATTTGCGCCGTTTAGCAAAGTACAGATCAGCAACTCATTAACCGGGAATGTGTCGGTGAACGCGATTGATGATTACGGCGCAAATAATCAATATCAGGTTAAGTAAATGAGAAAAATATATTTTTGGGTTTTCTTGCTATCAATACTAGCAGCACCTTCAGCATATGCAGGGTGTTTTGCGGCGGGCAATGCAGCTTACTATTGGGGATCGCCTTCTAGCAAAATAGAGGTTTCTTACTCGCAAAGCACCCTCACGACAGAGACTGCTGCGGGTACAAGGATAGGAACAATGAAGGTAACCTTTAGCTGCCCATATTATGTCGGACCAAATTCCTGGCAAATTGATCAGTACTTAGGAGGTTCCGCAGGATATATATATGTACCACTTCCAGAATTTAACTTTATCAATAATAATAGATTAGAGCATAACAGTGGATGGATATATTTAGCGCCAGAAGGAATAGCGTCTTCTAAAGCTAAATTCCTAGATAAAAATGGTAACTCTTGGAATTTCCCAAATATTTTCTTAGGATTTTCAGATGCTCTGGGTGGAAACACAAGAAACAATACTGGTCCGACATTTACTTATGGAATATATACCAACAGAAATATTGGAGGTAATGTTGCATCCAATAGTAAAATTATATCAATGATGACTTCAGCTACCGGAAATAAAATAACCTACAGATCAGGCGGGCTTATTCCAGGTAATAAATCCGTAACACCTACAGTAACAAATAATAGTGTTACACTGAATTATACAAATACAGTAACATGCTCTGTCACAAGTAATACAAACAACCTGGATTTAGGGGTGGTTAATATTCATGGTGATTTAAACACACCATTAGCGACTATTATTTTGACGATGAAATGTGGCTTGGGGCCAGGTGGTGGGAATATGACATCAAATTATCCATCATTCATTATTGCTGGGTCTGCCAGAATGAATGCAGTCACACCAAAAAATGCCACTAGTGAGTGGCTGGCAGCATCAAATAGTGTTGGTCTTCGCTTAGGGAATGGATGGGGACTACGATTTAGAACAGGGGATGCTGTAAATATTAATAGCTTAGACAAGATCTCAATACCTGTTTATCCGTATAAATACGGTTCGACTCAAGGAAATAGTGTTGACTGGAATGGCGCTGTGAGCTTTGAAATTGCCTATAACTAAACGGAGATACTGTAATGCGCGTAATACTTGTTTTACTATCTTTACTATGCTTCATCACCATCGAGGCATCCGCTAAAGTAACAAGTACTACGGTTGCTCTCTCGGTTAAATTCCGAGAATTTACATGCAATATAACCTCCAGCAGAGGGAATAATTTAAGCTTTGGTGATGTTAATATTACAACCTTAACACTTACTGAAGGACCAGAAATCGAAGCCGATTTGACGTTAACGTGTCGTCTTGATAGCGCCACGCCAGAGTTAACCGGGAATAACGCAGTCACAGCTTTGCAATCGGCGAATTTGCGTTTCACCTCCCCCGTAAGTACCGGGGGGTCAGGAGGCGCTTTTTTAGATGCCGGGCATAATGTTGCGATCCTTCCCTTTTTCAATAATGCCCGGATGCAGTTTAACTCCGATTATAATTTAAAAGCATTGAGTGGTTCGGGTTATAAATTAAAATTTAAACTTGTTAAAAAAAGTAGCAGTGGAACGATATCTTCAGGTTCGGTATCCGTCGTACTTAACGCTGAGCTGACTTATACATAGAGTGCAAATATGACAAGAGTATTCCTGTTTACACTGCTGCTATGCGGTCATAGCGTCTCGGCCAAGACCAGCACATTAAGCATAACCGTAGGAGCAAGCCTAATTATTCCGACCTGTACATTAACTGCCCCTGCGGTGATTAATTTTGGAGATATTAACAGAAATGATTTTTTAAATGGTAATCCAGATTTACGAATCAGGAATTTTGATATTACCGCATCTTGCCACAATGCTTCACGGGTCGAGTTAATGTTTATTCCACGAAATGGCATAGTAAGCGGTAGAAATGATGCAGCATTAACCAGTAACGCCAGTGTAATGTATACAGTTTCATTGACAGCCCTGGGGGTTAATAATGTTAACTTTAACAGTAATATCGTTTGGCCATCACCAGGGACGACATCTGTCAGGATGCTCTTGGGTGCAAATGGTGCAATAACCAAAGGGGTTTTTAACACCTCAATGACAATTCAGTTAACTTATATCTAATATAAGGATGAAATATGAAAAAAGTAATTCCGGTCGTTTTTCTGCTGGGTATATCTCCTTATTCTTATGCCAAAACGGCGGATACAACTGTCGCAATTAAAGCCAGCGTAACAGGCGCTACCTGTAATATTGTACCAACGCCTACTGAAATTAACTTTAATACCCTGACCGCAGGAGATATCGGCAATAACAGAATTGCCGCCAAAGAGGTAAGTCTTGCCCTGGACTGTGACTGGATTGCTAAAAATGTAAAAGTGACATTTACCCCTACGGAAGGTACCGTTACCGGCAACACCAGCGTAATGCGCTCGGGTAAAACGGGTTTAGGATTCAAGCTCCAATTTGCTAATACTGCGGGAGGTACATTAACTGATACCCCCTTTGGCGTAGAGCAAACCTGGGCAAGTACGACGACAACAGCATCACCTTACAATTTAGGTGGTAAAATTGCGCTTAAACCATTCTATATCAGCGGCGAGGATATCGCAGCCGGTAATGTTGATACCAACCTGGCCATTAGTGTTCAGTATGATTAAGGAAGAATATGAAAAAAATAGGAATGATAATTTCCCTTTTTTCATCCTCTGTATTTGCATCTACGGCAACGGTAAATGTCCCTGTGAAAGGTACCATAACGTCTACCACCTGTACCTTCACAGCAGACTCAGAGGTTAATTTTGGTTCTATTACTGCATTAAATGTTAATAACAATACCGTTCCAGAGAAAGATATTAATATGACGGTAAACTGTGACTGGACGGCAACCAATATTAAACTTACTTTTATTCCAGGTGCAATCGTGACGGGTGATCCGAAAATAATGAAATCCGGATTAGCGGGTGTTGGATTTAAATTGCCTACTATGGGTAGCATTAGCAATTTATCATTTAATACTGAACATATCTGGTCTTCCGTGGGGATCCCAAACGGCGGTCAACGCTCGATGCCGGTCAAAATTAAACCGGTAAAAATACCTTCAGAGGATATTGCTGCTGGTAATATTGATACGACTTTAATCATACGCCTGTCTTACGATTAGTGATAACCCTGGCAAGGAATTTAAGCAATGCCATTCAGAGTATATTTCTTTGTTGCATTTTTTTTTGCTTGTCTCGCTAACGCACAGCAAACGGATACAGTTGTTAATATAAATGGTGCAATTACCGAAGCTACCTGTTCCATTAGTATCTCTTCTGAGGTTAATTTTGGCTCTGTTTCTGCACATGATCTACTTGCTGGAAAGGTAGAAAAGTCAATTAAATTCACACGTAACTGTGATTTGGCCGAGGCAAATACTAAGATGAGGTTTGTTCCCGCACAAGGGATCGTATCAGGTCAAACAAATTTCGGGAAATCAATAATGAAATCAGGGCTGAATGGTATTGGTATTGGTGTAATGAAAATGGGGTTGTATGGTGCCCTAAATTTTAATGAGGATTATCCTTATCATGAAAAAACTATTGACCTTAAATTCAAGTTATTACCAATAACGGCTGAACAGATGGCAGCTGGAAATATTGATACGTCTGTTATTTTAAGGCTGAGTTATGATTAAACAGGTGCTGTTACTATGCTCGATAATTATATTGTCATCACTATGCTCATCAACTGCGATCGCTGGTAACAGCACATCCAGTATCGGGGTAAAAATGAAAATCACCCATGCTAATTGTACTGTTAATGGCGGAAAAGGTATTTCTGGAGCATATAACTTGCCGCTAATGAACGAAAGCGGTAACGTCACTGATCGCGTTAGCGCTACTGATGTACCGCTCATTATCGACTGCAGCAAAGGCGTCAAGCCCAGCGCACTCACGATTTCTTTTACTGCCGCGACCCCTGGTTTTCAGAATGCAGCGAAAGGTTTGGTGAATACCACAATGGCAAACATTGCTCTCCTTACCCGCTGGAAACGTAATGGTGCAAGCGTGATTGATTTGTCCACTGCTACAGATATATTGTCAGTTAAAGATGCTGAGATTCAACCCAGCATATATGATAGCTCGTTTAAAGTATATCCAACTGTTATCAATACTGCTTCTGCATCATTAACTCCGGGCCGCTACCAGGCTGATTTGACAATTAACATCACCTATTACTAAACATTGTTCTGTTTACGGGGAACTAAATGCAAATGTCATTTCATAGCAATGATTCAATTGACAGTTATATCCATAAAATGGACAAACTATTAAATAAAGAAATCAACAAGGAATGGCGAGTCATTGAATCAGTGTGTGTTGATGAGGGAGAATATCTTCTTATCCTTGAAAGTAACATGCAAAAAATCATGGCGCGGGTATTATCAACTCACGCACCTAATCCCATGGATATTTTATCACCAACATCGAGGAAACTATATACTATTAACAACATTAGCCAGCAGATGCTCAGATTTATTAGTGCAATAGAGTTAAATTATAATGAATGGTGCACATTAACGCGATGACTAACTATATATTATTAGGCTATGAATTTTAACGAAAGTCTGAAACCGTTCGACTTGAGATAATATGAACAGACAACATTTTATGTGCCCTATTCTTTTTGGCACAATGATACTGCTTTCCGGATGTACGATATTGCCAGGACAAGGGCTCCCTGTTCAGGGGAAAAATGGCACTGGTTTGCCGCACAATCGTGATGCACTGAATGACAGGATCAATATTATTATGCTGACTCCCGGACTTGTCGACACACTGCGTCCGGCTAATATCGTTTCTCGTCCAAACCCTCAATTAGAAAAACAGTTGCTGTCTTATAACTATCGTATCGGTGTGGGTGATGTCTTAATGGTTACCGTCTGGGATCATCCGGAGCTGACTACGCCAGCGGGCCAATATCGTAGTGCCAGTGATACTGGCAACTGGGTCAGTGCTGACGGCACTATTTTTTATCCTTACGTCGGGCGCCTGCATGTGGCAGGTAAAACCTTAAATGAAGTTCGCGACGCCATATCTACCCGCCTGAATGCATTTATAGAGAACCCACAGGTAGATGTCAGTATTGCCGCCTTCCGCTCACAGAAAATATACGTTACAGGCGAAGTGATGCGTTCAGGTGTGCTACCTGTTACCAATATTCCACTTACAGTAATGGATGCAGTCAACGCTGCAGGTGGTCTGACTGCAGACGCCGACTGGCGAAATGTCACTCTCACCCATAATGGACAGAAATCTCACCTTTCTTTATATGCACTATTACAGCGCGGTGATCTGACGCAAAACCGTCTGCTTCATCCTGGTGACATTTTATTTATACCCCGTAATGATGATTTGAAAGTTTTTGTCATGGGTGAGGTCGGCAGACAAGCCACCCTCAAAATGGACAGAAGTGGAATGACGCTGGCAGAAGCGCTGGGAAATGCCGAAGGCATGAAGCAAGAGAGCTCAGATGCAACCGGTATTTTCGTGATTCGGGCGTTAAAAGGAAAGCCCGATGGCAAAATAGCCAACATTTATCAACTGGATGCTCAGGATGCTTCCGCAATGGTACTCAGTACCGAATTCCAGTTGGAACCATACGATATCGTCTACGTAACGACAGCGCCTCTGGCACGCTGGAATCGGGTTATATCACAGTTACTGCCCACCATTGTTGGTGTGCGCGATTTGACTGAAACCACGCGGTATATCAGAACATGGGCCCGATAAATTTCACATCGATATTGGTGCTGTGTACTGGGAACATTTGCCGTTCGGTCATTGCAGAACGCTTACTATGCCAATTTTTGCCACCAACAATTTCTGTCACCTCTGCCGGGATCCATGCCCATCATGGGCATCCGGCGGAAAACATGAGCGCGGCAGTGGCGTTCGAACATGGCGTGTCACTGAGCGGACACATCGCGAGAAATGTCACCCTGGAAATGCTACGTGACTCCGGGCTTATCCTGGCGATGGAACCAAAGCATATTGCGTTTGTTACATCAATGGCGCCAGAAGCCAGAGGCAAAACATTATTATTCAGCTATTGGTCCAGTAAACAAGCAATCCCCGACCCTTATCGAAAAAGTCATGATGTTTATGAGTATGTGTTTCAACAACTGGAACTGGGTGCACAAAGATGGGCCCAGCATCTGGTGTAAAAAAGGACAGTTTAATCTTGAATGAGAATTCGAAATATCCGTGCACTTCCTCGGCGGAAAAAGAATTGGATCTTATCCAGCTACTGCATATTTTATTTTTGCAATGGAAAATAATCCTCTGCATAACCATCGCCTTTACCCTGGCTGCATCACTATACACTTTTTTATCTCCCACGGTGTATCAAGCAGATGCCCTAATTCAGGTTGAGCAAAAGCAAAATCAGGCAATTTTGAACCGCTTGAAGAATATTTTACCAACCGACACATCTGCTGTATCAGCTGAAATTGAGTTGCTTAAATCACGAATGATTCTGGGAAAAACAGTTGATGACCTTAATCTAAGAATACAATCGGAACAAATTTATTTTCCTGTCACAGGATACCTCTGGGCTAAGCTGAAGGGAGAATCATCAGCAGAAATTACAATACAAGATCTCAGTTTGCCGCAGACTAACGATCAAAACTCGGAGGTTATTCTTACAGTGCAAGAGAAGGGATTATTTCATCTACAAGGAACAAACTTTTCTTTAGAAGGTAAGGTTGGAGAGCGACTGAAGAAAGAGAATATCATCATTGAAGTTAGCAACATACATGCTGTCCCTGGCTCTCGATTCAAGCTCCGTAAAATAAGTAAACTGGAAGCTATTAGCAATTTGCAACTGCAAATTGACGTGTCCCAACAGGGTAAAGAGAGCGGAATGATCGCACTTCGTATCACGGGACATAACCCAAATGAAATCGCACGCATTCTCGATACGGTAATGAACAACTACGTTCAGCAGAATATCAATCGTCAGGCGGCCCGCGACGCCAACAGCCTGGCTTTTTTACAACGCCAGTTGCCGAAAGTGCAGTCTGAACTGGATGATGCTGAAAGCAAACTTAACGTTTACCGACAGCAACAGGATTCTGTTGATCTCAATTTGGAAGCAAAAACGGTACTTGAACAGATGGTGAACGTAGAGAACCAACTCAACGCGTTAACCTTCCGGGAAGCAGAGATCTCGCAACTTTATAAGAAAAGCCACCCAGCCTACCGCGCATTACTCGATAAACGCCAAACGTTGGTGCAGGAAAAGGACAAACTTAACCAGCGTATATCTGCAATGCCATCCACTCAACAAGAAGTTCTGAAGTTGAGCCGTGATGTTGAAACAGGAAGAGAGATCTATTTACAGCTTCTAAGCCGTCAGCAGGAACTCAACATCTCCCGCTCCAGCAACGTGGGGAATGTACGCATTATCGATCCCGCAGTGACCTGGCCTTCACCTGTCAAACCTAAAAAAGCATTGATTATCATGCTTGGGACGATGCTTGGTCTGATCAGTTCATCGGGTCTGGCTATTGCTCGCGTAGCCCTGCGTCGTGGGATCGAATCATCAGAAACATTAGAAAATGCGGGAGTTCATGTGCTGGCAACTGTGCCGGTGTCTAAATCTCTGGAAAAAAAATATCGGCATCAGCAAAGGTCTTCAATCGTTAACTTCTTCCGACGAGATACGTCGCCACGATTTTGTCTGGCATTTGAAGAACCAGCTGATATTTCCATAGAAGCTGTTCGCGGATTGCGTACCACACTGCATTTTATCATGAAGGAGACACCGAACAGAGTGCTGATGATTTCTGGCGCAACAATGGGATGTGGTAAAACATTTATCAGCAGCAGCCTTGCGGCTGTTATTGCTCAGTCCGGCCAGCGCGTACTTTTTATTGATGCCGATATGCGGCGTGGATACACCCATATTTTATTCAACGTTGAGAACAAAAATGGCCTCTCTGATTTTCTAAGTGGAAACACAACATTAACGGAAAGTATTCAATATTGCCTGAAAGGCCAATTCGACATACTTACCCGTGGAACATTACTTTCTAGTCCTGTGGATCTTCTGGCGAACGAGCGATTTAAGCAGCTATTGAAATGGGCAAACAATGAATATGACATGGTGATCGTCGACAGCCCTCCAGTTCTAGCGGTTGCGGATGCAATCATCGCTGGGTACGAGGCAGGAACTTGTCTGGTAGTTACGCGCGCAAATCAGGATAGCTTGCAACAGGTGAACCGATGCCTGCGAAAATTTGAGCAAAATGGAATAAACGTGAAAGGCGTTATTCTTAATGGTATCACACGGGAAGATGCAAATTACTACGCATATGAATACACCACATCTTAGTGCCGTCTCAATAGAAATATGCTGTTCGTTCTAATGCAAAATCTATTATTTTCACACATTTATACTAACGATATGAGAGCAAACATGATACAAAAAATATTATCCTTTGTTGTTCTGGCATTCTGTACCTTTAGCGTTAGCGCTTTTCCTGTAGCGGAAGGTCAACAATATTCACGAATGGGAAGACCAGTTAAAGAAGCACCTATGGTAGTCGAGTTTTTTTCGTTCTATTGTCCACCCTGCATGGCATTTTCTCGTGAATATAAAGTGAGTGAGGCCATAAACCAGGTACTACCTGAAGGGACAAAAGTTGAAAAGTACCATGTTGGCGCAATGGGTAGTCTGGGACAAAATCTGACAACAGCGTGGTCGGTTGCAATGGCATTAGGAGTAACAGATAAGGTTGAGCATCCTCTATTTATTGCCGTACAGGATAAAAAATCTTTGCGCAATGAAGAAGATATTCGCCAGGTATTTATTGACGCAGGAATTTCAGCCACAGAATACGATGCAGCAAAACACAGTTTTGTGGTTAAAGCGCTAACACAAAAACAGATACACGCCGCCCAAAGTTTTGAGGTTCAAGGAACACCATCATTCTATGTTAATGGTAAATACATTTTAAATAACAATGGGACAGGAGAAACGTCTCCAGATAAGTATGGCGCTACCGTTGCTCAAATCGTGAAGGCTTTGCTTTTGGGCAAAGAATAGTGATAACAAAAGATACGACAGATTCGCAATTCTATGTTGTATCTTTTTGCTAACCCTGATCAATCTGCAACAAAACTGTATTAGTCGAAAGAGAAAAATTCATGACCACACCGAAGCTATAATATTATAGCTCTTATAACTAATTCTATAGCTCAAACTTAAATCCCCTTAATTTTGCATGTATTATAATAACCATAAAATCTCGAATTTATATTAATCAATCATCAATTAACAATGAATAAATTAGCAGACGAGCTCATGGCTGTATTATTTATATCACACTTTACATTGCGTAAAACAGCAAGGAAAAAATCATACTGGACGAAAGTGCGTTAATAATGGTATCTAATACTATGAGCATCAATAATTGGAAAAATCTAATCAATACTCACACCCGTCATTTATTACTAAATAAATTTCATGAAAAAAATTTATTTTTGGCATTATTTAAATTAAGATTTGTTTAGCCAGGAGCCTATGAAAAAGAAATTTCTTGCTGATATCATCCATTGGATCGAGGATAACATCGACGAAAAGATCTGTAGCTCAACACTTGAGAATATTAGTGGATATACTATTAGACACTTATCAAACATATTTATGCAGTATACAAACCTAACTCCAGCAAAATATATTAGACAACGAAAACTTTGTCGCGCTGCTTTTTTACTACGATTAACAAACCTCAAGATAATGGATATCGCATATCAATTGAAATTCGATTCCCAGCAATCCTTCAGCAGAGAGTTCAGTAAATTATTCGGATATTCACCTCGCCAGTATCGAAAATCCAGAGAGTGGGATTTTAAATCTTTACAACTTCCAATTCAGCCAGAAAATGTACCTGAAATAAAATTCGAGTATTGCATTTTAGAATCAAAAAAATATCATGGATACCGCTTTAGCTTTGAGCAGAAAATGTATTTCATTAGAGAAAATGAAACCATCATCAGATATCAAAAGATCATTGATATCATGAGGAAATATCATTCAGATTTATTTATAAGCAGCACTTTTTCTCCTCACGCTCAGAAAGATCGCCATTTGATCGTTAACTCATTCTTAGGTTTTCACGCTAAAAATGATCTTTTGATATCAACAGATGAGGAATTCACATCTGAAGATGGTAAGTATATAAAATTTTCATTTAATGGCAGCCTCAATGAATATATATATTTCCCAAGGAGCGTCTATTATTATTTACTTCCTAAACTTAGATTGAAAAGACGAGAGGGATCAGACATTGAGATTTTAAAATATATAGATACAGCATGTCCAGGTACAATATCTTGTGATTATTTTATCCCTGTAGTATAGCTAAAAACAGAAGAGGTTATTTAATGCTTAAACAATACATTATGGATATTGTCAGAAGCTATGGTTTTATAGAATGTGCTGATATATTATTCTTTTTGAAATATCTGAATAATGAAAAAGTTGAGCAAGCATCTTTATCATGGATTTCAGCGAAACTCAATGAGTGTCTGGTTAATCATGATGATGGTAAAGATTATTTTATAGCATTACGGAAACTAAGAAACGATATAATAAAATTTGACACATCACACTTAATTAAGTATGAAAAATAAAGTTAGAAAAGGGAAATTATTTATTGTCATACCAAATTACTATTATACAAAATAAAAAACTACCGAAGCGGGGTTTTATAAAGAGTGAAGCTGACCGATAAGCCGCGTTCTTTTGAGCATAGCGTCGTGGACAGTCATTCATCTGGCCTATCCGAAAAGCAAAAACCCCGCCGAAGCGGGGTTTTATAAAGAGTGAAGCTGACCGATAAGCCGGGTTCTGTCGTGGACAGTCATTCATCTAGGCCAGCAATCG
>OBXW01000226.1_pt1 | contig 61075 bp, 56 predicted proteins | sample 1495431 | NCBI WGS metagenome assembly OBXW01 (sample SAMEA2580166, study PRJEB22360) | human gut metagenome | biome: human gut; feature: human-associated habitat; material: faeces | place: Denmark | collected 2008/2010 | reverse complement strand
CGCGGTCTCAACCTTGGCAAGGTTGCGCTTTACCAACTAAGCTATGTCCGCATGTGCCCCGCAGTATCACTGCCTGAGCACGAGTATCTATTATAATCACATTTCCGTAATTTGCAAATCAGCGTGTCGCGCTTTTTCGAGACGCGCTGTCAACCGAAATACTCTTCGACGGACTGCGCTAGTTCGCTTACGGTATCGATGACTTGGTATGCACCATGCTCCTTGAGCTCGCCTGGCTCAGCATAGCCCCATCCACATCCCAAGCAATCCAGACCGCACGCCTTGGCCCCATCGGCATCGGTCCAGCGATCGCCAACCATCAACGCACGATCACCGGCAGCCTCATCAAAACCGATATGCTCAAACGCCCAACGGATCACCTGATCCTTGTCAAGACGGGAATTATCGGCGCTTGCACCATAGATGCCGTCGACCATCGTATCCAAGTGGAAATGCTCACAAATCGGAATGCACTGATACTGCGGTTTGCAACTGGCAATCGCCAGATAATATCCATCAGCACGCAACTTGGTCAGCTGCTCCGGAATACCCTCGTAGATGGTATTGTTCAAACGCCCCGGCACTTTCTGCCCAGGATTGTTAGGATCGTCGAACACAGCCTCATCCGCATAATACCTGCGATAAATAGCAATGCCCTCATCAAGACGATCCTCAGGAATATCGTTGCGCTGCAGGGATTCAATAATTGCAGGACCGATGAATCGCTGTAACTCCTCATTATCCGGGACCGGATACCCCAATTCCTCGAACACCTTGACCACACAGCCGATGATTCCCGGATCGGATTTGGTCAGCGTACCGTCGAGGTCAAGCAGAACGACTTTCTTGGATTGCCTGGTCTGTTCGGACATGAATTGGTTCTCCCTTTATTCCTATCGATTCGTTTTCATCGATGCGATACCTGTTGACGCTAACAATTATGCCCAGCCATACTGACTGGGCATAATGTTCAAGTGTCGTTCAACTGCAGGTCACTCGTAGTCTGGGAACCAACCGTCACGATGCATCTGCAGTCGCTTCTCAAGCAGCGTCTTCAACTCGTCTTCGGTACGACGTTCCAGCAGCATGTCCCAGTGTGTACGAGTCGGCTTGGAGATTTCGTCGTCCTCACGATCCTCATCGCCCTCACGACGCGCAGTCATGCCGCAACGGCATTCCCATTCCTCAGGAATCTCCGCGCCCTCAGCGAACGGCAGAATCGTACGGTGCCCTTTCGGGCACACATATGCGACGTCGTTTCGTGCCGCGAAATCCACATTGTCATCGGATTCCAACGACTTTGCGCCGATGCTCATGCCTCGCAGGCTGCGTTCTGCCATATTGCCTTTGCCTCCTTGGAATTGTCTGTTCTTTCTAAGCTACAGAACAGTTCGGACGTGTTTTTATTCCTCATTCGTCTGCTGACTGCCATTTTAGTCGACGCCAGAGTATGCGACGATGCCACGATTAATACGATCGTATGCTTGTCTTGCGATTGATGGCAATGTTTCGGCACGTTCAGCAAGATAAGGTCCGCTCACGGCTATCTGTTGAAGCACGTCGGCAAGTCGCTTACAGTTGCGCACGAAGTCTCCGCCAGTCAGCTCAGTGCCATATAACACCTGTGAAAGGCTTTCACCCTGCGCCCACTCGTAGACGATGTCAGTGATGCCGAAATCGAGCTGGCGTGGCTCTTCAAGCACATGATCCTCACATAACATGGCGATCGACGCATGTATGCCTTTAAGCTGTGCGGCGCATACTGCCACATTCCCCTGGATGCCTCCGGGATAACGACGCGGCTCTCCCCCGCTTCCCCTGCGGGCTTCGAATACCAGCGATGCGACAACGCTGGCCAATTCACAGGCATTCAATCCGTCAAATGCACCAGCCTCGATCGCTTGGGCCAATACCAAATCAAGTTCGCTGTACAGATGCCGCAGCAGCTGGCCCCGCTCCGTGAGCTGATAATCGTCATGGCCTGCGGATTCCCGCACCTGCTGAAGATAGCCAAGATCGGCAAGTACTGTGCAGATATGGTCGAACTGACGAGCCACTGAGCCTGTACGTGAATCATAGCGATGCTGCACACGTTCTAATTCACGCGTCTCACGAGCCCAACGATGCCCCCATTTCAAGTGCTTCTGCACGTCTGGACACTTGCGGCACGGGTGGTCACGGTCTTCTTCACGAAGTTTTTTAATGCGTTGGTCAAGCTCCATGAACGCCTGGCTACGGTCTTTCTGCGTGCGGAACACCTCATGCTTAAGCTTGCGGCGTTCGTTCTTCTCCAAATCGCTCAGACGCATCCTCAGACGCATGAATTCTTTGAAATCACCAAACTCACATTGGAAGGCCTGTTCGTACCCTTCTAGAGCCTTGCGCAGGGTTTCCATCTGCGCTTCAAGCTGCCAAGCTGACTCGTTGGCCTCCCACTGCGCAAAGGAATGGTCGAGCGTAACGCGGGCGGTCTCGTAATCGCTGGTATTCAACAGGTTCACAGCCATGTTGAAAGTCGGTTTGAAGCTTGAATGCAACGGATACACGCGCTTACTGGACAACGCGGCCGCGGTAGCGGGCACAAAACCATGGTGATCCACTACAACGGCATGTCCAATGGTGTCAATGCCTCGACGTCCTGCGCGACCGGTCAGCTGGGTGAACTCGCCAGGGGTCAAGCCAACATGTCCAGTGCCATCGAATTTTTCGAGTTTTTCGACCACCACGCAACGCGCCGGCATATTGATGCCCAGTGCCAGCGTTTCTGTTGCGAAAACCATCTTGACCAAGCCCTCTTCAAACAAACGTTCGACGATTTGGCGGAACAATGCGACCATTCCCGCATGGTGTGGGGCAAATCCCTCTTCCAAAGCAAAACGGAATTGCGAGAAATGCAGCGCTTTCAAATCCTCTTGGCTTAGCTGTCCTTCGACCATTTCATCGACGATCCGTCTGATCCTACGTACTTCATCACTGGTAGTGAGTTCCAAACCGGCATTGATGCATTGGTCGACCGCCTGATCGCAACCATTCCTTGAGAAAATGAAATAGATTCCCGGCAACATGTCAAGAAAATTCAGTTCATCCACAACGGCCCAACGTCGAGGTGTGTGACGTTCGGCTTTGTAAGGACGCTCATTCCACCGTCCGCCTTTGCCCTTGGACCTACGCCTGTCGGGACGCTCCTCTCCTCTGCGACGTGCCGCCTGACGGTCTAGCTGATCAAGCCTGTTTACCAGTTGCGCATTGAGTTTAACCGTCTGTTCGCCGTTGACGCCACGGCGGTACAGGTCGATAAGCTCCGGTTCGGTATGGTCATCCGCCTGCACGAGCACATGCTGTTCCAGTGGTACCGGACGCTTCTCCGATACCACCAGTGTGGTTTCGTCACGAACGGATTCAATCCACTCGGAAAAATCCTCGACATTAGAGACTGTTGCGGAAAGACCGATTATTTTCACGTTCTCCGGCAAGTGGATGATAACTTCTTCCCATACCGGACCTCGGAAACGGTCGGCAAGATAATGCACTTCATCGAGAATCACATAACGAAGCGCTTCAAGCGTTACGGAATGCTCATACAGCATATTGCGCAACACTTCGGTGGTCATGACCACAATGTTCGCTTCAGAATTGATGGATGTGTCTCCGGTCAGCAATCCAACCTTATCTGCACCGTACTGGGCAACCAGATCATGATACTTCTGATTGCTCAACGCCTTGATCGGCGTGGTATAGAAAGCTTTGACGTTTCGTGTCTGTGCCAAATAGATAGCAAAATCCGCCACGACCGTTTTGCCAGCTCCGGTTGGTGCCGCCACAAGCACATTGTTTCCCGTCTCCAACGCCTCGTTGGCCTGCAACTGAAATTCATCGAGTTCAAATGACATGGATCTGGCGAATTCGGCGGCAACAGTGCGCTGTTTGGCCTGAGTCTGTTTGAATGCGGCGTATCGTTGTGCGGGAGACAATTCGGCCCCATTGGTATCCGACGTGCCAGTACCGTTATTACGGCGACGATGATGGGTCATAATTCCTTACAATTTAGTTAGGTCAATCATTAAAATGACGCCATTGCGCCCACTGTTGGGCATGGCGATTGCGATTCGCCTCACGCCTTTCGATGACTTCAGCATGGGCATTCGTGTAGCGCTCGGCAGCATCCTGTAAAGGCCTAGTGAAAAAAGGCGTGTCGTTCTCGTTTTGGCAAGGCAATGGCTTACCCATAGCGTCGATCCGCTTCGCCGCGCATTCGCCCAGTTTCGCCATATCCTTGAACGCATGGTAGCCATGCAGACACGCATAGACGATCCCGGAAACGATCATCACCAACATGAATAGAACGAGTACTAGCCAAACCCACCAAGGCATAGAACCACTCCCGTCAGTTCTCGTTCTCACGATCGCCAATACTCAACTCATGCTGGGCACGGGCAACAATCATGGTACGTAACGTCTCAGGAGCCACGGCGGTGATATGTCGCGCATGTGCAATGCAGAATGCGACATACCAGGAATCGGACGAGACAATCAGGTGCACTTTCTCGCCTTCTCCGCACTTTTCGACCGTCGCTCCCGACAATCCGTCAATAAACGACAGATCGTCCTGATTGGTAACGAACACAGCCGGAGTCCCATTATCAAAGCTCCACTTACGCAATTCGGATGCGGGTACATCAGGAATGTCGATCCTTGCGATCGGCTCGACTAATTCAGCCTTCTCAATGCGGGAGATACGTAGCACCTGCCAGATGCGAGGCTTGCCCGTAGCCTTGTTGATCGTGGTGTCCTTCTTCACATACTTGGCTTTATCCGCCGGTGCCGCGGCAGCGACATCAGTCCATACGGCAACGTAGAAAACACCCTCGTCAACGAAGATCTTGTCTGGAGCGACAAGCTTGCGCTGGGTTCGTCCTGCGCCATCCGTGTATTCCATGTCAAGCAGTGAACTCTTGGAAATCGCGCTTTTCACGATGGAGAAGTTGCGCGGCTCCATTTCATAGCCAGTCAGACTCAACCACGGCATATCCCCCGGCTCAACATGCTGGCGAAGGCGGCTGTACAGCGATTCGGCCTGCTCGCGAAGCCTATCCGGCAGCAACGACGAATGCGCGAGATAGCTTACGGATGCGGTAAGCATACTCAGATACTGCTGTGAAATACCCGCCAAGCGTTCCAAACCAAGCGAATTCGTGGCTGAAACGATGCCTTCCGCGTCAAGCAGCGACCAATCGATATCGAAGAATTGACTTCCCGCCATCTCCCCATCATCGGAAACCGTGGTCAGCGTGTTGATGTCTTTATGAATGACGTTGACGAACTTCTTCAGCTCATCGTCGGACTTCGGTTTGCCGATGAAACGTTCCGCAAGCTCCTCAAGCGAATACTCCTCGCCAAGGTGCGCCGAGAGGAACAGCATCAACCGCAGGCGACGGTCGACTTCGCTACCGGTCTGGAATGCGGAATTCTTCTTCGGGCGTCCTTTGCCTTCCTCGACATCGGCATCGTCTGCGCTATTACGATTGATTTCCATGGCAGCGACGGTGGAACTGTCGTCTCCCGTGGATTCGTCGGCAGGCACGAACTGCGTGGCTGCATTCAGGCGACGATTGAACGCGTCAACGGCTTCCTGCGGACTGACGATAGACGCGCCTGGATGGGACAGCACGAACATGGCCAGGTCATCGGAATCAGTATAGGCGACATTCAAATGCTCGCCATCAACATCCACCGTGGCCGCGAAACGACGCTGGTCGACAACTTTGACCAATTCGTCGGGAATGGATTGGGTTCCCAGTCCAGGAGCGATGGAGTCAAGACCAAGTCCCGGAATAGGCGTCTGAGGAACACGCGGCGCGGTACGAGACGTATGTTGCGTCTCATGTGCAGGAGCCGAGGAAATCGACATGGAACGAGCCAAGTAGTTGGCGGCAGCCAAAATCGGCAGATCCTCATCCCCGAACAGCAGACGAACGCGAGGCTCGTTACCAAGCTGCAGACGGTAGGACGCGAAGTCCTGCCCCTCCGACTTGGATGAATATTCCGGTTGCCTTGATTCGATGGCAATGCCCATGGCCGCAAGCTTGGCGCGGTCACGCTGGAATTGCTTGGCAAAAGCTGCCTTCGCCGCCTGATCTGCCAGTTCCCCATAGGAATCGGCATACGCCTTCACGCGCTGAGCGATCTGACGGGAAGTGAGCCATTGCGGAAAAGCTGAGGAAAGCACAGCCAACACATCAAGTTCGTGCTTGCCCCATTTGTCGGAGAAACGACGCCTTCCGTTACTGCCCTCTGCCATTAGTCCTCACGTCTCGTTAACGTTTCACTTTAAGTGCGTAACCAGTATAGGCTTCCGCACACACCTCTCTATGATAGATGGTTTTCGCTCAGATTGTGCCTATTTTACGAAAAAATACAGTTTTCGTGTTGAGAACACCCCTCGAATCAGACCCAATCGTCAGGCTCCACGCCTTGCGGGCCAACGTATTCGCCGTTCGGAACATAACTCGGCTCGCCGGTGTCAGACAGCCGCGCGTCACCAAACAGTACTACATCCCTGCCAAAGGTCCAGTCACCCTCGATATCAACGGAATTTGCCGCGGCGAGTGATGGAACTCCATACGGGAATCTCGTATCGAAATCATGAATGTTCTTGTAGTGTCGTGAATCCAAATGGACGTCCGGGAAAATGTAGTTACCGTCCTCCATCTCATACTGGTCCGTCAGATGGAATCGATCAGACCGCATAATGAACAAATCGTCGGTGGTTTTCACGGGCAGGAAACGCATGCGATCCACGCACACGCAAGTGGCACCATCAAACAACGTCACCGCGGCTCCCATGGCCGTTTCCAACTGAATGACAGGCTCGCTCGTCGGATCGGTGGGATCAACGGTCTTTTTATTACGGATCACCGGCAACGGTAGCACGCCGTCATAAGCGGACAGCTTGGCCTTCAAAGCGTCAATCCGCACCCAGATGCTGTTCGTGTTGAAGTACGGGTGTTTTTCAATGTTCTGAGCATCGTCTTTGTCATTTGGATGCACCTGACTCATTTCACGCAGCATCAAACGGCCCGTCACCTTGTCACGCACGATATGGCCGCCCTTACGGTCGGCGGGAGTGCGCTTGGCGACTTCGATCATGACCGGAGCGCCAGTGTTTTCGAAATGCTGGGCCAGCGTACGCGAAGGTCGTGCACCGAGATTGTCGGAATTCGAGATGAACAAATACTTAAAACCATGTTCCTCGAGCACGTCAAGCAATCCGGATTCCCAGATGGTCGAGAACAGGTCACCGTGGCCTGGCGGACACCATTCAAGTTCGGGATTTGCCGAAAAGCTGACAGGTAGGCCTGTTTCCGCGCTAATCTTTGGTTCCTGATGCTGCACAATCTCCAGAGGAATATCCTCCTGATGGAATTTCTTGTTGGCTCTCAGCACCTTCATGGTGTCGTTCGAAGTGCGGAATGAATTCAGCAGCGTCAACGGCAGCTCCACACCCAGACGAGTGCGTGCAGTCAGCACCTGTCCGATGATGATGTCGATGAAACGCATCTGACGGGCCTTGTGGCGACGCACGGGCAAGAGAGACTTGGCGCAATCCAGTCCCATGGAGGTGCCAAGCCCGCCATTGAGCTTAAGGAATGCGGTTTTTGCGAACGCATCAACGGCTTTGTCGTGGTTGATGGTCTCGTAAACGTCATGGAAGCTGGGTACCCCCACCAACGGTTCCACCTCATCCTCACGAATCCAGCTGCTTGCCTCCTCGTTACGCCAAACCTCATATAGACGCTTGAACTGTGCGATAGCCATATCGGTCATCCCATTTTCCCGCATCTTTGCGGCGGAGTATTCGAATACGTCCTCAGTCAATGTCTTTCCCTTTCGTGCGGGCATCATGTTCTCGTTGTACCTAGGTAATACTACGACACATTTCCCGTAACGGGGGCTTTTGGATATTAAAAAGATATTTTTTTGACACAAACGTCATCTTTACGCATTCTTCATCACGTTTCATTGACCGCGAAACACGATGTATTTGAAAAAAAACACAGACTATGCTATGTTTCATTTCCGGTGCTTTTGCATCGCTCGGACCATAGCGCAGTTTGGTAGCGCACTTGACTGGGGGTCAAGGGGTCGCGGGTTCAAATCCCGCTGGTCCGACTTGAAAAACCCGGATTCGTATGATTTCGGGTTTTCTTTTTAAGGTTGTCAGTCTTACACATGCAGGTAAGAGGTGATTGTCTTGAAGTCGAGGGACGCCCAGCCACAGTTTGACGATGTTGATGACCTTGCCCACGTGTTCGATTTTTCCGTGCCTGAAGATGAATGGAAGATCCGCTTGCCCCGGGAACTTGGTGTGGAAGCTCGAGAACGCGCGAAACATGATGGTATCACTCTCACCGAGTTGACCCGAAGAGCGCTTAAAAGCGATAACCTAAGCAACACAGCCGACACCGTTCGTCCCGGACGAAGGCCAAAGAACACCGACGGGCGCGAACAGCTTGGCGACGAATGGAAAATCAAACTCCCCTATGCCATCGGCAAGACGGCACGGGAACGTGCAACGGAAGAGGGCATGTCCTTGAGTTCTCTTGCCCGACGTGCGATTAGCGGATATCTACGCCAAAGAGACGCCGAAGAACAGCCACTTTTCTAAGACGCCCGGTCAATAGCGTGCCGCACATTAGCTACACAGATTGGCAGATACAGTATTTCTTGCAACCGTTTTTTCTGGGGGGCACGCCACGAATGATGGCTGCCCCCCCAGAAAAAAACGGGGCTACTTACGCTTTTTCTTTTCTCGGATATTTACCGAAATCTGAATCGGGGAACCCTCGAAACCAAACTCCTCACGCAGGCAACGTTCGATGTAACGACGATAACCGTGCTCAAGGAAGCCAGTAGCGAAAATCACAAAACGCGGTGGGCGCGTCGAAGCCTGGGTCGCGAAAAGAATGCGTGGCTGCTTGCCACCACGAAGCGGATGCGGATGTGCAGCTTGAATCTTGCCCAGAAAAGCGTTGAGCTTGCCGGTCGGGATGCGCTTGTCCCACGACTCCAAGGCGCCACGCATAGCTCTGGCCAGGCGATTCGTATGCCATCCGGTCTTAGCCGACAGATTCACGCGCTGGGCCCACGTCACGCGGTCAAACTCGGTCTTCCACAAGCGTTCCATGCGCTGGCGATCGAAATCATCCATCAAATCCCACTTGTTGAATACCAGGACAATGCATCGACCGGCATCCACGGCTTGACTCATCACCTTCAGATCCTGATCGGAGATCGGCTGGGAAGCGTCGAACAGCACCAACGCAAGCTCCGAACGCTCAATCGCGGCCTGCGTACGCAACGACGAGAAATACTCGGCGCCGGACAACTTGTGCAGGCGACGCTTGATGCCGGCGGTATCGATGAACAGCCAGTCCTCACCATCAACCGTCACCACCTCATCGACAGGGTCGCGGGTGGTTCCAGCCAGATCGTTGACCACGGTGCGCTCTTCATGCGCCAGCTGGTTCAGCAAGGACGACTTGCCGACGTTCGGACGTCCGACCAGTGCCACACGACGAAGATGCGATGGGGTGAGGAACCCGGAAGTCTTCTCAGCCTTCTTCAACGAATCCAAAGCCGCGTCAAGCAGTTCGCCTATGCCACGGCCGTGCATGGCGGAAATACCGTATGGCTCCCCCAAACCCATCTTCCAGAATTCGGCGGTCAGATACTCACTCTCACGATCGTCGACCTTATTCACTGCAAGCGTGACCGGCTTTCCAGAGGCTCGCAGCATCTTTACGATACGCTCGTCAGTATTGGTAAGTCCAACCTGACCATCCACCACCAGCACCACGGCGTCAGCAAGCTGGACGGCGATCTGTGCCTGCGACGCGATAGCGGATTCGATGCCTTCGACATCGGCTTCCCAACCACCGGTATCGACCAGCTTGAAATCAGTGCCGGCCCATTCAGCATCGTAGCTCACACGGTCTCGGGTCACGCCTGGAGTATCTTCCACAACGGCCGCACGACGTCCGAGAATACGATTCACCAGCGTGGACTTGCCAACATTCGGACGTCCAACAACGGCAAGCACGCCGACCGGCTTCGGGCCGGACTGGCGTTCGCCACCAACGAAAGACGATCCATCAATCAGCCCTTCATCGCCCTCATCCAACTCATAATCATCAAGATTGGACGCATATTGGCAGTATTGCTGCTCTTCAATGGCGTCATCGACGATGCGCACAAGCACGTCGAGGGTTTCGCCGAAATCCAAATCGGAATTGTCAACGGTCAACACACCTTCCGCTGCGGACGTGAAATTCGTGACCTTGGAATCAGCCTTGTCTCGTGCCGCAACGTTTTCCGTGCCAACTCCGGAAGCCGACTGCCCTGCTCGACGGGCTTGGCGGACTTCCTCACGAGCGGTAAGCAATACACGCACTTCAGCATCCGGCGCAACGACCGTAGTGATGTCACGGCCTTCGGCAACCACGCCAGCACCTTCGGAGAAGGAATCGGAAGCCGCTTCACGAGCAATATATGCGCGTTGTGCGGCAATAAGCACATGACGAACCGGAATGATGTTCGACACCTTGGACACATGGGATGACACTTCTGAGGAACGGATCGCCTCACTGATGTCTTCGCCATCGGCATACACTTTCGGATCGTCCGGATCGACACTGATGTCAAAATGACCCTCGGTGAAGAACTCGCCCACGGTTTCGGTGACCAGCTGTTCGTCGACAGTCTCCGTATCGAGGTCGATACCCTTGTTCATGCACCACCATGCGCAGGCACGATACATGGCGCCGGTATCGAGATAGGCGAAACCGTAATACTTGGCCAACGCTTTGGACGTGGAAGACTTGCCGACGCCCGCAGGCCCATCAATAGCTACGCGAATCACAGGCCCACCGCCTTGGACAGGGAACGCACCTCAGTCTGCGAAAGCACACGGTACGATCCGGACTTCAGATCGCCAAGTTTAATCGGGCCGATCTGAGTGCGCACCAAACGTCTGACCGGGAAACCGATCGATCCGAAGATACGACGAACAATACGGTTCTTGCCGGAGTGCAGCACCACCTTGACCAGAGTGCTATCGCGGCTGGCATCAAGAATCGCGCAACGGTCAAGCTTGATCCAACCGTCGTCGAGCTGCACGCCGGTGGTGACCAGTCGGCGGCATACCTGACCGCTGATGCGACCTTCCAACGTGGCAATATAGGTTTTCTCGACCTCATATTTGGGGTGCATGACATGTTGGCTCAACTCGCCGTCGTTCGTCATGAGAATCAGGCCTTCGGAATCGTAATCCAGACGACCCATGTGGAAAATACGGTCATACTTGTCGCCGACGATATCGCTCAGGGTGTAACGTCCCTTCGGATCCTCCATGGCGCTGAGCACGCGCTTCGGCTTGTTCAAGGCAAGCGTGACATGATTGGGGTTCACACGAACACGGGAGCCGTCCACACGAACCTCCTGATGTTTCGGGTCGACGCGAGTCCCCAACTCGGTGACAAGCTCACCGTCGATTTCGACGCGTCCTTCAGTAATGATCTCTTCACATTTGCGACGGGACCCAAAACCTGCCTGAGCAAGAAGCTTCTGCAGGCGGATACCTTCATTGTCATGTGTATGCGCCTTCGCGGCGCGGGAATATGCGTTTGGCATCGTTCTCCCAACGTGGCCGGATAATACTTATAGGGACTGCTGGTACTATGGCAGTCGTTTGGCGATTTCCAAAAAAATCGCAACTTGTCCACTATATGACAGAGGAAAGACTATGACTGCTGTTGAAGCAACGTCCATAACTAAGGAAGAGCAAAGCAAGCCGCTGGCACTTCGTGTCGGAGCGGAACTTGTGGGAAGCTTCATCATCTGCTTCGCGATTTACGCGATCTGCTCGCTTGGCTCCGCAGTGTACGGCATCAATATGGCGTTCATCGCCCTGCTGACGGGCATCGTGTATGCCGCGGCCACCGTGATCTTTGGATCCATCTCCGGAGCGCAATTCAATCCGGCCGTATCTGTCGCCGCCATGCTCACCGGCAAGACCCATGTGCTTGATGGCATTCTGTACATCATTGCTCAAGTGCTCGGCGGCATTGGCGCCGGCGCTGCCATCCGATTCCTTCTGCCGGCTTCCGAGCAGGTGACGTTCAAGATCTGGATGACGCCGACGATCAACGGCTTTGATAAGAACTCCGTCTCCTACTCCACACTTGGCAACTATGGCGTAACGTTCAGCATCACCTTGGCCATTGCTGTCGAAGTCATCGCAGGCATCGTCATTGTTGCCGCCGCGCTTCGTACCACGGGCAAACATGGCGAGTCCGATACGAACCATGCCTTCGCCATGGGGCTTGCCTACGGCATCGGCACCGCCATCGCCTACCCGGTGACCGGAGCTGCATTGAACCCGGCACGCGCTACTGGCATCGCTATTTTCGCGCAAAACCAGGGTCTGAACGAGGAACCATTGCAGCAGCTGTGGGTCTTCTGGATCTGCCCCGTTCTCGCCGCTGCCGTCGTTGCCCTTATCGTCATTATCTCCGGTATGGTCAGCACGAAGAAGAACACGCCGGATGCCGAAGTCGCCGATGAAATCGAAAGCGACACTGCTCTCGACGAAGCGTCAGTTTCCGACGGGAACGATGGTGAGGAGAATGAGCAGTCCAGCGCCCAAACCTATACCCATGAAGGCGTCGAAAGCAACTGACCGGACCTTCCATGGACTGCGTTCACGCAATACCAGCCTGACCAGCCCAGTAACTATGGCCGTCACCGCGATCGCAGCGGTGGCGGCCTTTGTATATCCTGCAACCGCAAGCACCGTCGCAATAATCACTACGACTGCGACGATCCATTCGAACCACGGTTTGCCCTCATGATCTTCGGAAACGTAAGGATGGCTCATTCCGAGGCCTTTCATATCTCGCTTGCCTGCAACAATCGTAATCATAATAAACGTGGCGTCCGAAACCAATACGGAATCGGACGCCACGCTAATCACAATACCCTCGTATGAGAGGTGGAACTATCAGTGGAAGAAGTGGCGGGTGCCAGTCACATACATGGTGACGCCGGCCTTGCGGGCCGCTTCGAACACTTCCTCGTCGCGGATGGAACCACCCGGCTGGACGATGGCCTTGACACCTGCGTTGATAAGAATCTCAGCACCATCGGCGAACGGGAAGAACGCGTCGGATGCCGCAACAGCGCCCTGGGTGCGATTTGCACCATCAGCCAGCGTATTCGCGCGCTCAACGGACAGGTTGGCGGAATCGACACGATTCACCTGACCCATGCCGATGCCGACCGTGGCCTGATCATGGGCGATCAGGATAGCGTTGGACTTGACGCAACGGATGGCTCGCCAAGCGAAAACCAGATCCCTGATGGTCTGCTCGTCCGCAGGCTTGCCGGAAACCAGCTTCCACGCATCCGGATCGTCGCCTGGAGCGTCGATGAGATCAGTGGATTGCACCAACAGACCACCGTCGATCTGACGGAACTGTGTCTTGGACTTCGGCGGTTCGGTAACCTTCAAAATGCGAAGATTCTTCTTCTTGGTCTGCAACAGCTCAAGGGCATCGGCATCATAGTCGGGAGCGACAATCACTTCGGTGAAGATCGGACGGACGCTTTCTGCCATTTCCATGGTGACCTTGCTGTTCGCAGCGATCACGCCACCATAGGCGCTCATCGGGTCGCAGGCATGCGCCTTCTTGTGCGCCTCAGCGACGGTGGCTCCAACGGCAAGGCCGCACGGATTGTTGTGCTTGACCACGGCAACCGCAATCTGCGGAGCGAAATCCCACACGGCACGCCAGGCTGCATCGGCATCGACATAGTTGTTGTAGCTCATCGGCTTGCCACCGAGCTGTTCAGCATGTGCGAAGCCGTTCTGGTTCAGCGGATCGAGATACAACGCGGCCTGCTGGTGGGGATTCTCGCCATAACGCAGAACATGGGCGCGATCCCAGGTACGGGTGAATGCGGCCGGGAACTTGGCCTCATTCAATTCCGTCTCGCCTTCGGCAGTCGGATGATCAACGGTAGCCGGCTTCGGCCAATGCTTCGCGGTCCACTCGTTGATGGTGGCATCATAAGACGCCGTGTGCGCGAACGCTTTGCCGGCCAGCCAGCGACGTTCCTCAAGGGAGAAACCTTCACCGTTCTCGATACGGGCTGCGACCAACGCATAATCGTTCGGATCCGTGATGATGGCCACGGTGGCGTTGTTCTTCGCCGCTCCGCGAACCATGGACGGGCCTCCGATATCGATCTTTTCAATAGTGGCAGCTTCGTCCGCACCGGAACGAACCGTATCAGCGAACGGATACAAGTTGACGACCACCAAATCAAACGGCTTGATGCCAAACTTTTCCAGTTGAGCCGCGTGCTTCTCATTGGTCATATCAGCGAGGATACCTGCGTGGATATGTGGGTCAAGGGTTTTGACACGGCCATCGAGACACTCGGGAAAACCAGTGACCTCCGAGACTTCCGTCACCTTGACGCCGAGTTCCGCAAGACGCTTTGCAGTGGAACCAGTGGAAACCACTTCAGTGCCGGCCTTGATGAACGCCTCGGCAAGAACTTCTATGCCTTCCTTATGGAAGACCGATACCAGAGCTCGACGTATCGGTCGATTCGTTGTTGTCACCCTGCTCCTCCTTATTGTTAATGGTTGAGGTCACTGTGCGGGCCGCATCGGCGATCTCACGATTATTTGGTTCGAGGACCGCAGCGGATGTACCGCTCCTGCCCTCGCGGACACGCTTTATGCCCCAGCGTATTCCGAAAAACATAGATACAGCCACCAAAGTCAGCAGCCACGATGAGAACAGTCCGACTGCAGTGGGCTGCCCAACCTTACGTGTCGACGCAACTACATCGACACCGACATGCGCAAGGTGTTTCGATCCCAGTGCCCCGTTGGAGACGGCGAACAGCAAACTCGAGCCTACCGATACGATCACGCAGGACATGCAGAACGTTCCCGCAGGATAGGCGAGTCCGAACACCACCCGCTTGACGTCAATCTGGTGATCAGCATCATCAGCTCTGATATGGAATCCCTTGTTGAACAACATGACGATTATGCCTGCGATACAGGGTAACGCCAAAGGAATGCACATTAATGCGATTCGAACCCAATCCGTTTCAATTGCCGAAGGAAGCAGACCGAATATCGGCAGCGACGGCAATGCCGTTCCCTGACCGCTCCACATAGTGAATTCAGCAAGGTCGCCAATCGAAAAACCTGCTCCGAACACCCAGGAAACCGCCCAAATCGCAATGTTCGGAATCCACGCGAGCATAGCGATCGTCGTAAGTATACGAGAGCCGTTCTGCATTCCCGACAACTCATACAGCTTCACCATGGCCGACTGATTGCTAAACACCCAATACACGACCGCAATCAGGCCAATGACCAGATAGACTGCAATCAACAACAGACCAAGAGCTAAGCCTATGGTGATAGTCTTACGAACCGGCAACGAAACATGCTTGCCAATCCATTCCAAACCTCGCTCAGTCAACGGCGCCTCAGGAATCAAGGCAATGGCATAGCCCAGTATGAAGATGGCCGCCGTTTTCACGATAATCATGCCGGTCGTGTCAACAAGCTCGGTATCGACGCTGTTGGCGAAGAATATGTTAATCAGCACCCAGCCAGCAGTCCCCGTCACGCATCCGGAGAAACTGGTTCCAATACGCTTGGCAAGCGATGAAATAAGTGCAATCAGCATAACCGTCAGCAACAACGGCATAATCGTCAGTGTGATAGATTCGGTTTTGAACCCGGATCCTTGGCTGAGAAGCACAACCGCTTCAGTCAAGGGAACGGAGAAGGCGGACAGATTGTCGCCGCCTTCCTCCATGGAGATGATCAGAAGCATCAGCGCGATATAGCAGCCGAGGGCAACAGCATAGATAATCATGGACGCTGCCGCTACGGCAAGCCCTTTCAACCAATACTTCAGGTTCTTTGTCATCATATCGACTTGGAAGCGAGCACCTCGCGCATGATTTCAGCAGTCTGCCCCGGAGTGCGTCCAACACGGATGCCCACGGCTTCGAGCGCTTCCTTCTTGTCTTGCGCAGTTCCCCTACCGCCTGAAACGATGGCTCCAGCATGGCCCATCTGTTTGCCTTCCGGTGCCGTAAAGCCAGCGATGTAGGCGACGACAGGCTTGGTCATATGCTCGGATGCCCACTTTGCAGCATCCTGCTCGGCGCTACCGCCAATTTCACCAATCATCACGACGGCCTTAGTGGCATCATCGTTTTCAAATGCTTCAAGGGCTTCCTGCAACGTGGTGCCAACAATGGGATCGCCGCCAGCGCCCAAGCATGCGGTGAAGCCGATGTCGGACAGCTCCCCCATCAGCTGATAGGTAAGAGTGCCGGACTTGGACACCAATCCCAAAGGTCCACGGGAGACGATGCCGTCCGGAATGATGCCGAGATTGCAACCCTGCGCACCTTCCATCGAAGAAAGCGTAAGCAGGCCGGGACAGTTCGGCCCGACGATGCGTACGCCCTTGCGCAATGCGAGCTCAACAAAATACGCACTGTCGGCAACCGGAATGCCTTCGGTGATAACCACAATCAGCTTGATACCGGCTTCAATGGCCTCGACCACGGCATCCTTAGCAAAACGCGGCGGGACGAACACAACACTTGCCTGCGCACCGGTAGTTTCAACAGCTTCGGAACAGCTACCAAAAACACGTAGAGTAATGTCTTCGCCGTTTTTTGCTTCAGGGAAATTGACTTCCTGGCCGGCCTTGCGAGCATTGACGCCGCCGACGATATTGGTACCGGCCTTCAGCATGCGCGCGGTATGGGTCATACCCTGGTGTCCAGTCATGCCCTGCACAATGACAGGTGCGCCATCCTCAATGAAAAGCGTCATTTTCAGCGAACCTCCTTGCCATTGGCCGCAAGGCGTGCGGCCTGCTGTGCGGCTTCTTCCATGGTTTGTGCGACATGCAGATTGACTCGATTGGCTTGGGCCAGAATGCGCAGGCCCTCAGCAGCGGCGTTGCCGTCGAAACGGACCACCAGAGGCTTGGAGCTGCCAAGCTTGTCAAGAGCTTCCAGAATGCCTTTCGCCACCTGTTCGCAGGATGTGATGCCACCATACACGTTGACCAGCACCGATTCGACCTGCGGATCAGAGAGCACAATCTCCAGACTGCCGCACATCACTTCGGCAGACGCGCCGCCACCGATATCAAGGAAGTTTGCAGGTTTGACATTGGTTCCCTGATCCTCACCAGCACCGGAAATGGCGTCGAGCGAACTCATCACCAAACCGGCACCGTTGCCGATGACACCAACGGAACCTTGAAGATGCACATAATGCAAGCCATGTTCACGTGCCTTCTGCTCAAACGGATCGACATGCACCGGATCCGCGAACCGATTCCACCCATCGTGGCGGAACGCCGCATTGTCGTCCAGAGAGATCTTGGCGTCCAACGCACACAACGTCTTGGACGATTCGTCATCTGGATCACCGATCTTGGCAAGCGGGTTGATCTCAACAAGCGTAGCGTCATTGTCTTTGAAGCACTGCCACATCTTCAACAGAATCTGTGCGGCCTGATTAACATCGGCATGGTAGAAACCAATGCTTTCAGCCATTTTGGTGGCCGCTTCGAGGTCGAAATCCTCAAGCGCGTCAATATGCAGACGCTTGACGGATTCCGGATGCTCCTTAGCGATCTCCTCAACCTCAGTACCGCCATTCGCTGTGGCAAGCACATCGAAATCACGGGAGGAACGATCCACGGAAATGGAGACATAGTACTCGTGAAGAATGTTCTTTGCCTCGGCTACCAACACGCCGCTGACCTTATGTTTGTGAATGGTCATCGGCAGGATGCCCTCGGATGCAAGAATAGCCTCATCGCGATTCTTCGCCAGCTTGACACCGCCAGCCTGACCGCGATGACCAATCTTCACCTGAGCCTTGATCACATTGGGGTAGCCAATCTGATCGGCAGCCTCAGCCACTTCGTGAGAGTTCTGCGCGAACACTGCTTTAGGCGTTGGAATACCCTGCTCTTCAAGCAGCTCCCTAGCCTGATACTCATAGAGATCCATGGATTCTTTTTCCCTTGATGCTATTGGTTATTTATAAAGAATATACTCAAATCACGCAGGCATGGTGATCAACGAACTGGCTGGATACCCCTGCAGGGACTTCATGCCGTCGATGCCGGTAAGTTCCATAACGAAACTGAAACCGGCCACCTTGCCACCGCACTTTTCGATCAGAGTACTGGCTGCATTAGCAGTTCCACCGGTAGCGATCAAATCATCAACGATGAGCACACGTTCACCCTCATGCACGGCGCTGGTTTCGATTTCCACGGCAGCCTGGCCATATTCAAGATCATAATTCTGCGACACAGTATCAGGCGGAAGCTTACCGGCCTTGCGCACGGCGATGAATCCTTTGCCAAGACGCGCGGCCAATGCAGGACCGAATAAAAAACCTCGCGCTTCAAGACCTGCAACGACGTCGAAATCATGGGGATTCACTGGCAATGCGGCCTCAAGTGCGTCCAGGAGAACACCAAAGGCACGAGCATCAGCCAATACCGGCATGAAATCACGGAAAAGAATACCTTCTTTCGGGAAACCGGGAATCGTGCGAATTTTAGAAATGAGGTACTCGGCGTTTTCAGCTCCGACCCTGCTTAAACCGGAAACGGTGATATCCGTTGATGCCATGGCGGTAGTTTCTTTCTCCTTCAATATGCGGCACTTCGCATTATAGGATTTCGACGCGAAAAAGAACGGCGAAAATCCCAAAAATGAGATTCCCGCCGATATCTTTTATATGTTGTCAGTTGTTCTTCTGTTCGGTCTCAGTCTGTACCGCTTCGATCTCACCCTCAATCGGCTCCTGAGCAACCTGATCTTCATCTGCAGAATCGACGGGAAGCGGGTTGCCGTTCTCATCGACCTCGTCATCATGCACATATGCGGGACGCACGTATTCACGGCTGATGGCGTTGAAGCCGAAACGAATCTGGGAACCTTCGGAATCGATGACGATCTCCTCGTATTCGGTATCAACGGAAACAACCTTGCCGATCACGCCGCCGATGGTGATGACCTCGGTGCCGGGCTGAAGATTGGCACGAAAATCCTGTCGCTCGGCCTGCTGCTGCTTAGCCTTCTTGGACTGCCAGAACATCATGCCAAACATGACGACAACGATGACGATGAGAAAAATGTAATCCAAAGCACAACTCCTTGAGGTGGACGCTCAAACGGGACCCTATGTCCAAGACAACGAGTCTAGGCTAGATTGCTGACATCAACCTGAGATTCGTCAGGCACCAAACCAAGATGTTCCCATGCCTTACGTGTCGCCACACGTCCCTTCGGCGTGCGCACAAGGAACCCCTCACGAACCAAATACGGCTCGCAAACCGTTTCCACGGTTTCCGATTCCTCGCCGACCATGGCCGACAGATTGTTCAGTCCGACCGGCCCTCCGTTGAAATTGGTGACAATGGCTTTTAGCACCGCGATATCCAAGCGGTCCAGACCTTCAGTGTCGATCTGGTACAACGCCAAAGCCTCCTTGACATCATTTGGATGCACGGTTTCCAGATCATGTACGATGGCCCAATCCCTTACGCGACGAAGCAATCGGTTGGCGATACGCGGCGTACCCCTCGAACGCATGGCAAGCTGGTGGGCAGCACCGTCCTCGAGGCGGATGCCAAGCACAGCCGAAGATCGTTCGATAAGCTTTTCAAGCTCCTCATGCGGATAAAAGTCGAGATGCGCGGTGAAACCGAAACGAGCCCTCAACGGCGACGGCAACATGCCTTCACGAGTGGTGGCACCAATCACTGTAAACCGCGGCAAAGTAAGAGGGATGGAGGAAGCGCCCGGTCCTTTGCCTACCATCACGTCAACACGAAAATCCTCCATAGCTATATACAACAATTCCTCGGCTGCCCGTGGAAGACGATGGATCTCGTCGATGAAGAGCACTTCCCCAGCATCCAAAGAACTCAGAATGGAAGCCAGATCGCCGGCATGTTGAATGGCCGGACCGGAAGTGACTCTGATCGGCACTCCAAGCTCGTTGGCAACAATCATGGCCAACGTGGTCTTGCCCAAGCCCGGAGGCCCCGCCAAAAGAATATGATCCGGAGGAACGTCGCGTTTGCGGGCAGCGTCCAAAAACAGCTGCAGCTGCGCCTTGAGCCTCGGCTGTCCGATGAAACCGTCAAGAACATGGGGTCGCAGTTCCTCGTCGCTCACCGGCTCGTTGCCGACTGGCGATGCGGAAACCATGCGGAGTGATTCCTCGTTGGCACCAGTATTCGACTGGTCGAATGCAGAGTCGTTCGTCATGATGGTGCGATTCACCTACCTCGATCAAGGGACGCCAACGCGAGTCTGAGCACACGAGGCACGTCATCGTCTCCCAGTGGAATATCGATATGGTTGCTCTCGCAGACCTCTTGCACGGCATGAACGGCATCCTGTTGACGCCACCCAAGAGACATCAGGCCTTCCACCACCTGTTCCGAACCAGTATCTTCCGTGGAACGTGTTTCAGGAGAAGCGCCTTCGATCTGGCTAAGGTCAATGGACCCTTTAAGCTCAAGGATGATTTTTTGCGCACCTTTTTTACCTAATCCCGGCGCCTTCGCCAGCGCAGTGGCATCGCCATCTGCCACGGCCCTCGCCAAACGTTCCGGAGGCAACGTCGAAAGCAAGGAAAGGGCAACCTTCGGGCCAATGCCACTGACCTTCTGCAATTGCAGGAACATACGTTTCGATGCGAGCGAGGAAAAGCCATACAGCGTGATCGCATCCTGCGAAACGTTCAACGACGTGTACACCTTCACCGTTTGACCGGCGTGCATGGAAGCCAGATCCGCCGAAGGCATCCTAGTCTCATAACCAACTCCCCCGACCTCAATGATCGCCGAAGCCGCGTCAATGGAATCGACTTGGCCATGCAACATGCCTATCATGCCGTCACCTCCCATAAACAATCATAGAACATCTGTTCGATAGTTTACATTCCTCTACGGACGCCACGTTGCCGTGCCGCATTCTGCGAGGCAAGCGCCCATTGACGTTGCGCATCAGTGAGATGTTGTTCACGTTCACCCCCTTGCAGCGCGCCCGCAGGACGAAGAGCATGGCAAATCGCAATGGCCAACGCGTCGGCCGCGTCAGCAGGTTTAGGCAAGGTATTCAGCCCCAGAATACGGGAGACCATACGTTCCATCTGAATCTTCTCGGCCTTGCCGTTGCCAGTGATCGCCATTTTCGATTCAGTCGGCGTATGCAAGGCAACAGGAATTCCACGCTGGGCTGCGGCCAACATGGCCAGTCCAGCCGCCTGCGCGGTCCCCAACACAGTGTTGCGGTTCTCTTGCGCGAACACACGCTCAATGGACACGGTATCCGGCGCAAACCGTTCTATTTTTTCAACCAGCCCATCGTATATGGCCAACAGGCGCAGATCCTGTGACATTTTCGGATCAGACCGCACCACATCCACATGAATAAAAGAAAGCCGGCGGTATGCGCCGGCTTCGATCACGCCGACCCCGCAGCGAGTCAGCCCGGGGTCGACGCCAAGAATAATCACGCTCGATTACTCCTCGTCAAGCTGAGCCATAACCTCATCGGAGGCGGTCCAGTTGGAGTAGATGTTCTGCACATCGTCCAAATCGTCGAGGTTGTCGATGAGCTTGGACACCTTCTGAGCATCCTCGAGAGTCAATTCAACCTCGTTCTTCGGCATCATGACCAGATCGGCGGAATCGTAATCGAAACCAGCGTCCTGCAGAGCCTTACGAACATCGATCATTTCGGAAGGACCGGTGACAACGGTGAACACATCACCATCTTCGGTCACATCCTCGGCGCCAGCTTCAGCGGCCTTTTCGAACAGATCATCGAAATCAACACCTTCGGCAGGAACGATAATCTGGCCCTTGCGCTCGAAATTGAAGCTCACGGAACCGGAGGTAGCCAAGGAACCATTACCCTTGGTCAGGGTGGAACGCACTTCAGCGGCCGCACGATTACGGTTGTCGGTAAGGCATTCGATGATCAGACCGACGCCTGCGGGAGCATAGCCCTCATAGACGATATCTTCGTAGTTGGCACCGCCGGCCTCTTCACCAGAACCACGCTTGACAGCGCGCTTGATATTATCGGCAGGCATGGAAGCCTTCTTGGCCTTGTAGATGGCGTCGTACAGGGACGGGTTGCCGTCAGGATCGCCACCACCCATACGTGCTGCAATCTCGATATTCTTGATCAGCTTGGCGAACAGCTTGCCACGCTTCGCGTCGATGGCGGCCTTCTTGTGCTTGGTGGTCGCCCACTTGGAATGACCTGACATAATGCTCCTAGGCAGGTTGCGGATGTTTCAAACGAAACGATTCTAAAGCGGTTCTAAGACAAAGCGCCTGACATATGGTTGTCAGGCGCGTCAACATTCGACATTTGCAGGCAGTTATAGCTGATATGTCCTATGGCCGGCAGCCATCTGTCGACGTGCTTCGAGAACGCGCTGGAATACTGTGACCACACCTAAAACCGCAAGCAATACCATGTCAATGGCCAGCCATAGGCCGTGATGCGTCAGCCCAGTGATCGCCATGCCCACCAGAATGATGACCAGTCTGTCGGCGCGCGTTGCGATACCGTTCTTTACCTCGAAGCCAACGGATTCCGCACGGGCACGCGCATACGACGTCACAAACGACGTCATCATTGACACCATGGCCGCGCCGACGCCAACCCAACTAATGTAATCCGGACTTGACTGACTGATGTCATACCACCAATCGGCGTGCAAGATGAAGAAGACGATCACTCCGGCAAGCAACGCCCAATCGGCGATACGATCCAACGTGGAATCCAGAAAAGCGCCGAATTGGGTGCCTCCCGTGGTCAGCTTCGCGATTGAACCGTCCAGGGAATCGGCCAGCACCAGCAATGTCAGTACTACGGCTCCAGCGAAAAGCCACCCCGTGATGCCGGTGACGAAGGCAACCACAATGGTTCCAATGGTGCCTATGACCGTCACCGCATTCGCGGTCAGGCCAATGGATATCAACGCTTTGGCAAGCGGTTCTATGAGCTTTTTGAATGGTGCGCGAAGATGTTCTAGCATGCGGATTCCTGTTTCTCGGAAAACGAAAAGGGCGCGCAAGCGTCAATAATGATGCTTGTGCGCCTTTATATGACCCATGATCTTATGAGACCGAATGCAAGCGAATCGGCTCAGTCTGCGATGGCGGCCTTGAAGTCGTCGACGTTGTTGACCTGAACGCGCTTCTTGAGCACGGTCATGATCTGCGCCTTGGCTTCATCGGTCGGCACGCCGTTCAGCTGGCTGCCATCACGGAAGCGGAAGCTCACCGCATTGTTGTTCATGTCTTCCTCGCCAACGATGAGGATGAACGGAACCTTGGACTTGGAAGCGTTGCGGATCTTCTTGCCGAAACGATCGTCGGACATGTCGATTTCACAACGAACCGTTTCCTCTTCGAGACTGGCGATGAACTGCTGCAAGTGCGGGGCGAATTCATCGGCAACCGGCACGCCAAGCACCTGAACCGGAGCGAGCCATGCCGGGAAAGCACCGGCGTAATGCTCAAGAAGCACGGCGAAGAAGCGTTCGATGGAACCGAACAGCGCACGGTGGATCATCACCGGACGCTGGTGGGTACCGTCCGCAGCGATGTATTCCAAGCCGAAACGTTCCGGAAGGTTGAAATCAAGCTGGATGGTGGACACCTGCCAGGTACGGCCGATGGCATCACGAGCCTGCACGGAAATCTTCGGACCGTAGAAGGCTGCGCCGCACGGATCGTCAATCAGCTCAAGGCCGGATTCCTTGGCGACTTCGGCCAGCGTATTGGTGGCTTCTTCCCAGATCTCGTCAGAACCGACGTACTTGTGCGGATCCTTGGTGGACAGCTCCAGATAGAAGTCGTCCAGACCGAAGTCCTTCAACAGGCCAAGCACGAAGGTCAGCAGGTTTTTCAACTCGTCCTTCATCTGCTCGCGAGTGCAGTAGATGTGGGAGTCATCCTGAGTCAAGCCGCGCACGCGGGTCAGACCATGCACCTCGCCGGACTTCTCGTAACGATACACCGTACCGAATTCGAACAGGCGCAATGGCAGCTCGCGGTAGGAACGCTGGCGGGACTTGAAGATCAGGTTGTGCATCGGGCAGTTCATCGGCTTCAGGTAGTAGTCGAAGCCCTGCTTGATGACGTTGCCGTTCTCGTCCTTTTCCTCATCCAGACGCATTGCGGGATACATGCCATCCTTGTACCAATGCAGATGGCCGGAAGTCTCGTACAGACCGCCCTTGGTGATGTGCGGAGTCTGCACGAAGCTGTAGTGGTGCTTGCGATGCATTTCGCGGGAGTAATCCTCCATCGCGTTAATCACGGCAGCGCCCTTCGGATGGAACACAGCCAGACCCGGACCGATCTCATCCGGGAAGGAGAACAAATCCATTTCCGCGCCAAGCTTGCGATGGTCACGCTTGGCGGCCTCCTCAAGACGAGTCTGATAGGCCTTGAGATCTTCTTTGGTGGCGAAAGCCGCGCCATAAACGCGCTGCAGCATCGGATTAGCTTCGCTGCCACGCCAATATGCAGCTGCGGAACGCTCGATCTTGAACGCCTTGATATAGCGGGTGTTCGGCAGGTGCGGTCCGCGGCACAGGTCCTTCCAAACCACATTGCCGTCGCGGTCGACATTATCGTAGAAGCTCAGTTCCTTGCCGCTGATTTCAGTGGCGGCCTCCGGATCGAGGTGGGCTTCCTTGTCTTTGATTAGCTCCAGCTTGTACGGCTGATCAGCCTCTTCCGCCAAAGCCTCCTCTTCGGTCACCACGCGGCGACGGAAGGACTGGGACGATTTGATGATGCGCTGCATGCGCTTTTCGATCTCTTTGAGATCGTCAGGAGTGAACGGAGTCTCAACATCGAAATCGTAGTAGAAACCGTCTTTGATGACCGGGCCGACACCAAGCTTGGCGTCCGGGCGGATCTCCTGCACGGCCTGTGCCATGACATGGGTCGCGGAGTGACGCATAATGGCCAAACCGTCTTCGCTATCAAGCACGATTGGTTCCACAACATCGCCGTCATGCAGTTCGGTATACAAATCGCGAGGTTCACCGTTAAGACGCACCGCGATGATGTTCTTGTCTTCCGCAAAGAGCTGGACGCCAGTCTGGTCTGCTGCCACCTCCTTCGCTTCGCCGTTGAGTATGATGGAGATGGTCTGTTCAGCCATGGGTTGTCCTTTGCTATCGGGGTCCGCGTTACTAATGTGCAGGCCTGGACTGTATGTCAACGATGAACAAGATAGGGTTGAGGGCAGACATCGGCACGCTGAAAAAGTGAACGGCATTCTACAACACAATTATTTTTAGGATCGACCAAAAGAAAACGCTACTTAAGGAATTATTCGACGACATGCGCATACGTGTACTGCGGCGCGCTTCGCGTCGACGTGATTTCCACCTTGTCAGAAGGCGCAATCGACACGGTGGAGCCATACTTCACCTTCAAACGTGAACCAACACCGCCCGCAAGATTGACGGCGTTCTGCAGATTGTCGCTATCCCCTATCGCCTTGATGATGAATGGTGCCTTGATATTCGCGCCATCACAGCTGAGACCGTCTGCGGAATCGCTGATATACGTACTGGTAATCACACGAATATCGTTGATTTCAATGACCTCCGCACCGCTATTGCGCAATTCTTCAAGAAGCGTGAACAGAATCGACGCATCAATATCTTGCTTTGATCCTTTGGAAATACTGATGACCACGCCTTCTCCAGATACCGGCAGACGTCCGGAAAGAATTCCATTCGATTCGGCATTCTGTTTGGCGATTTCCGCCGCTTTTTCGTTCTTGTCGGCCGTGTCCTTCAGCGAGTCAAGCTGGCTGGAAAGCTCACTTTTGCGCTTCTCAAGCTTTTGGACCTGCGTGCTGGTTTCACTGATGAGTTTGGTTAGTTCGTCCTCACTCATCGTCTCATATGTGGACGTTGTGTTGTTCAACTGAATGGCATAGCTAAAGCCGAGCAACGCGCAAAGCACGGTTACAAGCACGCTGGAGTACAGGCGGGCACGAGCAGCCTTCGCGTTCAGCGAAATCCGCCTCGGCTTGCGCCTGACCACTGGAAACGATCCGGTCTGGGTGCTGTCGTTGTTCTGATCCTTGACGATCTGCTCGTGAATTTTGGAGAGCACGTCCTTGTTGTCATCGCTACGTCTGCTCATGCCACGTCATCCCTTGAAGATGAAACGCCGGATGGCCGACACATTGGTGAAGATTCGAATGCCGAGCACGACGATGACAGCGGTCTGCAGCTGGGAACCAACGCCAAGCTGGTTTCCCAAGAAAACCAGCAATGTTGCGGTAATGACGTTCGAAAAGAAGGAGATCACAAAGACCTTATCGGAAAAGCTGCGCTGGAAATAGGCTCGTGCGGCACCAAGCAGCGCATCGAGCGCGGCCAGAACCATAATCGGCAGATACGGCTGAAGGGCAATGGGAATGTCCGGTCGGACGAACACGCCAATGACCACGCCAATGATAAGTCCCAAGACCGCTGCCATTACTTGACCTTCCTTGCATATGTCACTTCGCCAGTTACCGCCGCTTCCAGTGTAATCGATTTGTTTTTGCCCACTTGCGGATAGATGCCCGCTTCTTTGAAATCATCGTACAAACATTGTTGTGTTTTCTTGCTCACCGCATTGGCAAGAACGCTGGAATTGCCGATCGCCTCGATGCGATACGGACTTTGCACGGAATTGACTCCGATGAGGATCGTCGTTCCAGCCGTTCGTATGGAAGTCTGCACGCCGAGACGGTATCCGTTGATGGCGATCGCTTCCGCTCCGGACTGCCAGAGTAGCGAGACAAGCACCTGCAGATCCGAATCCGTGACGACACGAACCTGACTGCCGTTTTCTCTTGGCAGCGACGAATCCGCGTTGTCACCGCCCACAGACAACGGGTTGGCGATGGTGAGCGTGATGCCTTCTCCTCGCACAGGAAGTACGCCATTGACCATTTCGTCATCCTGTATGGTCTGGTTCAATGACCAGCTCGACACGGATTTCGATTCCTCTTCAACTTGGGCACGCAGCGCATTGACGTCTTTGGTGAGGGTCTCGACGTTTTTTGTTTGCTCAGCCAACTGACTTGACAGCTGCTTGCGCACTTCCTTACGGGGGTCGGTACTCAACTGACGAACGAATACGCTGCCTGCCGTACCCACGGCAATGCAGATGAGAAACACTAACACACGGGTAAACCAGACCGCAAACATCGACGGTGTTTTGGTGGCCAGTCTCGAATCCGTATACATCACATCCATCGGACGGTTGGTCAGGTCGTCGATGAGCCGCAGCGAATCATCGTCCAGACTCCGCCTTCTTCGGGAGGTGGATGCAGCAGTCTCGGGCTGCACATGATGCGAGGTCAGCCCAGCGAAAGACGCCGAAAAAACGGCGCGACGCTTCGTGGGCGTATTCTCCGGAGACACCGGAAACGACACACGTTCCGAAGCATCATGCATCATGTGCGCTAATCCTTATCGTTTTTCAGCAGTTGGATTCCCTGACGTATGTAAATATAGCCGGCAAGCCAGTACAATCCTACGCCCCATGTGCCGGTGGCGAGACCGCATAAATGCAATGTATCCGTAGCGGAATTGGACCAGATATCCGCAAAAATCAAAGCGACAATAGCAATCATCAGCATGGCGGTGCCTGCTTTGCCCACGAAATGCACGGGCAGCGGACCATAATCATGCTGGGCCAATATCAACACGAGAATCGCCATGATCAAATCGCGTAATCCAACGACGATCAACATCCACCATGGAATGATGTCGGCGACACCCAACGCGAGGATGCTACAGAAAATCAGCAGACGATCGGCAATGGGGTCGAGAATCTGCCCGATCTTGCTCACCTGGTTGAACGACCTTGCAATAAGACCGTCCAAACCGTCAGATACCGCCGAAAGCGCAAGCACGACCAACGCAAGCACCATCTCATGACGAGAGACCAATACCGAGATGAAAGGAATCGAAATGATTCGCAACAGGCTAATAAGGTTCGGAACCGTGAAATAGATATCCCGCGGTTCCGGACTGTACTGCTTTTTGATAATCAGTTTACTCATACTTCGAGCAACATTACATTCTCGAGGCCTGCAAGGCGGTGACAATTATGCCACGGGCACCAACTTCATACAACTGGTCCATCAGTTGGTTGACCTTGGCCTTTGGCACGACGACGCGCACGGCCGCCCACTGCTTGTCATGCAGCGGGGAAACGGTCGGGCTCTCAAAGCCCGGCGTGATGGCCACAGCAGCGGAAACCTTCTCGACCGGAATGTCGTAATCCATGAGCACGTAGCGTTGGGCGGTGAGTACACCTTGCAGTCGGCGGCTTAGAATCGTCAGGCGGTCGTCGTTCTCAGCGAGACGCGGAGAACGAATGAGTACGGCTTCGGAATGCAGCAACGGCTCCGCGAAAATACGCAAGCCGGCATTGCGGAGCGTGGTGCCCGTGGACACTACGTCGGCGATCAAATCCGCCACTCCAAGCTGCACCGACGATTCGACGGCACCGTCAAGATGCACGGTTTCAGCGTTGATGCCATGTTCGACCAGATAATCATGCACAAGCTTGTCGAAACTGGTGGCGACACGTTTGCCTTCGACGTCTTCAAGCGTGTTGATCGGGGAATCGTTCGGGGCCGCGAAACGGAATGTCGATGCGCCGAAGCCAAGTTTCATGTGCTCCTTGGCGTCCGTTCCGGAGTTGAGCAATAGATCATGGCCGGTGACGCCTACGTCGATGGTACCGCGTCCAACGTAGACGGCGATATCAAGCGGACGCAAATAGAACAACTCCACATCATTATCGGGATCCTCTACGACCAGCTGACGCGGATTGCCCCTCAGACGATAGCCAGCTTCGGCCAGCATGTTCCAGGCAGGTTCAGACAGCATGCCTTTGTTAGGCACGGCAATTCTCAGCATTTTTCCTCCCAAAAAAGGCCATGCCTTCTGCGGCATGGCCAAAAACTTACAGATTCTTGTAGATATCTTCGAGTGTGATGCCACGGTCGATCATCATGACCTGCAGGTGGTAGATAAGCTGGCTCATCTCCTCCGCGGTACGATCGGCGCCTTCGTATTCGGCTGCAATCCAGGTCTCGCCCGCCTCTTCGACGATCTTCTTGCCGATGAAATGCGTGCCTTTGCCCAGTTCGTCAACGGTTAGCGAGCCAGCCTGCTTGGAAGCGGCCTTCTCGCTCAATTCGGCAAAAAGAGATTCAAAAGTCTTCATTGTTCTTGTCTATCCTCGAAAAAATGATGGAAGGTTCAGGCCTTGAATGCGGCTTCGGCCTTCTCGCGAATGGAATCAATGGCTTCCGCAGGATTCTCAGCGCCGTACACAGCGGAACCCGCGACCAGCACGTCAGCGCCTGCTTCGGCTACGATATGGGCAGTCTTCGGGCTGACACCGCCATCGACCTGAATCTTGGTGGCAAGACCACGGCGGGTGATTTCGTCGCGCAAGCGACGCACCTTGGACATCTGGTTATCGAGGAACCTCTGGCCGCCGAAGCCAGGTTCGACGGTCATGATCAGAATCATGTCGAATTCGTCGAGAATATCGAAAATCGGTTCGACAGGTTCAGCCGGACGTACCGCGAAGCAGGCTTTGCAACCCATTGTGCGCAACTGGCGTGCCAGACGAACCGGAGCATGGGTGGCACCCATATGGAAGCTCACGGATGCGGCGCCCAGCTTGGCGTACTCAGGTGCCCAACGATCCGGATCCTCAATCATCAGATGCACGTCGACCGGAAGATCGGTGACTTCGCAGATACGACCCACGATCGGTTCGCCCAAAGTCAGATTCGGGACGAAATGATGATCCATCACGTCGACGTGAACGAGATCCGCATTGGAAATGGCCTTAAGGTCACGCTCAAGGTTGCAGAAATCGGCGGACAGGATGCTTGGTGCGATTTGAATAGTCATGGCTCTCATTCTATGAAAGGTAATCGACTTGCTGTTATTTGATGACGGACTGCTTGTTGGTATTCGAGACGGTTTCGGCATCGTTGGTTTCGATTTCATCCGCAGTTTTCTTTGAAAGAGTCGCTGCATGATCGGCGGATTCTTCCGACCCACCGTTTTCGAGACGTTGCTCGATTTCAGTGACGGTACAAAGCTTCTCCGCCAACAGGTCAGTACCCTTGCCCATCTGCTGCACGACGATGAACGCCACCACACCAAGCACAAACACCGCCATGGAAACCCACACGTTGATGCGCACACCCAAGAACTCATGCGCATAATCGATGCGTAGGGATTCGATCCAAGTACGCCCCAACGTGTACCACATGATGTACACGGTGAACAGGGATCCGGCTTTAAGCTTTTTCATGGCCTTGGATCCGATGTACACGATGATTGCGACACCAATGAGATTCCAAATCATCTCATACAGAAAGGTCGGATGGAACAGTGTTCCGCTTGGGCATGTGGCCCCGTCATAGCATTGCTCGCTGTGTCCGATGGCAGTGCCTTCCATATTGATCTTCAGACCCCATGGGAGAGTCGTCGGCGCGCCATACAGCTCCTGATTGAACCAGTTGCCCAAACGCCCAACAGCCTGCGCCACCAACAATCCCGGGGCGATGGCGTCAGCCAGCAAGGCCATCGGATAATGCTTGTGCCTGCACCAAGCCCATGCGGCCAACGATCCAAGCAGCACTCCGCCCCAGATGCCAAGTCCACCATTCCAGATGCGGAACATCTCCGCCCAGTCACCATTCGGCCCAAAAAAACGTTCGGGCGTAGTGATGATGTGATAGATGCGGGCACCCACGATACCGGCGGGAACACTGACCAAAGTGATGTCAAGGACCTGATCGAAGTTACCGCCCAGCTTCTTCCATCGTGTGGTGGTTATCCATACCGCCAGCACAATTCCCAACAGAATGCATAGCGCATAGATGTGAATCGTTACAGGGCCGATGGAAAACTGTGAAATCGTTGGTGATGGAATGTATGCAAGTGTCATGGTTTCCTGATGGTAGTCCACGCATCCGATATGGCGTTGCGTGGACTACCGAAATCGTTGGAATGGTTTACTTCGCGGAGCGTGCGTTATGAATGCCATCCGCAAGTTCTTCGGCCTTGGCCGCCAATGCCTTGAGACCGGTGGCCTCGTCGACGGCGTTCTTTCCGGATTCATCGAGCATGGTATGCACCAACGCGGATCCGACGATGACACCGTCGGCATAGGAGCCGACTCGCGCACCCTGCTCGGCGGTGGAGACACCAATGCCGACGCAGACATTCTTCGCACCGGCATTGCGCGTACGTGCCACCAACTCCTCAGGAGAAGCGTCAATGGTGGAACGTTCACCGGTGACGCCCATACGGGCGGCTGCATAGACGAAACCACGAGCATTGTCGGAAACGACCTTCAAACGACCGTCGGTGGAATCCGGTGACACGAGGAAGATTCGATCAAGTCCGTGACGGTCCGAAGCTTCAATCCATTCGCCAGCCTCATCCGGAACGAGGTCGGGGGTAATCAGGCCAGCGCCACCGGCATTCTCAAAATCATGCGCGAAACGTTCGACGCCATAATGATAGATGAGATTCCAGTAGCTCATCACCAACGGAATTCCCCCGACATTGGCCACGGTCTCAACGGCCCTGAACACGTCCGCGATTTTCTCACCATTGTTGATGGCGATTTGCGAAGCGGCCTGGATGACGGGACCATCCATGACCGGGTCGGAATACGGCAGGCCGATTTCAACGGCATCGACACCATGCTCGACCATGGTGCGCAGTGCCTTCAGAGAATAGTCCGGATTTGGGAATCCATATGGCAGATAGCCGATGAATGCGGGCTTATTCGCGGCTTTGAACTCATCGAACATGGCTTCCGTTGGACTCAGCTTGTGGCTGATGCCGAGCGGCTGTCCGGACGACGTGGTTGCTGTTGCATTCGTCATAAGGGGATACTCCTTCTTTCACTCGCCGTCCGCGTTGTTGCCTTGGGCACCGTTAGCTTCGAGCGCCTTAGCCTGTTCGTCGGTCAAATAACCGAACCATTTGCCGGCGGTGTTCATGTCTTTATCTCCACGACCGGAAATATTGATGATCATAACCGGGTGCTCGTATCCCTTGGCCTTGAGATCCTCAGCCGCCTTATATGCGCCAGCAACTGCATGAGAGCTTTCAATCGCCGGAATGATGCCTTCGGTTTCGCACAGATCCTTGAAAGCGCTCATCGCTTCCTCATCGGTTGCCCAGGAATAGTTGACGCGTCCGATTTCCTTGAGCCATGCGTGCTCCGGGCCGACGGATGCGTAATCCAAACCAGCGGAGATGGAATACGTGTCGAGGGTCTGACCTTCGGAATTCTCAAGAAGATAACTCTTGGCACCTTGGAACATGCCCAGTTCGCCGGTTCCCGGAGCGAAACGAATGGCATGACGCCCGGATTCAGGGCCATTGCCGCCCGCCTCGTAGCCGTACAGGTTCACGCGTTCGTCATCAAGGAAAGCGTTCATGATGCCGATGGCGTTGGAACCACCGCCGACGCATGCGCAAACCGCATCCGGGTGGTCGATGCCGTACCAATCCTGAAGCTGCTGCTTCGCTTCCTCGCCGATGATCTTCTGGAAGTCACGCACCATTGCCGGGAACGGATGCGGACCTGCGACCGTGCCAAGCAGGTAGTGCGTGTCTTTGACGTTGGTGACCCAGTCTCGCAGAGCCTCATTGATGGCGTCCTTGAGAATGCAATCTCCCAAAGTGACTTCCACCACCTCGGCACCGAGCATGCGCATGCGAGCAACATTAAGCGCCTGACGACGCGCATCGATCTGACCCATGTAGATGCGGCACTTCAAGCCGAGCATGGCGCACACCGTAGCGGTGGCCACACCATGCTGTCCCGCGCCAGTTTCAGCAATGACACGGGTCTTACCCATGCGCTTGACCAGCAGAGCCTGCCCAAGCGCATTGTTGATCTTGTGAGCGCCGGTATGGTTGAGATCCTCACGCTTGAGGAACACACGCGCGTCGAGACCGGTCTTTTCTTTGAGACGCTCGGCAAAACGCGGAGCGTCAGTCAACGGTGATGGACGTCCGACATACTGCTGATTCAGTCGTGCCAGCTCCCTATGGAACTCCGGATCGGCCTTGGCCTCCTCATAGACGCGTTCAAGCTCGTCAAGCGCCGTGATCAACGCTTCCGGCACGTAGCGTCCGCCGAATTGGCCGAAATATGGTCCTTCATGGCTTGCCAATGGGGTTTGTTCGGATGCTTTCACTCTTGCTCCTGCCTTTACTAGTCGTTCCACAGCCTGTTCATGGTTGGTTGCGGTTGCGACACCTTCGCCAACCAGTACCGCATCGGCTCCGGCGCGGGCATAATCCTCCAGTTCCACCGAGCCGAACACTCCGGATTCCGCTACGCGAATCACATCGTTCGGCAAATCAGCGGCCAGCTCGTTGTATTTGTTCACATCGACCTTAAGGTCCTTGAGATTCCGCGCGTTGATGCCGATGACTCGCGCTCCTGAATCAATGGCGCGCTGGATTTCCTCACGGGTATGTGTTTCGACCAGCACCGTCATATTGAGACTATGTGCCAACTCAAGCAAGGACTTGAGCTTGCCATCGTCCAACGCGGCGACGATCAATAGCACCAAATCGGCACCGTGCGCACGCGCTTCCCAAATCTGGTATTCCGTGACGATGAAATCCTTACGCAATACCGGGATTTTCACAGCTGCACGAACTTTATCGAAATCATCAAGCGATCCCAAAAAGCGACGTCCCTCGGTAAGTACGGAAATCGCGCTGGCTCCGCCCTTCTCGTATTCTCTGGCCAAAGCGGCTGGATCGGGAATATCGCTCAGGTGGCCTTTCGATGGCGAAGCTCTTTTGATTTCCGCGATGACCGGAATACCGTCGCCCTTTTTCAACCATTGCCGCGCATCAATAGGCGCTGGTGCGGCAAACGCCTGACGCTTTACTTCATCGAGAGGGATTTTCTGTTCACGTGCTTGTTGGTCTTCAACTGCTCCTGTAACCAGCTCATCGAGTACAGACATAGTGTTCCTTTCAGCAATTGACTCGATTGGTTAGCTGCTTGGTTTGACTCACAATTGGCGAAGCTGCGAGGCGATCTGAACAGCCTCAACACTGGCTTCGGCCTTATTGCGAGTCTCCTGCCACTCACTGGCCGGCACGGAATCAAGTACGATTCCAGCTCCGGCCTGCACACTCGCTTCATGGTCGCGGATGAATGCCGTTCGAATGGCAATTGCCATATCGAGGTTGCCTGAAAAATCGAAATAGCCGACAGTACCGCCGTAAATACCACGATCTGCGGGCTCAAGCTCGTCGATGATCTCGACGGCACGCGGTTTCGGCGCTCCAGAAAGCGTTCCCGCAGGGAATGCGGAAGTGAACACGTCGAATGATGTCATGTCGGGGTTGACTCTGCCGGTGACGGTCGAGCAGATATGCATGATATGGCTGAATCGCTTGATATCCATCAAGGAAACAACCTCCACGCTTTCCGGAAGGCATACACGACTCAGATCGTTACGCGACAAATCGACGAGCATGATGTGTTCGCTGCGTTCTTTCGGATCAGACAGCAAATCCTTGGCGAGCTGCTCGTCCTCCTCAACGGTGGCGCCACGTGGTCTGGAACCCGCGATCGGGAAGGTCATGGCATGACCGCTATCCACTTTGATCAGCGTTTCCGGGCTGGAGCCAATGACATTGAAATCACGTCCCTGCGCGTCAGTCAGCGACATGAAATACATGTAAGGACTGGGGTTCAACGTACGCAATACACGATAGACGTCGAACGGATCGGCAGGCGAATCGATGTCGAGACGCTGGGAAATAACCACCTGAAACACGTCACCGTCGATAATATGCCGCTTGGCGATTTCGACAGAACGCTCATAATCGCTTTTCTCCGTGCGGAAGCGGAGTTCCGGCTGGCTAACGGTCTCATCCAGCACGTTGACGCGAGCTTCACCTTCGACAGGCGTAGCAGCCTTTCGCTGCATATCGTCCAATCGCGCCACGGCCTCATCATATGCGGCGTCGGCACGGGTCGGGCGGTCGTCCACATTCACCGCGTTAGCGATCATCCACACCGATCCGGACACATGGTCGACCACGGCTATATCTGTGGCTAGAGCCAACACCGTTTCAGGCTGCCCGGTCTCATTCGGAGCCTCGGCATGCAGAGTCGGCTCCCAGTGACGAATCGCATCCCAGCCAACAGTACCAACCAGACCGCTGGTCAGATTCGGAAGTCCTTCAACATGTGGTGCCTTCAAGGTTTTCAGCGCGGCATGCGCGACTTCCATCACATCACCTTCAGTAGGCACGCCAGCAGGAACCTGTCCCAACCAATCAGCCTTACCGTTGTTGGAACGCAACTGAGCCATGGAATTCACACCAATGAAACTGTATCTGCTCCACGTACCGCCGAATTCCGCAGATTCGAGAATAAACGTTCCAGAACGTCCAGCAGCAAGTCGCTCATAGAAGCCGACTGGCGTCAAGGAGTCAGCAAGAAGGCGCCGCACAATCGGGATGACGCGATATCCTTGGCCCGCCAACTCGTGAAATTGTTCACGTCTCGGCCAGGTGGCGCCCCACTTGAGTGCTTGTACGCTGCATTCGCTCATCGCTGGCCCTCCTGTTCCTTGGTGCGATATCCCACGACCACGGGCAACTGCCCGCCTTCCTCGAAGCAGGATCGTTTGCCGGTATGGCAAGCCGCTCCCACTTGGTCAACTTCAATAAGAATGGCATCCCCATCGCAATCCAGTGCGAAAGACTTCACATATTGGGCATGTCCGGAAGTATCTCCCTTACGCCAGTACTCCTGCCTGGATCTCGACCAGAAAGTAACGCGACCAGTTGTCAAGGTACGGCGCACGGCTTCATCGTTCATATATCCGACCATCAGCACTTCTTTTGTGTCGAATTGCTGGATGACAGCTGCCACCAGTCCTTTGTCGTCACGCTTGAGACGTTCTGCGATTCGTGGATCGAGAGTAGTGCTGTTGTCGTATGCTTCGTTAGTCATGATGATGGTATGATTCGTTTCTTCGATTATTGATTAATTTTCGCTTGCTTTTGCTATTTCCGGCTTTCAACGTACGGTGTAGCCGGCGGCTTTGATCGCGTCCTTGACTTCACCGATCGTAACTTTGCCGTAGTGGAAGATTGACGCGGCAAGCACGGCATCCGCACCGGCTTCGATTGCCGGAGGAAAATCAGAAGCCTTTCCAGCACCGCCGGAAGCAATGATCGGAATCTTCACTTCCTTACGCACAGCTTTGATCATTTCAAGGTCGAAACCCTGCTGGGTGCCGTCTGCATCCATGGAATTCAGCAGAATCTCTCCCGCGCCCAGCTCCTGGGCACGCTTGACCCACCAAATGGCATCAATGCCCGTGGACTTACGCCCTCCCATGGTAGTGACTTCGAAACCAGATTGGGTATGGCGCTCCCCCTGCTCACGACGCGCGTCAACGGACAATACGAGCACCTGATTGCCGAAACGTTCCGCGACACGGCTGATCAGTGTCGGATCGTTGATGGCAGCAGTATTGACGCCTACCTTGTCGGCTCCGCAACGCAGCAGTGAATCAACATCTTCAGGAGTACGCACACCTCCGCCGACAGTCAGAGGAATGAAAATCTGTTCGGCGGTTCGACTTACCACATCGACCATGGTCTGTCGATGCGAACTTGATGCGGTCACATCGAGGAAGGTCAGCTCGTCTGCGCCTTGGCGGTAGTATTCCGCGGCAAGCTCGACCGGATCGCCGGCATCGCGAAGATTTTCGAAATGCACGCCTTTGACTACTCTTCCCGCATCAACATCAAGACATGGAATGACTCGGACTGCCAGTGACATGCTGTTTTACTCCTTCGCGCATAGTGTCGTGCAACGAATGTAAGAGTAGCCGTTTTACGTTACGCATGTTTGTTGGAAGTCCGGGTAGCGGACAAAATCAGCTTCTTTCCTTGACAACTAATCGCGTTCTTTGGCCGCAAGCTGACCGCATGCACCATCGATGTCCTGCCCGCGCGTATCTCTCAACGTAGCGGTGATGCCAGCCTTATGAAGGATGTCAAGAAACTGTTGTTCATCCTCAGGCTTCGAAGCGGTCCATCTCGATCCTTCAATAGGATTAAGCGGAATCGGGTTGACGTGAGCCCAGTTATCGCCGTAATGATTCAGGCGCTTAGCGAGCAACTTGGCATGTTCGGCCTGATCGTTGATGCCACGCATCAGAGCATATTCGATGCTCACGCGGCGTTTCGAAGCCAGATAGTAGTCGTGTGCGGCGTCAAGCACCTGCGTAGTGTTGAAACGTTTGTTCATTGGAACAAGCTCATCTCGCAGTTCATCGTTCGGGGCATGCAGAGACACGGCCAGACGCACCGGAATGCCCTCAGCCATAAGTTTTTTAATACCAGGCACCACGCCGACCGTGGAGACGGTAATGTTACGTGCCGAAATACCGAAGCCCTCGGGCGGCATGGCACTAATCTGACGAACAGCGCTCAATACCGACTTGTAGTTGCCCATGGGCTCTCCCATGCCCATGAATACAATGTTGCTTAGGCGTCCGGGCCCACCCGCAACTTCTCCGTCACGCATGGCTTTCGCGGCCACACGGACCTGTTCCACAATCTCACCTGCCGACATGTTTCGAGTAAGACCCAGCTGGCCTGTAGCGCAGAACGGGCATCCCATGCCGCAACCGACCTGACTGGAGATGCACAACGTGGTACGTGTGGGATAGCGCATGAGCACGGACTCAATAAGCGAACCGTCGAACAAGCGCCACAACGTTTTGATAGTGGTGCCCTCATCAGCCACTTGACGAGTCACTTCGGTGATGAGCGTCGGGAAAAACATCTCCGCGGCCTCGACTCGTTTCGCTGCTGGGAAGTCGGAGAATTCCTCCGCGTTGACATCGAAATGCCCGTAATAATGGTTGGCAAGTTGCTTGACCCTGAATTTCGGAAGTCCAAGATCCTTGGCTTTAGTGATACGCTCTTCCTCGGTCATATCCGCAAAATGCAGCGGCGGTTTGCCTCGGCGCGCATGATCTTTGGATAACACGTCTCGGAAAGCACCAGTGGTGCCTCCTGGAGTGATGCCGGTCTCTGGCAGATCCTTCATGGAATTCACAGAGTCGCTCATTTGCTTTTCTTTGACCCTTCCTACATTCCAGTCGCCCACAACAGCACGCACACGAATGGTGCGCACAGCAGAATGGAATCCACTCGATCCATCACGCCGCCATGTCCCTTGAGCAGATGGCCCATATCCTTGATACCGATATCTCGCTTCAGCATGGATGCACACAAGTCGCCAAACGTTCCGGCAACGCCGATCATGAAACCTGCCACGACGGGCACCCACCAACGAGAAGCCCACACGGCTGGCTCGTATGTGCAGAACATCACTACGAAGGAACCAACCATGGAGAACAGGATGGACCCGGCGAGTCCTTCCCACGATTTCTTCGGCGAAATACGCGGGCTCAGCTTGTGCTTGCCCAGCCATGCTCCAGCGAACAAGCCGCCAGTATCGCTCAATGCGGGCATGAACACCATCATGATAGCGTGAGCAACGGGATGTTCATTGAATGTCAGTGGCATGATGATGCAAGATGCCAGAAGAGGAATATACAACACGGTGAACATAGAAACCGCAACATGGCTCAAACGGCTATGGCTTACCTCTCCACGCTCATGGTTGAACGACGATTCGAGCCTCGCTCCGGCATCGGTATGGGAAAGTTTGTCGGCAACCGCCAGGGAGATGCGGCTGCCGAACGTCACCTTGGCACTGGCTACAATCGCGACAATCACCAGAGACGCCAGTACGCATACCGTCATGGCGACGATATGACGTTCGCTGTAATAGGTGGACAACAGCGTCGCCGCCGAACACACCCACAGCACCACCACAGGAATATGCAATCCCACAGTGGCGAAATCGACGCGCAGCTCCCACAAGGCAAGCACCATGAAAAGCACGACCAGATAGACGAACAAGTCGATGCTGATCAGCAGGCATGCCAAAATGAGGATTACGAGGACCGCTCCCGTGGCGATGGCCTGAGGCATGTTACGGCCCGTCTTCTTGTTGATGGCGTTGATGGCCTCTTCGGCTTCCTTTTCGTGCTGTTCCTGATGTTCCATCATGCTCCCCTGTCTAGCTGTGCGTCGATTCTTTTTCAGGAGTGGAAGTCTCAGACCTCCATAATCTCCTTCTGCTTGGCTTCAAGCAAGGTGTCGAGCTCGTCAGTGGTCTGCTTGGTGACCTTGTCGAGCTCCTTGAGCAGACGATCGCCATCGTCCTCGCCCATTTCGCCATCCTTGATGGCCTTGTCGAGGGATTCCTTGGCCTTGCGACGAATATTACGCACAGCGACCTTGCCGTCTTCCGCCTTGCCCTTGGCAAGCTTGACGTATTCCTTGCGGCGCTCTTCAGTCAGTTCCGGCATGGTCAGGCGAATGACGTTGCCGTCACGACGTGGGCTTGCGCCCAGATCGGAATCGCGCAGCGCCTTCTCGACGGCGTTGGCCTGAGATGCGTCAAACGGCGTGACGGACAGGGTTCGCGGTTCCGGCACGCCGATGGTGGCGACGGCCTTCAGTGGGGTCGGAGCGCCGTAGTAATCGACGGTGATGCCGTTGAGCAACGCCGGATTAGCGCGACCGGTTCGAATGCCGGAGAAATTCTCCTTGGTGGATTCCACGGACTTGGCCATCTGCGCCTTGGCCTGTTCGACGATAGTTGCCATTTGTTTACTCCTTGTTGTTGGTTTGTTTGATCGATATTCGACGTTGAATGTCGTTATTCAGCGAGTGTGGATTCCGCAGTGGAAACCATGGTTCCGATTTCCTTACCGAGAAGAGCGCGGGTCACATTACCGGCGCCTTCAAGTCCAAAAACGCGGATGCGCTGCTTGTTATCGCGAGCCATGGAAAGCGCGGAAGCATCCATGACGGCAAGATTGTCAACAAGCGCACGGTTATAGCTCAACGTGGCGAAACGCTTGGCGTTCTCGTCTTTGCGAGGATCAGCGGTATAGACGCCGTCCACGCCATTCTTGCCCATCAGTACTTCATCGCAATGAATTTCCAAGGAACGTTGGATGGACACCGTGTCGGTGGAGAAATACGGCATGCCGGCGCCGGCGCCAAAAATTACGACGCGGCCCTTCTCCAGATGACGAATGGCCTTAAGTGGAATGTACGGCTCGGCTACCTGCCCCATAGTGATGGCAGTCTGCACACGCGTGGCCTGCCCTTCCTGTTCCAGGAAATCCTGCAACGCGAGACAATTCATCACAGTTCCCAGCATGCCCATATAGTCGCCGCGGGAGCGATCGATACCAGCCTGCTGAAGTTCCGCGCCACGGAAGAAGTTGCCGCCACCGACAACGATGGCGATCTGAACGCCCTGCTGCACCGCAGGAACAATCTCTTCCGCGATACGGCGGATAACAGACGTGTCGATGCCGACCTTGCCGCCACCAAACGCCTCTCCGGATAGTTTGAGCAGCACCCTGCGTGGATTATCACCAGTGTTTTCGCCAGTCATGAAAAGCCTTTCTTGCCCGAGAACTCACGAAATTTACCGCTCTCAAGAGTATCGGCAAACACAGACACCGCAGCGTAGCGACACAGTCTTACAAAAACAAAGGTGTCCATCACCTTATGGGTGATGGACACCTTTATGGAATCGCCGTGCGGCTAACGCATGGATTCACCTACAAAGCCAATTCACTCGGCTTCGCCCTTGCCAACCTCGACACGAGCGAAGGCCACGGCTGCGCCACCGACTTCCTTGAACAAGTCGCCGACGGTCTTGGACGGATCCTTGACGTAGGATTGCTCGAGCAGGACGTTCTCCTTGTAGAAGGCGTTGAGACGGCCTTCAACGATCTTCGGAACGATCTTCTCCGGCTTGCCTTCAGCCAGGGACTTCTCGGTAGCCACGCGACGCTCGGACTCGACCACATCAGCCGGAACATCCTCGCGGGTCAGCCACTGGGCGCCCATCGCGGAAATCTGCAAAGCGGCTTCGTGAGCCACAGCGGCACCAGCCTCATCAGTGGCGATCATGGCCACGATGCTCGGCGGCATTTCAGCGGACTTCTTGTGGGCGTAGATCTCGACGTGCGGGCCTTCGACCTTAGCGAACTGACCGACCTTGACGTGCTCACCGAACAGAGCGGCCGCCTCTTCGACGGCTTCCTTCACGGTGGCTTCGCCGGAAGCGGCTGCCAGCACTTCGTCCACGGAAGCAGCTTCGGCCTTGACGGCATCCTCGAGAACGCTGTCAGCGAATTCCACGAACTTCGGGGTCTTGGCCACGAAGTCGGTCTCGGAATTCAGTTCGACGGCGTAACCGGTCTGACCATTGGCGGACTCCACGACCTTGGAGGCGATGGTGCCTTCCTGAGCCTTACGGCCTTCGCGCTTACCAGCGGCCTGAATGCCCTTGGCACGGATGATCTCCTTGGCGCGAGCCACGTCACCCTCAGCCTCGGTCAGAGCCTTCTTAACATCCATCATGCCGGCGCCGGTTTCCTCGCGCACCTGCTTGATCAGAGCTGCAGTGATTGCTGCCATTGATTTGTCTCCTCTGGAAAATAATGATGCCCTATATGATGAGAGGCACAACACCTCTCATCATAGTGGATATTTTCACTCAGCCTTGGCTTCGCCTTCAGCTTCGGCCTCAGCCGGTGCGTCAGCGGCCGGAGCGCCCTCAGTGAGAAGCTCCTTCTCCCAAGCTGCCATCGGCTGCTCGGCTTCGCCTTCAGCCTTGGATGCCTTGCCGGAACGCTCCAGCAGCCCCTCGGCCACTGCGTCAGCCATGAGGCTGGTCAGCAGTTCAATGCCACGGATGGCGTCATCGTTGGCTGCGATCGGGTACTCGACGGACTCCGGATCAGCATTGGTGTCGACGATGGCGACAACCGGAATACCCAGCTTGTGAGCTTCCTCGACAGCCAGGGCTTCCTTGTTGACGTCAACCACGAACATGGCGGACGGAGTACGGTTCATGTTACGGATACCGCCCAGCTGCTTGGCCAGCTTGTCCTTCTCACGCTCGAGAAGGAGCAGTTCCTTCTTGGTCAGGCCGGAGCCGCGAACGTCGGTGAAGTCCATCTCTTCGAGTTCCTTGAGACGGGAGACGCGCTTGGACACGGTCTGGAAATTGGTCAACATACCGCCGAGCCAACGCTCGGAAACATACGGCATGTTAACACGGGTAGCCTGATTGGAAACGGCTTCCTGAGCCTGCTTCTTGGTGCCGACGAACAGCACGGTGCCGTTATGGGCGACGGTAGCCTTGATGAAGTCATAGGCCTTATCGATCATGTCGAGCGACTTGAACAGGTTGATGATGTGGATGCCGTTGCGCTGGGTGAGAATGAACTGCTTCATCTTCGGGTTCCAACGACGGGTCTGGTGGCCGAAGTGCAGGCCTGCCTTCAGCATATCGCTCATATTGATCTGAGCCATGGTATTACTACCTCTTTCTTGTCGGTTCCTTGCCTGGCCATGCGTTCCTGCGTGCAACCAGAGCCTTACGGCGCCGGCCGACCGACACAGGTCGTCGCGAACATGACGCGAATTGGTTGTATGCCGGTTGACAATATTGGGTGGTTTGGAACTTTCACGACACAGTTCCTTACCGGATGGCATACAAGGCACAAAATACCACGGGGTCACGTCTTTTTGCAAAAACGTGACCCCAGATCGGCATATTAAACAAAACGGCAGCAATTACTTGCGGTGATTGCGCATGTAGCGCATCGCCTCACGACGTTCCTCTTTCTCCAAACGATCGAGATAGACATGGCCATCCAGATGGTCGGTTTCATGCTGCAGCATGCGGCCCATAATGCCATGTCCTTCCAGCACGACCGTCTTACCGTCCAAATCGATGCCACGCACACGAGCATAATCGGCACGACGAGTCTTGTACCACAAGCCAGGCACGGACAGGCACCCCTCATCCCCGTACTGTTCGCCGCTGGTTTCTTCAAGGACAGGGTTGAGCACGTATCCGATCTTGCCGTCGATGTTGTAGGAGAACGCTCTCAAGCCCACGCCAATCTGGTTGGCCGACAGACCGGCACGTCCCGGATCGTCAACGGTATCAAGCAGATCCTGCACCAGATGACGCACAGCCGGCGTAATCTCCTTGATGGGGTCGCAGGGAGTGCGCAGCACCGGATCAGGTACGACTCGAATCTCACGTATTGCCAAAACTATCTCTCCTCAATCATAGTTGTTTTCTCAGTTTCCGATGGGCCCACAGGCATCGACGACTCGCCGTCATTTTCTTCGGACTGCTTCTTGATTTTATCCTGCATGGTATCAAATGCCTGCCGAACCTTCGGGCTTACGGATTCGGATGCCTGCCGCATGGATTCGGATGCCTGCTTGACCGTTTCCGTAGTGCGGTCAAGGATCTGCACCGTCTTCGGCAATGGCCTGTTGGATGGTTTTGGAGCATACAACACGTTGTCGATGATGTTCTCATACCGTTTGAGCACTTTTGGTCTGACGACCTTCAGGCTCGCCGTCAGCGTGCCGTTTTCCTGGCTGAACTCCTCTTCGAGGATTTCGAACTTGCGTACAGATTCTGCGCGGGAAACGTTCGCGTTCGCCTTTTCAACATACTGCTGGATAAACGCTCGCACGGCATCGTTCCTTGCGATCTGCCCCATGGACATGTTGCTGTCAAGTCCCTGCTGCGCAAGCCAAGAACGGACCATCTCCTGATCAAGCTCGATCAGGGCCCCGATGAATGGTTTGCCGTCGCCGACCACCACACCATGCGACACTATCGGGCAGGTGTTGATGATGTCTTCCATGGGCGCAGGGCTGACGTTCTTGCCACCAGCAGTGATGATGATGTCTTTCTTACGTCCCGTGATATACACAAAGCCATCATCGTCGATGGTTCCCAAATCGCCGGTCTTCAACCAGCCATCAGCCATCTTGACGTCGGCCGTCAACTCTGGTTTCTTGTAATAGCCCAGGAACACATTAGGACCCATCACCTGCAGTTCCCCATCATCGTCGGTCCGCACACCCATACCGGGACCAGGCTTGCCTACCGAACCGACACGGTTGGCATTCTGCCAATTGACGATCATCGGCGCGGCAGTTTCCGTCATACCGTAGCCTTGGATGAAGGTAATATCATCCATACCGTTGAAGAAATGGGCGAGATCGACGTTCAGGGGAGCTCCTCCGCAGGCTAGGTACCTCATGTTCGGCCCCAAAGCGGAGCGGATGGATTTACCCACGACAGACATGAAGAACGAATGTTCGGCGCGAGCCGCGATGGAATGACGTCCGATTTCCTGCTCGTCCTTTGACCATTGCACAAAATGATCAAATGCTTTAGCGAACACCCTTCCCCGAATGCCAGCTCCGGCCTTCTGCGAAGCCGCGTTGTACACCTTTTCGAACACGCGGGGAACTCCCAGCAGATAGGTCGGTTTGAAGCTACGCAAATCGGCGAGCAGATGCTTGGCTCCCGGAAGATAGCCGACCACTCCTTGCCCGCCAATCGCAACATATTGGATGTAACGGGCGAAACAGTGTGCCAACGGCAGGAACAGCATCAGACGATTCGGCTGATACAGCATTTCGTCGAGAATGATGTAGCCGTTCAACACGATATGCGTGAAGTTCCGGTGAGACAGCATGGCACCTTTGGGCTTGCCTGTGGAGCCGGACGTATACACAATGGTGAGCATGTCATCGGCCTTGACTCTGGCGATCACCTGATCAAGCGCGTCCTCGCTGACGCCCTCTCCGAAATCGGCAACGGCATCGAGACCATCCGCCTTGAAATTGAAAACATAACGTAAGCTGCTGTGACCTTCGCGGATCTGCTCAAGCGTTTGCGTGTGCGCGGAATCGCCAGCGAAAGCGATAACCGGATTCACTTCTTCGACAATTGACTCGGCCTGCTTGGCGGAATCGGTCTCGTATACAGGCACGCTTACCGCTCCAATCGCGGCGCAGGCAAAATCAACGACTCCCCATTCGTAGCAGGTAGGCGAATAGATAACCACCATATTGCCGGTCTTGACCCCTAAGCCAAGAAGGCCTTTCGCGACCGCACGCACACGTTCGAGCATCTCCCCAGCCGTGACGTCATGCCAACGACGAGTCTCATCGTCCTGCCATTGGGCGATGAGATCCTCGGGATCACGTTCAGCACGTCTGGAGAGCAATGCGAAAACGGTATCCTCATCCGTGGTGCTATACGCAGGTTCTGGTATAAATTCTCTCAACATGAATCCCTATAATAGTTGCAGTGCACTTAAGGCACGCTGAAAAACCCTTGAAAACGGCTGAATTCAGCCAATTCCAAGGGTTTTGAATAGTTAGCCGTTTTTCATCACATGCCGAAATCAGCAGTCACGCACTTCCAAGCGGATCCCTTGAGCACACACTTCATATTGCCGCATAGTCTCCGGCTTCCAATGCCCATCAGCACAGTGCTTTCGAAACATGTCGGTGAGATCATCCAGCTTTCGACGGTATAGACGGTAATCGGAAGCATTCCGAGCTGGGCGTACACTTTTGCGTCCCTCTTCATCCGGCTTACGATCTGGGCGGAGGCGATCTTCAGCTTTCGCATGTAGTCTTCACTCAACACCTTCTCCACGAGCGACAGCTTCTGCCTTCCGCGGAAAATATCAACAATGTTGCAAAGTAGCCGCGCAGAAAACATGCTCATGGAGTAGGCAAACTCAGCATCGCATGGCCCGGGCATAATCTGAACAAAGTGAAATGGAATTTTCCTACCGAAAAGGTCTGAATCTAGAAACCCATCATAAGTGGGAAGCTTTCGGCTGGAAGGAAAAACCAGTTTTTTCCATTCAGTCAGCTCTTCCTCCGTGGGAAGCTCTTCAGGATCATCCTCACCTTTCTTATTGAACAGCACATCCAGTCCAGAAGACGGAATAGCCGAATCCGTCCCGTCAACTGCCGGCGGCGGAACTTCATTTTCAAATGAACCATCCATAATGGTACCTTTCTTCTTTGCCCGACTCATCGTTGAGAGGGGGTGTAGGAACTATTAAGGCATGAAAGATTGCCCCCGTCAAGTTAACATTTGCCTTTTGTGGATATGTGGATAACTCAAAACCCCGAACTATTACAGAACACCCTAAATATGCATTTATTCACCCTTTGCACACTGAAGAATAGGGCGGATTTTTGTTGGAAATGCAATTAAACAACATACTCCAGCGTCACACCCTAATTCATCTCAAAATATCTTAGTAAAAATGGACACCTTAGATTTTTCTGAAAGATATTGATCGCTTTTGTTTGCATGTGTTCATATTATGGCATTTTCACGCCATATAACGTCAGTTCTCGGCAAAAAAACTTTTTAAAAATTGTCTCTATACCGTTCGCAGCAGAGCCATCCCGCATCGGGATTCTCCAAAAGTTCGTAACGATGCCGCGCGACACCCCGTGGTATGCGGCGTCCGAAGAATATGGCATAATGGACACTTGGCAGAAAACATATGTTTCCGCCGTTCCCCCATGGTGTAATGGCAGCACACGGGTCTTTGGAACCCTTTGTCTTGGTTCGAGTCCAGGTGGGGGAGCTTGAAACGGGTCCTCGCGGAGAAGCGGGGACCCAAATTCATTTGATCCACATCCAATGGCATGACGAACGCGTGCGGCCCGACCGCGCCATGAGGCCTGCTCTCATTCTCGTCCGGCTTACGCAGGTAACGCGCACCGGCCGGAGCGGAAAGCTCACGACGGGAAATATCAGTCTCGCCATAATGGCGAGACTGATATTCCGAGCTAGGTTCGATAAAGTTGTCCGTCACTAAGTATGAGACGGGTACTTTAAAGAAAACAGCGGCTTTTGCCAAATCATTAATAGTCCATGCAACGGTTCTGCTGTACTTTTGGCTAAGCGTAGGCTGACTGATGCCGAGACTCTTAGCCAGATCCGCCTGCCTGACCCTGGAGCGTCTTTTCAGCCAAAACATATTGTCTGTGATGATTTGCTGGAGTTCGTCTGAGATATCCATCTCAACGACATTGCTCACGCTCTGATCGATGTTTGTTTCTTTGGTCATATATTAAATTTTGCCACGATTTTATTGCTTTGTCCAATATTGTGTTATTATATTGGTATGCACAATAAAAAAGGTTTAAAACCAATCAATGATGTTACGAGACGTCGTATTAACGAGTTGAGAAAAGAGGCGGGAATGACGCAGGATGTTTATGGGCGTGAGGTTTTGCATTGCAGTCAAGGAACTGCATCGCAAAAACTATCAGGACAATTGGCTTTGAGCGCAGTGGATATTTGGCATACAGCTCTCGCCTTCAATGTTTCTACTGATTATCTGTATGGCCTTACCGACATACGTACGAGAGAGGAAGCTATGGCACCTGTGTAAAACATTTAGAGTCCGTGGACGAATTGCAGTTCGCATCCGGGCGGCGGATGAAACCATCCAGCATTTCCCAAACCAATAACAGAAAAGAGACAGAACGACAGACCGGCATACGCACCGTCAACCGCGGTGAGCCCGATAGCCATTCACCACGGCAACCACGGAACGTATGAACCGGCAGCCACCATCATCGAACAACACAGTCGACAACAAACGACCAAGCAGGTCGTCGTCCGAAAGTTCCAAATCCGAAAGACCGAAACGACGGAAGTCATGACCCGGATGAAGCGCATCCAACGTTCCAAGCCAACAGTCATAGGCCTCCACGACTCGATTCAATGGAATGGAACCGTCAAGACTGCAATCTTCGAAGGACACGGCCGCAAGAGCGATCTCCAGCACGGAGACCTCATGCTCCAATAAGAACTTCGGCATGACGGAATGATCTGGTCCGAGAACATCATCCTCATCCATATCCATTCCAATCTTTCGCCGGGCTTCATACCAACCACTCAACGATGGGTCGATATCGAACAAATAATAATGCCCGCACATGAGTTGCAGCTCACATACGGGCGGCGAGTCAATCCCATCCAGCATTTCCCATTTTACCAAGGTTCCACGGTCACCAGCCAAGGAACCAATCACAGAAAGAAGAGATCGCAATGAACGATTTCAACGAAACCAGCAATGCAATCAATTCCAACTTTGAGGAAAGGACCAGCTCAATGTCTGATTATTCCACATCCACCGCACCGAATGAAACCCGATATCAGGAAAACACGCCGACAATCACCCCCGAAATCGTGGACGCTGGGAGTGAACTGAATATTTCAGAAGCTGATGATGAGAATAATCCGATCGTTCTTCTCTCCGAGAAATTGCCAGCAACGGTAGAACATCCGCTGTCCGATGATGAATGTGCTTTCAGCCGTGAGGAAGCAGAGGAGATGACTCAGGATCTCCAGCTGAAGTACCATGACACGATTGAGTCTCATTACAACTTGATCATGACTATTCGGAAAGCCCATGCTGGTCATATCTGGCTTGCTCTTGGTTATCCGAAGGGCGCAGCTGGATGGAAAGCCTATTGCAAGGATTATTTCAAGCCATCCGACATTAAGTTGACAAGGAATCAACGTGATGATTTGATTTTGGGGCTTGCCACGCCAAATGCCGATGGAACCGGAGACATTACCAATGTCGGTATCGCTACCCTCCTTGGTGTGGGAGAGACCACTGTTCGTCGGATCAAAGCGAAAGCTGGTCTCGCTCCTGCGGGAGGCCGAGTTCGTGATGCGGCAGGCAAACTCCGCCACTTGGATGCCGGCAGTATGTCCAGTGAGGAACGCCGCAAGAAGATCGTGGAGCTCTCCGAGGAAGGCGCCAAGCAGACCGACATCGCCGACATGCTCGACGTGTCCCAATCCACCGTGTCCGACACCTTGCGCAAGGACAAGATGCGTCGCATCAGCGAAGGCCTCGAACCTGCGGTCGTCGACAACACCGAATTCGATCAGGCCTCCGACGACCAGCCGTTGGATCTTGACATGGGCAACGCGGACGCCAAGATCCGCAGTTACATCGACGCGTTCGGCGTCACGGTAACGCAGGCGAACGACGGTATCGAAGGCATCGTGCGCCAGCTTGAGAGCGATTACTGGAAGCCGGGTTCCAGCGTCGTGGACGAGATCATCGGCAACAACGCTTCGATGATTTTCGACATCATCAGCAACACGGGCAAGATGCTCCGTCTGCTGAACATCGACCTCGACAACGTTTTCGATGGCGCGGACGATGACGATCCCGACAACGATTGGAGCCGTTTCGTCGATGGTTGCGAAGAACTCGGCAAGGTCTGCGAGGAAGTCGTGGGCTGACCTTGCCCGCACGTGTCGAAGTGGATAGGGGCATGGATCCACTCCGATGCCACGTTTCATTGAATCTTCCCGGGACGCCGCAGTCCCGGGATCGAATACTGGTTTTTGGAGAAGAAAAGACTGAATCATGAAATACACCAAGGACGAAGAGGAAAAGGCCGAACGGTCCAGCGTCAAAATGTGGCCCGGTATCACCGCCGGCATCATCATCGGCCTGATCGCGTTCGTATTGAGCTTCGACGCGCTGCGTCTCGTGTTCGTCTCATGCGGCATCAACCCCTGGCTGAGCTGGGGCGGTCCCGTGTGCGTGGACGGCACGATCCTCCTGTGCACATGGGCCACGTGGGGCTTCAAGAAAGGACACATCCGCGGCAGCGCCTACCCATGGGTGGGACTCGTCCTGTTCAGCGGTTTTTCCATCGCGGGAAACGCGTTGCACGCGATGATCAGCACCGGGTTCCGACTGCCGTCATGGGTGCCGCCGGTCATCATGAGCATTCCACCTGTCGCACTCCTGTACGCGACTCACTTGATCGTCATCATCGCCGGGGACCGGCTCGACAAGATCAACACCTTCTCCCCCGCCACTGACGCCACACGAGTGCCGGAAGCCGCACCGCGGGAGACTCGCGTGCCGGTTGAGCCCGTGAAAGTCCAGCCTGTGCAGCCCGCGCCCGTTCCTATGCCTACGCCGGCTGTCGAAACCAAACCCGAGGCTGAGACCGAGCCGATGATTCCCGACCTGTTCGACTTCCAGACGATCGTGCCCAACATGGAGGACGATGCTGACCCAAAAGCCGAAGAGGCTGAAGCGCCCGTCGCCGACGCCTCCATTCCGACCATCACGACTTCCGACTCCAACGTTCCACAGCCGGTGATGGAATCCCACGTTACCATTCCAACCCTGGTCGAGGCCTTCACGGTCACCCCGGACATTCCAACGGAAACCACGCCGGAACCGGAAGCGGAACCAGTCGAGGACACTACTCCATCGGAGACGCCGGTCACAGCCGTGGGAACGGAAGAGGAAAAGGAGCCGGCGGACGCTCAGACTGAAACGGAAGCCGGAAACGAACCGGCTACGGACGATGCCGTCAAGACCAAGCCTAAGAAGACGCGTCGGAACAAGGCCGGCGCCGATGACGAGGAATGGCTCGCATGGCTCGACGAATTCAAAGCCCAGAACGAGACTCCGACCTCGGCGAAGGCGGTGGAGGCTGGATTGGCTTCGAGCAGTAGCACCGCCAAAAGGTATCTCGCACGTATCAGGAAAGAGCATCCGGAAAGGTTCTGAACATGGAACACCACAGCATGAGCGCCGGTGAATTCAAGAACCGGTACGGCGTCACCCCGCAGGAGGTGCAGGACGCTTTGGACGAGAACCGTCGCAGGGTCGCACGCAAGCTTTCCGAATGGGGATACGGTTGGGCGGTGGACGAGGTCATGTGCGATGTGGCCGTGGAACTGCTCAAGGGCGGTCTGCGCCGGTGGGCGTCCTATGAGGACCGTAAGCCCTTGGGCGCTTTCGTGAACACCCTGCTCGGCAATCGTCTGGGTGAATGGATGCGGACGGAACGCCCCAAATACCGTGGCGGCATGACCCATGCTCCCCAGACCCGCCGCAAGCGGTCCGCCCACACGTCGTCGCAGGGCGAGGCGTTGGACGCGGACGAGGCAAGGAGTCTGATACGCAGGGAGGATCATGCGGCGTCGGAGGGACGCCTGTGTGAGGAGGACGACGTGTTCGGCGATCCGGATTCCAACATCCTCACCGCTCCCGCGGGCGACAGGTCCAGCTATCAGGAATGGCTTGCCGGCGGAGACCAGCCACAGGGGCTGGCGAGCGACGAATACAAGGACGACATGAAATACCTGGAAAACGAATGCGTGCGACAGGATCGGGATGGTCGGACATTGTGGCGGATGCTGGTACGCCAATGCCTCACCGTGACACGTGGCGCCGACGCATTGCGCGGTGACATCCGTCGTTTTTTGGAGAACTCGCACCGCGGCCGCAACCCACGAATCGAGGATTACCCGTACATCCTTGCCGCCATCAACAAATACAAGACGGGCAGGAGGACAAAATGATCCTTCATCGGCTGTTACCGGATCCCGGTGACGTGGAGATAAGGCCGGGACGGTTCTGTTTTCTCTCTCCAACACCGTTCCGGTCCATGCCGGCCGCAACGCGTCGTCTATCGATGATGACGGACACGCGTGGACGGCACCCCCTCAAGACTTTGGAAAACCTAAACATTTTGGAAGCAAGGAGCCGTAATGAAGACCGTTGAATGGGCTTGGAACTCTGATCCCGACACGCCGGACGAGAAACTCGTGCTGATCGCCATGACGAGGGACACGTATCGGACCCCATTGGAGGCTTTGGCCATCGTGGGTTCCCGCGTGTTGCGGCATACGGCATGCGACATGACTCCGGCCGAACTCGACGCGGTCCTCGCGAGCCTGGAACGTCAGGGATACATCACGCCGTACGAGGCTACGTACGGTCCGGTCGGACGCCGGATCGGCATCCTGAACCGTGAGCACGCGCAGGAAGGCCCGTGGAAGGCATGGCGTCTCAACATCGACGGCAAGGAGGCGGAACGATGAGCGTCAGAGCGATCTCATGGGCGTATGGCCAGAATCTTGGTTCCGCATCGCAAAAGGCAGTGTTGCTCCATCTCGCATATCTGGCCCGTGAAGAGGACAACTGCGCGTGGCCGCACGTAACGCGTATCCAGGCAGAGACCGAATTAAGCGAACGTACCGTACGCAAGGCATTGAAAGCACTGCAGGACAAGGGACTGATCGCATTGGGAGACCAGAACCTCGCCGCGGTTCACGGCAACGGCGACATCGTGCCAGCGAACCGTCGACCCAAGGTCTGGATCCTGCGATTGGACCATAGCGGAAAGGCTGACAGATCATGACGGTAGTGACCATGGTATGGGTCCAGGAACACGTGCACGAGGTACGCAATGCGACCAAAGCGGTCTTGTCATATCTCGCATTCAAAGCTCGTTACGACGACGGGACGGCCGCATGGCCGGCGATAGGCACCATCGCTGGAGCATGCGGGTTGAGCGAGAAGACCGTGCAACGCAGCATCGACCAGCTTCTCGACCTCGGACTGATCGAACCCGGACAGCAGAACTTCAGCGCCATTAACCCGAAGACCGGCGAACCGGTCAGGAGAAACTACCAGACCATCGTATGGAACGTGATCTGCAAGGAATCGAACCTGCCGACCGAACCATGCGAGGACCCGTCCGCGTCCAAGGTCAGAGCCGCCATGAAACGCGCGGAAAGAGCGAAAGCCAAAATGTCGCCCCTGAACCAAACGGACCAGAACGACGGTGAAAGCTCGGACAAAATGTCCGGAACGGCGGACAGGAAACAAACAAAAAGAGCGAAAGCCAAAATGTCGCCCCTGAAGAATGGCGGAAACAAGCCGATTCTCACAGATTTTGACAAAATGTCGCCCCTGGAAACGCAAAGTGGGAAAGACGACGGAAACGAAGACAAAATGTCCAAAAATCTGGACAAAATGTCGCCCAATAATACATTGAAATACAATTACCCCTCTCTCCCTACGGGAGAGCTCCCCGCAAGCGGGAAGCGCCCCACCGGGGAGGACGGGAAAAACGATGAGACGGGACGATCTTCCGAAGCCGTGACCGTGATGGACCATCTCACGGCCGTGCGTTCCAAGCTGTCGCTGACGACCTCGACGCCGACTAAACGTGACTACGCCAAGATCGGGAACCTCGTCAGCCGGGTTGCCAAGGCCCATGACGGCGACCATGCGGCCGCCGTGGCGCTCATCCTCGCGGTCATCGACTGGCTGCCTGCGAATACGTACTGGCTCCGTCGCATCGACTCCGCCCGCCGACTGGCCGACAACTGGGATCAGATCGCCAACGACTGGACCGTCAGCCAACTCGAAAACCAACGCGAACGTGACACGGAAGCCCGGACCCGCGACCGCAAGCCCGTCTCCAAGCCCACACCCATACCGGACTACCACTCGGAACGTCACGTGCACACGCTCATGTGCGAACATGTCCTGAACGACATGAAGCCACACGAGGCGGAGTACGACCACGAGGGCAGCCTGCGATCCGGGCATCCATCCGAATGGCAGCTCGCATGCATGCGCCACGCGGACGAACTCAACCAGCGTGACGGACTCGACAAGGCCGCCTGAGATGGCTCTTCCAATGATCGACACTGAATTCACAGACGGTGTCCATCACCGGTTCAATCCCGAAACACGACTCGAATATCCACGTCCAAACCAAAAACGGTAGTCGTAAAACAATAGAACGGAAGGAAAACACGATGAACGGGAAACGAGAGAAAACCAACGCGCACGGTGCAGGACGCATCCTGTCCTACGAACCGTTGAAAGTGCACTGCGACGCTTGCGACCAGGATTTCCACTCATGGGAATCATTCGGCAGACATGTGGACAAGATCGTCGACAAACCCGCCGACACCAGACGCGAGGCCGTCATGGACGTCCTCGCCGACCATCTGGGAGACATCGGCATGGAGGACGGGTGGGACGATCCACAAGTCACACCCGACGGATCCATCCAATGCGGATGCCTCGCCGAATTCCCGGACATCACCGCATGGCGTGCGCATCTCGCCCAAGCCATCATCGACAACATCGACGCCAGCAAGGAAGCCTACGAAGCCCTGAACCGCGTGGACGTGGAAGCCACGCGCGAGGCCGGCGAGATGGCCGCCTCGCTGATCGTCCTTGACGCGGTGGAAAACCGCGACGGGGATGGTTCTGACGTGGCATGCGCTCCATCCAATCCGACAGCTGGAACAACAGGAAACATGTCCGAATAATCCGACCGGTTCCTGGCCGATGATGCGGACATCCGTCCTCACAAGCCGAGGCGTCTGACCACGAGCATAAAACCCTCTCCCAAAATGAGACCGGGTTTTATGCTGCCATGATGATTGACTCCGAAGCCAAAACGCTTTAGCCCTCCGTCGTACATGCTTGCATCGCCGACAGCATTGAAAGATTACTTATTCGCTGATCCGGAAGCAGAATATCAGTCTCGCCATTATGGCGAGACTGATATTTCCCGTCGTGAGCTTTCCGCTCCGGCCGGTGCGCGTTACCTGCGTAAGCCGGACGAGAATGAGAGCAGGCCTCATGGCGCGGTCGGGCCGCACGCGTTCGTCATGCCATTGGATGTGGATCAAATGAATTTGGGTCCCCGCTTCTCCGCGAGGACCCGTTTCAAGCCCCCCGCATGTGCCAGAGACCGAAAGCCATCATGGACGCCCTCGCCGACCATCTGGGAGACATCGGCCTGGAGGACGGGTGGGACGATCCACACGTCACGGCCGACGGATCCATCCAATGCGGATGTCTCACCGAATTCCTGGACATCACCAAGTGGCGCGCACCTCGCCCAAGCCATCCTCGAAGCCCGCTCTCGCATTCCCTCTTGACCAAGCCCGCTGACGTACAGCCAATCCACTGACCTGATATTTCCCTGTTCGTTTGCATAATTCGGAACGATCAGCGGAAGTTCAGAATATCAACTGAACCAAAATGGTTCAGTTGATATTTCCCGTCGTGAGCTTTCCGCTCCGGCCGGTGCATGTCATCCGCCGACTCTTCCCCGTGGTTCCCTGTCCGATTGCCGACTGTCGATTATCGGCGTTCGCCCGGCGGCCGGCCGCGTGGAATGTATTGCATCCTACGTGGCGTGGACGGGAGGGCGTTTTATGGCGGATGGGAAAAGCGGGAACGGTCTGGTGAAGGGCGTCACGGTGTGCGGTGTCGTGGTTCCCATGATCCTGATCGCACCCATCGTCCTGCTCATGAGCTTCAGCACCATCCTCGTGGCCATGGTCCAGGCCCAGTACGGCACGACGTGCGGCAGTACGACGTCCTCGTCCAATACGACGACCTCATGGGTCGAATGGGCGAAGAACATCGCCGCGGACGACTCGCATGGCTACAGTCAGCCGCATCGTAACGGCAATCCGGACTACGATTGCTCGTCCCTGGTCTACTACGCGTTGAAACAGGCCGGCCTCGATGTCGGCTCTTCCGCGTTCAGCACGGCCAACGAGGGCACGGTCCTGGAGAAAGCCGGTTTCGAACGGCATGACTGGACCAAGGTCTCGGACCTGCAGTCCGGCGACATCGTGTGGAGGTCGAGCCATACGGAGATCTACGTGGGCGACGGCAAGTTCGTGGGCGCGCATCACGACGAGAACGGTGGCATCACCGGTCCGAAGGCCGGCGACCAGACCGGCGACGAGATCAGCGTCGACTCGTACGCGGTGGGCTACACGGCCTACTACCGGTACAAGGGCGCGATGAACGTCGAGACCGCCGACGGGAAGGTCACGTCCGCGCAGGCCGTGTCCGGCAAAACGAAGGACGACGGTTGGGACGGCATGAGCTCAGCCGCCGCGAAAACGAAATGGTTCAACGGTCTCGCCGGCCCCGGCGACGCGTGCGCCACGTATCCCGAAGGCCAATGCACGTGGGGCGCGTGCGTCCGCGCCTACCATCTGGGTTGGAAGCATGTGGGCAAGTATTGGGGCAATGGCCAGAACTGGGCCGCTTCCGCCAGAAGCGAAGGCTACGGGACCACGACCGACGCGCCCGTTCCGGGAGCGATCGTGAGTTTCCCGGCCGGCATCGAGGGCGCCGACGCCACTTACGGGCATGTCGCGGTCGTGGAGAACGTGGACACGGCCAAGGGCACCATCCTCATCAGCGAGATGAACGTGAAGGGGCCCGTATACTCGTCCCGCACCCTGCCCATCAAGGGCGGCGCGGTCTACATCCTTCCCAAGGATTCCATCAGCGGGGCCGGTGGCGGCAGCGTCGGCACGGACCAGTGCGTCACGGGAGACGATTCCACTTCGGACGTGTCCGGAGACAAGGCGTCCGTGGAAGCGGCGAAGAAGATCGCGAAACGCAGGCTCAAGGATTACGGATGGGAGGACGGCCAGTTCGACTGTCTCGACAAACTGTGGACGCGTGAATCCGGATGGCGGTGGGACGCGGAGAACCCGTCGTCCGGCGCGTACGGCATCCCGCAATCGTTGCCGGGCAGCAAGATGGCGTCCGCGGGCCAGGATTGGAAGACCAACGCGGCCACGCAGATCAAATGGGGATTGGGATACGTCGAGCAACGCTACCAGTCGCCGTGCGGCGCGTGGGCCCATTCAGAAACGACCGGCTGGTACTGACCGGTCCAAAAAAGGGAAAAACGGAGGAACACATGGACATGATTCTCGCGGACAGCGAGTTGAAGGGATTGAGACCCGACCCGGCATGGGACGTCGCGGGCGTGCGTGACATGGTCGGCGGCGTCATCGCCGTCGCCCTCGTATTGTGCGTCGGCGTGATCATCCTGGGTTGCGTCAGTCTCATTCCGGGCCTGATATCCAACAATCAGATGGAACGCGCGTTCAGTTGGAAGCGTCTGCTCGCCGCGATGCTCGTCCCGTTCGTGATCGGCGCGGCCGTGAGCGGTTGGAGTTGGAGCTGCAATCTGTTCGGCTCCAACGGCTTGCAGTCGAACCGGTCGTACACGCAGGCGTCCGGCAATGGCAAAACCGATCTGAAGGACAAGAGGGGCAAGGGCGACGACGGTCTGACCGGCCTGGTCAAACAGTTGGGCGACGACATCGTCTCCGGTATCGGCGACAGCGTGAAAATCGCCGTGAGAACCGGAGTGCGCGACGCGTTGAAGGGATTGGACTTCGTTACCGGCAAGGACGGCAAGGGCAACATATTCCAGAAGGCCGGCAACGGCATCAAGGACGGTGCGGCCAGCCTGTGGGAGTGGATCACAGGCGAATAGTGGAATAGCGTCCCTGTCCGCTTAGCCGATTATCGGTTCCGTGTCGGCGTCGTGGTCGTGGAATCCTTTGAAAGGAGTGTGCGATATGCTACACAATCTCGCGGCGCCAGCCGCAGCAACAATCGTGTCCGTTGCGACCGGTCTGAACGACGGCGACCTGAGCAATCTGAAGGTAAGTCCGAATTTTTCATTCTTTCCTTTTATGAATCTGGTCTCCAACATGGTCGGCGGCCTGTGGGCGTTGAGCCTGTACATCGCCGTCGGCGCGTGGATCTGCGCGGCGATCGCGTGGATCGCCGGCCGTGTGATCCATTCCGGTCCGATGCAGCAGTATTCCGGCACGGTGTTCATCTGGTGCGCTTTGGCGACGATGATCCTGGGCAGCGCCATGGCTATCGTGAAGTTCTTCGCGACGCAGGCGCTGTTCTGACCGATGTCTCCTGACACACCCCTGTTCACCGCCGTGGCCGGGCCTGTCCCGTCCACGGCTTTTCTCTTCTAGGAGGCGAATGGCATGTCGTTGATAGTCCAGACGGTCTTCGCGAATCTCATCGACTGGCTGTTCAAACCGGTCGACAACCTCTGCTCGCAACTGTTGACCGGCGCGTTCGGCGGTCTGGTCGGCAGCATGAGCAACGACGAGTGGAACGTGGCGATCACCGCGGCGAACCGTATAGGCTGGATCATGGGCTTCGTGAACATGGCGTTGTGCATCATAGGCGCGTTGCAGGCCGCCGCGAAAGGCAGTGTCGCCGACGTGGTCAAAAGCTTCGCCCTGGCCGTGCTCGCCTGGCCGTTGACCGCGGTGTGCATCAGCGTGATGATCACCATGGACGGCATCGTCGGCCAGATCACGAACCGTATCCTCACCGTCCCCTTGGCCGGCGTGGGCACGTCCGACCCGTTCGGCGACAGCGTCGTGTCGAATCTTATCGGCACGATCGTGAAGCTCACCGCCGGTTTCGATCTGATCATCCGCATCGTCGTGTATCTCGTGTTCTTCCTCGCGGTGTTGGCCTTGGCCGGCATGCTCGCCGCACGTGACATCAGCCTGATCCTGCTCGCCTGCGTCGCTCCCCTGCCGGTCATGATGACCGGGTGGAAGGTCACGCGTCCCGCCGCGGCGAAATGGGCGCAGGCCGTGGTCGGCGTGCTCCTGTCCGCGCCGTTGAGCGCGCTGGTCATCATGGTGGGGTCCGGCATCTGCTATGTCGCGAAGAACAATCCGCATTACGCGGAATCGTTCTTCCCCGCGCTGATGGGCATCGCGACGATCATCATGGCGTGCTTCAGTCCGAAGCTCATCATGCCCGCGGTCAGTTTCATCGGCACGAACGTGGCCGCCGACATGCAGGAGCGTGGCGGCAAGGTCGGTCCGAACGCGATCAAGGCAGCGGTGCAGGTCACCGCGGGCGTCGTCCAGGCCGCCACCGCCGGTGCGACGGGTGGTATCGGCAAGGCCGTGAACTCGGGTGCGGAAGCCGTGCTCGGCGCCGCGCAGGGCAGGCCCGCCGACGTGGGAGGAGCGTTGGGCGGCCTGTTCAACGACAAGAACGAAGGCGAGGATTCCGACTCGTCCACCGGTTCGAAAGATGGTGGGAAAGGCCAGTCGCAGGCCGGCGACTATGATTCCCTGTCTTCCTCCGCACAACCGTCCGACGCTTCCGGCGCCTCCGTACCGACGGCGTCGGACGGCATGGACCGTTCCGGTTCGAGCCAGACCTTGGACGCCGCGTCCTCCGACACGGGCGACGGCCCGTCCGGATCCGAATCGGGACCGGCCGCCACGCCTCCGCCTCCGACCCCGTCCGCTTCTTCGTCCACGCCCGTCGTGCAGGGAGCTCCGGGCGGCCGTGGCGGCGATGCGCATGCCGATGGCGGCCAGGGCGGCCAAGGCGCGGACGGCGGGCAGGGAAGCCAAGGCGCCGATGGCGGTATGGGAGCCGATGGCGGCCAGGGAGGTTCCGGCGCGTCCGGTGGTTCCGGCGGCCGCGGCGGCGATGGCGGTATGGGAGGTTCCGGAAGCTCCGGAACGTCGAACCCGTATCAGGGAGTCAATGGCACGCCGTCCGGTCCGACCGTCGGCTGACAGGAGTCCCGTTATCGCCACGTGTCCGCGTGGACGTCATGCCGGAGGGGATCCGCCCATCGGGTCGGAAGACCCGGGCGGGTTCCCTCCGTTTGTTTTTCCCGATTGATTCTGATGGAGGCCATCAATGCCCAGTAATTCCGATACCGGCGGTGGGAAGGTGCCCGCCGCATCGTTCAGCCGACTGTCCGCCACGCGCGTGATCCTCGGCCTCGACAGGGCGCAGCTCATCGTCTGCGTCATAGGACTTGTCATCCTCGTGTCCGGCGCGGCGATGGGCCTGAACGTGCCGGTCATGATATTGGGCGCGCTCGTTCTCGCGTATGGCGTGCCCCGCATCCAGGGATTGAGCCTCGTGTCATGGACGTGGATCTGGCTGCACTGGCATTCCCGGTTGAAGGATGGCACGAACCGTTGGGCGTATTCGCCTCTCGCGTCCGGCCGCCCGTTGGGAGTGCTCGGCCTGTACGGGCATGTCGAGGACCGGTCGCAGACCATCGAAGGCCAAGGCGTCGAAGTGGTCGGCACGCCGTTCCAGGGAGCCTGCTACCTGTGGGATCCGGACAAGCGGCAGGCCACGGCCGTGCTGACCGCGAACGTGGAGGAATGGATCTTCTCCCCGGACAGCCGGAAGGCGGGCCGTGCCATGGCGTTGAACACGATGCTCAAGGAACTGTCCGAAACGGATGGTTTCACCGAATTGAAGGAGACGAGCTTCGTGCTTCCGGGCCACACTCCCCCGGAACCCGACTACCTGAAATCGGAGGGGACGCCCCAGTGGGCGCGCGACGACCTCGCAGACCTGTGGCATCTGCCCGACATCCTCACCCCATTGCAACACATGAACTACATCAGCGTGTCCGCGAACGCGGACCGGCTGCCCCGTGTCGTGAGGAAGGACCGGTCCGAACGCGCCGCGGTCGGCATCGCCATGGGCGATCTGATCCGTCTGACCGTCGCCCCCGCCCTGTTGGATTGCGGAGCCCGCCAGAACACGATCCACTGGTGTTCCGTGGACGACCTGCGTTATCTGATCCGCACCGTCGCGGACCCGGAGCATGCGGCCGACCGTCCACCGGTCAACAGGGACGATCCGACCGTGACCTGGTGCGAGGAGGCCAAGGAGCACGACTACATCACGTTGGACTCGTGCGTCGCGCGCACGTATTGGATCTACCAGTGGCCGGACTTCGACGTGGAGGCCGGTTGGATCCGCGAACTCGTCACGGAACGACGCATGATGGCGTTCTGCCATATCTGGCGTCCGTTGACGATGGAACAGTCCGAAGCGGAACTCCGCAACCGCAAGAGCAGCATGCGGCAGCGCAGCAAACTCCAGGACCAGCGTGAGAAAAGCCGTGACGAACGCCGTGAGGAGAAGGAGCAGCGGCTACGCGAATTGGAACAGGAGGCCAACTGGCCGGACACCGACCATCAGGGATACGTCACCCTGTTCGCCTCCAGTCTGCCGGAATTGGACGTGTTCGACCGTGACATGCAGAACAAGGCCAAGAACTGGCATATGAAACTCAACCCGATGAAGGGCC
>OBXW01000196.1_pt1 | contig 67180 bp, 59 predicted proteins | sample 1495431 | NCBI WGS metagenome assembly OBXW01 (sample SAMEA2580166, study PRJEB22360) | human gut metagenome | biome: human gut; feature: human-associated habitat; material: faeces | place: Denmark | collected 2008/2010 | reverse complement strand
AGTATAAAACCCGAATCCTGAAGTTTTCTATTTACACAAAATTGTGGACAGTGCCTATGGTACACCCCTCATCTATAGCGAATCTATTTCTTTTTACTATCAATCTCTTTCAACAATTCGTCAACTGCTGCCTTCAATTGTATATCCTCACCCTTTACAACAGTTTCCGGACTATTAGCCACCTTAATATCAGGCTCCAACTGAGAATTTTCCAGATAGCTACCGTCAGCCAAACGATAACCGACAATAGGAATACCGAATACTAACGAAGGATCCTGCAAAGTCTCCCAAGAAACACTGGTCATCGTTCCCGGTACAGGCATACCAACGAGCTTGCCGATATTCCGGTGTTTATATACCCAAGGAGTACCGTGCGCATTCGAGTAATTCGCTTCACATTGCAACATAATGGAAGGTTTATTCCAACGACGGCTCGGCATATCACAAGCTTCACGCCCACGTACTACCTGCGTAAAATATTTCTGCCCGCTGAACAAAATTTCAATATCTTCATGCAGTCGGCCTCCACCGTTGAAACGAGTATCGATGACAATCCCCTCACAGTTGTTATATTTACCCAGAATATCAGAATAGACAGTACGGAAACTTCCGTCACCCATAGACTGTATATGCACATATCCCAATCTTCCGTTCGACCATTTTTCCACTTCCGCAGCACGTTGTTTTACCCAACGGTTATACAACAGTCCGTTTAAACGTCCACCGGAAATAGGCATAACCACCTCTTCCCAACGCTCTTTACTCTGCGGATCGTATAGTGAAATCAATGTTTTCTTGCCTGCTTTGTTGTTCAGCAAAACAGTAATATCATTTTCCTGAGAAATTTCCTGTCCATTGATTTTCTCAATAATGCATCCTTCCTTTACTTTGGTACGGGAATGATCAAACGGACCTTTCTCTATCACTTCAGCAATTCTCATGCCTTTTCCCCGATATTCCCAATCGAACAAAAGCCCCAAATTAGAAGTAACATCTCCCTTACCGTTGGCAAAATAACGGCCTCCGGTATGGGATACATTCAACTCGCCCAGCCACTCACTCAGCAATTCGGCAAAATCATAGTTATTGTCGATATGAGGAAGGAACTTACGGTAAGCCGCACTCATCTCATCCCAATTCACTCCGTGCATATTCAAGTTATAGAAGCGTTTCTGCTGTTGCTTATATACATGGTCAAACATAGCTTCCCGTTCGGCAGCCAAATCCATCTTCATCTCCGCTTGATAACTAATCGGTTTCAACGCATCCGACTTTGCATCCATCTTCTGCATATTCCTACTGCCCAACAAGAATATATTTCCATCTTTATCCATAGATAAGGAAACCCAACCGGTATTGAGCTTATGCAGACGCTTTGTCTCCTTTTCACGAAGATTCATTTTCCAAAGGTCATAACCACCTTCAAAAGCAGAAAAATAGTAGAGGTTCTCTCCGTCTTTCGAGACAATGGCGCTACCTAAATCCGAAGAATTGGGTGTCAAGCGGACAATGCGGTCCTCAATACCTTTCAACTCTACTACAATCTCTTTTTTACTTTCCTTATCTTTGTCGGACTTACCGTTGTCTCCATCTTTATCTTTATCTCCATCTTTCTTTTTATCTTTACCGGCGTCCTTTTTCTTTTCATTCTTTTTCTTCTCGTCTTTCTCTTTCGCCTTCTTCTGTTCCTTTTCAAACTCTTTGAGTAATTCGAAATCCTCCTTGCTCAACCGATAACGATCGTATGCATCCTGGTTCAGGAATACCAACATAACATCCTGTTGTGAACCCCACGAAGCGTGGGCACGCATCCCGTAGCGTTCCGTTTGGAAAAGAACAGCGTTCCCGTCAAGTACCCAACGCGGAGAACCGCTCATATAACCGCTATTTGTCAGATTAGTGATTGCTCCTCCTTGCGCACTGACAATACCGATATCAGAATACGGATCATGACGGTTTCCTATAAATTCCAACGTAAACCATTTGCCGTCCGGCGACCATTCATAATCAAACCCGCCCCCTGTATTGTACCATGTAGATCCATCCGTCACCTGACGTACTTTCTTCGTCTCCAGATTGAGTACCATCAGACGGTTGCGGTCTTCGATAAAGGCAATCTCCTTCCCATCCGGAGAATATTGCGGATATCTGCGTTCCACTGTTTTAGAGGGGAGTAACACCTCTTCCTCAATAAGAGTTGCATTGGGAAAATTAGGATCTTCTTTACGTGTAATCTTTGCCATATACAGTTGCCAGTTGCCTGTCCGTTCGCTGGCATACACCAACGTCCTATTGTCCGGAGCAAACGAAAGGCCCGATTCTCCGGCAGGTGTATTGGTTATCTGCTTAGTTGTCGGATAATCAGTTGACGTAACGAAAACATCGCCACGAACGATGAACGCTACCTGCTTGCCATCCGGAGAAACACAGGCGGAAGTAGCTCCCTGTGAGAATCTGAATGATGCGATATCCTTGTCATCATCACGGACAAGTTCCACTTTCACCTTTTGCGGACGGGAGTTCGGCAGTTGCGTATAAAGTTCCCCATCGTATGCATAGCACAAGGTTCCCTTATCACTGACAGAGAGAAAACGCACCGGGTGAGTACGGAAAGTCGTTACAGGCTTCACTTGCTGCGGAGCATTCAATGGGAAAGAATATACATTGAATGAACCTCCATTACGTTCGCTCAGAAAATACACAGACTTCCCGTCGGGAGCGTAAACCGGATTACGGTCTTCCCCGTCGCGGTTCGTCAGATTAGTATGTTCTCCTGTTTGAGTATCGTACAGCCAGATATCTCTTGCGATGGATGACGTATGGTGTTTTCTCCATTCGTCTTCAAACCCTTTACGGTCCTGATAAAGGAAATTACTCCCGGCCTTGTCAAAACAAACCCATTCGGCAGGAGTACCCAAGACTTGTTCGGTATTCCCCCCCTCGACAGGCACTCTATACAGTTCCGTCATAGCACTTGTAGGAAACAATGCACTGGTTGCCGGATCTTGAATGGAAGCGGAAAAAAGCACATACTTCCCATCCGGTGTAAAGGTGGAGGGAATTTCCGAAGCAGAATGATAAGTCAGTCTCCGGGCAGCACCTCCATCGGCAGACATAATAAAAAGGTCAAAATTCCCATTGCGGTCGCTGGCAAAAGCAATCTGCTCTCCATCGGGCGACCAGACCGGATTGGCTTCATAAGAGGCTTGTGTTGTTAATTGGACGGCAGTTCCTCCTTGTGCGGATACTTTGTAGATATCGCCTTTATAGCAAAAGACTATTTCGCTTCCATCGGGGGAAATACGCGCGTCGCGCATCCATAAAGGAGTTACAGCAGCATAGCCGACGGATACTGCGGCCAGCGCAAACGATAAACAAGTGATAAGTTTCTTCATATTTAATTAGTCTATATTTATGTCTAAAACAGTCCTTCTAAATAACTCTTCCTGTGTGATTATAAAATATCCTGTCACCAAAATCCTTACAGAAAAAAGCGTACTTGTCTACTCCCGTACAATGGCACACTCCTATCTGACGAGGCATATACCGTTGGAGATAATCTGAAATCACATGATATTTTTGCTCTTCCGCATTATGGATATGAAAACCGCCCAAAAGCAGCTCACAAGGGAGACCGGAAAATGCGTTCCGTATCGTTCGCAATATATTAGTGATTCCTCGATGGGAACAGGCACTCAGCACAGAGAAACTTTCATCGCTGACCAGCGCCACCGCCAGTTCATCCTCAAAAGTATCGGGAATCTTATTGCCGTCATCTTGTTGAACAAAGAACCGTTCAAAATGAGTATCTTCCTTATCTTCGATTTTTATCGAGGGAAACAAGACAACTCCCGGAAGCAATTCCGTCCGTTGGTCAATAAAGCGAAAACGGGATAAGTCAAACGTTTCGGTATGCTTAATTCCATTTTCACGATCATCCTTAAATTTAGGTAAGAAAATGCTACGCTTGCACACAACTGTTGCAATGGTATTCAATTCCAGAAAATGGCGCAAACCTCCCGTATGGTCACTATGCCCATGAGAGAGTATCAGATAGTCTACTTCCCGCAAGTCGATGTGAAGCAGACGGGCATTGCTAATGAATAAATCCGATGCACCTGTATCAAAGAGTAATTTATGTTCTGCCGTTTCAATATAAAGAGAAAGCCCATGCTCTGCCTGTAGCTTGCGCCCATAAACGCAATTCTCCACCAGAGTGGTTATTTTATAATTCATAATAATGTACTTTTAGATAGATATTGCACATGACAAAAAGTTCTGCCACAAAATTATAACAATTCCGTAGCAGAACAAACAATCCAGACTATTATCTACTAAAATAATTGGTTTTCGTCAAATACGTTTTCCCATTTCGTAGGCTTCCTTCATATGTGGAGTATCTTTAATCTCCCCTACTTTCCAAGCACCTACCCCATAGACAACCCCTTTTTCCTGCGGTGCTTCCAGACAATCGAGGAACCCACGAAAACCATCAATAGTGCGTTCCATCATCGCTTTACTGTTTTCAGCTGCCGCAATGATAAAATAAAATTCCTTGTTGCTTATTTCCGTATACCGTGCGCAGCAGCGATCGATCATTATCTTCATTTGTCCGCACATAGTATAAAAATAAACCGGTGTTGCCATTACGATGACATCGGCGGCAATCATCTTCTCCACAATCTCAGCCGCATCGTCTTTCTGCGGACAAGGTTTTCCGTACATACTGCAAACACTGCACCCCGTACAAGGATTTACCGTCTTATCTTTCAGAAAAATCTTTTCCACTTCATTACCCTCTTCAAGAGCACCTTTCATAAACTCATCACAAAGTACGTCCGAATTTCCACCTCTGCGTGGACTGGACGAAAGTATCAGAACTTTTTTAGCCATAACTTTACTATTTTATATTTTCCGAATCCTTTTATCAATGATTCACTTTGCAAAAATATGGAAATAAAAGTATATCGAATGTAGACAAATTACAGAGAAAGATACCCGAATTACAGATATACATCAGCAGAGTAACCGCAAAACAACGAAGTCTCATACTTCCCAAAATTTCCATCCCTTATTAGCACAAATGTACACCACATATGTCCGTACATTATAATTAGGAAACTTTTTCTTAGTGTCTTCACCGTATCTTTTCACCTGTTCCACGTGCTCGGGAAGAGGCTCGGAAAGCGCAAGCATCTTTTCAGCTTCTTTCATACGATAATATTTAAATTCGACCACACGATCATCCGTATAGTAATCTGTACCGGGAATACCGGTCATTTCAAAGTCTGATCGGCCTACAGAATTATTCTGTTCGATGGCAAAGGTATAACAACTACTTAAATAACGCGATACCAGTTCGTAGAAAGAACACCGGATAAAGTTTTCATTGATCTTATCAAAAACTTGTGCTGGAAATTGTCCCAAATATTGTTCGATATAATTCTGAACGAGTGGTTCTAAGCTTCGATTGGAATCATAGTGCCGATACACAGGAACATAACGTTGTGCATTGCCTTCTATTTTGTTCAGTTGATTATAGTAGTCCATGTATACACTACGCATCGTCATATTAGGCAATGTGGTTACAAATTTATCCTTCAACGTCGTCATTCCCAAATAAAACAAACTAATGGGGTAAAACTCTTTATCAAAAAACTTTTTCTTATTAAACTTACTAGCAAGATCAGCCACATTATAAGGCAATTCATTGTCAATTACCAATGCATCCAACATCGTTTTCGCATTATCCAGCGAAAGAGTCAACCGACGAATCCAATGAATGTCAGTACGTAGATTTTCATCTACCAATTTGTCCGGAATACTACCGGCATTGGCTGCAAATTTCTTGAAGAAGTAAGTAAGGATAGTGGCATTGAATAACCGATCTCCATTCGGACGGAAACGATAACCATCATAGTTACTCACTATTAGTTGCCATATTTCGTCAAAGCGATCCTGTCCTGTAGAATACTTATCAAGCACATAACGTAGATATGTTTCAGTTTCTTCGTATGTAAACCCAAGCATATTCAGGAAATTAGGCTCAAGAGTCAATATCTCTGCAATATTATATCCACTAGTCAAATCATCCATAGTGACAGGCAGCACACCTGTACAAAAACAAGTACGGATACTACCTTCACCAATACCTTTTTTAATTACTTTAAAAAAAGTACGCAGAAAGCTGTCATTAGTAGTAACTTCTTCATAGAGTGGATCATTATAGGCAGTAAGTAATTGATTGGTGAAATTATCATATTCATCAATCAAAATATAGACTTTAGGCAATTCGTGAGAGCGGGCGTAAGTAAGCACTTCTTCCAGCATTTTAGATGCATCGCCACGATTGCTAAATTCAAAATCACCAAACAAATCACGATTATGTGCTACCATTACTTCTACCGGACCGCAATTCAAGTCATTAAAATTCTGTGCCAGCCCTTGAATATGGTCTGACATTACCATTGCGGAGAAGTCATAACGGATTATCATATAACGGTTATGTTCTTTTGTCGGATGGTTTCCAATCCACGTGTCACCAAACAATTCTTCAAACCGATGCGCTTTCGTACGGTCATAATAGCAAGCTAGAGTAGAGACTAACAAACTCTTCCCAAAGCGACGGGGACGCAGAAATACAGGAGCCTTATAATCTTCAAGCTTAGCTATATATTGGGTCTTATCTACGTAATAAAAACCACGTTCACGCATTTCTATGAAATCTGCTACTGCATAAGGAATTGTTATACTTGCCATAATCCTACTGTTTTTTCTATAGACAAACAAAGGTACAAAATTGTTAGCAATAACAAGAAGAAATCTTTGAATTGATTGTTATTACTCTTGTTGCCAAACATAAAACACAGTTCTTCCAGCTCCACGTTTACGAAGAATCCCTTTCTCAATGAAAGTATTCAAATCATCTATTGCTTTCAGTCGGGAAAGTCCGGTCAGGCTACTATATTCCAATCGGGTAATACCACCATTTTTCTTTAGAAATTCCTGTAAAAGCTGTTGGCGTTGCTCCATAGAAAATTCCACTTTTTGAGAAGAGTGTTTGGATTTATCCACACGTTCCAACTCTATTTCACGCTTAATCTTCCTTTTGAACTCTTTGGAAGTGCGCAAATGCACATTATCAAAACAGATTGATTCGGCACGAATCTCACGTTTAGTCATTACTTTATGCGTACATTTCAAAGAGATGCTAAAATGCCCGAGTTCGCCAAGTTCTACGATATATCCCTCTGCTAACGTTTCGGCTAGTTCATCCAATACAACTCCTACTACCGCATCTATCACGTTATAGTTAAAAGTCTGGGAAGAACGAGATACACGTTCCATGAATTCTTTCTTCGAGTAAGTTCCATTTGGAACGATACGGGCGTGTAGTGGCTTTTGTTCACCGGTATTAGCAGGATCCGGCGTTTCATACAAATCATATTGGGCACTCATAAGCATATTTTTTATTAGTTCATACATTTATTACTTCTACTGCATAGATTTAATCTCTATTCATTAAACTTTAATCATCAGTCTATATAAAATTAATCGTCTGACAACTGTATCTTTTTCGTATGACAACTGTAAGACGAAAAGATAACAATTGTCAGACGAAAGTACAACAACTGTCAGACGATTAATTCATCGCATACAAAGATATAACTTTATGAGATACAACCATTAAGTTTTAAGCAAAAACATGGTTAGTAATAGAGATATTACTTATCTTTGCTTGAATTAACAGTTGAGGCTTATGGGAAATAAGCCTTTCATATCTGGTGCTGCAACATCGGGTGATTTAAAAGCAACAACAATGAGAAAATCTTCTTCCTCTCTAAATAGACTCCGAGAAAAATGCAAAGATTACTTAGTCTCTGTACTCATATTCATTTTACTTCTATGTCTGCTGATACTCTTCAGATGCAAATCTCGTAACGGACGTATAAGAGAACATCGAGAGAAAATAAAAACAGCGAAAGTTATGTCGGAAATCCGAGCTATTGAATCGAATAAACACCCTGTATATACCTTTCAGGGAAAAGATAAGACGCTCGAACTTCCTATGGAAATTACTGATAAAGGAAAACTTGTATCTGTCATAGTGAACGGTAGTAAAACCTGTTTTCAACTATCAGATGAAAATAGTGAATTCACTGTCTCTCCGCAAGGTGTATTAGCATGGCATGAAGCGGGAGTACTGACAACCGAAGAAATAGGCGGAGAAGAAACCATAAGGCAACTAAAGGAAAATACAGTAAACGACAGTCTCACTGTGCATCTGTTTAATATTCGAATCGGCAATTGTGTACTGCCGGAAGTTAATGTCAGAATCACTCAGACACAAGAATTTCCTTATCTCATGGGGATAAAGGCTTGGAATATGTTATTATTGTCTTTGGCGTCAGACAAAGAGTAGTAAATTTTGAAGAACAAACAATTAGGAAATACACAAAAATGTTATCTTTGCCCGTGATTTATTCACAAGAACGTGATAAAGTAAATTCTAACTATTTAATAAAAAAAACTATGATCAGATTAAATGTTTTTGTTCGTGTAAACGAATCCAACCGCGAAGAAGCGATAAAAGCGGCAAAAGAACTGACTGCCTGCTCTTTAAAAGAAGAAGGATGTATTGCTTATGATACTTTCGTAAGCAGCACGCGTCCTGACGTTTTCATGATTTGCGAAACTTGGCAGAATGCCGAAGTATTAGCAGCACACGAAAAATCTCCTCATTTCGCTCAATATGTAGGTATCATTCAGAAATTGGCTGAAATGAAATTGGAAAAATTTGAATTCTAAATGAATAACGAGGCTGTTCTCGAACAGCCTCGTTAACCGCTATTCCTTATCTCCCCGAGTAGAATTAGTCGAGTTTCTTATGGATGAATGTTCCTTCAATCCAATAAGTTACGTGATTCGATTCAAATTTCAACAAGACATAGCCGGGATCAGTGGGGCCACCGGGAAAATGATCGATAAACCAGTCCTGCCAAAGTTCCTGCTTCATCTTTTCGTCAGTTACAACTTCCACTGTCCCCGTTAACGCTACGCTGTCTCCTTTATCCTGAAAACATAATCCCGCTTTCGGATTCGATAAGAAATCAATTGTTTTTAATGAATCTGCTCCGGTAGACATCCAGATAGTGGAAATTCCTTCTGCCAGGATTTTGCTCATCGGTACAGGGCGGGGATAACCTTCTTTATTCACAGAAGCAAGGGTAACTACTTCACATCTCTGCAACAATTCTGTTGCTTTCTCTTTCATTGTTTTTGTGGTCATAAGCTGATTGTTTTTTATTAACCCTGCAAAGGTAACGGCATATCTTCCCATTCTATTGTAAAAAAGCGACTTTTACCTATCTATCTTTGTGGTTCGATATAAGTAAGTGTAGTTTCTTCCGGAACGGTAAGGGAAAGAAAAGACGCAGGAGTATTGCCGGACAGCGACTTAATCTCTTTTGAAAAATGCGCTAAATCATAATATCCTGCATCGACTGCCGTAGTCAACAGATTGGCTGATGTTGTGGTTCTCAATAATTCCACAGCATTCTTAAATTTGACAATACGACTGTATTCTTTAGGAGTAAATCCGGTATAATGCTTGAACTTTCTCTCAAAATGACGCTGACACAAACAGACGTCATCCATCAAGCTGCGAACTGAACGTTTTCCTCCGGAATGATTAATCATGTTCACTGCCATAGCGACGTGCGAATCTGCAGGCTGATAATGGCGCGCCAAATATGCCAGCAAATATTCCTCCACTACTCGTATTCGATCTGCAATATGCTTCTGCTCACACAATCTTTCAATAAAAGTATCATCAAAAACAGCCTTCATCTCATTGGCATTGATTCTACTATTCACAAACTCATGCAAAGGCAGGTTTGTAAAACAAGAGAGCCCGCAAGGTAAAAAACGAACGCCAAACATATGAATCGATTCTGCATAAGTGACGAGTTCCGAATATTTTGTCATAGGTCCTACAAAATAGGAACGATAGGGTTGCATCATCAGACTTCCTTCTTCAACAGCATTAGCCACCTCTCCCAGCGTAAATATAAAATCGGTACAACCATCCGGCAGAATATGGATGCGCATACCATAATCCGGATTACCCTTAAACTCCCAATAGTTATCAATATAGGGAACAAGTAAATGAGAAGGCTGATATTCTGTATACATGGATATATTTTGCAAACAAATATAGAGAGAATAAATTCTAATTCATACATTTGTATCTCAAAATAAAAAAATAAATGAGGAATTTTGCTGCTATCGACTTTGAAACAGCCAACGGCAAACGTACTAGCATATGCAGTGTTGGTGTTGTCATTGTAAAGGAAGGAAAGATTATAAACAAAATCTATCGTTTGATTCGTCCTGCCCCCAACTACTATACCCAATGGACGACAGCTGTCCACGGACTCACGTACGATGACACGATAGAAGCGGATGATTTTCCAAAAGTATGGGCGGAAATCAAACCGCTGATAGACGGTTTGCCACTGGTAGCTCACAACAGCCCTTTTGATGAGGGTTGCCTTCGTGCGGTTCATGAACTGTATGGAATGACTTATCCTCCATATAAATTCTATTGCACCTGCCGCGCCTCAAGAAAAGTGTTTGGAAAAGAACTCCCGAATCATCAATTACACACAGTAGCCGCCCGGTGCGGATATGACCTGACCAACCATCACCACGCATTGGCAGATGCTGAAGCTTGCGCACAAATAGCTTTGCTTATCATTCCCGAACCGAAAAAAAACAAAATCGAGTAGGAGGAAAACGAGAGACCTACCCGATGACAGGTAAGCCTCTTTCTTTTTTTGAATGGGCAAATTTTTGTTATACGCCTACTTGAAGAGTAAATTCAAATCTATTGATAGGAACTCTTCAAAGGATAAGCCTCCGGAACCGACCACAAAGGCCCTATACGGATGATAAGCTTTTTCAAATTTAGGCAAGCCATTGTTGGTGGTTCGTCTTCCGCTTTTAACCTCGATGGCGATTGTCTTGCCTCTTCTATGAAGCACAAAGTCAACTTCATCGTGGCTATCACGCCAATAATAAGCCTTGTAATCACAAATCTGTGCCTGACTTACAATATAGGCACCAACTGCTGATTCTACATAATGCCCCCAAGCTTTAGGATCTTCAGCCATTTCCGTGAAGTCCTTATCAGCATACACGTTGCGCAAAGCGTTGTTATGGACTTGAAATTTAGGAATTGAGTTGTATTTGCGAGCATCGTCTTCGGCATATTTCTGTAAACCACACAGCAAACCACATTCATCCCAAAAATGGAGGTAACTAGCCAGCGTGGTGACATTGCCTACATCTTGAAGCTGAGCGGCCACTTTGGTAAGAGACAGTAGCTCGCCACTATAACTACTACCGAGTTCAAACAGTTGGCGGAGTAGTTGTGGCTTCATGATTTTTGTATCCATCAGCACATCCTTCGAGATGGATGGTTCAACCAAAGAGTCTTCGACGTAGTTTCGCCAACGACGCTCATCGGTGATATAAGATGCTGCGCCCGGATACCCACCAAAATAGACATATTGGTAGAGATTCCAACCGAAGCATTCTCTCATTTCAGGGAAAGTCCAATGTGTCAGCCGAATTAGCTCATATCTGCCGGCCAATGATTCGGTGAGTCCCTTTTCGATTAACATGCGTGATGACCCCAATAATACGACTATGGGTTCACGTTTTTCACGGGTATCTCTGTCCCATTCAGCCTTTACAGTCTCGCTCCAGTTATTTATCTTTTGTATTTCGTCTACCACCAATAGGCGTTTCCCTTCCCCACGTATGTCCATACGCATACGAGCTGTCTGCAGATGCACCTACGACATCATCAGCCGAATAACTGTCATAAGGCATATTGCAGACTTCAAGGACTTGACCAATCAATGTGGACTTACCCACTTGGCGTGGCCCAACAATAACCTGCATTTTCCGCGAGGTTCATTAATGCGTGCCATCACTTCTGAATATTGTTCTCTTTTATATCCCATCATCTATAAAATGTTTATTCACTTGAGCAAAAATGTTCAATCCATTAAATAAAAATGTTCAATCCCTTACAAAGGTAAGGCTTTTCTCTAATAATGAATATTTTTACACGAACAATCCATCCTGCTCCCAATTACAATACACAATGGACAACGGCTATTCACGGATTAACTTATGATGATACGATAGAAGCGGAAGAAGGCAAATAAAAAACACTACAACTATTATTTCAATCAATAATAGCCGTAGTGTTTGATAATAAAGTGCTAACTATGTACTTCGATTAGAGGATAGACTTGGCGATACCCATTTCCAAGCCGCGAAGTTCCGCCAAGCCGCGAAGGCGGCCTAAGCATGAATATCCAGGATTTGTTTTCTTTTTCAAGTCATCAATCATCTGATGTCCGTGGTCGGGACGCATGGCGATAGAGCATTTACGACGCTGTTGCAAAAGAATAAAAGCCTTCATTACGTTGTACATATCTACATTTCCTTCCAAGTGGTTGGCTTCGTAGAAGTTGCCTTCCTCATCACGCTGCGTACTGCGCAAATGCACAAAGTTCACACGGTCGCCAAAACGTTCCATCATACCTGCAAGGTCATTATCGGCACGCACACCGAAAGAGCCTGTACACAAACAAAGACCGTTGGACTCATTAGGTACGGCTTCAATCAGTTTTCTGAAATCTTCTTCCGTACTCAGAATACGCGGCAATCCTAAAATTGTATAAGGAGGATCATCCGGGTGAATCACCAGCTTCACTCCCACTTCATCGGCAACAGGGGCAATTTCTTTCAAGAAGAAAATCAAGTTGGAACGAAGTTTTTCTGCATCAATATCATTATAACGGTCCAAAGCTTCCTGGAACTGTTCCACTGTAAAACTTTCTTCCGAACCGGGCAGTCCGGCAATCATATTGCGAACCAGCAGTTTCTTATCATCCTCGCTCATTTGCTCGAAACGGGCTTTAGCCTTAGCTATTTCTTCCGGAGTGTAGTCTTTTTCCGCATTCGGACGTTTCAAGATGAAAAGATCGAAAGCTATGAAAGCCGCCTTTTCAAAACGGAGTGCTTTAGAGCCGTCCGGCATTGTATAGGCAAGGTCCGTACGTGTCCAGTCCAATACAGGCATAAAGTTGTAAGTAACTACCATTACTCCACATTTTGCCAGATTACGGATACTTTCCTTATAATTCTCAATATACTTCATGAAATCGCCGGTCTGCGTCTTGATATGTTCGTGTACGGGTACACTCTCTACAACAGACCATGTAAGTCCTACTTCTTCAATCATCTGCTTGCGCTTCATGATTTCTTCTACAGTCCATACTTCGCCATTCGGAATATGATGAAGGGCATTTACTATACCGGTAGCGCCTGCTTGCTTAATATCCCATAAGCTCACCGGATCATTAGGACCGTACCAGCGCCAAGTTTGTTCACATAAATACATATTGCTAAATAAAAAATTAAAAGTTAAAATTAGATTGAGAATGCGTCAAATCCACCATCGATAACAGCTACTGTACCTGTTACGAAGTTAGAGGCATCACTAATCAGATAATGAATGGTTCCGTAAAGGTCTTCCGGTTCACCGAAACGATTGAACGGAGTATGCGCAAGAATAGTCTTAGAACGGTCAGTCAGTGAACCATCCGGATTCGTCAACAATGTTCTGTTCTGTTCTGTCAGGAAAAATCCGGGAGCGATAGCGTTTACACGCAGACCATTACCGAATTTCAAAGCCAGTTCACCAGCCATATATTTGGTAAAGTTAGCGATCGCTGCTTTCGCTGCACCGTAACCTACGACACGGGTCAACGGACGAAGAGCCGATTCAGAACAGAAGTTTACGATAGAACCCTTTTTCTGTTCAACCATGACTTCAGCAAATACCATTGTAGGCAATACTGTACCGAACAGATTCAAATCCACTACTTTCTTGAATGCGTCAATCTGCAAGTCAAAGAATGTCTTGTCCGGTGCGATTGTAGCACCTGCCATATTACCACCGGCAGCATTCAACAAAACATCAATGCGTCCATACGCTTTCATTATTTCCACTTTGTTGCCTTCCAGAACTTCTTTGTCCATTACATCCGTATAAAGGAACTTAGCTTCGTTTCCTTCTGCCTTGATACTTTCTACCAATGCTTTTCCAGCTTCTTCACTTCTGTCGAGTACCACTACTTTTGCACCTTCTTTTGCAAGATATGCAGCAATACCTTTACCTAAGATTCCGGCTCCACCGGTAATTACAACTACTTTGCCTTTTACGTTAAATAATTCATTCATAGTTCTAAAAATTTATATGTTTATAGTTTATTGTTCAGATAATACTTCAGATTTTCTCTCAAGAGAATATCAATCGGCATTAAGTTAACCTTTTCCGTTTTTTGCTTGAATAACAAATAATTGCATAGCGACTTGATTCCTTCATACCCCTGTCTTTCAGGACGCTGCGCAATCAGTGCAGTAATAACACCTTCGGAGAGTAATTGGGTATTTCTCTCGATGAGGTCGTAACCTACCAGTTTTACTGCTTGCATCCCTCTCGTCTTCAAGTAATTTCCCAAAATGTAGCAGGTGGAGTTGAATATAATAGCCCCTTTTATACCAGGATTTAACTCGAATATTTCATTGAGCTTGGCAAAATTATATACCGAATCACTGATTTTCAATTCCACTTCATGCAACTTTCCGGAGAATCCGACCTTCTTCAGATAATAACAAAATCCATCTCTACGGTTCTTACCCTGATTGGAATCGTTCTTACCACTATGAACAATCCGTGCCATCAAAATATCTGAGGTGGGCGAAAGCCGATCCGTCAGCAATCGGGCTGCAATGACTCCCGCATCGTATGATTCCGTACCGAAATAAGCCAATTGATGTTGCCCTTCAATATTAGAATCGACATAAACATAAGGAATCTCGTTTCTGTCCAACTCCTGCGAAAGACGAATCACAGAATCTGTAAACAATGTGGCTATTAACACCCCATCCACCTTCTCATCCAATAAATTACGGGTAATATCATCAAAAGTCTTGTTGTTATATTGGTCGAAAAAAAGCTTGGTAATAGTTATATTATATGTTTCCATTTCCGCAGCTACTTTGTCAATACCTTCCGAAATAGCTTCCCAGTATTCTCCTTGAGTAAAAGACGGAATAATGGCAACAAAATGATACTGTTTTTTAGAGGCTAATGACCGCGCCATAAGATTGGGCTGGTAGTGAACCATCTCTAAAATAGCCTGTACTTTCTTTCTGTTTTCCTCAGATACCCGTCCACGATTATGAATAACCCGGTCTACCGTACCGACAGAGACACCAGCCATTTTAGCGATGTCTACAATACGAATATTTGAGAATTCTTTATCCATATAATAAGAAGTATCTTGTTTTTCGCTGACAAAAGTAAAATGAATTATTGAATCATGCAATAGTGTGTGCGCACACACCACTACAGAATAAAGAAGATATACCGCTAATATTCAAATATTTAACAAGAAACAAAGAAATACATTCATGTTGTTAAACATAAGAAATACAACAGAATAATTAATAAAAAGTATATTCCAAAGGAAAGAGAAGTATAAAAAAGAGGGAGTTTTACCCTCAGAAAAGACTGAGAAGAAAGATGAAACGTGCAAAGTGTGCACGGACACACAACTAATATTCAATTTATACAGACAGCAGTTAACCATCATAAAAAAACTGGTAATCAACTTAAATGAAGCCGATTACCAATCCTGATTTTCTTATTTTTCCCATTTATCCTTTACCTTACCAGCTACCTTATCAGCTTCCTCCGCTACTTTATTGGCGATGTCAGCTCCGGTTTCCACAGCTTTAACTCCCAAATTCATTGCTTTTTTTTCAGCACAAGCTGCTGCCGCTTCCGCATCACGACCTATACGATGAATCGCATCATAAATGTCATTCTCCAATTGTTTTGCTTTTGCGGTACGTGAGAGGCGATAAGCTACCGCACCTAGAATCGACCCGATTCCGAGTCCAATCCAGAAATTACCATGTCTACATTCCATAATTAAGTTCGTTTTTTAGATTAATAAATTATATAAAATACTACTACTCATCGAGATTTCGAGAACAACGAAGCAATCCATAACACCAGGACAGCACCTACTGTGGAAGTAATCAGACTTCCAATCAATCCGGAAGCCGCAAGGCCGAAAAGTGCAAACACCCAACCGCCTAACACACCTCCAAGAATACCAAGCAATAGATTTATGATAAGCCCAAAACCTCCGCCACGCATTATTTTACCAGCAAGAAATCCAGCCACAATACCAATAATGATATACCAAATAAAGCCCATATAATCCTCCTTTTTAAGGTAACAACAGTAAGTGCAAAGAATAGTTCAGCCAATGAAAAATGAATTAACCACAATTTACAATCCTTAGTCTTAAAACTCATATTTCTCTTTACTTTGCAAAAGTTTATGTACCTTTGCGGTCAATTTTTCAGGAACATTTCAATAGATAATAGGTATTATGGTACAAAATCAAGAACAACCCGTAGGGAAAATTACGTTCTCCATTTTAATAGCATTAAGCCTCTCACATTGTCTCAATGACCTTTTACAATCTGTTGTTTCAGCAGCTTATCCGCTATTTAAAGATGATTTAGGACTGCGTTTTGCACAAATCGGTTTTATCACATTGGTCTATCAGCTTTCAGCTTCGGTATTCCAGCCAATTACCGGAATCATTTTCGATAAATATCCCGTTGCATGGTCGTTGCCTATCGGAATGAGTTTCACAATGGTAGGTTTAGTGAACTTAGCATTTTCCAACAATCTCTATTGGATACTATTATCTGTGTTCTTAATCGGAATCGGCTCTTCGGTACTTCATCCGGAAGCTTCCCGTATCACCTTCCTTGCTTCCGGCGGAAAACGCGGACTCGCCCAATCACTGTTCCAGGTAGGCGGTAATTTCGGAGGCTCATTAGGGCCGTTATTGGTAGCTTTGCTGGTTGCACCTTATGGACGACAACATCTTTTCATATTTGCATTTGTGGCCGTCGCAGCTATCGTGGTCATGTATCCGATCTGCAAATGGTATAAATCTTATCTGAACCGGATGAAGGCACAAACCGTCAGCGTAAGAAAACCGGTTCTTCTTCCCCTACCTATGGATAAAACTGCTATTTCTATCGGTATCTTATTAATACTGATCTTCTCGAAATACATCTATATGGCAAGTCTGACCAGTTATTATACGTTTTATCTGATTCACAAATTCAATGTTACAGTACAGGAATCACAATTGTATCTATTCATTTTTTTAGTTGCTACTGCCATCGGAACGCTAATCGGAGGTCCCGTCGGTGACCGTATCGGTCGTAAGTATGTTATTTGGGCTTCTATTCTGGGAGCCGCCCCATTCAGTTTACTCATGCCGCACGCCAATCTGATGTGGACTGTTATTCTTAGTTTCTGCGTGGGATTAATGCTTTCTTCCGCTTTTCCGGCTATATTACTTTACGCACAGGAATTGCTTCCGACCAAGCTCGGACTGATATCAGGTCTGTTCTTTGGATTTGCTTTCGGAGTGGCCGGTGTAGCCTCTGCCGTGCTCGGTAATTTAGCAGATAAAACAAGCATTGAATACGTATATAATATTTGTGCTTATATGCCGCTATTGGGATTAGTAACCTTCTTTCTACCCAATTTGAAGAAAAAGAAAATTGATTGGCAACCATAGTGTTTCTTTAAAATTGTAACAAGCCAAATAAAATGCCCCTCAGAAGTTATAATCCGAACTTTTGAGGGGCACTTTATTCTATAAGATGTGAATCTTTATAGCCGATATTTAACGGCTTAAGCTACCAATACAGACTCGGCGGACAGAAGTCAAACCTAGTTCCGAATACTGTGCTTTATATATTTCCGTCACATCTTCCACCAACCAGCATGGCATAGGTCCCAATGAACGGGTATCCGGTTCCGGCCTTTCGGGAGCAGTTAAGTAAAACTCATGTGTCCTATCTTCATAGTTTACTAAAAATGCAGAATATGATTCTTCACCTATCTGCTTAATTACTTTTTCAAAAGGAGCAGTTATTATTTTAGCACCAGCTGTATTTTCCGCAAGCAATGTCATTTCACCGCCATCTTTAGTGTTATACACAAACCTCACATATCCGGTAGCTTTTAAAAAACCATCGGCAATGACTTGAGCCTCTAATTCTTCTAATGTCTCTTTGTTTGCCTCATTAACATTTTCACCTTCAATCTTCACGTATACGGCATTACTCATAAATCTTTGTACAGATTCCACCACTTTAACTCCAATCTTAACGGTCAACCCGTCCGCATCTTTCACTATAAGACTAGTCGTTCCCAGTTTTACGGAAGATATTCTTACCCTATCTTCATCGACCTTCACCGTAGCTATTTGTTCATCTTCTATTTCAGCTGTATAAGGAGCTTTTCCTCCTGTGATTCCGACACTACCGCCACCTACTATGTTTATGGCAGTACTACTAATAGCTTGATCGGGAAAAACGACTTCATCTATCTGATAAAGGAAGAAACGTTCATTATCATCATCACAAGATACGATTCCCCAACCGGAGATGATAACCATCAATATTGTAATTACGTGTTTCGTTTTCATGAGTACTGAGTTTATTTAATATGTATATTTTATTTTTAAGAGATATCTGTTCACAAAGGTACAAATATTCCGCACATAGTATCCCGATAAGACATTTTTTTCAGAATAATACAAAAATGACCGGTATGCATCATCGCGACGTATACCGGTCTACAAGTTAAGGTTAAAGTCAAAAAATTAAGAGAGCTATTTATAAGTTAGGATTAGCATTTATTTCTTTTTGTGGAATGGCATACAGGTAATAAGTACTATTTGCTGTAAATGGCGTAGTGTCCGGGAAACGGAGGAACCAATGTCCCAATGGATTCCGTTTGGCGAATCCACCTCCTTCTTGCCAACAGTCTACTTCTGTTTTCTCCATTTCTTCTGATAAAGCAGTACGTTCTACAGCTTTCTGAGTGCGGAGTATGTCCGTAATCCCAAAGCCTTCTCCCCAAAGTTCGCGACGACGTTCCATCAAGATTTCATTAATCACATCTTCCCGTGATTTTCCCGCCACATCATAATCCACTACTCCGCGAGCATTGCGCAACGTATTCAAAGGAATCACAGCCTGAGATAATTCCATACCGTCGCGGACATTCGCTTCGGCTTCTATCAGATACATCTCAGCAGCACGCATCAACACCAAATCAGCCGTATCGTCCGCACGCATATGGAACTTTTTATATCCCAGATATCCTTCGCGCATCCACTGAAACAAAGGCAAACGGATGTCACCTTCAACAAAAGTATCTTTCAAATGAGGGTCGGCCATGAAACTGCTGTAAGCTCCGACGTATGTCGCATCCAAATAGTAAAAATTATAACTCGCATCCGATTGAGAAGGGATTTGAGGAAATCCCCATATCCACTCTTGATTGGAGATATTATTGAATCCCTCATATTCGGCAGTAGTCGTCATCAATGAATAGTCCTTACGAGCAGATGCGGCAGCCTTTGCAGCTTCCTCCCACTGCCCGGTCAGCAAATAGGCACGGGCCAAAAGTCCGTTTACCACAGCCAAATCCGGTTTGAACTTCTGGTTATCACCACTCCGAACGTAATTCTTCAAATAATCCTGCGCCAAAGCTAAATCCTCGAAAATACGTTGGTAGACTTGAACTACCGTTGATTTCCCTTTCGGAACGGTAGTGTTATTGCTCGGCTCAGTATAAATAGGTACGCAAGGCGCATCTTTATCTTTCAAATACGTGAACTGATAATGTTGCACCAAGTGCAGATAGCAAAAGGCACGCAGGGCCAACGCTTGCCCTTGAGCCTTCCGGAGTTCTTCCGAATCCCCTTTAATGGAAAGAGCCGTGTTGCAGTTATCTATCGTTTTATACATCAGATACCAGGCAAATTCCGTTCTGCTGTTTGAAGATATAGCAATGTCATCGAACTGATACGAAGAATTGAAACCGTATTTCGGACGGGAAACGACATCACTTGCCATCATGTCATCCAGACACTGAAGCGCACGATAACCGATATTGGCATAAGTACTCGAATAGTCAAACAGATTATACCAGGCACCGTTCACAAGCGCCTCCGCATTTTCGGGCACAGGCACTTTCTCGGAACTCACCGCATCTGTGGGATCTGTATCCAGGAAACTGCTACTGCAACTCGTTGCCAGAAGAAGTCCGGCAATGGCTGCCAGAATAGATTGTATTTTTATTTTTCTCATAATTTAGTCTGATTTAGAAAGCAATGTTAATACCTCCGGAGATAGTCCGCATAGCCGGATAACGATAATAGGTAATTCCGGTAATTCCCTGTTCGGGGTCCAATCCTTGATTCTTGTGAATGGTAAATAAATTATCTCCTTGCACATACACCTGCACACTGCTCAATGCCAGCTTACTGACCCACGGTTTGGGCAGGTTGTAAGAGAGCGTCAGGTTTTTCAGCCGCATATAAGAATTATTCTGCAAGAACCGAGTAGACGCCGAGTTCCAGTTATTGGAAGTCGTACTTAGAGCAGGCACGTCTGTGTAGCGGTTGTCCGGTGTCCAACGTCTTAGGATTTCAGTCGACCAAGCACGTCCTTCCAGGCTACCGTTATGTAGAATCATCGTTATATCACGATTGTAGATATACCCTCCGATACTATAAGCAAAAATAGCAGACAAGTCGAACCCTTTCCAGGAAAGCGACGTATTGAACCCACCATACACTTTAGGAAGCGAGGATTTATTGACATAATAATAATCGGCCGAAGCATAATCACTCGTTGTCACACGTTTGCCCGTCGGATTATCATCAGCGTCCAGTTCATCTGCATACCACAACGGCTTTCCATTGTCCGGATCTACGCCCGCCCACTCTTTCATATAGAAATCATATACCGAGCGACCTACCTGAAGTTTGTTTACTCCACTCTGCGGCATATCTTTCAATGGAAGTTCCGTTACCTTATTCTTATAGTGAGTCAGGTTCATACCCAGCTTCCAAACCCAGCCGTTCTGATTGATAACCGTTCCGTTAAGCACCAATTCGATACCCGTATTCTTCAAAGCTCCCACATTCTCGTCAATAAAACCATATCCCAGAGAGGGAGCAATCGGACGGGAATAAAGCAAATCTTTTGAACGGCGTGTAAAGAAATCGAACGAACCGGAGAAACGATTATTGAACAGTGAGAAATCCATTCCCAAATTAAAGTTCAGATTCGTTTCCCATTTCAGATTAGGAGTTGCCATACGGTCGGATACCAACGCATTCTCTCCCAAATTGGAAACGATGGAATAAAGTCCCTTACTTGCGTAATACGTACCCAAGTTATCATTTCCCTGCGCACCGTAGCTCATTTTCAAAGTCAGTGCGGAAAGCCAGTCGGAAGTACTTGCCATAAACTCTTCCCGGTCTACACGCCAAGAAGTACCCAACGACCAGAAATTACCCCAACGGGTTTCCGGTGCAAAGCGTGAAGAACCGTCACGGCGGTAAGAAGCCGAGAAGAAGTATTTGTTCCGATAATCATATAACAATTGCGTGAGATACCCCACCAATGCATAATCAATGCGATATCCCGATCCTCCTGTCAACTGAGAGCCGACTACCAGTTCCGGCATATCAGGTTGTGCCATCTTTGAACGTGACGCAGTCAGTTCATCGTAACGATACGAATACGCCTCAATACCGGCAAGAACATTGAAATGATGTTCCCCAATCGTCTTGTCATACGTAGCAATATTATTCCACGTCCAAGAGAAAGTACGGGTATTCATCCGACTGACACTTCCCCCGTTCTCCTTAGCCGGACCGATCTTGGGATTCGTATAATCCAAAGTATTATAGTTTATCAAATCGAAATTGAAACTTGTCTTAAACTTCAATCCCTCGATAATCGTAGCTTCCAGAAAGGTACGGCCGGAAATTTCATCTTTCATACGTTCCGACTTATCCAAAGGCAACGTAGCGGGCAAGTTCCAGTTTGCCATCGAACCGGAAGGACGGTAAGAGCCGAAATCATAGATACGGTCTCCGTTCTCATCCAATTTATAACTGCCGTCGGTATTCATCTCATAAATCGGATAAAAACCCGGCATGGTACGTCCGGCAGTTATCACGTTACTGACTTTAGAGTCGGAAGAAACCGGATAATTCTGCATGGAATGGGCAAAACTCAGATTGACACCCCCTTTCAACCAGGAAGTCATTTCACTGGTAACGTTGGAGCGGATATTGAAACGCTGATAGCCGGATTCAAGCGCAATTCCTTTATCATTCAGATAACCGGCAGAGAAGAAATACTGATTGGCTTTACCACCACCGGAAACACTCAGGTTCAGTTCCGTACGGAGTGCCTGTTGCTCCATAGCATCGCTCCAATCGGAATCCCACAACGGACGTGCACCCTCCACCAATTTGCCATCCGTGCCCACCGGTTGCGCATATTGCGGACCATAAGGATTGGGACCGCCTCCCATCAATTTGGTAACCAAATCTTTGGAGGCCTGCGCTGCAGCGGTCGCCGGAGTATAATCCGGACTTCCGGCATACCGATTACGGAGTGCTTCCCAATACAATTCAAAATATTGATTGGTACTGACACGATCATAATCACGAACGGCTCGATTGGAACCTCCTAACGAAGCCTTCACTTTCACCGTTGCTTTCGAGTTCTGTTCTCCTTGCTTGGTAGTGATGATAATCACTCCATTAGCACCACGTGAACCATACAGAGCAGCCGAAGCCGCATCTTTCAACACAGTCATCGAAGCGATATCGTCTGGGTTGATAGCATTGACGCTACCGTCAAATGGCACACCGTCCACCACATAAAGCGGAGCACTGGAGGCATTGATAGAGCCGATACCACGAATACGGATTTCCGCATCCGTTCCCGGCTGACCGCTTGCCGCACTTGCCTGCACACCGGACACCGTACCTTCCAATACACGGGATACACTGGAAGTCTGCAACTTCTCAATTTCCCCTGCTTTCATGGTCGAAGCAGCTCCGGTAAAGCTATATTTCTTTGCAGTAGCGTAAGCGACTACCATAACCTCATCCAACTCCTTACTTTCCGCTTCCAGCGTAATATTAATCACACTCCGGTTGTTGACCGGTTGTTCCACCGTGCGCATTCCTACAAAACGGAACACCAAAGTTCCGGAGCCGGGAGCCTCAATAGAATAGTTTCCATCAATATCGGTAATAGTTCCGGAGGAAGCTCCTTTCAATTGTACAGAGACACCGGGGAGAGGTTCCCCCTCAGAGATGACCGTACCCGTCACGCATTTTTCCTGTTGCGCTTCCGCATACAATATGTTTCCTGCAAAAAGCAAAAGAAACACTGCTAATAAACGTAAATAGATTCTCATAATTTTCTGTGACTTTAAATATATTTGCGAGTTATACTAACAGTACATAGAAGTTTATTGTTTAGGAAACAAAACATTTTTTAGAAGATTACTAGCATAAATCAATGAAAGGTCGTACATTCGTGAAACAAAAGACATTCCCAACAGTTATAAGGAACCGTATGGTAAGACAGCTTGTTTTATATATCTCTTTGTTAGTGTCGTTCTCCTTGCAGGCACAGTCTGAAAAGGCGGGTATAACCGTAAACGACAGCATACAGGAAGATTCTGTCACCACCCCCAAGCCAAGTGCCTTCAAGAGAGCGATTAAAAAATTTATGAATTTCAGTGACTTCGACACGCTCTACATCAGCCCCAACCGCTATAACTACGCGTTGATGGCTACGCATTTCAGCAACTTTGAGTATTACTCGGTCACCAGCGAATTTCCTCAACCGCAGAAGCTTAGCTTTTCTCCCAATCCCCACAACAAGATAGGATTGTATTTCGGTTGGAGATGGATCTTCTTAGGATGGTCTGTCGACATTGATGATATTTACCGCAAAACAAACCGGAAAAACAAAGGGACAGAGTTTGATTTGAGCCTGTATAGTTCCAAATTAGGCGTGGACATCTTCTACCGCCGCACGGGAAACAATTATAAAATTCACAAGATCAGAGGTTTCTATGATGAAATACCTTCCGACTACTCCGAAGATTTCAGCGGCTTGAAGGTAGACATCAAAGGACTGAACTTATACTATATATTCAACAACCGGAAGTTTTCTTATCCGGCCGCGTTCAGCCAGTCCACCAACCAACGGCGCAATGCAGGAACATTCATAGCCGGGTTCTCCATCTCAAAACATAATCTCGACTTTGACTACCAGCAACTTCCGGCATATATTCAAGAGAGAATGAATCCCGGCATGAAAGTCAACAAGATAAAATACACCAACGCCAACATCAGTTTCGGCTATGCTTATAACTGGGTATTCGCACGCAACTGTCTGGCTTGTCTGTCGCTCACTCCCGCCATTGCTTACAAGGCCTCCGATGTGGATGCAGAAACGCAAGAAGGGAAAGCATGGTATAGTAAATTCAATCTGGATTTTCTGCTTCGGGCAGGCGTTGTCTATAACAATGGAAAATATTTTGTCGGCACTTCATTCGTCGGAAAGAACTATAACTATCATCGCAACAATTTCTCCTTGGACAATGGGTTCGGCACTCTTCAGGTATATGTCGGCTTCAACTTCCACCTGCGCAAAGAATACAGGAAAAAGGAAACAAAGCGGGAGTATTAGAAATAGGTAACTTGCTTGCTTATCCAAAGAATCTTTGTACATTTGCCCCGTTTTAAAAGAACAAAAATAGAAAATCAGTGAAGCAACAACGTCACATACAGCCCACACGTGCCCTTCTTTCCCGTTTCCGCTATTGGGGAAGAAAGAACTATGCCGCTTTTGCGAGCTTAGGACGCGAAGTATGTATCGGACATCTGCATACCAATGTAGTCGATGTTGCCCTTCGTAAGCAGAATGCTGCACAAACTATCCCTTATCATACATTTATGACACTTCAAGAAATTAAAGACCAAGTGCTGGCAGGCATTGATATATCGCCCGAGCAAGCCGCTTGGCTGGCCAATATGGCCGACAGCGAGGCGCTTTACGCCGCCGCACATGAGATTACCGTCGCGCGTGCTTCGCACGAGTTCGACCTGTGCTCCATCATCAACGCCAAATCCGGCAGATGCCCCGAAAACTGTAAATGGTGCGCACAATCCTCCCACTATAAGACGCAAGCCGAAGTCTATGACCTCCTCCCCGCTGAAGAATGTCTCCGACAGGCACAGTATAATGAAGCCCAGGACATCAACCGTTTCTCCCTCGTCACCAGCGGACGGAAACCCTCTCCCAAGCAGATTACCCAACTTTGCGACACAGTCCGCCATATGCGGCGACATTCGTCTATCCAACTTTGCGCCTCATTGGGACTACTTAATGAAGAAGAACTGCGTTCCCTGCACGAAGCGGGAATTACCCGTTATCATTGCAATCTGGAAACTGCTCCTTCTTATTTTCCCCAACTTTGTTCCACCCACACACAAAAGCAGAAACTTGCCACACTTGCCGCCGCCCGCCGTGTAGGAATGGATATCTGCTGCGGAGGTATCATCGGCATGGGAGAAACGATGGAACAACGGATTGAATTCGCTTTTATTCTGAAGGAACTGAATGTTCAATCCATCCCCATAAATCTGCTAAGCCCGATTCCCGGTACACCATTGGAAAACGAAAAGCCTTTGAACGAAGAAGAAATTCTCCGGACAATCGTCCTGTTCCGTTTCATCAATCCGACGGCTTTTCTCCGTTTTGCCGGCGGACGCTCGCAACTCTCTCCCGAAGCTATGCACAAGGCACTGTATATCGGTATCAACTCGGCTATCGTAGGCGACTTGCTTACCACACTCGGTTCTAAAGTATCGGAGGACAAGAAGATGATTCAAGAAGAAGGTTATCATTTTGCCAGCTCCCAATTTGACCGTGAACATCTTTGGCATCCATATACTTCCACAACCGATCCGCTCCCTGTTTACAAAGTAAAACGGGCGGACGGCGCAACCATCACTCTCGAAGACGGACGGGTGTTGATTGAAGGAATGTCTTCATGGTGGTGCGCCGTACACGGGTACAACCATCCCGTGCTGAACCAAGCGGCAAAGGAACAATTAGACAAGATGTCCCATGTAATGTTCGGTGGTCTGACACACAACCCCGCCATCGAACTGGGAAAATTGCTATTACCTTTAGTTCCTTCCTCCATGCAAAAAATATTCTATGCAGATTCCGGCTCGGTAGCCGTAGAAGTGGCCTTAAAAATGGCCGTACAATATTGGTATGCGGCAGGACAGCCCGAAAAGAATAATTTCGTGACCATCCGTTCCGGTTATCACGGCGATACGTGGAATGCCATGTCTGTATGTGATCCGGTGACGGGTATGCACAGTCTTTTTGGTTCGGCATTGCCTGTACGTTATTTTGTCCCGTCCCCCGCTTCCCGTTTTGATGGAGAATGGAATCCGGAAGATATCATCCCTTTACGGGAAACCATTGAAAAACATTCCAGAGAGTTGGCGGCACTGATTCTTGAACCAATTGTGCAAGGGGCAGGCGGTATGTGGTTCTACCATCCGCAATACTTGCATGAAGCGGAAAAACTCTGCCGGAAGCATGGCCTTCTTCTGATTTTCGATGAGATAGCGACAGGATTCGGACGGACCGGGAAACTTTTTGCTTGGGAACACGCCGGAGTAGAGCCCGATATTATGTGTATCGGTAAAGCGTTGACCGGCGGATATATGACACTTTCCGCAGTCTTGGCAAGCAATCAGGTGGCAGACACCATTTCCAATCATGCACCGGGAGCTTTCATGCACGGCCCCACTTTCATGGGCAATCCGCTTGCCTGTGCGGTGGCTTGCGCATCCGTTCGCCTGCTGCTCGAATCTGGCTGGCAGAAGAATGTGCAACGAATCGAAAGCCAACTCAAAGAAGAGCTGGCTCCTGCACGGGAGTTCCCGCAAGTAGCCGATGTACGGGTATTGGGCGCTATCGGAGTAATTGAGATGAAGCGTCCGGTGAATATGGCATACCTGCAACAGCGATTTGTAGAAGAGGGTATTTGGGTACGTCCATTCGGTAAATTAGTTTATCTGATGCCACCTTTCATCATTACTCCCGAACAACTAAGTAAACTGACCTCCGGATTACTCAACGTTATTCAAAATTAGTAGTTACCCAAAATCATAAATAATGATATTAGACTCTATCAACCAAGAACTGCTTGTTCTCAAAGAAAAGAAAAACTACCGTTCTCTCCCGCCATTGATTCACGATGGACGGGAGGTTATTCTGAATGGACAACGGATGTTGAATCTTTCCTCCAATGATTATCTCGGACTGGCTAATGATGTATCATTAAGAGAGGAATTCTTAAAGACAATGACTCCCGAAACATTTCTGCCTACTTCCTCTTCTTCCCGATTGCTGACAGGTAACTTTTCCGATTATCAAGCATTGGAACAACAGTTGGCAACTATGTTCGGAGCAGAAAGCGCACTCATATTCAACAGTGGTTATCATGCCAATACAGGGATTCTCCCTGCCGTCAGCAATGCGCAAACACTGATTCTTGCCGATAAGCTAGTGCACGCCAGCCTGATAGACGGAATCAGATTGTCGTCCGCCAAATGTATCCGTTATCGCCACAATGACGCCTCCCAACTGCAACGTTTGGTTTCCGAGAATCACAATCTTTATGCACAAATCATCATTGTTACCGAAAGTATTTTCAGTATGGATGGAGATAAAGCCGATCTTTGCGCTCTCGTCCGATTGAAAAAGAGCTATTCCAATGTTCTTCTTTATGTAGACGAAGCTCATGCCTTCGGTGTACGGGGAGAAAAAGGACTAGGATGTGCCGAAGAACAAGACTGTATCAACGATATAGATTTCCTGGTAGGCACGTTCGGAAAGGCAATCGCCTCAGCAGGAGCTTACATTGTCTGCCGCCAGGTTATTCGGGAATACCTGATTAACAAGATGCGTACCTTTATATTCACCACTGCCCTTCCACCTGTCAACATTCAATGGTCAGCATGGGTATTGCAACATCTCTCCGCTCTTCAATATAAGCGAACCCACCTCCTGCGCATCAGTGAGAAACTAAAGACAGCACTTACCGGCAAAGGATACCATTGCCCTTCAGTAAGCCACATTGTCCCCATGATTATAGGAGCGAGCGAAGATGCCATACTGCAAGCGGAAGAACTCCAACGTAAAGGATTCTACGCATTGCCTGTCCGTCCACCTACCGTACCTGAAGGAACTTCCCGTATCCGCTTCTCATTGACAGCGGACATCACAGAACATGAAATCGACCAACTTATAGCTTTGATTAACGGATGAAACAACATTTTATCATAAAGAATAATTCCAAGCGCCTCTTGCTTTTCTTCGCAGGCTGGGGAATGGATGAAACTCCTTTCCTGCAAATCCGCCCTACAGATACGGATTGGATGGTTTGTTATGACTATCGTTCTTTGGAGTTCGATACCGACTTATTACAAGAGTATTCCGAAATCCGTCTCATCGCATGGTCTATGGGGGTATGGGTAGCTTCTCAACTCATGAAACAATACCCGTCTCTGCCCATCTCACATAGTATCGCTATCAATGGAACTCCCTATCCCATACACGAAACGAAAGGGATTGAACCAGCTATATTTGAAGGAACACTGCAAGGATTGACCGAACAAACACTGCAAAAGTTTCAAAGAAGGATGTGCGGTTCGGCAGCCGAATACAAAGTATTTCAAACAGTAGCTCCGCAACGTCCGGCCGATGAGCTCAAGGAAGAACTAGCCGCCATACAACAACAATACTTGTCATTACCGCCTTCTGACTTCGTATGGCAAAAAGCCATCATAGGAAAGAATGACCGTATATTCCTACCTGACAATCAACGGATTGCATGGAAAAACAAGGTAGATATTCTTGAATACTCAGAAGCTGCCCATTACCAACAGGAACTCTTTGAGAGCGTAATTCTACAAACCAAATAAATACCGATTATGAACAAACAACTAATCGCAGAACGTTTCACCAAAGCCATCGCCACTTATCCGCAAGAAGCAAACGTACAAAGACAAATAGCGGACAAAATGATTCACCTGCTTACGGAACATCTACCTTCTCCCTGCCCGAAAGTGATTGAGTTCGGTTGCGGCACGGGAATCTATTCCCGTATGTTATTTCAGACTCTTCATCCGGAAATGCTCTTATTGAACGACCTCTGCCCGGAGATGAAATATTGCTGCGAAGATTTGCTAAAGAAAGAGCAAGTGTCTTTCCTGCCGGGAGATGCGGAAACAGCGCCCTTTCCTGCCGAAAGTACCCTGATTACTTCCTGTTCCGCCTTGCAATGGTTCGAATCTCCCGAAAACTTTTTCAAGAGATGTAACGCGTTGCTCAACAAACAAGGCTATTTCGCTTTCAGCACCTTTGGCAAAAAGAATATGAAAGAGATACGCCGACTAACAGGCAACGGTCTTCCCTACCGCTCACGAGAAGAACTCGTAACCGCCTTGTCGGCCGACTTTGACATCCTCCATTCGGAAGAAGAACTCATTCCTCTTTCGTTCGACAATCCCATAAAAGTTCTTTATCACTTGAAGCAAACGGGAGTAACCGGAATATCTTCCGGACAACTGCGGACCCGTCGTGATTTACAGCGATTCAGCGAGCGTTATACCCAAGAATTCACACGGGGCACTTCCGTGTCTCTGACCTATCACCCTATTTATATCATCGCAAAAAAGAAAGAAGCATGAAACAGAATGTATTTTTCGTTTCCGGTATCGACACCGATGCCGGAAAGAGTTATGCCACTGGCTTTCTAGCCCGTGAATGGAACAAGAACGGACAACGTACCATCACCCAGAAATTTATTCAAACGGGAAATGTAGGTCATTCCGAAGACATCGACCTGCATCGTCGCATTATGGGAATCTCCTTCACCAAAGAAGATGAAGAAGGACTGACTATGCCGGAAATTTTCTCTTATCCCGCTTCCCCCCACCTCGCCTCGCAGTTGGATAACCGCCCTATCGACTTCAATAAAATCAAACGGGCTACGAAGAAACTGAGCGAACGATACGACTATGTTTTACTTGAAGGAGCAGGCGGCCTCATGGTCCCGCTAACCACCGGACTGCTGACAATAGACTACATTGCCCAAGAGAAATATCCGCTTATCTTTGTCACTTCCGGCAAACTGGGGAGTATCAATCACACCTTGCTTAGCCTTGAAGCCATACAAAAAAGGGGGATTGTGCTGGATACCGTTCTCTATAATATGTATCCTACGGTAGAAGACAAGACGATTCAGAACGACACGATGAACTTCGTCCGGACATGGTTGGAGAAACACTTCCCGGAGACAAAGTTCATATTAGTTCCTGAAATAGAGTTCTAAACTGTCAGACTGCAAACTAACTGTATATGTACGGAAGTTCAATCAACTTCCGTACACGGTATTATGAAATAAAAAGTCGAACCTTTGCCAAACTCGGAAGTCACCCCAATTTCTCCACCGATCTTCTCTATAATCATCCGGCAAATGGAAAGCCCCAAGCCTGTGCCCTGCACAAAGCTGTTCAGTTTGACAAAGCGTTCAAAAATATGTCCCACCTTTTCTTTTTCTATTCCTATTCCCGTATCTTTCACATATACACGGACATTCTCCCCTTCTCGTTCAAATCCGAAACGTATCTCTCCCGCATGGGTAAACTTGGTAGCGTTGGTGATAAAATTCGTAATGATCTGCATAATACGATTCGGATCGCCCTCCATCTGCAAGTCCTCCTCTCCATTATCAAAGATGAAGTCCACCCCTCCTGTTATACGTTCCTTGTGAACAGCATAGATTGTCCTGCAGACTTCCCCCAGATTTATCGGACGTTTCACATACTCCAACGTGCCCGCTTCTATCTTCGACAAATCCAATATATCATTAATAAGCTGCAACAAGATGTCCGAATTCTGGTTGATAATATCCGAATAAAGTTTCTGTTCTTCGGGAGTATCCGCAGTAGGCAACAACTGCGAGAACCCGACAATCGCATTGAGCGGTGTCCTGATTTCATGACTCATATTCGCCAAAAAAGCACTCTTCAACCTGTCAGACTGCTCTGCTTTGATTCTGGCTTTAATCAATTCCTGTTCTATATTCTGGAGATTCGTGGTATCCCAAGAAATACCGATCAGCAACGGTTCACGGTCTTCCATCGGAACAAGTGCTTTAAGCGTCTGCACAATACGCGCTTCACCGCTAGCCGTCAGATACGTTTCCTGTATATCAATCCTTTGGTGGGTACGAAGCAATTCCAGGTCATCCTTACGGAACTTTTCAGCTTCCTCTGACTGGAAAATCTCGTAATCCGTATGCCCTATCGCTTTGGAAGCAGGAATACCGGAATGTTCGGCAAATGCTTTGTTCCAATACAAATACTTGAACTCATCTGCCGGATCTTTCACAAACAGATAGACTGGAATATTATTCAGAATGCCGTCCAACAACTGATTCAGCTCACGGAGTTCATCCCGTTTCTTTATGACATCGGTAATATCCTGCGTAAAGAACCAGATCAGCTCCTGTTCATTCTCATGTGTCAGGAAAGAAGACACCTGGTGCACCCGCTTCTTCGTCTCTCCCATACGTACGTAAGCGGCACGGTAGGCAAAACTGCCATCATTATCCCGTATTTCCTGAAGTCGTTTTTTCCAAGCCTCTTTCGTGGTCATGGAAACAGGCAAATCATATACCTTCTGGATCCCCAATTCCTTAGTCACTCCGTATTCTTCTATGGACAGCCCCTGTTGCGACTGCGTGCTGCATATTGGAATGTATGTTCTGATAGGCTTCCGGAGGAACCATATTACGCATATGCATCCCTACAAAATCCTCGTTTGTCACTCCGACATGATTCGTTTCTTCATTGGATACCACTTCGATTCCTATCTCGTTATGATCGAAAACAGTCAACATATCCGGCAAAGAATTCAAGATCTTTACAGCATACCTTTCTTTAAAACTAACAGGATTGGCTTTTTCTTTCTCTTGCCTAAGAACTGAAAGTTCTTGTTTGAGCCGCTCATTTTCTTTAGTAAGCGCCTCTAATTGTTCAGCCATTGTTTTTACTGTCCGTTCACTGTCCATAACATAGTGGAATAAAAAATGTACTTATCTGTCAAAAGTAAATATTTTATTGCAAATAAAGACGTAAAATCCTATTTATTTTCGAAAAATCTATTTCCCTCACCGACCCAAGTGAGAGCTTCATTTGTTATACAACTAACCAACGGACGTTTCACCTTTTAAAACCTGATATGATTATGACCTTAGTCCTTGCTGTTATTCCGGTATTACTATTAATTGTATTAATGGCATTCTTCAAAATGCCGGGCGACAAAAGCAGTATCATTTCTCTGATCGTAACAATGCTGATCGCCCTCTTCGGCTTCTCTTTTTCTGCGGACAATCTGTTCTATTCCTTTATATATGGAGCACTGAAAGCCGTCTCCCCTATTTTAATCATTATCCTGATGGCTATCTTCAGCTACAATGTATTACTGAAAACAGAGAAGATGGAGATTATCAAACAGCAATTCGCCTCTATCTCTACCGATAAAAGTATCCAGGTCTTACTGCTGACATGGGGATTCGGCGGGTTATTGGAAGCAATGGCGGGATTCGGAACTGCAGTCGCCATTCCGGCAGCGATTCTTATCAGTCTGGGATTCAAACCTATATTCTCGGCCACGGTCAGTCTGATAGCCAATAGTGTGGCTACCGCTTTCGGAGCGATCGGAACTCCTGTACTAGTATTAGCCAAAGAAACCAATCTGAATGTGTTGCATCTCAGTACCAATGTCGTATTACAATTGTCGGTCTTGATGTTCCTTATTCCATTGGTATTGCTTTTTCTTACCGACTCCAAAATCAAATCACTACCAAAGAACATCTTCCTTGCCTTGCTGGTAGGAAGCGTTTCGCTAATCAGCCAATATCTGGCAGCCAAATATATGGGAGCCGAATCTCCGGCTATCATCGGAAGCATTCTTTCCATTATTGTAATTGTCTTGTATGGAAAGCTGACCGCATCCAAAGAAGAAAAAGCGCGGAAAAGCCATCTGAAGGTGAAAGATATAATGAACGCATGGAGTATCTATCTGCTGATCTTATTTCTGATTATACTTACCAGCCCTCTTTTTCCAGGATTACGCCATACTTTGGAAAATAACTGGGTCACCAGAATCAGTCTGCCCATTAATTCCTCTACAGCCAACTATACGATTTCCTGGCTGACTCATGCCGGAGTGCTGCTCTTTATCGGCACTTTTGTCGGCGGATTAATACAAGGAGCTAAAGTAAAAGAGTTGTTTGCCGTTCTTTGGAATACGGTGAAGCAGCTAAAGAAAACATTTATCACAGTGATATGCCTTGTTGGATTATCTACCATTATGGATACCTCCGGAATGATTGCCGTGATTGCTACCGCACTGGCTACGGCTACAGGAAGTCTATATCCGTTATTCGCTCCGGTGATTGGTTGTCTGGGGACGTTCATCACGGGAAGTGATACGTCATCCAATATTCTCTTCGGAAAGTTACAGGCAAGTGTGGCAGGACAAATTCATGTCAGTCCGGTTTGGCTGCCGCCAGCCAATACAGTAGGCGCTACCGGAGGAAAAATCATCTCTCCGCAGAGCATTGCCATCGCTACCTCTGCCGGAAACCAACAGGGTAAGGAAGGTGAGATACTAAAAGCGGCCATCCCGTATGCTTTGGTGTATGTGGCGATAACCGGACTCATCGTTTATATTTTCAGTTCCTGAATCTACAAGATTTATTGAGGGGCGGCAGTATTTGCCTGTTGCTTATGTGCCGGCTCTCCTTTCTCTTCATAATATTCCTGTTTCTCCTTATTTCTCCGTTCAATAATACTGGTTATATAGACAGTGAAGATAGGGAACATCATCATCCCCAAAGCCGCCAGTACAACCGAAAGTACCCGCCCGGTAGTGGTCACGGCTATAATATTCGAGCCGACTGTAGTAACATCCATAAATGCCCACCACAAAGCGTCTGTATATTTAGTGACCAGAGGATTGGCCGTATGTTCAGTAATAAAAAAAGCGAGACTGGCAAAATAAACGGTAGCCAGCAACATCGTCAAATAAGATACAAAAAGCCCTGAAGCCCTGTTGTAAGTAAACCACCCCACTACAATAGCCAGCGCATATCCGCCACGTACCAGAGGGATAAAACGTAACATATAGGTAACTTCGGGCGAGAATGTCCACCCCATATAAGCTATGATATTCTGATAGGGAATGGCAACCAGCAGGAATATAAAGTGAGTAGTGAAATAACGTTTCTTATTATCCGCCAGAATAAATTCGAGAACGAAGTCAACCAGAAACAGTACACAGATCCATAGCTGTACTTTCATGTACACACTCTGCGTATAGAAAGGAATACCTTTGAAAGTATCAATAGAGATACTTATGATCAGAAAAAGAGAAAGCAGAAGAATAACAATGTGCAAAATGCCATAGATTCCTTTTTTCCGTAATACGAAGTCGTAAAGAGCCATTTTCATAATCAATCATTTTTTTGGAATTGAAACTCTTAACAAGTAACATATCACGAATGTTTGAACGAATCACCGTGTATTGAATCAAAGTCCTTTCGCAATCACCGGCAAGCCAAAGAAGCCTTTTTGCAAAGTCAGTACTTTCTCCTTCCCTTGCCGCGTCTTGTTATAAACAGCAGAGGATACATGCAACGTTTCCACATTCCCATTTTCAAAAGCAACCTGCAAATAGTATTCTTTACGCACTCCATTCGATACATAACGATGTTTGCCGACCCTGCGGGTTTTCTTATGGGTCTCTATATATTTTTTCTGCACCATAACCGTTTCTTCATATATGGAAGCAGTACCGGCCAGCCAATAATTGCCACTAAGGAACAAGGCATAACTAATAGCGCCCACGCAACCAATATGACATAGGACATTCATCACTTTACCCTCTGTTGTAGTCAGCCAAGACCATTTTCTATAAAAAGGCAAAGTGGCAAGAGCGATCAAAAGCGCCACGCCAACAGGAATCCACCATACCGCTAATGTATCCTCATATATCACATAGCCTAATGCTAATGAAATAATAAAGAGGAAAAGCATCATAATACGGAGCGTCTTAACAAAGAAAGTATTCATAATATGACCTTTGTGTTATGTGCAAATTTTGTTGTTACTTTTTTAGCATAAAAAAAGGCTATCTATCCCAGACAGCCAATCTTTTGTTAACCTTAAATCTAATACTATGAAAAACACATTGCAAAGATACGGACTTTCTGTTTAATAACCAAACTTTATTTCAATATATTGTGCAAGGGGTTGCAATACGGATATACCTTCTAAAATATCTCATTAATAACCAAATGTAATAACCGATTTTAATAACGTTTGGTAATAACAAAGATGAGCGAACAGGTATTTTTAGATTTCAGTTTGAATTTTAATTTGCGGCAGACAAAGAAGAATACGCCAACCATTATTTATGCCCTGTTTACCTTTAGAGGGAGACAATACAAAGTCAATATTGGCGCCAAAGTTTATCCAACGCAATGGAATAAGCGGAAACAGATAGCCACCATTAGCAACGGGCAAACAAGGTTGGATAATCGCAATAATGAGATAGTCAATAAAAAAATAAGGTCGCTTCTTGCCATCTTTGAAGAGAAGAAGAGTTATCTTTGTGAGAATTTGGATAGGATAGATTTCCTCTTTGAAGAAATGAGGCAAGCTATTAATCCTAATCTTAAAACTCGTTATACAATTATGAAAGATAACAACCAATTATCTGCAACACTTATCTTAAGTCAAATGGCAGAAAAGAATATTCCTTCAGAGAATAGTCAGAAGATATATCTGGGATATGTAGCAGCATTTAAAGAGTATTTGGAAGCTAAAGGTATAAGTAACAGGTTATCTGCCATAAATACAGATGTACTGGAAGATTACCAACAATTCCTACTGGAGAGGAATCCTACGAGAATTAAAACTCTCCTTAACAAAGTCAAGGGGATTGTAACGTTAATCAACCATGCCAATAAGGATAAAGCTATTAAGGCAAACATAAACACCAATGGCATAACATATCTGGAAGACAAGCGGAGCAAGGAGCAGAAGAAAAGCAAACAAGTTCCGTTAACAGAAGGACAATTATTAGCCATATATAATTACACTGGTTTAAATGCCAAAGAGAGTGAAGCTAAAGATTTGTTTATTTGTCAGTGCTTGTTAGGGCAACGTATTTCAGATTTACCCAAAATATTAAAGGGAGAATATACGATTACAAAACTGGAAGACGGTAATGAAGTGATTTCGTTTATAGTTCAAAAGACCACAGAACAAGCTACATTACATCTCTTCCCGGTAGTAAAAGAAATTTTAGAGCGATATAGGCAAACAGGTTTCAAACATATAGATTTACTTGCGGAAGATGAAAAGGTAATCATTAGAAATGAAGCCAAACTGAATAAAACTATCAAACAAGTATGCAAGAAGGCGGGATTGGACAGCGATATAGACTATGTTGAACAAATAGGCAGTAATATAGTTAAGAAAAGAAAGAAACTATTTGAGTTGATTCATACCCAAACAGCAAGACATACCTTTATCACTTTGATGTGTCGCTTCGGAGTACCTAAAGAGGATGTTATAATAGCAACTGCGCATACAGATACCACAATGATAGACGATGTTTATTTGCACGAAACTGTAAATGACAAAGGGACAAGGCTCGTTAATTCCTTGAAGAGAATCGAAGGTAGTACATTATTCAAGATTGGAGAGACAAACAACATGGTAGATATGGATAAAGAAGCGGTCAAAAAAATAATTTCAACTGCAAGCGTGGCTGACAATATAACCTTTGACGTACTGTTGGACACTCAATTTTTTGCATCCCGAATCAATAAAGCCAGTGACATGTTTGAACGTATGGGGTATGTGAAGGATGGCAGGCTGTATGATTACAATAGCGAGATAAGTGGTATTGTGAAAGAAATAGAGGCTTATATGCAATCTCCCGCCTCCGGCTTTGAGGTAGCCCATAAATATGTAAAACGGCTGTCTGTTGGTAATCTGTCCAATTTAAGGGACGAGCTTAAGCTGTTAATTGTCAAATGTATAAAGATAGAGGTAAATGTGGAAACTGTCATGCAGATTGTTGATAAGGCTTTCAAAATGGGGATTCTGGATAATGACAGCCTTAATGACATGAAAGAAATTGTAGCGGCAATGTTGACGGCTAAAGACAAGTAAAGTGATTCTACTACCCAAAACATCATATTCTCCCCAGACAGATACGGCTGTAAGGAGAATCAGGAGATGATAAAATCTCATTAACTGACGTTAACTGATAATCCGAATTTGTACGATAATCCGGACGAAATCAAGCACTTACAAAAAATAACACCCATAGAGCTTGGATGTTATCAGTAAAATGGTTTATCTTTGCAGGAGTTAAATGATTAACTCATATTGTTGATGAGTAAGCATTGAACAACTCGTTCTTTGACATCATGTACAATCCGACACCGGCACTTCAGTGCTTTAAGCTATCATTTTTTGCTTGGAAGTGATAAGCTGTGGCAATTAGTTCATAATTGTCTAAAATTTAGAATGTATTAGCAAGTATTTATACTCTGCGGGAACATATTACGATATGTTCTACCCAATCATTTCTAAATTTATCTATTATGACAGATTTCAAGAATTTTGGGAACGAAGAAGCTCCCAAGTGGTACTTTGTTGCCACAATATTAGTAAATGGCGAAGAACTGGAAATTATTCCTGCCTTCACCGATTATTCTATCAGGCGTAAATGCCTTGAGAAGAATAAAACCTATGAATCTATAGATAAGAGCAAGTTCTTGCCGACTGTGTTTTGCTTCAGTGAAGCAAAACCATTCTACGCAGAGAATGTTCCTCTATACGATTACGCAGGTAGTAAAATAGAGAATCTTCCCGATAATGCTCCGACCGTAATGGTCTATCTGGATAAAGCAGACAATGTTAACTTGTTCGGTTTGACGGATGAACCATTATCTGCCGAATTAGTGGAATGTGATAGCGTTGCTGACGCTTATCACAGAGTAGCAACAACTGCATATCTCTCCCAATGTCCTTCAAAGGATGAGTGGATAGGATATGCCGGAATTGTAACGGGAGATGAATTATTACTGAATATCCGCAAGTTCGGCATAATGTACTGTATGTCCGGTACTGCCGTACAGGGGTATTTTGGTATAAGCACTACTGTTTCTTTATTACAAAGCAAAGCCCTTGCTATGAGTTCTTCTCTTTTCACGGGAAAATACAGAAGCTATCAGCAGGCGGAGCAATTGATGAAGGCAACAGTACAAGCCTTTGGCGTGAAAGCTGCAAAACAAACCAGATATATTAAAGCCATTAATTATTGTATCTTGCAATACGGATTTGATACAGTTTGTGAAGTGCTTAACAACATTGGTGCGACAGAAATGTTGCAGATTGAAGCAGCCAAATGTGAAGATAAAATTGGCTGTATTCAGCAATTAATCATCGAGCGAGTTGCTATGATGCGTAACGCTCAACAGCAATAAGAATAACCGGATTGTACATGATACATAAATAAGAGGCTGTCTCAAATTGATTTTTGAGTTCAGCCTCTTTCTGTTTGTTTACAATATTCCCCGAATCTCAAAGCCATTCCTCCGACCGTTGGCAGTCGGTATCTTGACAGGATGAATCTCAAAAAATTCATTGAGGTCGGCCGCTTTCGGTGACTTGTCAATGCCTAGCCTGTCATATACATCATGTAAGGTTTGCTGAATATCAGCAGTTAATATCCTGTCTCCGATGTGAATAGTGCCGTGTAATTCATGACGAATCTTATTTTTGGTTTTCATGATATGGATTTCATTGAGCAGTTTCTTCTCTTTATAATTCAGGGCTTTAATCCTGTCAGCGCCCAAAGCCTCATAATAATACCTCAATTCTGGATATTTGCTTTCCAGTGTTGACATTGCGAGATTGACAATCAGCCCTTGCTTGGCACGATATTCACAGTATGCCTGCATCCTGTCTACAAACGGCTCCTTTTTGATTAGATGTTTCAACTGTTCTTGGTAAACGGCATAAGTTTGGTTTTCACTGACATCGAAACTGCTATCTTGAAGCTGTTTCCTTACAATTACCCCATTCTGATAATTGAACTTCTGGACATCAAAGCAGTATTGCTCATTTACATAGGCTAAACGGTTGAAAACAAATTCCCCCTTCTGTTCATCGTACATTGTATATGAATCCTGATATTTTACATTGTCGGGGATTCTCCTGAAATCCTTGATACGTTTGTCTCTCAATGCTTCACCTGCATTGTTGTTATCCCTAATCTCGTCAAGTGTCACATTGACCTTCCGGCACAGATGCTCATTGAATGCCTCCTGCTCTACCTCCTCTGTATTGACATTGTAAATGAAGGTGAGGAACTGCCTGAAGGGGTTACATGCCAGACGCTGCCTGCCTGCAATCTGTACCAGTTCCGTTGCTATATCAACCGCAGTGTTCGGGCGATTGCAATCACTAATGACAAAAGTTGCGGCATTGGTAGAGTAGAAATCACAGCCCGCATAAGCGGTGGAAGTACAGAAGGTGAATTTCTTGTGCGTCTCCCCCTTCAAGGGAATTCTCCCTCTTGTGAATCCTTCTCCAATCCTTGCAATCTGTCTGTCGTTATCGTCAGAATTACCTACAATGATATTCACTTCTTCCGGTTTGAGTTCCGTTTGTTTAATAATGTTCACAATATTATTTACACTATTGAGAAATATAACACATTCTTTGGAATAAACCCTTTCCCCATTAACATACACAGAAGGATAATTGCCGTTCTGATAATAGCGAACTATTTCCAATGCTGCATTGATAGGATTCTTTGTGCGTTCTCTATATACTCTGACAATATCCTTATCCTCCCAGTCAAGCTGATAGTAATTCATATCCTTGAAGTAGTCAATCTGTTCCAGATATTTGTCAAGAATTGGAGTTGCCGATAAGAATGTAATATACGGAAACGACCTTGAATTATCCAAAAAATGCAACTCAATTTCAGACTTGAAACTACTATCTGCCAACAGGCATTGGAATTCATCCACTACTACACGCCAATCTGATTTATATTTAATACAGCCAATCAATTTATACACGGAATCGTAGGAGACCAGAATCTTGGGAAGCTCCGCAGTCTGCAAATATGCTTCAATCTCTTTGGTGTTTACCCCGCCAATTACAAGCAAGGTATCAGGGTATTGTTCATGTTTGTTTTTCAACAGCTCATTGCGAGGGCTGCATATAATAGTTTTATGTTCATCTGTCAGTGCGACTGTAGTTGCTCCACAGCCGGGTAGCTCTTTATTCAAAATACCATTAGGAAGTTCAAACGGTTTCCCGAATTCTTCTATGAACTCCCGTTCGGTTAAATACTTGATATTCGCTGAAATTTTAATCACTTCTTTTTTCATGAGTTAATTTAAATGTTAATTTGACTGGAATAATCTAATTTAGGGCTGTCCACTTTATAGAGGATTTTTATCTTTAGTATAAGGGAGTCATGGTAGAAATATTGGACAGTCACAAGAATAATAAAACCTGATACGCATCAGGTCGAATTATACTCGTTTAGGGTATCTGTAACATGGAATCGAAATAATTTTGAGAATTATATTTTGGGTGTTTCCCATTGTCCTGATATTGCAAAGGTAATCAATATTCCGACAGTAAAATCATGAATTGTGGACAATCTGTAAACTTTATACTGATACAGGCATAAGCCCATTATTCTATAGGGGAGTATGTCCTAAAGGGCAATAATGGCATTTGAGAGTGATATATGTTGCTAGAAAAGCTCCCCTTGATGCCGAACTCAAAAATATAGGTACTTTAAAATCATACCCCCGCCCTTTAGATTTAGGTCATGTTTCTATTTAGACTTTATGCAGTGATAGAGTGAAATATTTGATTTGTCAGTAAGCGTATAAGTACATATATATCATACACCCTTCTGTTGTGTTACGCCTAACACCCCTCACCAATCATTAGGAGAAATGAAAGGATAACATGAATCGCTATTCAGCCCACAAACGCTTTGAACTTCTGAAATATGCGGACTTATCAACGATTTGTATATGTCTACATATAAAGATGCACAAAGATAAGTGAATGAATAGAACTTCATGTCAAGCCCTCATTTTGTCCTTAAATACACTATTTACTAATCTATTATTTATGCGTATGGAGAGTTTAAAAGTATTATTAACGTTTGGGATAATTCTAATTGTGCCAGTAGTCTTAATGCCACAGTTCTTTATTGGATTATTAATACTGATTGTGGCTTGCTTAGCTTTCAGACAGAGGAATTTCTAATATTAACTAAATAAATTACAGATTATGGAATCAACATTACAGATTATGCCAGTACAGAGAATTAGTAGAAACTTTGGTGAATTTGCAGAAGAAGCGGTAATAATTGAAGAGCCAGTAAAGCCCAAGAAAGTAAACCACTTTATAGAAGCAAATTCTGTAGAAGTCACTTTAGACCATTTAAAGAATGAGAATGTGATACCAGTTTTCAGCAAGGATAATGAACTGACTATTTCGCATCCGCAATTCATTGAAACGGTCTGGGAAGCTGCCAACTCATTCTATAGTGGTGAACAAATCGAGCAGCCAGATATAAGGTGCAGCCATGTGATAAAAGGAAGAAAACCAGAAGCCGTTAACAAGCCAAAGAACCTGTTAACGGAAGCTGACACTACCCAATATTACGAAAGATGCGCTTTTGCCATAGATATTCCATCTATCTATGAAGATGTATCTGGAAACAGGCTTAATCTTTCTATAGTTGGTGTTCGTGCCTTGAATAGAGAGAATCTGGCAACTAAGAAAAGCCCAGAGTTATTCAGACTGGCGGTTTCATTCAAGAATCAGGTTTGTTGTAATATGTGCGTTTTCACAGACGGATATAAAGACGACATTAAAGTAATGAGTACAAAGGAACTGTTTAGGGCTACATTGGAACTACTTAATAATTTCAATGCAGCCAAAAACATACATTTGTTGCAAACGCTTGGCGATTCTTACCTGAATGAACACCAATTTGTGACCTTGCTTGGCAGAATGAGACTTTATCAATGTCTACCACAGGGGTATCAAAAAGCAATTCCACGTATGTTATTTACTGATACACAGGTTAACAATGTGGCTAGGGCTTATATCAATGACGAGAACTTTGGCAGCTTGGGAAATGACTTGTCTATGTGGAAACTTTACAATTTGCTCACAGGTGCAAATAAGAGTAGCTATATAGATTCATTTTTGGATAGAGCCTATAATGCTACAGAACTTGCAACGGGTATTTGTTCCGCTTTACATGGTGATGATAATTATCAGTGGTTTCTTAGTTAGTGGTATTTGAGAATACACAGGATTGTCAAATACAGAAAAAGGGCATCTATATAATAAAGTATAGGTGTCCTTTCTTTATTCTGTCACTTATTAATAATCAAAGATTTATGTTACAAACATTATTAATCGTTACATTCTGGATTATAGTTTTCTTTATTGCGTGTGCAATTTCACCTGTTGTATTCTTCTTGATGATTATTTGGACTATATACCAGATTATTACAATGAAGTAGTACATTAAAATACAGAGAAACAAAGGGTATCTATACAGGTGCTCTTTTTATTTATAAACCTCTTAAATATTATAAATATGGTAATAGAAGGCAGTCGCGAATACAAGGCAGCGCAAGAACTTGAAAGAGCCTTGAACGATTATAGTTGGAATCCTAAAAGGTTTGCAGAGAGTACAAGGTGTTATCACCGTACACTACAGCAGGAATTAATGAAAACCATAGTGGAGATTATTCGCATGGTTGGTAGTAAGGACTATGGTACAGACCTTAGGAATCAGGCATCGCACGAACTTTGTAAACAGATTGTTGACAGTGGCGTGTTGGATGAAACTCACCTACCTTTTATATAGGTTGAATGAAGTAAGGACATTATTTACTTAGTGTCCTTGCTTTATAATATTCACTTCTTCTATTAGTGAATGTTTAGCTAATAATCAGCAAGTTAGATATTCCAGTTTAAAATTAATATTCACTTATATTAGTTTCACTATAAAACAGAACGTTATGTCACTTAAATATTCAAGTACAACAGCAGATTATCTGCAATGGAGCGAAGCCATGAACTTAATAAGAAAGTTGGCAAGGGATAGTAACTATAAGATGTCACTTCTTATCGCTTTGGGTTGCTTCACAGGTTTAAGAATTTCTGATATTCTTGCTTTAAGGTGGAATCAGATATTAGATGCAGAAGAGTTTACCATTACAGAGATTAAGACAGGGAAACAGAGGACGATTAGGATTAATATGCAGCTACAACAACATATCAGAGATTGTTATGAGCATATAAATCCAGTTGGTATAAATGCACCTGCATTGATAAGTCAGAAGGGGACAGTCTACACAGTTCAGAGAATCAATGTCATGTTGAAGGAGATTAAGAAAAAATACAGGCTACAAATAGGCAATTTTTCGTGTCATTCTCTTAGGAAGACCTTTGGCAGACAGGTTTACAACATGAATAACGATAATTCGGAGCTTGCACTTGTCAAGCTCATGGAGCTATTCAATCATTCCAGTGTATCAATTACTAAGAGATACTTGGGATTAAGACAAGAGGAACTACTTAATACCTATGATTGTCTTAGCTTCTGATAATTGGGTTGGTATGAAAATTCAGAATTTCTATTTATTATGGGGATTTGGCAAGTTTCATACTAACCTTGAATTATTGAGTAGAGACAGCTCTCAACTTTTAATAAACAATAGTTCTTGCAAATTAAACAGCTTTTAGTAACTTTGTAGCAATTTCAGACTTCTATGGAGATAGTTCTGAAAGGACATAGTTAACGAAGAGCGTTTAAGATATTATCCTACGCTGAAATCTGGACAATTTCAACTACTTAGGATAATAGGCAAGAACGCTCACGTCAATGTTATATACCTATCTTATATTGGATAGTCTATATATCGTTTGGCGTGGGCTATTGTTTATTATTAAGTAGTAGGCAGTCCAGAGCCTCAGCGTGGTAATATTCAGTAGTTCCCACGCTTTTTGTATGTAGTAGCCAACTATAGGGAACAGGTTGGCAAGAATTAAATTTATATCAATATGAGAACATTGAGATTAATTGGAACGACCTTGTTAATGGTTGTGTTGTGTCTGAACTTTACCGCTTGTAGCGATGATGACGATGATGACCCGTCCAATCCATTGGTCGGAGTATGGCAGAACGATGATGAAGGTGAACATTTAAGGTGGACCTTCCGAAATGACGGAAGCGGAGAAGAGCATTTATTTTATGACGATGATAGTGAATCATACACATATCAGTTTACTTACACTTATGATAGTAAATCCAGTACATTAATAATAAACTATGACGATGATGATACTGACAAATACACTATCAACATTAATGGCAATACTATGACAGCCAAGAATGAGTATGGTACAGAAATTACTTATAAGAAGAAATGATTATTGAATATAATAAATAATGATAATGAAAACACTAAGATTTATTGGTATGGCTATAGTAGCCATTATTATGAGTGTAAATTTCGTTGCTTGTAGCGATGACGATGAAGACATTGATGTAAGCCAGTTAGAGGGAACTTGGGGATTGGTACGTAGTGCAGGTTGGGAAAGCTGCAACGAAGAAACCGAAAGAGAAGAATGGGATTATATTTGCGACCCTTACAATCCCGATAGTGGTGATGGTGAGTGCGAAAAACTAGTTATCAAAAAACTAACAGATAACACTTATTCTGTAGCCGCATATTACTATAATGGTTCAGAATGGAGAGCTGATGGAGGTAGTCAAACGTTGACTTTAAACGGTAACACGTTAACGGTAAGCAAGACTAATGGGAACTATGGTTATTTTGATTCTTATGCCAATCTTATAATTGAAGCCTTGACGACAGAGAACTTGGCGATTCGTGTTAAATATGACAATGTACAAACCAGTCAGCCAACTGACCCTGATTATAATCCTAATCATCGTGACAGTGCAGACTTTACAGAAACATTTACCAGAATGGAATAAACACTATTATTAATCAATAAAGGTAGCACTTGAAGTAAGATTCATCTGCTACCTTTAATTTTACAGGAATATTTTTTTGTAAAAGAACGTATTGTCAACAATTACAGAGAGTAAGTGCAGATTTATGATTATCTGACCTTTAGATACAAAAGTGAGGATTTTATACTTGTATTGATATTTAGTCTAAATTGAGGTTCGTTAAGAATAAACACGTCTTATATAGTAATATAAATAAAAAAATTCTATCTTTGTCACATTAATTAAATATCTGTACGACAACGCCATAATGAAAGTGTTTAGTATCTTCCTGTTATAAGGTTTCAATGCAGTTTCACCCAAACAGGGATATGGTTTGGAATCTGTACAAGAGCTGATGGGAAGACTAATTGCTCCACACTTTCTTTTATGAATATATTACTGCCATATAGGAGTAAAGTGGCTATTATTATTTATTGGTTATGATGAAAAAGGCGACATTCTTTTTCTTGGTTATTGCAACGCTGACTACCACATTTTACAGTTGCAAGACAAACACTGATGATTTATGGGACAGCATCCACCAACTGGATGGGAGGGTTACTTCATTGGAAGAATTATGCAAACAGATGAATGGCAATATCAGTTCCTTGCAGAAACTGGTACAGGCATTACAAGACAACAACAGTATAACTATGGTTACTCCTGTGAAGCAAGGGGAGAAAACTATTGGTTACACCATTTCCTTTACTAAAGGCGAGCCTATTACAATCTATCATGGAGAAAAAGGAGATAAGGGGGAACAAGGAGATAAAGGAGATACAGGTGATAATGGTAAAGACGGTACTACTCCTACTATTGGTGTTAAACAACATGCTGATGGCATATATTACTGGACGTTAAATGGAGACTGGCTTAGAGATAATTCTGGTAATATGATTAAAGCAGAAGGTAAAGATGGTGCTGATGGTGAGCAAGGGGAAGAAGGGAAAGCAGGCATTACTCCCCAATTAAAAATAGAAGATGGATACTGGTGGGTATCTTATGGAGAGGATTCAGGTTGGATTCAACTGGACAAGGCTATTGCAGATAGTAAAAATTGTATTTTTGAAGAAGTAACCCAAGATGATGATTATGTATATTTCAATCTTACTAATGGAACACAAATAAGAATACCTAAAAGTCGAAGTTTATCGATATCTTTTTATGAAGAAGGACTTGGAGTTGTAACAAATGAATTTCAGTTTAAAGAAGGTGAAACTAAAGAACTTAACTATACAGTTAAAGGTAATAAGGAAAAGGCTATTGTCAAAGCAGAATTACTAAATAATGATGGAACTTACACATTAAAAACTTTGCCAACCAATGAAACTAGAGGAGTGCTTATAGTTAAAGCTAATACTTTAATAGCATTAAATCAAATAATTATAACTATTTCAGATAGTGAAAAAACAATAATGTCCACTATTTATGTCTCTTCTAAACCTACTGACCCCAATATTATTATTGTTCACAGAGCAGGTACATTAGCTAATATTTTAAAAGAATATAATAAAGAATCTATTACTCAATTAAAAATTATAGGTTACTTAAATAATGATGATATACGTACATTGAACAATTTACCTCAGCTTGCATATTTAGATATGGAAGATGTGTATATGGATAGAGATAGTTCTATATCATTTAGTGAGAAGAATTCTCTAGTATCTATAATATTGCCTAAAACTCTAAAAGAAATTATAGGTTATGCGTTTAGTGGGTGTAGCAATTTGAAAGAAATTGATATACCTTCAAGTGTGACTTCAATTGGATATAGTGCTTTTGAGGGATGTCGTGAATTAGCACATATCGAACTACCTTCAGGACTAAAAACCATTGAGGAATGCACATTTATGGAATGTAACAGTTTGGCAGGTGAGTTAACAATCCCTTCTGGCGTAACTTCAATAGGAGGATGGGCATTTCAAAATTGTAGTAATCTTACAGGTGATTTAGAGATTCCCTCTAGTGTTACATCAATTGGAGAAGGTGCTTTTATTGGATGTGGTTTTACTGGTAGATTAGTACTCCCTGACAATATAACTATTATTCCTAACAATGCTTTTTACAATTGTAGTAAGTTCACAGGTGAATTAATAATTCCCTCAGGTGTGACTTCGATTGGGAAGGGCGCATTTCAAAATTGTAGTGGTTTTGAAGGGGATATAATAATTCCCGCTAAGGTCACATTAATTGGAGAATCTGCTTTTCATGGGTGTTACAAAGGAGTACCTTCAAAGATATATTGTAAAGCTTTAATTCCTCCCGTGATTGGAGACAGCTCTTTTTGGGGATATTACGCTTTATATGTACCAATAGGTAGTGCTGAAGACTATAGAACAAAAAATAATTGGGATAGATACTCGTTTACGAATGGAGTTGAGGAGATTGAATTTGTGGAATCGAATTAAATAAATATGTAATAAAAGGCAGCATTTGAATAATTCACTTGCTGCCTTTTTTAGTTCATTTCCTTCTCTTCTTAACTAATTTGTGCTTATCCTTCTTAGCTGAATTTGAGAATAGTTGTTCTAGCATTTCCCTTGTAATAGGTAGGTATGTGACCTCTGTTAATCTAGTTTCTCTAATCTCTTGTGGTAAATAATGAATTGTGTTATTCTTCTTTGGTGTTACTTGCATATTTGTGTGAAAATAAATAGGTTGGTAATTGATTTATCTACAGCAAAGGTACTGATAAGAATCTGTCCAATCTAATACAAAAGGTACATTCTGAATTATTGGAATATATGTGCGTATTGGACAGGCAGGACAAGACAGTAGATAGCAACGAAATGGAATTATTGTTTCTATAAGTAGAATAATGGACAGAGATGTCTAGGGATAAATTACCCTAAACCTAAAAGAGGTTTGGAAGTATTCTAATAAATTCTTATTCGATTTTATTCAGCGAATAGGAAAAAAGCCTATCTTTGTAACGGTTAGAATGAGATATTTAGCACAATATTTAATATCCAACTTCACTAATTACCTGATAATCAGGTATAGAAATAAAGATACGGACTTTCTGCATATCTCCAAATTTTCCGGAAAAAGCAATGTGTCTTATAACATGGTTTAATAGAAATAGCAAACTCGTTAACATTTAACATAAATCTATCGGATATTAACGAATGCCCGATAGCGTGACTCAGATATATAGCATAGGGCAGCAAACCTTTCCGGGATTTTTTGTGTTTATTATATAAACGAATTACTTACACAATATGAATCTCAAAGAACAATACTGGAAATATTCCCTCATTGTCATCATTCTGTTTATGGGAGTTATCATCTTCCGGCAAATCACTCCTTTTTTGGGAGGGCTGCTGGGAGCATTTACCATTTACATATTAGTACGCACGCAGATGCATCATCTGACGGAAAAGAAGAAAATGAAACGCAGTATCAGCGCATTACTGATCACGGCAGAAACCATTTTTGTATTCCTTGTACCTCTCGGACTGACCATCTGGATGATAGTAAACAAACTTCAAGACATCAATCTGGCTCCGCAGACATTCGTAGAGCCCATCCAGCAAGTAGCAGGATTTATCAAAGAAAAGACAGGATACGATGTATTAGGGAAGGATACGTTGTCGTTCATAGTCTCCATCCTTCCACGAATCGGACAACTGATTATGTCAAGTATCAGCAGTCTCGCCGTCAATCTGTTCGTCATGATATTTGTTCTTTACTTCATGCTGATAGGAGGTAAAAAGATGGAAGCATACATCAATGATATTCTCCCGTTCAATGAAACGAACACGCGGGAAGTTATTCATGAAATCAACATGATCGTGCGCTCCAATGCGATTGGTATTCCACTGCTGGCCATTATTCAGGGAGGCATTGCCATGATAGGCTATCTCATTTTCGGAGCACCCAATGTCTTACTGCTAGGTTTCCTCACCTGCTTCGCTACCATCATTCCGATGGTAGGTACCGCATTAGTGTGGTTTCCCGTCGCCTCTTATCTGGCTATCAGCGGAGACTGGTTTCATGCAATCGGACTTTTCGCCTACGGAGCCATTGTCGTATCGCAGTCCGACAACCTGATTCGCTTCATCCTTCAAAAGAAGATGGCGGATACACATCCGTTGATTACAATCTTCGGAGTTGTTATCGGTCTGCCGTTATTCGGATTTATGGGAATCATCTTCGGTCCGTTATTACTCTCGTTATTCTTTCTGTTCGTCAATATGTTCAAGAAAGAATACCTGGATTCATAAAATAACCTACCTTCCGGATGGCGAAACTACCGAAAATTTGCGTACTTTTGTAGTCGTAAAACGACACTAAAATTCAATGGAAGCATTTACATTCAATACTGCCGAGCTGATATTATTGTCAGCGGCAGGAGTTCTCTTTATCATCCAAGTTATTTATTATCTCGATTTATACAACCGGATACATTCGCATAACAAAGCTGTACGCAAGGAAGAAATTCATTTCACGCGGGAATTACCGCCCCTTTCCGTCATTCTTTGCGCACGCAACGAAGCCGACAATCTGCGTAAGGCCCTTCCTGCCATTCTGGAACAGGACTATCCCCAGTTCGAAGTCATTGTAATCAATGATGCTTCCACCGACGAGACAGAGGATGTATTGGGATTCATGGAGGAAAAATACCCTCATCTTTACCATAGTTTTACTCCCGACAGCGCACGTTATATCAGTCATAAGAAATTAGCGCTGACATTAGGTATCAAAGCCAGCAAATATGATTGGCTCGTATTCACGGAAACAAACTGTATACCGGCAAGCAAGGATTGGTTAAAGCTGATGGCACGCAATTTTACATCACAGACACAGGTTGTGTTAGGATATAGCGGGTATGACCGGACAAAAGGATGGTTGCACAAACGTGTCGCTTTCGACACACTCTTCCAGTCATTGCGTTACTTAGGTCTTGCCCTGGCTGGAAAGCCATATATGGGCATCGGACGTAATCTTGCCTATCGGAAAGAATTATTCTTCAAGCAAAAAGGATTTTCAAGCTACCTGAACCTTCAACGCGGAGAAGATGACCTGTTTATCAATCAAATAGCCAACAGCAGTAACACCCGTGTAGAAACGGATCTCAACGCAACCATGCGGATACAGCCTGTCTACCGTTACAAAGACTGGAAAGAAGAAAAGGTCAGTTATATGGCCACCGCACGCTTTTATCATGGGGCACAACGCTACCTATTAGGCTTTGAAACCCTATCACGCCTGTTATTTTACGCCACTTGCATTGCAGGTATCGTATTAGGCATTCTCGATTTCCACTGGTTAGCAGCAGGTATCACATTATTACTATGGCTGATTCGCTACACGGTGCAAGCCATTGTCATTAACCAAACAGCAAAAGAAATGGGCGGCAACCGGAAATATTATTTCTCATTGCCGGTATTCGATATCCTGCAACCGTTGCAGTCGTTGAAGTTCAAGCTCTGTCGTCTATTGCGGGGTAAAGGAGATTTCATGAGAAGATAAATTACTCATATCTCATAGAGTTGGCAGGGTTGATCTTGGTTATCAGATATGAAGGACCTATCAGCATCAGGACAGCAGCCAGCAGTGTGCCGATATTAATCAGCAGGAAAAGGATGATATTGAAAGATACCGGAACCGTGTCTACGTAATAAGTCTCCGGATCGAGTTTGAAAATGCCGAACCGGGACTGAAGAATGCAGAACGCCAGACCGATAACATTCCCCCAAAGCATACCTTTGCCTATCAGGAAAACAGCAAACCAAAGGAAAGTTTTGCGGATTGTAAAATTAGTGGCACCCAAAGCTTTTAGGACACCAATCATATTCGTACGTTCGATAATGATAATCAGCAAACCGGAAATCATGGTAAAACCGGCAACGCCTATCATCAGAAACAAAATCACCCACACATTCAGATCCAACAAGTCAAGCCATGCAAATATCTGTGGATTCAACTGTTCGATACTGCGCACATAATACGTACCTCCATATTCGTCTTTCCGGTTATCGGTATCGATTGCGATTTCATACGTTGTATCTTCCAGCTTATCATAGTCTTTCAGCTGAAGCTCCACCCCTGTCACCTGCTCCGGCTGCCAACCGTTCAAACGATTCACCAAACTGAGGTCGGTCAATAAAAAAAGATTATCGTATTCGGAGAAATTTGTCTGATAAATTCCGGCAATAGTCAGCCTGCGCGCGCGGACATCATCCTGAATATAATAGGTATATATCTTATCCCCCAACTTCAACTTCATCTTTGTAGCCAAAGACTTGGAGATAAGCACCCGATTGCTGGAAACCGAATCACTGAAAACAGGAATCTCTCCTTCCACCAGATATTCTTGCAGAAAACGGGGATCAAACTCCGGACCTACCCCTTTCAGTACCATTCCTTGAAAGGCATCATCCGTCTTTATCATACCCGGTTTGGTAGAAAAACGCTGTACATGGCTTATCTCCGGATAACCGTCAAGGGCAGTCATCATACTGTCTCCTACCACAATCGGATGGGTTTCGTAAGAACTGACCGCATCCAGATTAGTTATCTGGATATGCGATCCGAATCCAATGACTTTATTTCTCACTTCACTTTTAAAGCCGATAACGACCGCCACTGCTATAATCATAACAGCCAGTCCGATAGCAATACCCGCCATTGCGATGAGCACCGCAGGACGTGACACCTGTTTTCCGCTATCGCTTTCGCGGTAGATGCGCCGAGCTATGAAAAGTGATAAAGACATAGACTTTTATTCCGTTCTTCCCGGATACGCTTCCAAAGCCTTCTGGAGAACAAAAAGCGCACGGGTTAAATCTTCTTTCTTTAATACATATGCAATACGCACTTCATTGATACCCGAACCCGGAGTTGTGTAGAAACCGGAAGCTGGAGCCATGAATACCGTCTGACCTTCGTATTCGAAATCGGAAAGGCACCATGCACAGAATTTGTCGGAATCATCCACCGGAAGTTTTGCCACTGTATAGAAAGCCCCCATCGGGATGGGCGAATAAACGCCCGGAATACGGTTCAAGCCGTCAATCAGGCATTTACGACGTTCCACATACTCGTCATACGTCTCGCGTGAGTATTCTTCGGGAGCGTCCAAGGAAGCCTCAGCGGCAATCTGACCAATCAACGGAGGACTCAGACGAGCCTGACAGAACTTCATGACAGCATCACGTATCTCTTTATTTTTGGTAATCAGCGCACCGATACGGATACCGCATTCCGAATAACGCTTTGATACGGAGTCAATCAGTACCACATTATTCTCGATACCTTCCAGATGGCAAGCGGAAATGTAAGGAGAACCGGTGTATATGAATTCGCGATATACCTCATCGGAGAAAAGGAATAAGTCATATTTCTTCACCAAGTCACGAATCTGATTCATTTCACGACGTGTATAAAGATATCCGGTCGGGTTGTTCGGATTACAAATCAAGATTGCTTTTGTACGTTCATTTATCAACTCTTCAAACTTCTCGACTTTGGGAAGTGAGAAACCTTCTTCGATGGTTGTGGCAATCGTACGAATCTTCGCGCCTGCAGAAATAGCAAACGCCATATAGTTAGCATATGCCGGCTCCGGAACGATAATCTCATCACCTGGATTCAGACAGGAAAGGAAAGAGAAAAGCACCGCTTCCGAACCTCCTGAGGTAATGATTATATCGTCTGCAGTAAGATTGATATTGAACTTGGCATAATATCCCACTAGTTTCTCGCGATAGCTACGATAACCTGCACTAGGACTATACTCCAGCACTTTACGGTCAATATTGCGTATTGCGTCAATCGCGGCCTGAGGAGTGGGCAGGTCAGGCTGTCCGATATTCAGGTGAAACACATGGACTCCCCGTTGCTTGGCAGCGTCTGCCAAAGGAGCCAGTTTTCTGATAGGAGATGCAGGCATCTCGTTTCCGCGAATGGATATGGTTGGCATAATTTTAACTACAAATTACTAATTACTATTTACTTTTTCTACTTGAGGTTGCAAATGTACGCAATAATTTGAATACAGAGACATAAAAACTTTAAAAACCTTAGCAAGGTTAAAAACGTTGTGGGATTTTGAAAATAAAGCTATACATTTGTCATACGGAAAACTTAAAACAATATCATAATGACCATACACCTTATCTCATTCGCGTCACTACTTCATAAACAAGTCTCACTGCGCAGTTCACACGAAGCGATTTTAAGTGAACTTGAAAAATATTATACCGTAAAACTCGTCGACTATCAAGATATGGACAAGTTGACAAGTGATGATTTCAAAATTATTTTTATCGCTACTGGCGGAGTAGAAAGACTGGTCATCCAACATTTCGAAAACCTTCCCCGCCCTGCCATTTTACTGGCAGATGGCATGCAAAACTCTCTTGCAGCCGCCCTGGAGATATCTACATGGCTTCGCGGAAGGGGAATGAAGAGCGAAATCCTTCATGGTGAACTGCCATCCATTATACAGCGTGTACATATACTTTATAATAATTTCCGGGCACAACGTTCATTATTCGGCAAACGTATCGGAGTTATCGGCACTCCTTCATCCTGGCTGGTCGCCAGTAATGTTGACTATCTGCTGGCCAAACGCCGCTGGGGCATCGAATACATAGACATTCCACTGGAACGCATCTATGAACATTTTCAACAAATCACGGATGATCAAGTAGGTGCTTCCTGTGCCGCAGTCGCCTCGCAAGCTCTTGCCTGCCGCGAGGGAACTCCTGAAGATATTATCAAAGCGATGCGGCTCTACCGGGCTATCAAGAAAGTATGCGAAGAAGAGAAGCTGGAAGCACTGACACTAAGTTGTTTCAAACTGATTGAGCAAATCAACACTACCGGCTGTCTGGCATTGTCCTTGCTGAACGATGACGGAATAATGGCAGGCTGCGAAGGTGACCTTCAATCCATATTCACCCTGCTCGCCGTGAAGTCACTGACCGGAAAAGACGGATTCATGGCAAATCCTTCCATGATTAATACACGTACCAACGAACTTATATTAGCCCACTGTACTATCGGGCTCAAACAGACAGAAAGGTATATTATCCGCAACCATTTCGAAACGGAAAAAGGAATTGCCATCCAGGGATTGCTCCCGACAGGAGACGTGACTATCATAAAGTGCGGCGGCGAATGTCTGGACGAGTACTACCTGTCTACCGGGACCCTATCCGAAAATACGAATTATATCAATATGTGCCGGACACAAGCGCGCATACGGATGAATACTCCGGCAGAATATTTCCTGAAGAATCCATTGGGCAATCATCATATCCTGGTTCATGGAAACCATGAAGATGCATTGAACGAGTTCTTCCTAGCAAATGCCTGCAAACGAACCGAATAAGCCCTTGTGACATTTTTGTATTATTTTTAAGTATTATAGGGGGGAAATACAAAAATGTCACATAACTAGTAATCAAGCATTTAAGCTTAAAAACATCTCATTTTCAAGATAAGTTCACAAAAAGCAATAGGATATTTCTGCTTTTTTCTGAAGAAAAACTGCACTTCCCTCATATTACTCTAATTGTCAACAAATTATCACTAATGCCACCTATTATCTTCATATATAATTGGCAAATATAAAATTGCACTTGTGTAACTGGTCAGACAGACAAGTGTAACAACCAAGTTACTCTTGTGTACCATCCCGGTCGCACAAGTGCAACCGGATAATTCAATTAGATGAATTGATCAATAGAACGGCAGAAAAGATTAATAGAATAGGAAGAAGTTATTAAATCTTCCTATTGTTTTTTTTCAAATCAACCGCTCAGTCTGGGTGCTGACTACTAAATCAAGCCGTTCAACGAGAAGAAAGTGACGAAAAGGTGATTTAAAACAGTTTTTGGATTCAGAAAACACTTATTTGGGAGTTTTGTAGCACTTTCTTTAGAAAAAAAGTCGCTTTCTTTGCTTCCGAAAACTAATTAAAAAATTAAAGCAATGGCTATGAAAACTTATTATCCGACTCTTTTATCCCTAATCTTTGTATTATATGCGGTGCATACTCATGCTCAAAAAATAGAAAACTTACCGGTCATGAAACAACAATCACAGAATGAATTGTTTCATCGATTGGACAAAGCTCCCCGCACTCCGGCTTTTGAATGTGAAGGATATTGGAGTTTGGGAAGCTCCGTTGTCAAAGGTGAAGACGGAAAATATCATATGTTTGTTTCCCGCTTCCCCAAATCTCTGCCTTTCCATCCGGGATGGATGATTGCCTCAGAGGTTGTGCATGCCGTATCTGATATACCCGAAGGTCCTTACCAATTCAGCGACATTGCCCTGCTGGCACGTGGTGCGCAATACTGGGACGGACGCTCCACGCACAACCCGCGTATCCTGAAGTACAAGGACAAATATTACCTTAATATATATGGGGTCTACCCACCCATTCGGTGAACCGACTTATGATGAACTGACATTAAGCAGCCCATGGTGCATCGTCGGACGTGTCAATAAACGCATCGGATTGGCCGTTGCAGATTCTCCTTACGGTCCCTGGAAACGTTTCGACGAACCGATATTAAAAACAAAAGCCAATACTTTCTATAGTTATTTAGCATCCAACCCTTCGCCTGTTATTCAAGAAGACGGCTCGGTGATGATGATTTTCAAAGGAAGGGCTCATACTGAAAACGGCAAATACTCGGACTTGGCATTAGGAATCGCTTATTCTCCCAATATTGAAGGTCCTTACACGGTATTGAACAATGAACAGCCTATTTTCCAGATGGATGGTCAGGAAGAAGCAGAAGATCCCTTTTTATGGAAAGACTCTAAAGGGTATCACGCCATCTTTAAAGACCACGTGGCCAAATATACGGGCGAAAGAGACGGCGGAGTCATGGCTCACTCGACCGACGGTGTTCATTGGACCGTAGATATAGATCCAAAGGCTTACTCACGCACCGTAGAATGGGAAGATGGAAAAGTGGAAATGCAGGGACAATTGGAACGCCCGTTCCTTCTCTTTGAGAATGGAAAAGCCACGCATACTTTCTTTGCCGCAATGGATGGTACCGGTGGATTTGAGAATGCTACAAAATCATGGAATATGGTGATTCCTTTGAAATAACGGATAAAAATGCCTTTTTTAAAGAACAGCAGGAAATAGCATCTGATTTACTTGGAAAACTCGAGCAACAGGAGTATCTTTGTATCAGATACAATAATATGCCTTTACTTTACAATTTCGACATAGATACCTCGGAAGAATTGCTGACCATATTAGCACAAAATCTTCAACAACACCGATTAGAAAAACATTAGGTTATTCTAAAGCCATCAAAGGCCTATTAGCAGAGCCGCTTTATAACACAATGGAAGGGCTGGGTACTATTAACCGAAACAAAAACAGGACAGCCGTTTCAAGTAATGACTTGAAACGGCTGTCCTGTTTTTGTTATATGTTATTTACAAAATTTCCTTGTCTTCCCACTTTCCGCCGTGCCACTCCACTACCGACGTGAAACCTGCCTTTTTTAAAGCAGCCAATGCTTCGGCACGTCCATTATTAATCCGTTCCGGATAATGCGCATCACTGTTCACCTGCACCCGAATACCCAATTCCTTTAGGAAAGAGAAATAACGTTCATTCGGATAGAACGTACCCAGTTCGTGATAAGACTTGGTATTGATTTCCACAATATAACCGCGCTCGGCAATCGCCGCAAAGTAATCACGGACCAACGTATCATACCATGCTTCATCCAGCAAACCCGGACGATAGCAGGAAGCGTTATAGTGCATTTTATCGGCATGACCTACGATGTCGAAACCACCCAACTCCACCATACGGAGCAGATTCTTATAATATAGGCGGACAACGAAATCAAGATCACCACCAAAATGCGCATCAACCAATTCACGAAAATGATCTGCCGGAGTATCAATATCTACCACCTTTCCTTCCGGAGAGTACAGCATGTGGACGGAACCGATGCAATAGTCAAGAGGCAATTCTTGGAAACGCGACAACGAAGGATTACTTTCCTCATTCAGATAGTCTATTTCAAGGCCGACAGCCAATTCTATCTCATCAGCATACTTTGCTTTAAGCCGGGAAAATTCGGAAAGATAATCATCCATCCGATCCCACTCCATCGTCCATGCAGTAGAGAATGGAAGCGGAGCATGAGAGGAAATGCCGTATGAAGAAAAACCTTCACTAATGGCAAAACGAATGAAATCTTCCATATTGGCTCGTCCGTCGCAATACAGACAATGGCTATGATAATTAGTCAAGTTTGTCATCTCTTCGGTTTATTCAAGGGTTATTCAAGTTATACCGGTTATTCATTTTTTCTTACTATCGACATTGCTTAGCTTTCTATCTCACTGAGTTCCAGCCAACGCATTGTTTTCTCGTCGATCAGATCATTCACTTCGGGCAAACGTTTCGATTTCTCCGTCAGTTCGTCAACAGAAAGGGTACCACTACAAAGAAGCTCCTCAATCTGCGCCTTTTCGGATTCCAGCTCGGCTATATCTTTCTCTAATTGTTCAAATTCGCGCTTCTCCTTGAAACTCATCTTACGCTTGTCGTTCAGACGGACACGGGCAGTCTTTTCCTCTTGCGGCTTTTCGGCTTCTTTCTCCTTTTGCGCTTTTGCTTCTTTCCAATCACGGTAATCACTATAATTGCCGGGAAAATCGCGAATATCTCCCTGTCCGTTGAAAACCATCAAGTGGTCTACGACCTTATCCATAAAATAACGGTCGTGGGAAACCACAATCACACAACCTTTGAAGTTCTGAAGATACTCTTCGAGCACATTCAGCGTAATAATATCAAGATCGTTAGTCGGTTCATCCAACACAAGGAAATTAGGATTGCGCATCAAGACAGTGCACAAATACAGGCGGCGGCGTTCGCCCCCACTCAGTTTATAGACATAGCTGTGCTGGGTCTCGGGAGTGAACAGGAAATGTTGCAGAAATTGCGAAGCGGTCAACTTTTTCCCATTTCCCAGCTCTATGACTTCGGCAATATCCTGTATCACGTCAATCACTTTCATTTGCTCGTCAAACTGGAGTCCGTCCTGCGAGTAATAACCGAAACGAACCGTTTCACCAATATCCACCGTACCGCTATCAGGCTGTACCTGTCCCATCAATATTTTGATGAAAGTCGATTTGCCGGTTCCGTTGTTTCCCACAATCCCCATCTTCTCATAACGGGAAAAGATATAGGAGAAATCATCCAGAATCTTTAAATCCCCGAAACTCTTGAACAAATGGTCGGCTTCGAATATCTTACTTCCTATATACGATGCTTTCACTTCCAGCTTTACGTTATCGTTGCGGAGCTGTTGTTTCGCCACTTTCTCCAATTCGTAGAAAGCCTCCTCACGGTAACGGGCTTTGTGTCCGCGCGCTTGCGGCATTCGGCGCATCCAGTCGAGTTCCGTACGGTAAAGGTTGTTGGCTCGTTCTATTTCCACACTTTTAGCGTCTATCCGTTCCTGTCGCTTTTCGAGGTAATAGCTATAATTTCCTTTATATTGATACACTTGCCGATTGTCTATTTCGATAATTTCCGAACAGACACGGTCGAGGAAATAACGGTCGTGAGTCACCATCAGCAGACTGAGATTGGTACGGCGAAGATAATCTTCGAGCCATTCGGTCATATCCAGATCCAAATGGTTGGTAGGCTCGTCAAGAATCAACAGCTCCGGTTCGGTAATCAGTGCATTTGCCAAAGCTACACGCTTCAATTGCCCACCGGAAAGCTGCTTCACCTTTTGGTCAAAGTTACGAATCTTAAGTTGCGAAAGGATTTGCTTCGCTTTCTGCTCATACTCCCACGCTTTCTCATGGTCCATACGAACCAGAAGATCCTCCAGTCCCGGATGTCCTTCCGTTTCCATACAACGCTCGTATTCTTTTATCAGTTCAACGGTACTGTTGCCATGATGGAAACAGGCTTCCAGCACGGTTAATTCTTCGGGATACTGCGGGTCCTGCTCCAGATAATCCACCCGAAGGTCGCGTCTGAAAACAATGCTTCCACTATCATAGCCCTCTTTTCCGGCGATGATATTCAGCAGCGTAGTCTTTCCGCTGCCGTTCTTTGCTATTAATCCGACACGCTGCCCCTCAGCAATGCCAAAAGATATATTTTCAAAAAGGACCAAGTCACCGAAGGACTTGGTCAGGTTATCTATCTGTAAATAAGGTACTGTCACGTAAGTAAGTGATTAGGAGTTAGCGATTAAGGTTAGTCGGCAGTGAGCGCAGACTTATAAGTTTCTATGACGTTGCAAGATTCTCCGGCCTTTATTCTGCTCCATGTCAGTTTCATCGGGTCGATAATGCCGTTCTTATATTGAAGAACCGGCGCTTCCCGGTTGCCGTCAATCAATGTCTTCCATTCCATACCGTCCACTTCATTGGCAAGGATCGTGCAGATCGTAATACCGATAGCCAGCCACTCGTCTTTTTTCTTCGGACCGATCTTACCGCTGTCAATCATCTGCTGGAGTTTTTCGAGGTCATCTTCCGTTCCTTGAAAATCTTTCTTCAATTCCTGCTTCACGGTAGATACCGTCCATTCATATCCTTCATTAATCTGATAGATTTCGGAAAGGCGGACGGGAATCAACTCGGCCGGATACTTCTGTCCTTCCTTACGTATCTCCAACGTGGCAATGACTTCTTCGGCTTCTTGCACCGTGCCACCTTTAGGTACGGTAAACGAGCATTCGAAAGCAATATCGTCAATGCCTGTAATCCATACATGGGATGTATAGTAAGTTCCTTCTTCCTGGAACATCTCTTTGCTATACGCACACTCCAACGCCCCGACCTTCACCAACGAAGCCGAATCGTTCTCTTTCAGTTCCTGCCGGATGGCTTCTTTGCCATAACCAGCTTTACCTTTGAATGCGGATATACGAAAATTACCCGACCACACATCGGGATTATAGAAGAGAAAAGAGCCTTCGCCATCCTCAAACTCGTTCCAGTCCGAAGGATAGTTCATCGAAAACCATGCTCCGGGAGAGATAAATTTCTTGCCTTGCATTCTTTTTCTACATTTGATTACTTGGCAAAAATACGAATTATTTTCCTATCGGCTGTATTTTCCGGCGTACTTCTTTGGAGATTTCCAAAAACATATAGTTCAACTTTCCGGAATGAATACCTTCTTCGTTCTCCTTATACTTTTTATTGGCATATTGCTTTGATTTCTCGAAAGTCAGCAATGACATCTCGTTCTGTGATTTGCCTACCATCGTAGAATCCAGTTGTTCATCGGGAAAGAAATCATCCAGATCGACATCACCGATCATCGTCGTTTCCAGGAAGTTCATATCGGTATGCGAATTGTCGGTATAATAGCCTACAAACATATGTCCCGGTGTACGCACCAGGATAGGATCGATATTGATGGCACGAAGCAAGGAGGCAAACAGCACGCTGCCATCCACACAGTTAATCTGTGAAGATTCCAGCGCATCATCGAACGTACGGACACGCTGAGAGAACACGACATTGCTCGAAAGACTGGTATTGGAAACCGAACTGTAACGGAAATTCCGCTTCTGCAATATATTCCAAAGCGCATACACCTGCTTGTCTACGGCTCCTTTAGCCTTGCTTTGATAACCGAGAAAGCGATTCACAATGCGGGTATTCAACGCCTCACGAAGCAACTGATCGATCATCGGATTCTCTTCGTTGACGTAGGCGGCAAAGAAAATACCGGTATCATGAAACTTGATCCCGTTCGCCACATAGCCCAACAGACATTCATTGACACTGCGCACGGAAAATGTACGCACCCGCTGTCCCAATTCTTTTCCGTTCATCTCCACTGTCACGGCAACGCTCACGGGTTCCGCCTGAAGGTTGTTCTTCAATGCTTCATAATTCCAGATTATATCCGGATAAATCGTATATTCCGTTCGTGGTTTGTTCAGAATAAACTCTGAGACGGAGCGGGAGAAGAAAGGAGTTTCAGCCACCTCAATCCTTACCCGGCTATATGCCGCCCGCGACTTTACCCGAATGGCAATGCAGGATTTCGGATTTCCCAAACTGGTGGAATCCGACGGGATAATGACTTGCGCATCGGTTGTGGCTACGGAAAGAATAGCCGAAGGAAAGATATTTCCTCCTAAATCATCAACAATCTCAAAACCGGGATTGAACGTGGTATATTTAAAGACGGACACCCCACCAAGCAGAAGCAGCAACACAATAACCGCGCCAATCACTTCGCGTCTATGTCGTTTCAAGTCAACTTTTATCATCGTTTGTAGTATCTATTAATCAAACATCTCTATCTTTTCTCGCTAACAAAGATAACAAATAGCAAACGTTTTTTCCTCTTATAGCCCGCAAAAACTTCGATATTTTATTCTATCCGCAGGATTGGGAGGAATGTAACAAGATTGTAATATCTGTTTCATCTGACCGTAACAAAGTATCCTCATCTTTGCATCAAATAAAATAAAAACGTAACTTTGTCATATTAATACATATAGCTTATGAATGAAACCCGTATTCTAGTTGTCGACGATGAAGAAGACCTCTGCGAGATTCTGAAATTCAATCTTGAAAATGAAGGTTACGAGGTGGATACCGCAAACTCCGCCGAAGAGGCTTTGAAGCTGGATATTTGTAGTTATCAGCTAATTCTTCTCGATGTGATGATGGGGGAAATCTCCGGATTCAAAATGGCGAACATGCTGAAAAAGGACAAGAAAACAGCAAAAGTGCCTATCATCTTTATCACAGCCAAAGATACTGAGAACGACACCGTGACCGGCTTCAATCTAGGCGCGGATGATTATATCTCAAAGCCATTTTCGCTGCGGGAGGTCATTGCCCGTGTAAAAGCTGTATTGAGACGCACGGCTGCAGCGGAAACAGAAAGAGTTCCCGAACGGCTTACTTACCAGACGCTCGTCATTGATATCACGAAAAAGAAGGTAAGTATCGACGAAGAAGAAGTGCCGTTGACTAAAAAAGAATTTGAAATATTGCTTCTGTTGGTACAGAATAAAGGACGGGTATTTTCACGTGAAGATATTCTGGCTCGTATCTGGAGCGACGAGGTATATGTACTCGACCGTACTATTGACGTAAATATCACCCGTCTGCGCAAGAAGATAGGAATATACGGCAAGTGCATCGTCACTCGTCTCGGATATGGATACTGTTTTGAAGCGTAATAACTACTCCCTATGAATCTGCCTGTAACTCAAAAACATTTCCTCTCTTTCAGCCGAAAGCTTTTTCTCTCGATCATTTCACTGTTTCTGGTATTTGCCGTTTGCTTTATCGCGTATCAGTATCAACGTGAGCGGGAATATAAGGTGGAATTGCTGAACACAAAATTACAAGATTACAACAGTCGGCTCTATGAACAGTTGAGCAGGCAATCGCCGGACAGTTCAATTATCACCGGTTATATCAACAACCATATTCTGGAAGATTTACGTGTAACTCTTATTGATATAGACGGAAATGTGCTTTACGACAGTTATTCGAACCACAACGGGCAGATGGAGAACCATTTAGACCGTCCGGAAGTACAAAAGGCGCTGAAACAGGGAAATGGATATGACGTACGGCGTACTTCCGAGACGACCGGTGTCCCCTATTTTTATTCGGCTACACGTTACAAAGATTATATTGTCCGTTCGGCTCTACCTTATAATGTCAGCCTCATCAACAATCTGAAAGCCGACCCGCACTATTTATGGTTTACGGTCATTGTGACTCTGTTGCTGATGATTATTTTCTATAAGTTCACGAATAAATTGGGAACTTCCATCAACCAGCTTCGCGAGTTCGCCATGCGTGCCGACCGGAACGAGCCTATCGAAATGGCTATGCAATCAGCTTTCCCACATAACGAACTGGGGGAAATATCACAACATATCATACAAATATACAAGCGGCTGCACGAGACCAAAGAGGCACTTTACATCGAACGTGAGAAATTGATCACCCATCTCCAGATCTCGCATGAAGGACTGGGAGTATTTACAAAAGACAAAAAGGAGATTCTGGTCAACAACCTCTTTACCCAATACAGTAATCTGATTTCAGACTCCAACCTGGAAACTACGGAAGAAGTCTTTGCTATCAGCGAACTGAAAGAGATCATCCACTTCATCAACAAGAACCAAAGACAGCGTTCGGGAGGAAAAGATGAAAAGAGAATGTCTATCACAATCAATAAAAACGGACGAACCTTTATCGTGGAATGTATCATCTTTCAAGATGCCAGCTTTGAGATTTCGATCAATGATGTCACTCAGGAAGAAGAACAGATAAACTTGAAACGGCAATTGACACAGAACATAGCCCACGAATTGAAAACTCCTGTCAGCAGTATTCAAGGGTATCTGGAGACGATTGTCAGCAACGAGAATATCCCACGTGAGAAAATAAATGTTTTTCTGGAACGTTGCTATGCCCAAAGTAACCGACTGAGCCGGTTGCTGCGGGATATATCCGTACTAACCCGCATGGACGAAGCTGCCAACATGATTGATATGGAACGGGTGGATATCAGCTTATTGGTGGGCAATATTATCAATGAGGTTGCGCTGGAACTGGACGAGAAGCATATCACGGTTGTCAATTCCTTAAAGAAGAGCATACAAATCAAAGGAAATTATTCGCTGATTTATTCCATATTCCGCAATCTGATGGATAATGCCATTGCATACGCCGGAACAAATATCCAAATCAATATAAACTGTTTCCGCGAAGATGAAGGTTTCTACTATTTCAGCTTTGCCGATACCGGTGTGGGTGTGTCACCCGAACATCTGAACCGACTCTTTGAACGCTTCTACCGGGTAGACAAAGGACGGTCACGGAAATTAGGCGGGACAGGATTGGGATTGGCCATTGTAAAGAATGCGGTTATCATTCACGGGGGAAGTATCTCTGCGAAAAATAATCAGGGAGGCGGACTGGAATTTGTATTTACATTGGCAAAAGAGAGATAAACCACTTAAAAAGCCATTACCGCACAAGCTGTTGAAGAATATCTGTTATTACATCCATAACTCCTTGCAAAAAACAAATAAACTACCTATCTTTGTCGCGCATTGGTTCGCAGACCTCACACGGGGAAAGCGATTAAAAGGGAATCAGGTGTAAATCCTGAACAGTCCCGCTGCTGTAAGTTCTATATTATGTTGCAAGCAACCTACTTTTAGCCACTGGAAGAAGAATTTCCGGGAAGGCGCTCGCAACAGGAACAAGTCAGAAGACCTGCCATGCAACCAATTTCACTGCTTTCGAGGAAAAAGCGTTGAATCTAATGAACCGGACAATTCCGTCTATCATTTCATTCATCATTCTGATTCAGAGAAAGTATGTTTTAATAAACTCTGCCAAAAGTTTATTTATGCGTGTTCGGTCGAAGGGATTTCGCCCGGACACTTTTAAACCTAAAAAGAGGAAATGGAAAAGAGGACTTTAGCAATCTTTGCAGTAAGCTGCAACCTGTTTTTATCGACTTCACTTTTTGCACAACAGCAAAGGGTGGATACCGCACGTACCTATTACATCCCCGAAATAACCGTTTCCGATATTTATCAGACCCGTGAGGTTCGCTCTACCGCTCCATTACAGATATTTTCTAAAGACGCTTTAAAGAATCTGAATGCCCTGCAGGTTTCCGATGCCGTGAAACATTTTGCAGGAGTAACTGTGAAAGATTACGGGGGGATCGGCGGACTGAAAACGATATCCATACGAAGTCTGGGTGCGCAACATACTGCTGTAGGTTACGATGGAATCACACTGACTGACTGTCAAACGGGACAAATCGACCTTGGACGTTTCTCTCTCGATAATGTCGACCAACTGTCGTTGAGTAACGGTCAAAGCGACAACATCTTCCAGCCTGCCCGTTTCTTTGCTTCAGCAGGGATACTGAATATACAAACACTCACTCCCCGATTTGAGGACGGAAAGCACACGAATATAAGTGCGTCTTTCAAGACCGGTTCATGGGGATTGGTCAATCCCAGTCTGTTATTGGAACAACGGATCAGTCGGAAATGGACTGTATCTGCCAACGGCGAATGGATGTCATCGGACGGGCATTATCCATATACTTTATATTACGGAAATGAAGAAGGGGATCTGAGTTCACGGGAAAAGCGAAAGAACACGGATGTACAGACATTTCGTGCAGAAGCCGGGCTTTACGGAAACTTTTCCGACAAAGAACAATGGAGGCTAAAAGCCTATTATTTCCAATCTTCCCGCGGATTGCCCAATGCCACAACTTTCTATTATACTCATTCTTCACAACGTCTTTGGGACAAGAACACATTTATTCAAAGTCAATATAAGAAAGAATTTAACCGGCAATGGGTGTTCCAGACTTCTGCCAAGTGGAATTGGAGCTATCAACGTTATTTAGATCCCGACTACAAAGGTTCTACCGGAGAAATAGAGAACAGTTATTACCAGCAGGAGTATTACCTTTCGGGGTCCGTGCTTTACAGGTTATTGAATAATTTGTCTTTTTCGCTTTCTTCTGACGGAAGTATCAACACGATGAATGCCAATCTGAATGACTTTGCCCATCCTACGCGCTATTCGTGGCTGACAGCTTTTGCGGGAAAATATGTAAACAATTGGCTTACTCTCTCTGCATCCGCTTTGGCAACTGTCATCTACGAGCAGGCCGATAAAGGAGGAAGTGCAGGTAATCACCGTAAACTTTCTCCGTATGTCAGCGCTTCGTTCAAGCCTTTCGACAAGGAAGAATTCCGTATCAGAATTTTCTACAAAGATATCTTTCGCCTGCCAAGCTTCAACGATTTATACTACGGTGAAACTGGAAACAACAAGTTGAAACCGGAGAATGCACGGCAGTATAATATAGGTCTGACATACAGTAAGGATGTATGCCCGTTCCTGCCTTATCTCTCGGCAACTGTTGATGCGTATTACAACAAGATAACGGATAAAATCATTGCCTATCCTACCAAGAACCTTGCTGTCTGGAGTATGAGAAATCTCGGCAGTGTAGAAATCAAAGGCATTGATGTCACAGGTAACGTGTCCCTCCAGCCTTGTGAAAAGCTCCGTATCAATCTTTCGGGGAATTATACATACCAACAGGCTTTGGATGTAACCAACTCCGACCCTGCTTCCGAAGAAGGGAGAACTTACAAACATCAGATAGCTTATACCCCCCGTGTTTCCGGTTCGGGACAGGTAGGTATCGAAACGTCTTGGGTTAATTTATCATACTCATTCCTGTTCTCAGGAAAACGATATACACAAGGAGAAAATATCACAGAGAATAGAATGGAGAGTTATAGTGACCATAGTATCTCTGTGGGGAGGGAGTTAACTATACGGAAGATTAATACTTCTATTCATATAGAAGTATTGAATATAGCCAATAACAATTATGAGATTATCAAGAACTTTCCAATGCCCGGACGTTCTGTTAGAGCAACGTTCAGTATCAAATATTAACTATGAAACAAATAACTATAAATAGAAAATATATATTGCAGACATGGTTATGGATGCTCTTACTGTTATTCATTGCCTGTGATGATATGGAGGACAAGCCATCTATCCCCAACATTGATGGCAGTAATATCTCCGAAACCGGAACTGCAGAGCTATATATATTAAGCGAAGGATTGTTTAACTTGAATAACAGTTCTTTGGCCCGTTATTCGTTCAAAAAGGGAAAGCTTACTAAAAATTACTTCAAGGACCTAAACAAACGAGGGTTGGGTGTAAATCCGGAAAAACCAGACGTGCCGCTTAACAAAAACGATGCGTTTCAAAAAGT